>ERZ1673742.3277-NODE-3277-length-10828-cov-3.974009_pt1 | contig 10828 bp, 9 predicted proteins | sample MGYA00580208_ERZ1673742 | MGnify/ENA primary metagenome ERZ1673742 (study PRJEB41218, sample SAMN15661774) | gut metagenome | host: Homo sapiens | place: Canada: London | collected 2015-08-20/2019-03-30 | study: EMG produced TPA metagenomics assembly of...
CGGAAGCCTCAACCTTAGTAGCACCAACATCTTCCAGAGCCTTAACACGAGTACCCATTGCCTCGTTCAGATCGTCAGCATGATCCTTGGCGTTCTGCTCGGCAGCATCCCAGCCAGCAACCTTAGCTTCGTCAATGCCATCCAGAACATCCTTGTTTGCGTGTTCATGCTCCTTAGCAACAGCATCGTCCCAATCAACGATCTTCTGCTCAGTAATGCCAGCCAGAACAGCGGCGTTCTCGTGGCTGTGAGCCTTACCGATAGCAGTCTGAATCTCAGTTGCCAACTTAGCCAGAGTGATAGAACCATCAGTGATGGTAGCAGTCACCTTATGATCATCGCTGACAGTGATTACAACCATGTCACCAGTCTGAGAACCAGAAGTAACATACTCAATCAGGCTACCAACATTGATATACAGAGGCTCGGCAACATTTTGCAGAACCAGCTTAATATAAGTACCCTCGGCCTGACCTTCAGGGTTCTCAACAACGCTACCAGACTCAACAACCATATCCTTGGGGATATTGATGGCTGCGCCAGCCTGAACACCATTCTTCATCAGAGTGTAGACAGCAGCATACTCACCAGAGTCAGCAGACTTTTCGATAGTGTACTCAGCGGCAGCGGGAATAACGACCTTCAAACCATCCTCAGCCAATTCCAGAGCATTATCGGCATCCTGAGAAATCTTAGCGGCAACAGTAGGAGCAGTATCAGTGCCAGCAACAGTCACAGAGTTATCGCCAGCGGCAACAGAACCGACCTTCTTCTGAGCCTCAGCCATTGCGTCATCGCCAGACTTCTTAGCGGCAGCAACAGCTTCGTCATTAGTAGTCTTATAAGCATCCAAATCAGCCTGAGCATCGTCACCAGCCTTCTTAGCAGCGGCAACAGCGGCATCGTTGTCAGTCTTATAAGTATTCAGAGCATCCTCAACATCCTTCACAGTAGAAGTAGTTGCGCCCTGAACAGCGGCGGCGGCACCCTTAGCCTCGTAAGTATCAGCCAGCTTCAAAGCCTCGATAGCAGCGGCAATCTGAGCGGAAACAGCAGTGTTGCCAACCAGACCTTCCAGACCACTCACACGACCAGCCAAAGCAGTGTCATCGTACTTAGGAATGTCGATAACAGCAACCTCAGTAGCAAACTGCTCGTCAGCCTTAGACTTGCTCATTAACTTGTACTGATAAGCGTTGTCCTCAACAGGAACGATAGTGTACTGAGTGTCAGTATCGACAGAGATACCCATCTGCTCATTAACATACTGAGCAATGTAAGCATCAATACCAGTGATTTCATTGGCTTCGTAAGAAGGCTTGTTAGCTTCCTTAGCCCATGCAGGAACATCGCCAGCGATAGCAGACAAATAACCCAAATCGTTAAACGCAGTAGTACCGTCACCGATCTTCAACAGAACAGCAGGCTCATTCAGACCAGAGTTAGAATCAGCAGGGATAATGACGATAGCAGGTTCACGCTCTGCCAGAACGGGGTTCTTAGTAGACCAGTTGTTCAGGGTATCGCCACGCAGCTTATACAGGACATTCATAATATTTCTTTCAGCCATAATAAATACCTCCATATTCTTTTAATAGATTAATAGTTACCATCCAAAACCATGTATTCACCTTCGGTTTGGACTAATTTATTGACATTCAATGACGCAACTTCCGCTGTGCCATCGGTATCAACCTTAATTTTGTTTTCAGCCTCACTTGACTTAATCACACCTAATTGCAAAAGCCCCGCAATGGGAACTTCCACATTACCGTTTTCGTCAATTGGTTGAGATAAGCCGCCAATAGTGAGGCTGGTGACTCGCTCTTTAGTTAATGACTGATCAATCTCCGCAAATTTCTCTTGAACTTTTTGGAAGTTATCATTAAACTTTCGAGCCACTTCGGAACCAGAGTCAGAATCGCTTGGTGTCGTTCCTGCTCTTAACAGTTCATAAATGAAATCCAATCCAATCACCGCCTTTCACTAAGCATACAAATAACTGTCGGCTAATAATGTAGCGGTTTGGTAAAGAAATCCACGATAGTTTTCAGGCTGTCCAACTGTTGCAAAGCAATTGCCGTCAACATATTCGCCACTGCTGCCAGTTGGATCATACAAAGGGCTATCACTTGGATAGAACACGCCATAATAAAATCCACCAACTACACCTGACATACGCATTCACCGCCTTAATAGATAAAGCAGAGGACACATTCATCAATATCGCTCTCAAAACGCAAATCTGTGATTTCGGGAGTTGTATGACCAGCAATAGCGATACTTGCAAAGTTGCCGTTGCCGTCAGTTGTATAAGTAAAACCATTCATGGTGAACTTTTTATAAGCGTCCGCTTTGATGGTAATATGGAACAGCTTATCAGCCAAAGAATCAGGTTCAACCCTGCGAACCTCAGCCAAACACTTTTCCACAACATTTTCATTCGCCTGAATTCCAGTGATCAATCCACCTTGTTTTCTTACCATCTAATCACCACCTTCTTATTAAAGTTCTGCTATGCTTATGCAATTGTTATAAAATCAAGTTCATGCAAAGTCATATCGTCAAACTCGGATACTGTAAAATCATCCATCTCGCTAACAAAACGATAACGCTTTATACTTGTGCTTGCCTCACATGATAAAACCATCGTGCTTTCGGATAGATAGATAATACCAATCAAAACTTCTGCCATTTTCGCAAATACATGAAGAACATTTTCGCTCGAAGTGAATTTCTCTAAATGCAAAATAGAATCAATAGATGCAGATAAATAGGTCATGACCTCTAAATCATGCAAGATTTTTTCCAACAGATAATCATCAATTGGATCGGCAGACAGATACATTTCTGTTTGACCAGATACAGATGCCAAATAAAACAATCCAATAGGATCGGTATATAACTCCATATCTAAACCATTCAGTTCTGCAACTTTACTGCTTGCAAATTCTGATTCTGCAAATAAGTACATTTTACTATCGAACTTTTCAAATCCTTCTTTCAAGAACTCAAGCTGATCTGCAATTAACATCATATCGAAATCCACTGTGCCGAATGAATGAGCGATATAATAATCCAGTGGGTCTACGGAAATTTCCAGAACGGATTCACTGCTGATTAAATCTTTCATGATTGCATCAACTGCATCAGCGAATAAAACCATTTCCGTACTACCACCAGTTGTTACTTGGCTTGAAAAATCAGCCATCGCACTCAGATACATTTCACTGTTCATATACTCATGTACTCGTTCTTCCAAATAAAGAATTCTTGCATCCAATTCCATACTTGCTTCGCCAGTAATGGTTTTCAGCAATTCTAATTCGGACAATGAACAGAGCAAATAGAGATAATTATAAAGCGTAAATGTATCTCTCTGTACTAATTGCGAAATAATAACATCAATTTCGGTGAGTCGTTTCTTTAAATAAACATCAAAGGTTTGCAACTTTCTCACCTACTTTCTATTTTGATTTTGTATTAAGCCTTGTTTGCCAAAGTCAGTTTCAGGCCACCGCTCTTGACAGTAACAATTGTTGCAGCTTCAACGCTACGAGATTGTGTCAAAGCCTCAAACATAAGCAAGTTGCCATCAACAATATCATCGTACAAAACGAAGTGAGTCATGGTTCCCCAACTTGCAGAACTTTCAGGGAAAGAAACATCAGAATTGTTTGAGATCACACCATTAACAGGTTCGCCCAAAGTGGTCAACTCGACACGAGAGTAACCAGCGGAATCCAAAGGCTCGGTAACGCCAGTGCCATCAACACTCGGAGCAGTAGAACTCAAACCAAGATAAACTTTCTCAGGCAATGTAGGACTCAGCTTTGTTTTGAAAACATTGCCCATGATACAGTTTAAAAAGTATGTAGAAGTCATACGCTTTCATCCTCCAATCTTTAATTCTTGCATTTGTTGTTATTTCAAAAAACTCTCATTGATATTGTGGAAAATATTAAAAATACCCTGATTGGGGATTTCAACTTCGCCATCAATATCTTTGATCGTGATTTGGTAAATGTATTTGCCATACAGCCCCAAAGTGTCATTTGGCAATAAATCAACAGTCGCAATATTCTTTGCGCCAGTAGCATCATCACCGATCAAAAATGACAAAGGCTTTGAAACCAATGGTTCATCGTTATATTTGTCAGAATAGTCCACAAGAGCAAAATTGCCTGTGCAACCTTCTGCATTGAAAGGAACATTCTGTTCCGTAAATAACCGCCAACGAAGTGTGTTTGATTGTCCTGCAACAAACATGACTTCTGGCAGAGAATAAACATCATGCCGCATAACAATCACCCTCCAAAGTTCACAGGAAACTCGCATTTGAAATCCAAAAGACAACTACCTTTGACAAGCAATTTATTCAATCCTTTTTTCAACGGCAACCATGAAAAATTGCAATACTGATACATATTTGCATATGTAGGATCAGACGAAACAATTTTCCCAAGTTCATTATCCACTGAAATTGTCAAGAAATAATCCTTTGGTAAGTTTTCAAAACGCAGCTCCGCATTATTGCACGATTGATTAATAATCGAAATTGTGTTACTGCCATTTAATGTAATATCCAGCTTAGGATAATACAGTTTATTGATTGTAGATCGACTGACTAACTTGATTTCTGTTTCATTCACACAAGAGTAACTGAACTTTTGTGGAAAGGTGTATCCATAAGGAGAATCACATACCACTTTTGCAGTGAAAGCCCATGGCAACCAAGAAAGTTGAATAGGCTCCAATTCACTGATGATACAGTGATAGCGAATGGTTTCCATATCTGGCTGTTCAATTTCAAGCCATTTATATGTGTCGTGACCCGTCAACCAGTTTGCGATTGCGTCCATTTCAAAACGATCTAAATGTTCATCCATCTTGAGCATCAACGGATCAAGACCGAAAACCAGTTTAAATTCCAAAGGATCGTCAAAAGAACGACCATATAAAAAAGTCCGTCCAGTGGACGGAATTACATCAGTCATCAATTTACCTGTACTTGCAAAGGGAGCAGCTTCATTTTTATTTCCATCAATATCATAAATCCGCAATCCAAATTCAGTACAGGGGATGCGATTAAATGAAAAGTTTTTAGCAATAAAACCCATCCACTCACCTCCGCTTATACATTTTAATCTGCCTTGCTGTCAGATTCAGTTTCCTTCTTTTCAGTAATCTCGCAATTACTCAAAATAGCCAAAGTTTCCTGCAAGATAGCAAAGCATCCAGCAAGATTACCAGCGTTTTGTACGCCACTTACTGTAATGCCGCCATCCAAAGTCTTACAAACAGCGTCAATTCTTTGCAGAACCTCATTTTTAACCATTGTCATTCTCCTTCATACATTGATTTAATTTTTCTTTCAACTGCTCAATCTCACGATACAGCTTTTGAATCATATATGTGTTCAAAGAGATAAATTCTCCATATCTAAGACCATATCTAAAATCTTTAATACCATCAGAACGAACTTCTACAACAGGAGTAATAGCAAGCCCAGCAAAATCAGATGTATTAAGATTTGCCTCAACAAGAGCAGCTTCAACATCTTGTGCAATAAAACCTGTATGCAATCTTCCAGACTTGCCACGATTATATTTAAATTGCACTGGTTTTAATCGCATAAAGAAATCTTCATACCTATCCATTTCATAATCAATGGAATTTTTTAATCTACGGTCAGAAGTTTTAATTTCATCTTCGCTACAATATACACCACTTGCTGTAATGAAAAAGTCAATGTCATTTTCAGCAGACATTCGGCAACCTGTATTCGTAACAATGAAATAAGGTTCAGAACCATAACCATTACTGCCATACATCATTGAACCATATGTTGTAGATACGCCTGTAAAACCACGACCCTTACAGAATCCACCATAACCACAAGTCAATTCAATCAAGTCAGCATCCAATGCACCAGTTCGAATATAATTTGCGTTGATATACAAACGATTTGTTGAAGAATCACTGAAAATACCAAACTTTGTACCGCCGTTTGTTAATATATTAAATACAGCAGTATCAGTAATTTTATTGGCATATGCCAAATCATAAGCATCATATGCCCAATCAAGTGCATTATCAGCAAGGTCATAAGCATCGTCCGCATAGTTATAAGCGTTATTCGCTTGTGTGTAAGCAGAGTTCGCTCTTTGATAAGCTGCACTATTAGCTGGATTGATTTCTGTAACTGTTCCCCAATTGATGCTTGATCCAGCACCCATTGTAATGCTGCCGCTCACAGAAACATTACCAGCAGAGTCAACAACGAATTGACCATTACCGACATTGATGCCATTCAAACTAAGATAATCAGATTTAAACTGCTGACTACTGTTCATCATGACATTGCCGTTGTTGTCCTTATAAGTTGCGCCATAAACTGTACCTTTGAAAGTACCAGTATTCGCTACCAGATTACCATTTGCATCAACAGAAAAATTTGGATTTGTAGCTGTACCGCCAATTTTCAAATTGCCCTGTGCATCAACACGGAATGCAGTAGAGCCGCCAACCTCCAACGAACCACGGAAAATACCACCGACAGCATCAATAACGCCTTTGATATAAAGACCGCCATCCATGTCAAGCCAAAAGTTCACATTGGGAGTATCATTCGCATCCAAATCGTCAACCTTTGTCACGGACTTATTGTTTGCAGTTTTTACACCAGTAGGATTATTGAATTGATTATAGACAAACATATTGTCTGGATCATCACCGCCGACAAGACCTAAAATTGCTCCCATATCAATTCTGCCGCCAGTCGAACCATAAAGGTTGAATGAAGCATTATGCAAAGAAGCACCTTCAGCGTCCATCTTAAAGACAGCAACGCCGCCGTCTTGTTTTTCGCTCTCGATGATCAGATTTTGACCAGCCAACAGCGTACCAACAAGGGCAGGAAGGACGATGCCATAAAGAGTGCCAAAGTTCTTATCAGTAAACTCACCGATACCGATCGTTGCACTCTCCCAATTGTCCTCTGTAAACATGATAGCGTTGTGAGCCATCCAAATTTGCTTTGGACTATATGTACCGCTTGCCTCGTCATATTTCATACAGCGTAAACCAGTACCATCAATCACAAGTTCATTATTTTCACCAGCCATGATATTATTTTTCATAGCGTCAATGGCAGACTTCATAAACTGCTCAACTGATGTTTTTGCACCACTGCTTACAAAGCTGCTGTAAAGATACTGATTAAAATCCAGAGAATTACTACTGGAAACGGCTTGCTCAAGAATTTGACGAATATCCATAACACCTTCTTTAGCTTGAAAATACTCGTTAAATTCAATAGAAAAGTCTGTTAAATCATCAAAATCAACAGATACAGCAAGGACATATGGTTCATAAACATTCTCATTTAAGTGAAGATACAGTCTTTCGCCAAGAGAAAATTGCTTTGCAAATTCAACAAAATCGTCAAGCGCAAAGAAATTTCCGCTATCAACAGAAAAATAATATGTTGGCTGAGAAGCCTTTTTCAGATATTGATCTGCGTAATCATATAATTCCAGAGCAACAGATTGTTTCTGATACTCTGTTACATTTCTGGTAAAATACGCATTTGCAGTAGAAGTCTTAAACTGCAATGCACTATCGGACTTCATAACATTTGCGCCTAAAGTACCAGTCATAGACAATGTTGCACCAGAGAATGTTGTACTGTTATTCAGCTTACCGTCATTTAAATACAAAGAAAGGACGAAAGTATTGTCACTATTGACTTCCAATGTACCTCGCACGATTTCTGCATCTAATGACAAACTGGAATGACTTGTTTCAATCATACCACCACGAACAGAATAAAAAGTTTTGTCGGATGTATATTCTGTTTCTCTAATTTCATTTAAACTTACAAGATTGAAAATTGAAGCCAAACCTCGTACCGTAGTACCATCAGTAGAATAACTATCGGTATTCGTAACAGCAAATGTAGAATCAGTTAAACTACCACACTTAAAATAACGATCCAGAACCGCAATCTGTTCTTCGCTAAAAAAGGCAGAAAACGCAGTCAATTGATTGATATTTTTCAGTTGATTTGTCAGAGCAGTAATCTTATTCTCAATAGGAGCAATCACTGTTTTCTTCTGATTGTTGATTTCTCTTTCTTTGGCAGAAATCTCGGATTTGACCGCAGCTAAGTCATCACGCAAAGAACTGTCCATTGCGACACCTTGTACCAAAGTTGCTTTCTTACTCTCTAATCCAGAAAGTTCTCCTTCCAGATCAGCAAGTACCGCATTCTCCGTTACAAGGCGGCTAATTAACATATTCTGTTCGACAGATATATCAAAATATGTTTGCTGATACGCATCAAAAGTTTGTTTCCACTTTTCCCATTGAACAATCATTTCATCTGAGAAATAAGACTGGTTCATGTACGCATCTAAATTATAGATTTTATTCGTACCCATAGGATTAACAGTTCGAATATCTAAATCATCAGCACCATGAACATCTAATGCGGTCACAAGTTCATTTGCATTTTCTTCAACCTCAATTTCATCTAAATGATTTCTTGCAGATAAATACACTGCTTTCGTTGAAAAAGAATCAGAAAGACTTTTTACATTGATGGTTCGATTATATGTATCAAAATCAAAAATACAGTCATAAGACTCCTGTAATTTCGATTTCATAAAATCATATACAGATTGGTTGTCGGCACTATAAGTACGATACTTACCAATTAAATCACTTGAAACTGTTCCAATTGACCAAGATGGAAGTTCAGAAAGAATAATTCCCATAATTGTCCCATCGGGGGCAAGAGGATTCCAGAAATTATAAGTACCTTCTTCCAGTGTAATTTTCTTTCCCACTAATTCATATTCCAAAGAATATGCCTTACAGGATTTTATTTTGACAACCGTATCATTATTTTCAACAGGACTTTGTAAAAGGAATTGACCATATCCTTCAACATCAATGACCCTCATACTTGTCAGAAGATCGTATTCGTCCAGTTTTTCTCCATTGTCAGCAGATGGATATTTAAAATTCAATTCAGAAACCTCAGTATAGCAAAATCTTGCATTCGGTTCTAAAATATGACCTAAATAACCGATAGGAGTTCCGTCTAAATTTCTCAAAATAAACTTTGGACGATTTCTCATATCAATTTTGCTAAAATCAATAACCAAACAATCAACCTCCTTTCATTATGATGAAAGGGAAGGGCATATAGCCCCTCCCTTATGGTCTTAATCTGCTTCCTCTTAAAGTCCCCTTGCCAGCCCTAATAAAAGAACCAGCAATTTCTTCACCAGCGATATTACCGATCTCTCGGCTCAACCGCTGAATATCGCTCTTATCCAGCTTTTCAGTAACCATCACATGAACTGGTACTGTTACATCACCGATGCTCTGCGACACATGATTGCCGCCAGACGCAGCTTGCGCCTGTTGCATATCACGCATAACAGCATTGTAGGATTGCATTTCTGCATATCCACTGCCATTCATGCTATGATACAAACCACCACTAATGCCAAGTTTGCCAGCAATGGTTTCATCAGCTTTCAATACACGATAGACAACTTCCTGCTGTGGCTCGGTAAATACAGCCTCACGCTTTTTAAGCAGAGCGAACATTTCATCCTGTTTTGGCGTTGCATCATCACCAACAATACCGCCAGTGTGATATGTGCTGTACGGATAAGTAGAGTAAAGCTGTGCGCCGCCAACCTTATCCAAATACCAAACACCGTCATTACCACGAACAACTGTGCGTCCGATTAACTTTTGCAACTCTTTACCAAGATCAAGGTTTGCTTGATTCAGTCGAGCCTTTTCCTCTGTGCTTGCATTGTGGTGAGCCTGAGAATTTGCCTTCATTTGAGCAACAATCTCTTTAATACGGCTCATAGTTTGACCACCACTGGTGTCATAATCACCAGTAGTGCCAACAGTAGTAAATCCACTGCTTGCATCAAAGGCTGCAATTTGTGCCTGAGTAGCCGCCACAGCATTCAAATAACTACCATACTGCTGAACTGCACCAGATGCCGCATTCCAAGCAGAAATCAATTCAGACTGTACGGTATTGCCGTACTGGTAGTTCCAATTAATCAAATCATCATAGAGAGTATCCCAATGATTATTGATCCTGTCGATTGCCATCTGATAGATTTTCTCAGCAGACGAAATAGAATCCTCAAGGATTTCAATTTCTTTCTGCTTTTCTTTCTCATAGGCATCAGCCATATTATCAAGCATATCGCTTGTAGCCTCATAAGCATGATCTGCCTGAGTTTCAGCCAAATCAGACTGTTCCTCAGCCAATTGCTCCTGAAGTTTACGCTTTTCTGCCTGAGCCTCACGACTGTCATCCAAATCCAGCATAGCAATTCGTGCTTGCAACTCGGCAATGGATTTCGTCTTTTCAGTAACATCCTTGGTGTACTTGTCTTTTTCACGCTCTAAGTCCAAGGATTCTTTCTGTAAATCAACAATCTCACGGTATTTGTCAATCTGATCCTCTAATGCAGAGATTTGGTTTTCAACCTCTTGCTTAATCATTTCCTCAACATACTTGAGCAAATCTTCAAGCGCAGTAGATGTTTCTTCCAAAGCCTCTTTTGCAGAGGTGTCAACTCGACCAATACTGGTCACTGCCATATCTGTCAAGCTGCGCATTGCATTAATTCTCTGCAATGCGTTGTTATATTGTTCATCGCTTAAACCAAGCAACTGCAACTGAGCGTACACCAAATCCCATGTACTTGCTGTCGCAATATTTGTCGCATTTGTCAGATTAAGCAAAGCAACTGTATCATTGTTGGTCAATGCAGTTCTG
>ERZ1673742.3290-NODE-3290-length-10790-cov-6.185748_pt1 | contig 10790 bp, 12 predicted proteins | sample MGYA00580208_ERZ1673742 | MGnify/ENA primary metagenome ERZ1673742 (study PRJEB41218, sample SAMN15661774) | gut metagenome | host: Homo sapiens | place: Canada: London | collected 2015-08-20/2019-03-30 | study: EMG produced TPA metagenomics assembly of...
CCGTTTCACGGTTTTCTATGATTGCATTGATAATACCCTCGACGAGCCGCAGCTCGCTCTCGCTGAGGGAATTAAGCAGAATATTGATTCGCTTCTTTGCGGCTTCATCGGCGCTCATATCGGGGTAGAAGTATTCATCTACTGACAGGTCGAACATGGTTGCCAGTTGATAGAAAATATCTAAGCTCGGATGTTGACCGTCGTTTTCGTGGTACATGACAGTACGAGTGTCCCGCCCGATGATGTCGGCCAGTTGCTCCTGTGTCATGCCTTTCTTCTCGCAGGCTTTCTTGATTGCAAGCCCCATCGGACGAAAATCAAATTTGCGTTCGCTTTTTTCGTTCTTCATGTCATCACCACCTAATGTAATTTTACATTTCGGGCGATAGTATTTGAACGGTGCTACATTTCATTCGTACTCATTTTTCATTTCATGTACACAGTTGAACTTGTGATACTGTAATGATAAAATAAACAATAGTGTACCTTTCACGAAAGAAATATCTCAACTCTACTATCATTCAACATCCAAAATGATATACTCGCTTGCCATTCGGTTGCTAAATGGCAGCGTTAGAGCGATAATGCTCTTAGCAATCACAGGAGGTCAAAATCAATGTTCAATATTGACAAGAAGAAATTTGGCGCATTTGTCGCCGCACTTCGCAAAGAAAAAGGAATCACTCAAAAAGAGTTGTCAGAACAACTCTGTATATCTGATAAGGCTGTAAGCAAATGGGAAACGGGGGTTTCCCAAACTTAAAGATACCACACTAAAACCCACGCTTACATTACTTCCAAACAATACAATTTTGGAGGTAAACCCTATGAAAAAGCTGATTTCCTGCGAATATAACTTCGATAACTGCTGTGTTGAACTGAAATTCACCGATGGCAGTATGATTGCGATTGACACTATCGCTGTGGAGAACGAGGTTGCCCGTAATATGTACGAGCGGTCAGAGCTTGACTATCTGATTTATAACGTTCCTTTGGAGTATGCGGATCTCGTTTTGAATGGTGATCCGGAAACTTATTTGAGAGCTGTAACTGAATATAAGCCTTTAGACTACTAATATCATCGTCGCTCGTGGGAGAAATCCTGCGGGCGATTTTTATTTTAACAAAACTCAAACATTTCTCAAAAATCTTGCAAACAACCGATTGTTAGAATACAGCTACAGAAATTGAAGAACAGTTTGGAGGGACTATGAACATCTTACATAAAATCCACGCTGTCTTTGAGCGTAACAATAAGAAGATGATGATAAACGCATCGGGGTCAACCCCCGGTGCAAAACTGGAGAAGATACGCTCCGGTCAGGCTTATCTGTATCAAAAGAACGGTATGGAAAGCGAAGTGGTTGAGATCAACCTTACGAAAAAAGTTTGGGGTTCTTTTTTGAACAGCGCCCTGGTGCTGTCATTAAAACGCTATCCCTACCTCAACACAAAGCTCGTTGAACTGGACGGAGATTTTTACATTGTCCGCAATGAAATGGGACTTACCGCCAAGAAAACCAAGAAACTGGCGCAGCTTGGTCATATCTCCTGCGGGTATCATCTGATTGATGTGACCTATTATGACAAAACCATTTATGTGTCCTTCCATCATGCGCTTTGCGACGGTAAGGGCATCAAGCCGTTTGTAGAAACACTGATTTATTATTACTGTCAGCAAAGATACCAAAGTAAAGCAGGCGCAGAGGGCATTCGTCTTGCGGATTCGCCTCTGTTGCTGAATGAAGCGACCGAGCCGAATTTAGGCAGCTATACCTATGATGAAACAAAACCGGATGTGGCTGTATCCCGTGATGCCTATGCCATTCCCGAAAATGTGATCGAGGAACACGATACCGATTACCGCTATTATGTGGAAATTCCCGCCGCTTCCTATATGAAGGTCTGCAAGGAAAACGGAGCAACGCCGGTTATACTTACATCCCTGCTTGTCAGCGCAGGCATGGCAAGTCTGTATCCCGATTTTGATAAACCTATCAATGCCAACATTGCCGTGGATATTCGTGATGCGTTGGATCTACCCAACACCTTCAAGAACTGCGTCCGCAGTATGCCGCTGCCGTACAGTCGTGAATTTCTTTCTATGCCGCTGACCGAACAGGCAAAGATACAACGCACACTTTTGAATGCCCAGCGTGACCGTGACCTTTGCAGAAAGGCTGCAAATGCTTCTCTCGGAATGTTTGACAAGCTGGATACGCTTCCAAGCTATGAAGCAAAACAGCAAATGATGGACTTCTTCAACGGTATGCTGATCAACACCTATGTCATTAGCTATTTGGGACAGATGGTTCTGAATGAAAACGCCCAATATATTGAGAATATCGGCTTTTACAATTCCGGTGCCGCCGGTCTTGGCGTGACGATGATCGCCTGCGGTGATAAGTTTTGCCTTAACTTCAAGCAGAGCTTTGAATCCGATAAGTATGTAAAGGCATTCCTCGCCCAGCTTGACAGCCTCGGTATTGCATATAAGGCAAGCGAAGCTATTGCATTTGTGACACCGAGAGATTCCATTATCAAAAGAAAAGGAGCAGAAAAGCAATGAATGCGATTGAAATAAAAGATTTATCCAAGAGCTTTCGTGGGATGTACGCTGTTGACCATCTCAATCTGACCGTTCCCGTAGGCAGTATCTATGGTTTTATCGGTGAGAACGGAAGCGGTAAATCCACCACGATGAAGCTGCTTTGCGGCCATCTTGTGCCGGACGGCGGCAAAATCAAGCTCTTTGGCAAGAAGTACACCGATCCCGGTGTCCGTGTCAGAGTTGGTGCGCTGATTGAAAATGCCGGTTGTTTTCCCGGTTCATCCGTGTACCAAAACCTAATGATGCAATGCATCAACCTCGGTATCGATAACGCAGACGAAGAAATACAGCGAGTGCTGAAAATTGTTCGTATGGAGGATAACGCAAAACTGAAATTCAAAAGCTGTTCTCTCGGTATGAAGCAGCGTATCGGCATTGCAATGGCGCTGCTGGGTGATCCGGCTTTGCTGATTCTGGACGAGCCCATCAACGGTCTGGATACCGATGGTATGAGAATTATGCGTGAGATCCTTGTAGACATCACAAAGAACTATGGCTGTACCGTACTGATTTCCTCGCATCTGCTCGGTGAGCTTGAAAAGATCGCCACCCACTACGGCATTATCCGTCAAGGCAAAATGATTATGGAAATGTCGGCGGCAGAAATGGACGGCAGAGCGCAGGTATTTGTCAGCCTTAAAACCAAAGATATGAGCGGTGCATTGGCTGTTCTCAAAAAGAAGTTTGACGATGTTCGTATGGAGGATGAATCTATCCGTGTTTATGATGTAGACGATACCGAGAGCATCGTGGCATATCTGCTTAGAAACGGTCATACCGTCAGCGAGATCAAAAAGAATAAAATCGGCCTTGAAGAATACTACATCGAGCTGATGAGCGCAAAGGAGGGAAAATAAATGGTAAGAGAACTGAAATTCAAAAATCCGAGCTTTTATGAACGCCTCAGAGGTATGCTCGGTGTGGACTTTTACCGACTGTTCCATACGCCGCTGTTTTATATTTTCCTTGCCATTGCTGCTATCATCCCTGCTATGATCCTGGGAACCGGCGGGATGGAGAATCCCCAGACCGGAGAGGTATCTGCACAGCTTTACACGAATGTATGGCACATCATAGCTGCTGAAAGTCCATTGTATGTGATTAACAATATCGGTGAGTACGCCAATATGAATATGGTGTTTATCTTCGGCGGTATTATGGTGTCTATCTTTATCGGTCACGATTATAAATCCGGCTATGTAAAGCAGCTCTTTACCACCCACGCAAAAAAGCAGGACTATATGATGTCCAAGACCATTTCCTGCGCCTTTGCAATGGCCTGTATGTGCGTTACCTATCTGCTTGGCGCTGTAACCGCAGGCTTGCTCACCGGACTTAATATGACGGTCAATGTCGGCTCTTTGCTGATTGCCATTTTCGGCAAGATGGTAATGTCCCTTGGTTGGGCAAGCCTCTATACCTTCCTCAACGTGATTTTCAGAAGATACTTCGGAATCTCGGTGGCATCGTCCTTCTTTTTTGGCACGGGTATCCTGATTATCGGTGCGGCAGCGATTGTGGAGAGCTTGACACTTCCTACCTCTTTCCTTAATATCTTCCTTTACGGCTCATCGGTCAATGCCTGCCTTACGAGTAATGCGGTCACGCTGTTGACCTGCGTTGTGGTATCGGTAGTTTGGGCATTTATTTATAATATCGTTGGCTCTCTGATTCTTTCAAAGAGCGACGTGTATTAAGGGGGTGTGGTTTATGAATGCCATTGAAATTAGAGGATTAACGAAAAACTTCGGTCAAAAGCAGGCTTTGAAAGGGCTTAATATGACCGTGCCTATGGGCGCTATTTATGGTTTTATCGGTGAAAACGGAAGCGGCAAATCCACCACCGAAAAAATCATCTGCGGTCTGATCCATAAGGACGGCGGCAGCGTCAAGCTGTACGGAAAAGACCACACCGATGGGGATATTCGTGCGAAGATGGGCGTGCTGATTGAAGCCCCCGGCTGTTTCCCCAATATGAGTGTCTGGAATAACATGAAGCTGCAGGCGGCTAACCTGGACATCGCAGATGCCGACAGAGAAATCGTAAAGATTCTCAAAATGGTGCGTATGGAGGGTGCGGCAGGCAACAAATATAAAAACTGCTCACTCGGTATGAAACAGCGTATCGGCATTGCCATGGCACTGCTGGGTAATCCCGAACTTTTGGTACTTGACGAGCCGATCAATGGTTTGGATGCCGACGGTATGCGCATTATGCGTGAGGTACTTACCGATATTGCGGCAAGCGGAAGAACGGTTGTGATTTCCTCCCACGTTCTCGGTGAGCTTGAGAAGATCGCCACTCATTACGGCATCGTCCGTGGCGGTAAAATGATTGTAGAAATGACCGCCGAGGAACTGGAAGCCTCCTGCCGTACCTATGTAGCGTTGCAAGCCAAAGATATGAACCGCACCAAGATGGTGCTGTGTTCCAAGTATGCCCGTGTAGAAGAAGATGAGGCGGGGTATCTGCGTGTGTATGACCTTGTATCACCGGAAGAGGTTGTGAATTATCTGTACGAAAACAACATCCTCGTAAGTGAAATTAAAACAGATAAAATCGGTTTGGAAGAATACTACATTGACCTTATGAAAGGGGGCAGAAACTGATGGACAAGAGATTTCCAAAATATACGACAGCAAAGCGAATCAGAAGTATGCTTGCCGTAGACTTCCGCAGAATGTTTGCAACCCCTCGTTTCTATATCATTTTGGGCATCTGTCTTTTGGTTCCCGTTTTGATTCTTGTGATGACCACTATGATGGACGGTTCTGTATCGGTTGACCCCAACACCAGCAAGGAAACGGTAATGAAGGCCTATGACAGTGCCTGGCAGATCATCGGCTCGGTCAGCTCCGGCGAAAGCGCTTCTATGGATATGATGTCTATGCTGAATATGGATATGCTGTATTTTGCCGTAGCGGTGCTTGTGTCCATGTTTGTTGCCGATGATTTCAGAAGTGGCTATGCCAAGAATCTGTTTACCGTCCGTGCAAAGAAAACAGACTACGTTATTTCCAAACTGATCATTTGCTCCGTTGGCGCAGAGTTGATGCTGCTGGCTTACTTTGTGGGCACGATGCTCGGTGGTGCGGTTGCGGGACTGCCGTTTACAATGATTGGTTTTTCCCTTGGTAACTTGATTATGTGTGTATGGTCTAAGATCATGCTTGCGCCTGTTTTCGTGTCCATTTACCTTTGTATGAGCGTAATCGGCAAGCAGAAGCTGTGGCTTTCTATGCTGCTGTCCTTTATGGTGGGTATGTTCCTCTTTACGATTGCTTCCATTGCAGCTCCCATCAACGCAACGATCTTGAATGTGCTGCTTTGTACCGTTGGAAGCATTTTGTTCGGCATTGGTCTTGGTGCTGTGACTAATTCTGTGCTGAAAAAGACCAGCTTGGTCTGAACTCAACACTTTTTGCAAAATATGTTGTTCAGTTTTCATCGCAGAATCAGTAGAATTATTTTAGACATTTTCGTGCAAAAGGTCAAAGCGTAAACAAAACTTTAACATTTGCATGGTATAATGTATTTGTGAGAGTTTTGGTCGGAGGTGACACGATGTTTAAGATATTGGTTTTGGAAGATGATAAGGAGCTGAACAGAACGGTATGTACCTTTCTGAATAACAGCGGATATGAAGCTGTTGGCTGTCTGAATGCAAATGAGGCATACGATGCCCTGTACGAAAATATGATCGACCTGATCGTTTCGGATATTATGATGCCGGGTGTGGACGGTTTTGAATTTGCCAAGAATGTTCGTGATGTAAACAGCGAAATCCCCATTCTGTTTATGACCGCCCGTGACGATATTGCATCCAAACAGAGAGGATTCCGTATCGGTGTTGACGATTATATGGTCAAGCCCATTGACCTCGACGAGTTGTTTTTGCGTATCGGCGCACTTCTGCGAAGGTCGAAGATTGCCTCAAGCCGCAAATTGAAAATCGGCAGTTTTGTCATGGATGCCGATGAGCATACTGCTTATCTGGGCGAAGAAGAAATTTCCTTGACCAGTCGTGAGTTCAGTATTCTGTATAAGCTCCTGTCTTATCCCAAAAAGACATTTACAAGAACTCAGCTTATGGATGAATTTTGGGATGCAGATACCGCAACCGCACCGAGAGCCGTAGATGTGTATATGACAAAACTTCGCCAGAAGTTGTCTGCCTGTGAGGATTTTGAAATCAAGACCGTTCACGGACTTGGGTACAAGGCGGTGATCAAATGAAGCAGGCGTTGAAAACCCTTCATAATTTCCTTGTATTCTTTTTGCTTGTAGCTGCCGTGATTACCTGCTGTCTGATGTTGTTTACTTCCACGCTTCAGATGTCTATCGGCAGAGAGTTTACACAGGAAGAAATTACTGCTGCTGCGAAAGCAACGATGGTCAACGTCATTTTGATCAGCGCAGTTATGGCTTTTGGAGACTATCTGCGCCGTAAGTTTACCGTGGTTCGTCCGGTAAAAAGAATTACCGAAGCGGCAAACAAAATGATCAAAGGCGATTTCAGCGTTCGTGTAAAGCCGGTGGCGAAATTCGCCACTGATGACAGCTTCAACGAAATTATTGAGTGTATCAATAAGATGGCAGAAGAACTGTCCGGCGTTGAAACTCTGCGAACAGATTTTATTGCCAATGTATCTCATGAAATGAAAACGCCTCTTTCGGTCATGCAGAATTACGGTACATTGCTCCAGGCACCGGATCTTTCCGATGAGCAGCGCATGGAATACGCAAAAGGCATTACCGATGCATCCCGCCGCATGGCTGATATGATGACGAACATATTGAAGCTGAGCCGCCTTGAAAATCAACAGATTTTCCCGCAGGTAACAGAATTTGATTTGGGTGAACAACTTTGTGAATGCCTTTTGCAGTATGAAAATGTATGGGAAACGGCAGAGATTGAAATTGAAACAGATATTGCAGAGGATATAAAAATAACGGCTGATGCAGAATTGTTAGCCCTTGTGTGGAACAACTTGTTCTCCAATGCGTTCAAATTCACTGAAGCCGGAGGCACTGTTTCGGTAAGGTTAAGCAGCACGGAACACCATGCCATTGTAAAAGTGCAGGATACCGGGTGCGGGATGACCGCTGACGTTGGCACACACATTTTTGAAAAGTTCTATCAAGGCGACACTTCTCATGCAACCCAAGGCAACGGTCTTGGCCTTGCACTGGTAAAGCGAGTAATTGATATTATGCATGGCGAGATTGCCGTTGAAAGTGCGGTGGGCGTTGGCACAACATTTACCGTAGCATTGCGGAGGAACTGACATGAGCTGGAGGAAAACTGGCAAAGCACTTTTATTTCCCCACATCGCCGTCCTTCTTGTGTTATTGCCGGTTGCCACAGTACTGCTTGTTTATTCCATGGCTTTTGTCGGCGAAGAATCTGCTGCTGCTTATATCTCCTATGTGCTCGCCGCATATACACTGACGATCTGGTGTCTTCGTATTCCGTTTTTGATTCGCTTTTTCAAAAAGTTTAAGGATGAAAACAAGTATGCCCACCGCTGGCTCACCGATACGCATTTGCGTGTAAATGTATCTTTGTATGGTTCTCTGCTATGGAATGCTGCATACGCTGTTTTTCAGTTAGGGCTTGGAGTGTGGCATCACACATTTTGGTTTTGTTCTCTGGCGGGGTATTATCTTTGGCTTGCTGTCATGCGCTTCTTTCTTGTTCGCTATACCAGTAAGTATCGGGCAGGCGAAAAAATGCGTGATGAGCTTATTAGATACCGCAACTGCGGCATAGCGTTTTTGATGATGAATATGGCACTTGCTCTGATCATTTTCTTTATGGTGTACTGGAACAGAACCTTTGAACACCATGAGATCACAACCATCGCAATGGCAGCATATACATTCGGAACCTTAACGATGGCGATCATAAATGTAATCAAGTATCGAAAATATAACAGCCCTGTCTTTTCAGCATCCAAGGCAATCAGTCTTGCGGCGGCTCTTGTGTCGATGCTGACTCTGGAATCTACAATGCTGACTACATTCAGCGACGGCACGATGTCGCTTGCAGACCGCAGGATTTTACTTGGTATAAGCGGCGGCGTTATCTCTGCATTTATCATTGGAATGGCGGTTTACATGATCATGCAAAGTAGTAAAAATATAAAACTGATCGAGGAGCAAATCAATGGAGAAGAAAGAAACTGAAAGTTTTAGCTACACATATTCTGCAAAACAGCAGGAAGAGATAAAAGCGATCCGCAAAAAATATGAGGCTCCGGAAGAGAACAAAATGGAGCAGCTTCGACGACTGGACGCAAGTGCTACCAAAAAAGCGACTATTCGCTCCATGACGGTTGGCATCATCGGCGCTCTGATCATGGGGCTTGGCATGAGCATTTCCATGACGGACATTGGAGCCGTGTTCGGCTCGTTCCTTTCGATGCTTGTAGGCATTGTGATTGGCGTTTTGGGCATCGTTCTTGTTTGCCTCGCCTATCCCACCTACCATCGCACACTGAAAGCAGAGCGTGAGCGGATTGCTCCCGAAGTTCTCCGCTTGTCGGATGAGCTGATGAAGTAAGGAGAACACATGAATACGAACAACAACCAGCGTCATCAAGATACGATAGTAGCCATCGAAGAGGCTTTCGTTTCCTTGCTGAACGAAAAAGAACTGAAAGATATTTCCGTCTCCGTATTGTGTGAGAAAGCTGGCATCAACCGCAGTACGTTTTATGATAACTATACGGACATATTCGCTCTGGCAAATTCCTATGCTGAAAGGATCGAAAAGAGTGTTGCCGAGCAGCCACACACCGACGGCGAATTTGTGAAAAGAGAACACAGCAAGTTGTTCTGATTTTAACTTTCACCGGAGGCGCACAAAGAAAACCGCTGTAATTTTCATCCTCGTAAGGATGGAGATTACAGCGGTTTTGTATTTTCTGAGGAAAGGTATCAAACTGCATTTTTACAGTTTGGGTACCATTTTCGAGGAAAATATGCGGGTGTCCAGAGGGATGCAATCCCTTGGCTCGGGGTTTCCAATAGGGGCGAGAAGCATCCTTGTTGGCACACGATTTTCCTTTGGAAAGTCTAGTGTGTTATACCTTTTGCGACCGCTGACGCTGGAAAGGGGCTGTCCCACGCCAGACAGACACTTTTCGGCGGCAGCAGAACAGGCGGATTTTGTGGGCGGTAAGCTACAAAAGACAAGGAATTTGCCATGAGCAAAATCCGACTGTTCGTGTGTAGTTGGCATAGGAAATCTTGAAGCGAAGCGGAAAGATTATCTGTGACAACGGGGGCGCAAGAGGTATATAAAAACCCGCCGCAGCGATCAACTCCCGTATCGTATTTTCTCCAATTCCAACTCAAAGGGAAACGTCAATTTCTTCGGCAACTCACTCATAGAGAGTTGCAGGATTTGACGGATTGCGATTTTTGCAAAGACGTTCGTTCTGCTCAAATCGCCGTCTGCCAGTTTTGTGATCTTCGCAGTTCCGGCAGAAAAGTCAAAACGGATTTGTCCCCATTCATCGTCGTCGCTTACATACCGATGTACTGCTTTGTACTCGTATGCAGCGGCGGCGATTTTCTTGTTTTTCTCGGTCAGCTTCAATTCCACCACACCGAGAACACCGGCATCTACCAGAAGTCCGGTCAGCTTGTCCACGATCTTCTTGTAAGCTCGCTCTGCGCCGCTGGTGCTGCTGTACTCATAAGCGGTGGCAAGCTGTTCAAACGAATAACGCTCGTCCCAAGGCATCACCCGTCCGCAGTTCATACAGATGGCGTTTCTCTTTTCAAGGAAGAACTTTTCCTTTTGGCTGAGCTTGTCAAAGGCGGCTTGCACCGCATCGGCACGAACACCGTTCCAAAGAATATCCGCATAGTTCCAGCTATCGTCACAGGTAACATCCTCGCCCGTTTCCTCGCTGTCCCCGTCCTGTATGGTCGAATAGAACGGAACACGGTTGCGGTTCTGTCTTGCAAGGGTCAGATACTCGGCGGCTGTTTCTTCGGTGCAGTTCTGCTCGGCGGTGTATTCTGCAATTACTTCTTTTGCACTCTTGCCGGAATTGTTGTAGATCCATGCAATACCACGGGCGGCTTTGTACTCGTCCAGAGATTTGAACGAGCCTGCTTCTTCCTGTCGGCGGCAATCCAGAAGTGCGTTGCCGATGAAGTGAT
>ERZ1673742.3291-NODE-3291-length-10788-cov-5.283891_pt1 | contig 10788 bp, 8 predicted proteins | sample MGYA00580208_ERZ1673742 | MGnify/ENA primary metagenome ERZ1673742 (study PRJEB41218, sample SAMN15661774) | gut metagenome | host: Homo sapiens | place: Canada: London | collected 2015-08-20/2019-03-30 | study: EMG produced TPA metagenomics assembly of...
GCGTGGGACGCAGGTATTTTCCGTCCTTGATGACGTATTCGCGGTCTAAGATCGTCGAGACCGTCGGCGCGTAGGTCGACGGGCGGCCGATGCCGTTCTGCTCCATCGCGCGGATGAGCGTCGCGTCCGTGTAGCGCGCGGGCGGCTGAGTGAAGTGCTGGAGCGGCGTATATGCCTCGAGCGTCAAGCCCTGCCCCTCGACAAGCGGCGGCAGCGTGCCCTCCTTTTCCTCCTTGCTGTCGTCATCGCGGGATTCCTCGTAAACGGCGGTGTAGCCGGAGAATTTCAAGTTGCTGGCGCTCGCGTGGAACTCGTGTCCGCCCGCCATGATCTGCGCGCTCACGCTGTCATACACGGCGTTCGCCATCTGGGAGGCCAAAAAGCGGCTCCAGATCAGGCGATACAAGCGGTACTGCTCGCCCGTCAGATCGGCCTTGATCTGCTCAGGCGTCAGGTTGACGTTCGAGGGGCGGATGGCCTCGTGCGCGTCCTGCGCGCCGACCTTGGCCTTGTAGTGGCGGGCGGTCTTGGGATAGTAGCTCTGCCCGTAGCGTCCTAAAATAAACGTCTTCGCTGCGGCGATGGCCTCTTCGGAGATGCGCAGCGAGTCGGTACGCATGTAGGTGATGAGACCCACCGTGCCCTCGCCCGTGATGTCCACGCCCTCATAGAGCTGCTGGGCGATGGCCATGGTGCGGCGCGGCGTCATGTTGAGCTTGCGCGAGGCCTCCTGCTGTAAGGTGGAAGTGGTGAACGGCAGCGACGGGGAGCGCTGCTTGTCCGTGCGCTTGATGTTCGTCACAGTAAAGGACTTGTCGCCGATGTCGGCAATGATGCCGTCCACCTGCTCGCCGGAGGCCGGCTCGACCTTTTTACCGTCCTTGCCGTAATAGTGCGCCTCAAAGGTCTTGTGCGTCGCCTCGTCGGTGAGGTCGGCGTCAAGTGTCCAGTATTCCTGCGCCTCGAAGGCCTGAATTTCCTTTTCGCGGTCGTCGACCATGCGCACAGCGACGGACTGCACGCGGCCCGCGGAGAGACCGCGGCGGACCTTCTTCCACAGAAGCGGGCTCAGCTGATAGCCCACGATGCGGTCGAGCACGCGGCGCGCCTGCTGCGCGTCGACCAGGTCCTGGTCGATGGCGCGCGGCTCCTTGATGCTCTCCGAGACGACCTTTTTCGTGATCTCGTTGAAGGTCACGCGCTTGGCCTTTTCATCGTCCAGATTCAAAAGCGCTTTTAAGTGCCACGAGATGGCTTCGCCCTCGCGGTCCGGGTCCGTTGCAAGATACACGGTGTCGCTGCTCTTGGCGGCCTTTTTGAGCTCGCTGATGAGCTCCTCTTTTCCGCGGATGGGCTGATAGACAGGCTCGAAGTCGTGCTCGATATCAACGCCCAGCTTGCTTTTCGGCAGGTCGCGCAAATGACCCATGCTGGCCTTGACCTCGTAGTCTTTGCCGAGATATTTTCCAATGGTTTTCGCCTTTGCCGGAGACTCGACGATCACCAGATGCTTTTTTGCCATGAATGTTATTCCTCCAGTAGTGTGACGGTCAAAGAAAAATGCTTGCCGCTGCCCTGCTCGACGTAGCCCTCAAGCTCCATCATCGTCAGCGCGGAAAGAACACGGCGCGTGGGGATCTGCGTCTTTTCGATCAGATCGTCCACCTGCAGCGCGCCGTCTTTGAGCGTGCGCAGAATGGCGATCTGGTCGTCGGTCAGCCCCGCGTCGTTGGTTTTCAAATTCAGTGTCGGCAGCGACAGTATTTCCTCCGCCGCGGCCTGCTTGGCGCGCGCTTGCTCCTCGCGCGCCTGATAGCCGAGCGTACGCGGAAGCTCCACGCGCTCGCCGAGTATTTTATGCGGATAGATGGCCTCGTACTCGCGCAGCACATCCCAGCTGTCGGTGATGAGGCCCGCCGCGCCGTCCGCGATCAAACGGTTGCAGCCGCGGCTGAGTGGCGCGTCGATCGGACCGGGAACGGCGAAAACATCGCGTCCCTGCTCAAGCGCGGTATTCGCCGTGATGAGCGCGCCGCTCTTTTCCGGCGCTTCAACCACGATGGTCGCGAGGCTCAAGCCGCTGATGATGCGGTTTCGCACGGGAAAATGCCACGCCTCGGCCGCCGTCCCAGGCGGATACTCGCTGATGAGTGCGCCCGAGGCCGCGATATCGCGGTACAGCCATTCATTCTCCGCGGGATAGACAATGTCCAGCCCGTTGCCGAGCACGGCGATGGTCTTTCCGCCCGCGCGCAGCGCGCCGCGGTGAGATGCGCTGTCCACGCCCGCCGCCGCGCCGGAGATCACAACCGCGCCCTGCTTGCACAGGCCGTAGGCGATCTTCTCCGCCGCTTCGATGCCGTAGGGCGAGGCCTTGCGCGTGCCGACCATGGCGACAGCGACCTCCTCGTCGATAACGGGGAGCTGGCCTTTGACATAAAGCAGGCACGGCGGCTCAAAGATATTGCGCAGGCGCATCGGATAGTCCGCGTCCTGCATCGTGAGGAGCCGCAGCCCCAGCCGCGAACACGCGCCGAGGATACGGTCGGCGTTTTCCAACGATTTTTCCGCGAGCAGTGCGATCTGCCGCGGCTCGATGCCCTCGACGAGGCGGTACTCGTCCTCGTCGGCATAGTAGACGTTCTCCGGCGTGCCGAAATAGTCGAGCAGCAGAAGCTTTGAGCGGTTTGTCAGTCCCTTGACCTCCGAGAGCCACACCCAGTATTTAAGGCCCGCCATGAAGAGCACCTCCTTGTTTGTTTCAGCGATACATCTCCCACAGAACGACCGTCGCCGCGATGGCCGCGTTGAGCGACTCGCAGCGCGGGCTCATGGGAATTTTGAGCGTTTTGGCGCACTCATCCAGCATTTGCTGCGACAGTCCGCGTCCCTCGCTGCCGATGGCGACAGCGGCTTTGGACAGGTTCGCGTCAGACAGCGGCACGGTGTCCTCGCGCAGCGCCGCGCCGTAGAGCGGGACGCCGCTTTTACTGAGCAGCGCGAAAAGCTCCTCCGGCGTGACGCTGTACGCCTCGCGGCGGAAGATCGCGCCCATCGTGGCGCGCGCCGTCTTGGGATTGAAGAGGTCGGCGCAGGCGTTGACTAAGAACACGCCGTCGCACTCAAACGCGTCCGCCGTGCGCAGGATGGTCCCCACGTTCCCGGGGTCCTGCACGCCGTCCAGCACGAGATAGTGCTTACCCGCAAGCGTTTCGGGCAGCTTCGTCTCGGGAAGCGCGACCGTAAACAGTGCGCCCTGCGGCGTCTCCATCGGGCTCACCGAGCGCATCAGGTCTTCGCTCACGCACACGGCGCGCACGGTATCGGGAAGCGCTGGAATGTCCGCGCCGTCAGAGAACACCGCCGTTTGGACCGGCGCGCCCCACTTGAGCGCTTCGTCCAAGAGCTTTGTCCCGTCGCAGAGATATTCGCCGCTCTTTTTGCGGTAAGACCGGGAGGAAGCGAGCTTGCGCAGATGCGTCATCAGCGGATTCTGCCGGCTCGTGATGGTTTCCACGTTCATTTTTCCTCTTCCCTCCCAGTTTCTTATTTAATGTGTATCACACTATATTATCAACTGCCGCCCTTTGTCAAGCAAAAGAATCTTTTGCACTGTTTCACTTTTGCGCGGATCGGTGCGCCGCGGCTTTACAGCTCGCCCCCTTTTGTGGTACACTGAGCGTGAAATATCACGCAGCATGACTGCAAGGAGGTACCCCAAAATGGAATCTGCCAAATCGCGTTTTCTGCGCTATGTGACCTATTACACCACCTCGGATGAATTCACCGGCACCTCGCCCTCTACGGAGCGGCAGAAGGTCCTCGGCCGCGCGCTGATGCAGGAGCTTGAAGCGCTGAAGCTCGAGGACGTCCACATGGACGACTGCGGCAATGTGCTTGCAACGCTCCCCGCGAGCGAGGGCGTGGACGCGCCCGTCATCGCGCTCATCGCGCACATGGACACCGCTCCCGACGCTTCGGGCGAAAACGTCAAGCCCCGCCTCGTGCGCTACGATGGCGGCGAGCTGAAGCTCAACGACACTGTCTCCCTCACCGAGGCGCTCTGCCCCGGTCTTGAAAGCCATGTGGGCGAAGAGCTCATCGTCACCGACGGCACGACGCTCCTCGGCGCAGACGACAAGGCCGGCGTCGCCGAGATCATGGCCGCGGTCGAGACGATGATTGAGAAAAACGTCAAGCACGGCGAAGTGCGCGTCATCTTCACGACCGACGAGGAGATCGGCAACGGCGTGGACGGGCTCGACGTGCAGGAGCTCGGCTGTGACTACGGCTACACCGTGGACGGCGGCCCGCTCGGTGAGATCGAATTTGAAAACTTCAACGCCGCGTCCGCCGTTCTGACGGTGCACGGCGTCGGCGTCCACCCCGGCAGCGCCAAAAATGTCATGATCAACGCCGCGACCGCAGCGATGGCCTTCCACGCGATGCTGCCTGAGGACGAAGTTCCGGAGAAAACCGACGGCTACGAGGGCTTTTTCCACCTGACCGAGATGAGCGGCAGCGTGACCGAGGCGACGCTGCGCTATATCATCCGCGACCACGACCGCGAGCGCTTTGAAGAGAAAAAGGCGCTCTTTGCCGACTGCGCCGCGCGCCTCGACGAAATTTACGGCGACGGCACAGCCGAGGCCCAGATCAATGACAGCTACTACAACATGAAGGAGAAGATCCTCCCCCACTTCCACCTCATCGAGCGCGCGGAAAACGCCTTCCGCGCCAACGGCGTCGAGCCGCAGTGCGTGCCCATCCGCGGCGGCACGGACGGCGCGCGCCTGTCCTGGGACGGGCTGCCCTGCCCCAACCTCTCCACCGGCGGCTACAATTACCACGGCGTGCGCGAGTGGATCCCTGCGGACAGCCTTGAGGCCATGACGAACGTGCTCGTCACGCTGACGGAGAGCTTTGCCGAATGATGCAATCGTTATCGTAACAAAGAATTGGAGTGATTTTGTGATGAATTCTGTCGAAAAGCTCGCACTTTTGCGCGCGGAGATGAAAAAGCGCCACTTGGACGCCTACGTCGTCGTGACCGATGACTTTCACGCATCCGAATATGTCGGCGCGCACTTCAAGGCGCGCGAATTTCTCTCCGGCTTCACCGGCTCCGCCGGTACGCTCGTCGTGCTGCCGGACGCCGCCGCACTGTGGACGGATGGCCGCTACTTTTTGCAGGCCTCGCAGCAGTTAGAGGGCAGCGGTATTGAGCTCATGCGCATGGGCCAGCCCGGCGTGCCTGAGATCCCCGCGTTCCTGCGCGACCACGTTCCTGAAAACGGCTGGATCGGCTTCGACTCGCGCACGATCAGCAACGACTTCGCTCGTTCGATCGGCGAAAAGACGCGCGAGAAGCACATCCGCTTTGCGGGCGGCGAGGACCTTGTCGACCTTGTGTGGGCGGACCGCCCCGCGCTCTCGTGTGAGCCGGTGTGGGAGCTGAACGTAAAGTATGCAGGCCTGACGCGCAGGGAAAAGCTCGCAATGGTGCGCGGCAAGATGAAGGAGATGGGCGCAAGCGTGTTCGTCATCCCCTCTCTCGACGAGGTCGCGTGGCTGCTGAATCTGCGCGGCAACGATGTGCTCTTCACGCCCGTGTTTCTCTCGTATCTGCTGCTTGAGCAGGACACGGCCACGCTCTGCGTGCAGAGAGAGGCCGTGAGCGCAGAGATCGAAGCACATTTGAAATCTGACGGCGTAACGCTCGCTCCCTATGACGACATCTACCGCCTCGTCGCGGCGCTGCCCACGGGCACCCGCGTACTGCTCGACGGCGAGCGCGCCAACTACCGCATTCTGCAAAGCGTGCCGGAGAGCGCTGAAGTCCTCGACCGCACGAGCCCCATTCAGCTGATGAAAGCGGTGAAGACGCCCGCGGAGCAGGAGAACGAGCGCCTTGCCCACATCAAGGACGGCGTGGCCGTCACGCGCTTCATCTACTGGCTCAAGCACACGATCGGCAAAGAGCCGATCACCGAGCTCAGCGCGTCGAAAAAGCTCGAATCTCTTCGCGCCGAGAGTGAGCACTATCTTGAGCAGAGCTTCGACCCCATCCTCGCCTACGGCGCGCACGGCGCGATCGTCCACTACGAGCCGACCGAGGAGACCGACATTCCCATGGAGCCGCGCGGCCTCTGCCTCGCCGACACGGGCGCGCAGTATTTGGAGGGCACGACCGACATCACCCGCACCATCGCGCTGGGGCCGCTCACGGACGAGGAAAAGCGCATCTACACGCTTGTCCTGCGCGGACACATACAGCTGGGCGCGGCCAAGTTCCTGCACGGCTGCATGGGCGAAAACCTTGACATGCTGGCCCGCACGCCGCTGTGGGAAGCGGGCCTCGACTTCAACCACGGCACAGGCCACGGCGTGGGCTTCGTCCTCGGCGTGCATGAGGGCCCTGAGCGCGTACACTGGGATGTGAAGCGCCAGAAGCGCCACTGTGTCATTGAAGAGGGCATGATCTTCTCGAACGAGCCGGGCATTTACCTTGCCGACAAGTTCGGCGTGCGCATTGAGAACCTCGTCGTTGTACGCGAGGCTGAGGTCAATGAGTACGGCCGCTTCCTTGCGCTCGAACCGCTGACGCTCGTGCCGTATGACCGCGATGCGATCGATCTGTCGCTGCTCTCGTCGCGCGATGTGGAGCTTTTGAATGCTTATCACGCTAAGGTCTTTGCGGCGATCTCGCCGTATCTGAGTGGGGATGAGCTGGAGTGGCTCAAGGAGGTTACTAAGCCGGTTTTGTTCGGCTAAACCGAAGGGAAAAGGCAGCGCCGATGGCGCTGCACGGGGCAAAGGGGGAGATTCTCTTTCAAAAGAGAACCTCCCCCTTTGAATCCCCCAAGAGAAAGGCAGGGGGCGTTTCGACTTCGCCCCCTGCACCCCCTAACGACCAAAAGGGAGGGGCGCAGCCCCTCCTTTTTGGATTATCCACCCCGTGCTTCTGACGGTGCGGCATTGCTGCGCTCGCCGCTTTGGGGTGCTGCTTTTTTAGCTTTCTGCTGGATCGCCATTGCCAATAGGTTCATCGGGGATGATGTCTTGTGAAATGACTTGCTCTTCTGCGTCTAACAAGGCTTTTTTCAGGACTTCGCGGGCAAGGATGCCTTTGCCCGCATCATAAAGGTCGATGGCCTCGCTCATATTTTGGACCATCAAATGATATAGTGTCTTATACGTCGTCATCTTCATCACCTCATTTGTAGTTTAGAACAGAATATTCAAAAATTCAATAGAATAATTTGTTCTACGTATACTGTGTTTGGTGATAAACGTGAAGAGATACCGGCGCATCCGCGATTTGCGGGAGGATGCCGATTTGACACAACGTCAGGTCGGCGAAGCGATCAACGTTCCGCAGCGCACATACGCATATTATGAAAGCGGCGAAAGAATGCTGCCGCCGCACGTTTTGTGCGCGCTCGCTGATTTTTATGGCGTCAGCGTCGATTATCTTCTGGAACGAACTGATAAAAAGAACGAAAACGACCGCTGACGCGGTCGTTTTTTCTATTAAAATGTGGCGAGCGCAGCAACGCCGCCTTGGCAGGCATCAGCAAGATCGTACAAATCCAAAGTAGACAGAAATTAGGCTGTACTTCTACAAGATGGGCAGAGCGACAGCGGATAATAGGAGCAAGCCAAATTGTATCGCAGCAAAAAACAGCAGACACCCGATTCCGCAGGCTGAGCAGCTCTTCAAGCCCAAACCTCGCAATGGCGGGGTCAAGGGGCAGAGCCCCTTGTGTTCTCTTGGGGGATTCAAAGGGCCATTCTCTCACGTGAGAGAATGGCCCCCTTATCCCGTGCAGCGCCTACGGCGCTGCTTCCCCGTGCCTTTGGCACAAAAAAGAGCTCCCTCTGCCGAGAGAACTCTTTTTCGTTATTTTTTAATACAGCTTTGCGCCGGCGGGGATGTGGGGATCCACCATCAGCAAATGGAGCTTTTCTTCGCCGTTTTCGTGATGCACGGCGGAGATCAGCATGCCGCAGGAGTCGATGCCCATCATCTTGCGCGGGGGCAGGTTGACGATGGCGATAGCGGTCTTGCCGACGAGCTCCTCGGGCTCGTAATACTCGTGGATGCCGGAGAGGATGATGCGATCCTCGCCTGTGCCGTCGTCGAGCACAAACTGCAGCAGCTTCTTGGACTTCTTCACCGCCTCGCACGCCTTGATCTTGACGGCGCGGAAGTCAGACTTGGAGAAGGTGTCAAAGTCGATCTGGTCAGCGAACAGCGGCTCGATCTCGACCTTGGAGAAGTCGATGACCTCCTCCTTCTTCACTTCGGCGGGAGCGGCTTCCGCCTTGTCGGCCTTCTTGGGCATGTCCAGCGGCTTCATCGTCGGGATTATAAAACCCTCGTGACAAGGACAGTTTTTACTACTATATCTTGTTGTTTTCAGGTCTTTTCGTCCCATATTTAGTACCTCTTGTTTTAGTAGGCAACAGAAATTTCTTAAAAGTTCTTAGGTTTTCTTAGAAAAGGCTCGGCAATTTTAGTACGATTTTTAGTACGCCTTAGCATATCTTGACCTTGCCCTCCAAGTTTGCAAAAGACTCCTTTTTCTTTTCTCTGGTTGCCTCGTTGTAAATGTCCATCGTTGTCGATATATCAGCGTGTCCCATAATCTCTTGAATAACTTTCAAGTTCGTTTCGTTTTCACAGAAACGAGTGCAGAATGTATGCCTCAGATTGTGGACTGAAAAGTGCGGCAACAACAATGGTTCTCTCTTTTGTTTCTTTGCCAGTTCAGCTTCTTCGATGTTGTAATCTCTAATGATACGCTCTATCGCTCTGTTGATGTTATGGGGTGACAAAACACTGCCGTATCTGTTGGAGAAAATGAATCCAGAATATCCATCAATAACAGTCTGGTTGAATCCATCACGCATTTGTCGTAATCGTTCTTCCAGCAACGCCTTTTTCACGGCTGCGAACATCGGTATTTCACGAATGCCTGATTTTGTCTTTGGCGTTGTAATATGAAATACAGATTTTCGAGTATCTTCTTCAGGTCTGTAAATCAAGCTGTGATTGATCTCAATGATGTTGTTCTGAAAATCACAGTCCTCCCACCGAAGTCCTGTTACCTCTCCTACTCTGCATCCAGTGCCAAGCAACACAGTGAAAATTGGGAGCCAATGATTATAAGTCTTATGCTCTCGCACAAAATTCACAAATGCTTCCTGCTGCGGCTCGGTTAGAGCATGACGCTTTGGTTTCTCCCAATCGTGACTTTTCTTGATCTCAGTCATAACTCCATCAGTAGGATTCAGACGAATATATCCATCACGCACTGCAATCGCAAACACTGGATGAAGGATCGTATGAATGATTTCCATACTGTTTGGTTTGAAACCATTTTCGAGCAGAGAGTTGTAAAACTTCTTGATCGTGCTATATTTAATGTCTACCAGTCTTTTGTTACCAAGTTCGTCACGCACATACTTGTCATACATATATTTATAGTTACTTCGTGTGCTTTTCTTCAACTCTTTTTTGTCAGATATATAGTCCTCCCAAAAAGCATCCAGAGTAGTCTTTCTTGCATTGAATGTGTCAATTTCATCCTGCAAGTCTTTTGCGATTGATTTTTCAAGTTCTCGCAAGCAAATCCCCGGCTGTTTTCCTTTCGGTGTCCGATCTGACTGAGTTAAAGTCCAGCTATAAACGAATCTTGGTACGCCTTTGGCATCGGTGTAGCGATACATATATCTGCCATCAGCGTTTTGATATTCTCCTTTCCATAACAGTCGATTTTTCGTATCACGCCGTTCTTTAGCCATCGCATATCCTTTCCGACAAAAGAAACCGCAATACAAGCATACATATTAATTATACGAATTGCGGTATCTTCTGTCAACCGCATAAATTTAAAATAATCATTAACTTACTAAAAACTTACTTTGCATATTTTACAAATAGCTTTGTTGCAAAACCCATTTTTCGAACAAAGGTCTTTTAATTCGAACTCTTTGTCCTGTATGTAAAACCCAATCCAGTTCCTTCTTGTATTTATCGTTATCAATGATACTGCGTAGACGATTTTCTCCGATCATTGAATATTCGGCAGCTTCTTCAATTGAAATACACAGTCTTTGATTATATGGAATTTTCATTCTTTCCATTATCTCACCTCACTTTGAATAAAGGCGATAAGGTTTAATACCCTATCGCCTATTTTTTACGGATACTTTTATTTGTTCTTGTATTTATCGTTATTTGGCGATAAATTAATCGTCCGCTTTGGACAGTATTTGATTGAGTTTCTTTGCCATGTTGTCAAACTTAGGTTTGCAATCTTTGCATGACTTTGCTGGCAAAAATTCCTTAACTGCGCCTCTCGCTCCATATGCAAAAATTTCATCATGAACTGTGTAAAGTTCTCCTGCTGGATTAATACCAATATCAGGGAAAATAATTTTTCTGCATATTGGACATTGGAATGTACTTCTTTTAAAAAGCTCTACAATCGACACAACCTCTTCTGCTGTGAAACGATGTTTGCTTTCAAACGATGTGGCGGCAGATTGTTCGACTACTTCAATATCTCTGCGCTGATCTCCGCATACAAGCATAATGTCACTCCTTTATTTCTTCTGAAAGTTCATCATGAATGTTACCGATTACACTGCCACGCAAAATATATTTAAAATCAACTAATGTGAAAATAGAGTTAAGGAATGATTCGCCGCTGCCAATAAAGAATGCGCCTCCACGGTAATAAACTCTGCCGCTTTTAACTCGGAACATTTCTTCAACAT
>ERZ1673742.3296-NODE-3296-length-10770-cov-7.645544_pt1 | contig 10770 bp, 8 predicted proteins | sample MGYA00580208_ERZ1673742 | MGnify/ENA primary metagenome ERZ1673742 (study PRJEB41218, sample SAMN15661774) | gut metagenome | host: Homo sapiens | place: Canada: London | collected 2015-08-20/2019-03-30 | study: EMG produced TPA metagenomics assembly of...
CCTTGCCGCCCTGTGCGCCGTAGCCGGGGATGAGGAAGAAGCTGTCCTGATACTTTGCACGGATCTCGGTAGCCTCCTCGATGTGGGTGCCGCCGATGACCAGACCGATGGAAGAGTAGCCGTGCTCACCCATGTAGTCCTTGCCGAGGGCGTTCAGCTTGTCGCCCACGAGGTCGTAGACGTGGCGGCCATCGGCCAGCTTCTCATACTCGAAATCCTTTGCGCCGCCGTTGGAGGTGCGGCAGAGGACGAACATACCCTTGCCCTGCTTCTCTGCGTAGGGCAGATAGGGGCTGATGGAGTCCAGACCCATGTAGGGAGCCAGCGTGACAAAGTCGGCCTCAAAGTCACCGGTGAAGTGGCCCATGGCGTACATCTCAGCGGTCTTGGCGATGTCGCCGCGCTTGATGTCGGCGATGACCGGCACACCGGCCTCGCGGACAGCCTTCAGGGTGTCGGCATAGGCCTTCAGACCCTCGAGGCCCAGGGACTCGTAGTAAGCGATCTGCACCTTGTAGCAGCCCGCGACGGCCTTGGTGGCGTCGATGAGCTTCTTGTTGAAGCGGACGATGTTCTCGCCCTTGGAGAGGGTGCTGTCCACGAAATCTGCGGGCAGGTAGCTGAAATCGGTGTCCAGACCCACGCAGACCGGGCCGCGTGCTTCGACTGCTTCGTAAAGCTTATCCATGTTCGTCATTTGGGGTTCCTCCTGTTTGTCTCTCTTTTATATAAATGTATTTGCAGCTTATTCTTCTGCCTGATAGGTCAGCTCGCCGCCCTTGACCGTGGCGCAGACCCTGCCGTAGAGCTGCGCACCGTCGAAGGGGCAGTTGTGGGACTTGGAGTGGAGCTTGTTCTTGTCCACGGTGTAGGGGGTGTCGAGGTCTACCAGCACAAAGTCGGCGTCATAGCCCGGCTCCAGCTGACCCTTGGCAAGGCCCAGAATTTCCGCCGGGCGGGTGCTCATCAGGTGGCTCAGCAGCTCGAGGGGAAGTCCCTCTTCTTTGCAGAGCTTGGTGTAGCAGACGCCGAAAGCCGTCTCACTGCCCACCATACCGGCCATGCCCTTGAGCTTGTCTTCCTCGGAGTGGGGTGCGTGGTCGGTGGCGATGGCGTCCACCACACCGCTGCGGATGGCGTCGATGAGGGCCTGCACATCGTCGGCGGTGCGGATGGGCGGGTTGACGCGGTAGTCGCAGGTGTCATTGGTGAACCAGAGATGGTGGGGCGTCACCTCGCAGGTGACGGGTGCGCCCCGCAGCTTTGCCATCTGGATGGCCTCGATGGCGCCCCGGGTGGAGACGTGGCACATGTGCAGGCGGGTCTGGTAATACTCGCTCAGCCAGCAGTTGCGCACCGTCTCGATGTCCTCGGCCAGCCGGTAATCCCAGGGGCTGATCTCCATATCCTCGGCGTGGCTCATCACGGTGATGTCCCGCTGGGTGCAGATGGCGAACGCCCGGGCCATGGTGGCGTTATCCTGCACACCGTGGCCGTCCTCGGTGATGAACTTGACCGAAGCGGGCAGGGTCTTGAGGTGGTCGATGGTCTTGCCGTCGAAATCCTCGGTGATGGAGACGGTCTGGTTCACGTCGCACAGGCCCACCTCAGCGGCCTTCTGTTCCACCATCGCGGCCTGTGCTGCCGAAGAGCAGACAGGCTTTGTGTTGGGCATCAGGTTCACGAAGGTGTAGCCGCCTGCGGCTGCGGCGCGGCTTCCCGTTTCAATGTCCTCTTTGTACTCGAAGCCCGGCGTGCGCCAGTGGCAGTGCAGGTCCACGAAAGCGGGCAGCACGGTCAGTCCTCCGGCGTCCAGCACCGTTTCGTTTTCTCCGGCCAGTGCGGCCAGGTCCTGACCGACGGCGGCGATCTTTCCGTCCTTTACATACAGCTCCACAGGCCGGCCCTCGGCGTTGACAGCGTTGATGAGCAGCATAAGATTACCTCCCTGTCTGTGTTCGTCTGGTTTCATCGTCCGGGTGTGTCTGCCCTCAGAAGGGCAAAAAAAAACTTTTCCCAGCAAAGGGAAAAGTCAGCACATCAAAAAAGGAAACACTGGAGCCACAGCAAAAACGGCTGCAAACTGATTTTTCAGTTTTGCGCGCATCATCTTGGCCTTCATGCTCCCGTCTCCTTTTCTATCCGTTCTTTTTCGATATATTTTATCATAGAAGCGCAAAATGTGTCAATGCTTTCGGTCTCATTTTCATGTGAGAAGGTTTGCATCCGTAAGCCTCGAATTTTAGCTACTCTACCGAAAAGTCCCTCTTCTCCCCCTGCCGCCAGCGCCCTCGTGCAAAAAAATCCTCATTTTTGTTCTTATATCCTACCATTTCACTGTACATTAAAGTTCAGATGTGCTATTATAATGTCTATCAGAGAGGGGGCCGCCATTGCGGGCGGCAAAATGGAGGTTTTCTATGATGGGTCTTTTAGAGGACGCGCGGAACATCCAGCGCAAGGACCCTGCGGCACGCACGGTGCTGGAGGTCATCCTGCTTTACCCGGGCTTTCACATTCTGGTCTATCACCGCATTGCCCACTGGCTGTTCGAGCACAAGCACTTTTTCCTCGCCCGCTGGGTCAGCCAGCGGGGCCGGCACAAGACCGGCATCGAGATACACCCCGGCGCGAAGATCGGCAAGTGCCTGTTCATCGACCACGGCATGGGCATCGTCTTCGGCGAGACGGCGGAGATCGGCGACAACTGCACCATCTACCACGGCGTGACCCTCGGCGGCACCGGCAAGGACACCGGCAAGCGCCACCCCACCCTGGGCGACAATGTCCTGATCGGCGCAGGCACCAAGGTGCTGGGTCCGGTGTATATCGGCGACAACGCCCGCATTGGCGCGGGCAGCGTGGTGCTCAAGAACCTGCCCGCCAACTGCACCGCCGTCGGCGTCCCTGCCGAAGTGGTGCGCATCAACAACAAGGCCATCAACCCCGCCGACGACCTCGACCAGCAGGACCTGCCGGACATCATGGCCCAGCGTCTCATCGACCTCGACCGCCGCATCGGCCAGCTGGAAAAGGCCGCCCAGGGCGATATTCCCCCCACGGCCCAGCAGGTGGCCGCACGGCAGCGCCGGCGGTAAGCTGCCCCCGCCCATAGCCCCATCGCAAAGACCCCGGCACCTTTTCTGGGCCTGATGCCCAAACGATGCCGGGGTCCTGTTTTTTATTATGGTTCAGGCTGCTGCCTGCCCTTTCCCTGCAGGGGTACAGGTCAGGGAGCCGGGGACGCGGGGGGCGCCGGGTTGGTCACATCGTAGACCACCAGAGCAAACCGCTCGCCCTTGATCTCCCGGAAGGCGATGCCCACCTTCATGTCACTTGCCAAAATAATCCAAGACGCGCCAAAGTCACTGAATGTGCCGCCGTAACCGTAGTCCACAGAATTGACGACTTTGTTGCCACGGCGGAGCAAATAAAAATCTCCATTCCGATCGAAGGTGCGCTCACTGGGGGCAACACAAAAACAGCGTCCATATCTGCTGGGGTCTTCGCTAAAGCCCAAAACTTCCTGGTCATTCCTGCCGGTAGCAGTATTCAGGATGCTCTTGACCTGTTCTTTCGTCAGCTTATAACCAGTGCCATAGTAAGTTTTTACCATCTCGGTTTCAGAATACGCCTCCAACAGCTTGGCCGCCGCATTGGCCAGAGTGGAGTCATTTTCCACCGGGCTCAGGCCCGTGTTAGCTTTCTTCCGGTACTCGTTGATGTGCTTCAGGATGCTCTGCTCGGTGACCGCAGTGCCCACATTGCCGCCCCGGCCGCCGCAGCCCGCCAGCAGGGTCATGGCCAGCACTGCTGCCAGCAGCAGAGACACCAGCTTTTTGAACTGTTTCATGATTTTTATGTCCTCCTCATTGATGGTGCAGAGAGCACAGCGCCCTCTCTTCCCATTTATTATACCCCCCCCCCCCTCCGTTCTGTCAATATAAAAAATTGCGCACCCACTTTTTTTGCCGTTTCTTTGCCACCCAACGCAAAAATGCACCTGCAGCCCTCGCTTCCGGTCCCCGGAAACAGCGAGTTTTGGCTGCAGGTGCATTTATTTTTACGGATAGGCTTGCGGCGGGCAAAAGCCCCCCCTTTTGGCGCACAGCGCCGGATGGTTACCGGCAGCCGCTGCTGCAGAGCTGGCTCACCTTCTCCACCGCTGCTGCTACCAGCTGGCCGATGGGCTGCTCCGGCACACCCACCACGATGTTATCGCAGTGATTGATGGGGATGAGCACCCGCGCTGCACTGCTCTGGCAGACCGCCGCCGCCATAGCCGGGGTGATCTCACCCAGCAGCGAATCGGCGATGACGATGCCGATGGGGCCGACGATGATGTCCGCCCGGCGGCAGTTGACCACCACGGCATTTTCGCCGGTGGCGGCGCGGTGGGCGCCCGCCTTGAGCATGGCCGAAGCCGCGATGCTGTTGGTCCCCACGGCGGTCAGCTCGATGTCCGGGCATCCGGCGGCAAGCGCCGCCGTCAGCTGACGGCCAAGACCGCCGCCCTGCCCGTCAATGACTAAGACGCGCACCCGGCTCAAAAGTCGATCTCCTCCAGCCGCAGCAGAGCGATGATATAAATTTTCAGGGCTTCCAGCAGCTTGTCGATGGGAGCGGCCTCGTTCGCGCCGTGCATCGGGCCGCCGAACTCGGGCAGCACCATATCGCTGTGCTCCGGGCCAAAGCTGACAGCATAGGGGAAGTGGCGGGCGTAAGTGCCGCCGCCCATGGTGAAGGGCGTTGCGTTCTCGCCGGTGACTTCGTTGTAGGTGTCGATGCAGGCCTTGATGGCGGGGGTGTCAGCCTCGATGTAGAAAGGCTTTGCGCTGCCCACATCCGTCAGCTCTGCGCCGGTGCCGATGGCGGCACGGATCTGCTTTGCGATGGTGTCGCCGTCGGTGCAGGTGGGGTAACGGCTGTCCATGGTCTGGACCATCCGGCCATCCACCATGGACATCTTGCCGCCGATGATGGTCAGCGGGCCGAAGGGGCCGTCGGCGCAGTCGATGCCGAGGCCCACGCCTGCGGTGGAGTCGTGCAGCTTCTTGACGGCTTCCAGATAGGCGCGCTCGGCGTCGTTGCAGAGGCCATTGTCCAGCAGGTAGTTCACCACCAGACCGATGGCGTTGACCGTGCCTTCCGGCATGGCAGCGTGGCCGGACTTGCCCCAGCCGCGGATGCGGACACCGTCGCCTTCCGGCTCGAGGGTGATGTTGGGGGCGTTGCGCAGCTTGGTGATGTCGGTGGCCACGAGAGCGCTGGCGCGGTCAGGCACAGCGTTGGTGGCGACGCCGCCCACGAAGTCCTTGATGATGCCGTTGCAGACGGGGCTGACCAGCTTGCCGTCGAAGTGGCCCTTCTCACCGTTGCAGACCGGGAACTCTGCGTCCGGGGTAAAGCAGAACACAGGGGCCGGGTAGTTGGCGAGGTAGTAGTCCACATCGTGCATGTGAGTCTCCTCGTTGTCGCCGACGAGGGCGCGGATGGGATAGCGCAGGGAGACGCCTTCCTCTTTGAGGAACTTCAGGGCGTACAGGGTGGCGACCATGGGGCCTTTGTCGTCAGCGACGCCGCGGCCGATCATCCAGCCGTCGCGGATCTCCATCTTGAAGGGGTCTTCCGTCCAGCCGTTGCCCTCCGGCACCACGTCCACATGGCAGATGGTAGCCAGATACTTCTCGGCATCGGCACCGGCCAGCTCGGCGTAGCCGATATGGTTCTCGCAGTTGCGGGTCGCAAGGCCCATGCCTGCGGCCAGCTCCAGCGTCTTGTCCAGCGCGGCACGGGGGCCTGCGCCGTAGGGTGCGCCCTCTTCCGGGGTACCCTCCACGCTGTTGATGGACACCAGCGTGGCAATGTCTTTCAGGATCTGCTCTTTGTTCGCCGCAATAAATGCGTCGATCTTCTGGTTCAAAGCCTCTTGCATCTTTGATTCGTCCTTTCTTCGTCTTTACTCAAGACACACTGTTGTTATTCTAGCACACTTTGCGATGGAAAACCAGCCTTACACCGCAAACAGACCGCTCAGCGCTCCCAAAAGACCTGCGCTTGCCAGACCCATGATGATCCCAGCCAGCAGCACGCCGCCCATGCAGGCGATGAGCACATCTTTGAACTTCATATCGAGGATGGACGCGGCCAGCGTGCCGGTCCATGCGCCGGTACCCGGCAGCGGGATGCCCACAAAGAGCAGCAGCGCCGCCACGAGGCCGCGCCCGGCCTTGGCTTCCAGCGCACGACCTCCTTTTTCGCCCTTGACGATGCAGAAACGGCAGAAGGGGCCGATGATGGGCTTGTGGTAGCCCCAGATGAGAACTTTACGGGCGAACAGATAGATGAACGGCACCGGCAGCATATTGCCCACCACACAGACCAGATAGGTCGGCAGGATGGGCAGGCCCATCCCGATGCCCACCGGGATGGCACCGCGCAGCTCGATGAGGGGCAGCATCGAGATAAAGAATACGATGAGATAGCTTTTGAGCATAGAGCCCTCCTTATAAGTCGATGTCCAGCTCCACCGGGCAGTGGTCAGAGCCAAACACCTCGTTGTGTATCTCGGCGGCTTTTATCTTGTCCGCAATGCGGTTCGAGACGATGAAGTAGTCGATGCGCCAGCCCGCGTTCTTCTCCCGGGCGTGGAAGCGGTAGCTCCACCAGCTGTATTTCACCTCGTCCGGGTGGATGGCGCGGAAGCTGTCGGTGAAGCCCGCCGCCAGCAGCTCAGTCATCTTGGCCCGCTCCTGGTCGGTAAAACCGGCGCTCATCCGGTTTGTCCTGGCATTTTTAATATCAATTTCCTGATGGGCCACGTTCAGATCGCCGCAGAGGATGACCGGCTTTTTGGCATCCAGCTCCAGCAGGTAGGCGCGGAAGGCGTCCTCCCATGTCATCCGGTAGTCCAGCCGCTTCAGGCCGTCCTGACTGTTGGGGGTGTAGCAGTTGACGAGGTAAAACCCCGGGTATTCCAGCGTCAGCACACGGCCCTCGTGGTCGTGCTCTTCAATGCCGATGCCGGTGGTCACGCTCAGCGGCACGGTCTTGCACCAGCAGGCTGTGCCGGAGTAGCCCTTCTTTTCCGCCGAGTATGTATATTCCGTGTAGCCCTCGGGGGCGAAGTCGGCCTGCCCGGGCTGCATCTTGGTCTCCTGCACCGAGAACACGTCCGCGTCCAGCGCGGCGAAGCTTGCGGCAAAATCGTGGGTCAGACAGGCGCGCAGCCCGTTCACGTTCCAGCTGATGAGTTTCATATAACGTCCCTTTCTGTTTTCAGGCCTTATATTTTTCTTTCCAGACACCGCTGCGGAAGCGGGTCACGAAGCAGGTCACGCGGCAGACCCAGTCCACCACCATGGCGATCCAGACACCGATAGCACCCATGCCCATCCGCACACCGATGATATAGCTGAAGCCCACACGCCAGCAGGCCATGCTGGCGATGGAGACGATCATCGTGAACTTGACGTCGTTGGCGGCGCGCAGGGCGTTGGGCAGCACGAAGGAGAGAGGCCAGAGCAGCATTGCAAAGCCCGCGTGGATGCAGGCCAGGATGATGGAGAGCTCCATCGTCTCGCCCGAAAGCTCGTAAATGCCCACCAGAGGCCGGACAAAAATCAGGATCAATCCATTCAGCACACCCATGACGAGATAGGCCCAGCCCAGCAGCTTCTTTGTATAATAGATGGCCTGCTCGTTGTCCCCTGCGCCGATGCAGCGGCCCACGACGGTTATCATGGCAAGGCCGATGGCCTTGCCCGGGATGCAGCCCACACCGTCGAGGTTGTTGGCGACGGCGTTGGCGGCGATCTGCACCGTACCGAAAGTGGAGATCATGCTCACCACGACGATGCGGCCCGCCTCGAACAGGCTGTTCTCAAAGGCCGACGGCACGCCGATGCCGAGGATGCGCTTGGCCATACCGGTATCGAGCTTAACGGTCTTCGGCACCGTGAGGGCATGGCCCTTCTGGTAGCAGCGGCCCAGAATGAGCACCGCCGCGATGACGCGGGAGACGACACTGGGCCATGCAACGCCATCGACGCCCATTTTCAGGCCGAAGATGCAGACCGCGTTGCCCACGATGTTGATGATGTTCATGAGGACGCTGATCTGCATGGAGATCTTGGAGTTGCCCATGCTGCGGAAGAGGGCCGCGCCCGCGTTGTACAGCGCGAGGAAGGGGTAGCTCAGGGCGGTTATTTTAAGGTAGAGGACGCCGGCGTCCAGAACGTCCGCGTCGATGGAGCCGTAGCAGGCGCTGATCATGGGCCGGGCGAAGAGGATGCAGAGCGCAGCCACCACGGTACCCAAGATGGCGCTCAGCAGGATGAGCTGACCTGCACTGGCATTTGCCTTTTCCTGCTCCTTCGCGCCCAGATACTGGCTCACCACCACCGCGCCGCCGGTGGCCAGCGCCGCGAACAGCACGATGATGAGGTTGTTTATCATATCCACGAGGCTGACGCCCGAGATGGCCGCCTCGCCGCAGCGGGAGACCATCATGGTGTCGGCCATGCCCACCGTCACGGCCAGAAACTGCTCGATGAGCAGCGGTCCCACCAGCCGCAGCAGGTCTTTCTGGGAAAACAGCGGCGTCCGCCCGTTGAACCAGCCGGCCTTTTCGCCAGCTGACGCATTTTTTAACATCTATATTCTCCTTTGTCGTTTGCAATATCACATCTGTTTTTCATTTCAGCGCAGACTTCTCATTTTACGCTATCATCTTAGCACAGCCTTCTCCGCCGTGCAAGAGCCGGAGAGCGGCTTACGAAAATTTAGAGTGTTCTTGTTTGAAACACCCCGCCGTTTCGTGCTTCGTCAAATTGCCGGTGAATCTCCCCGGGATTTGTGCGTTGTGCCAAAAGTACCGCATTCCGCCCCTTTTTTGGAAGTTTTTTCAAAAAAGGGCTTGTAATTTTTCTGTAATCGTGCTATTGTTGTATCCAACAAAGGCAGGCTGTTGGATACATAGCATCCCGCCGCCCTTGTTTTTCTTCTTGTTTTTACCTTCTTATTATTGCTATTTCCTTCATTTACCTTCTTATCATTTACCCTGCTTGCCTGAAAGGGCAAAAAAGCGATGGCCCACCTGCACTGGGCCATCGCTTTTCTTTTTGTCGTTTATTCTGCGGTCAACCGGGCAAACGCCTGCCGGACATCGCCGGAGAAGTAGAGAGTCCCCAGCGCACACACCGGGCCTTCGCCGCCCAGCTCCACCGCGCGGGCGACGCCCGCCGGGATGTCCGCCGCCGCCTCAGCCTTTCCGCCCCGGACGCGGATGTGCTCTGCCAGCGTCTCAGCGGGCATGGCGCGGGGCGTGTGGGCCGCGACCGTGACGAACCGCTTTGCCAGCGGCAGCAGCAGTGCCAGCATCTCGTCCACATCCTTGTCGGCCATGATGCTGAGCAGGAAGACGAACTTCTGCCCCGGGAAGCGGTCCCGGAGGCTCTGGACGGTGGCCCGCATCCCGTGGGCGTTGTGACTGCCGTCCAACAGGAAAGCGGGCGAATGCCGCAGCAGCTCGAACCGGCCCGGCCAGCTCACCTGTTCGAGGCCGGTGCGGATGGCGCTGTCGGGGATGTTCCATCCCCTGCCCCGCAGCACACGGAGGGCCGTGATGGCGAGGGCGGCGTTTTTCGGCTGATAGCTGCCGATGAGAGGCAGACGGACACCGTCCAGCCCGTCGAAATCGAAGGTGACGGCGTCGAGGTCGCCGCCCTCCACTTTGAGGCGGGAGAGATCCACCACCGTGAGAGGCGCGTTCTGCTCCTTGGCCACACGGGCGATGACAGCGTCCGCTTCCGGCACACCGCCGTAGCTCACCACCGGACTGCCCGGCTTGATGATGCCGGCCTTGGCGGCGGCGATGTCCGCGATGGTGGGGCCGAGTTCTTTTACATGGTCCATGCCCAGCGCTGTGATGACCGCGCACTCGGGCGGGTCGATGACGTTGGTAGAGTCCAGCGTACCGCCGAGGCCCACTTCCAGCACCACGATGTCGCATTTTTCTTCCGCGAACCAGAGCATTCCCAGGGCCGTGATGATCTCGAACTCGGTAGGGACGTCGGCCATGGCGTCTGCCGCCGGGCGGACACGCTCCACCAGACGCACCAGCGCGTCGTCGGGTATCTGTTCGCCGTTTACCTGAATGCGCTCGTTGAAGCGGTTGATGAAAGGCGAAGTGTACAGGCCCACCCTATACCCCGCCGCCTGCAGGCAGGACGCCAGCATGGCGGCAGTGCTGCCCTTGCCGTTGGTACCCGCCACATGGACGAAGCGGAGCTTCTTGTGGGGGTCGCCCAGCGCCGCCAGCAGAGTGCGGGTGCGGCTGAGGCCCGGCTTGTGGCCGGCCCACTGGACAGCGTGGATGTATTCCAAAGCGGATTCGTAGTTCATAGAAACGCCTCGTTTTATTTGTTTCATTTTTAGGGAAGCGGGTATTCGCGCCTGTGGCGCGGATTTGGTTCTCTTTTTCGGTCAAATGGCTTTGCGCTCCGCGCGGGTCAGAGTGCTTTTTCATTAAGGCTAATGTTCTCTTTTGATGTCAAAAGAGAACCAGAAAACCACCAGCGATTTCGACGCGCTGGATCCACGAGAAAGGGGCTGCTCGCCCCTTTCAGACCCCGAAGGGGTTGTCGAAACGGAAAAAAGCTAGCCGCTGCGCTTAACGCTTTTTTCTCGTTTCTCCGATTTGCTGCTTCGCAGCTGGTGTTACCTCTCTGCTGACGGTAACGTCCAGCAGAAACGTGAAATCTTCGGCGG
>ERZ1673742.3304-NODE-3304-length-10750-cov-8.959420_pt1 | contig 10750 bp, 4 predicted proteins | sample MGYA00580208_ERZ1673742 | MGnify/ENA primary metagenome ERZ1673742 (study PRJEB41218, sample SAMN15661774) | gut metagenome | host: Homo sapiens | place: Canada: London | collected 2015-08-20/2019-03-30 | study: EMG produced TPA metagenomics assembly of...
CGTGGCGCCCTGAGCGCGAAGCGCGAGGAAGTGCCCTTGGGGTGCAATCTCGCAGAACCGGGGTGGATAACAGGACACTTTCGGCGAAAACGTAACTGCCTTCCCGAGATTGCCACGTCGGCCTGCGGCCTCCTCGCAATGACAATTCAGGGAGCCTCGCGCCATGGAATCTATACCGCAGCACTGCCAGCCTGCATGGCGGTCAGTGACCGCCTTGTGGAGGAGCATTAAACCGCGCAAGGGCGCTGGTGCACCACGGCACCACCCTGATGTGTCATTGCGAGGAGCGAAGCGACGTGGCGCCCTGAGCGCGAAGCGCGAGGAAGTGCCCTTGGGGTGCAATCTCGCAGAACCGGGGTGGATAACAGGACACTTTCGGCGAAAACGTAACTGCCTTCCCGAGATTGCCACGTCGGCCTGCGGCCTCCTCGCAATGACAAATCGGAGGCTGTTGCCATTTTGACGGCGGTTTGTACGGACTGCAAGTGCGTCGCCGGGAGCGGCATGCCGCTCCCCTACATTGGCCGGTACCGTTTTAACGGTGGCCGGTACAAATCGGCAGTGCCGGGCCGGGCTGTCCCCTCCCCAACATTCGCTCCATCTCCATCGGCTAATCTCGCTGAATTCAGTGGTGTTTTTCGAACAAAATGCAGTGATTTTCCCCACTTGATTTCTCTTTCACCTGTGCTATAATGTTAGCGGTAAAACTCTGCGGCGGCGCATTTTCGGGAAGAAAACACCGTGCCCCGCAACGATAGCGGCATGCGGCCCTTCCACTGCCCGCACTGCCGAAAATACAAAAAAGGAGTGTTTTCACAATGGCTCTCGTTACCAGTACCGAGATGTTCAAGAAGGCCTATGCCGGCGGCTATGCCATCGGCGCCTTCAACGTCAACAACATGGAGATCGTGCAGGGCATCACCGAGGCCTGCGGCGAGCTGAAGGCCCCCGTCATCCTGCAGGTTTCCAAGGGCGCGCGCGCCTATGCCAACCACACCTATCTGGTGAAGCTGGTCGAGGCTGCCGTCATCGAGAACCCGGATATCCCCATCGTCCTGCATCTGGATCACGGCCCCGACTTCGAGACCTGCAAGAGCTGCATCGACGGCGGCTTCACCTCCGTCATGATCGACGGCTCCTCCCACAGCTTCGAGGACAACATCGCCCTGACCCGCAAGGTCGTCGAGTATGCCCATGACCACGGCGTCGTCGTCGAAGGCGAGCTCGGCACCCTGGCCGGCATCGAGGACGAGGTCAGCCACGCAGTCGGCTCCTACACCCGTCCGGAAGAGGTCGAGGAATTCGTCACCAAGACCGGCGTCGACTCTCTGGCCATCGCCATCGGCACCAGCCACGGCGCTTATAAGTTCAAGCCGGAGCAGTGCACCCGCAATGCCGACGGCATTCTCGTGCCGCCTCCCCTCCGCTTCGACATCCTCGAAGAGGTCTCCCGCCGTCTGCCGGGCTTCCCGATCGTCCTGCACGGCTCTTCCTCCGTGCCCCAGGAGTATGTGAAGATGATCAACGAGAACGGCGGCAAGATGCCCAACGCCATCGGCGTGCCGGAAGAGGAGCTGCGCCATGCCGCTCAGCTGTCCGTCTGCAAGATCAACATCGATTCCGACCTGCGTCTGGCCATGACCGGCACGATCCGCGCCTACTTCAACGAGCATCCGGATCACTTCGACCCGCGCCAGTACCTCAAGCCCGCCCGCGCCAACATCAAGGCCCTCGTCGAGCATAAGCTCAAGGACGTCCTCGGCTGCGCCGGTAAGGCCTGATCGAAAAACCGCAAAAAATCTCCGGGACTGCAAATCGCAGCCCCGGATTTTTTGCGCTTCCGGAAGGCCCTCGGCTTTTCCGCTGCAAGGGCACTTTGCGCCCGGCTGCGCACTGCCGATTCGAACCGGCTATCGTTAAAATGGCGCGCACCAATTGCGTCTGTAGCGGCGTTCCCTGCGCAGCCGTTGGCGGCTTTGCCGCCTTACGGATGCGGCGTGCCCCTTGCGGGTAGTGAGCGCCATGCAGGCTGGCAGCATGTGCCGTATTTTTTCTGTGGCGCAAGGTCCTCTGATTTGTCATTGCGAGGGCGCTCCGCGCCCGTGGCAATCTCGGGAAGGCCCTCCCCGATCCGTACCGGCCGCCGTTAAAACGCTGCTGGCCCCCATATTTGTCATTGCGAGGAGGCCGTAGGCCGACGTGGCAATCTCGCAGTACCCGGCCGGATCGTGGGAAAGCCATCGGCGAAATCGCAACTGCCTCCCCGAGATTCCCACGTCGCTTCGCTCCTCGGAATGACACGTCTGGGTGGTGCGGTGGTGCACCAGTGCCCTCCTACGGTTGAATTTCCCCGTACAAGGCGCTCACTGAGCGCCGCTACAGGCCTCGTCGGAGTCGTTGCCATTTTAACGGCGGCCTGTTTCTTGCGCCGGTGCGGTGCCGGGAGCGGCTGTCCGCTCCCCTACCTTGGCCGCTGCGGGTCGGCGATCGTGCCGCATAAAAAATGAGGGCAACGTCGTTAACGCTCCCCTCACAAAAACAGTATTGTTTTTTGATTACATTCCTAGTATATCATAACTCACCCGAAAGAATCAATCACTTTTTGTAAAAAATAAACCGCTGTGCTGATGATTTGGTTTTCTGCAAAGAAATCCATATGGCCAACGAGCCTGCCATGGGCAAATGTTTTCAGCTCATCCATTCGATGCTTTCGAAGCTGTTCGGAGACAAATGAATCATATTCCATCAAAAGACAGACAATTTCGAAGATCGGCCTGCAGGAGAGTTTGTTTTTTCTCTCTTCCTTTTGAGTCCCCGGTATTCTGGCAACATATTGAGATACCTTTGCGGTGGGCTGGGTTGCCCCCGGCCGGAGAGAAAGAAGCAGACAATTGTTGTGTGCGCAGGCGTTGCGCAAGCTTCGGATCGTATTCAGATGATTGAAATTTATGCTGATCCGGCCGGGATACCGGCTGCAATAGTACCGCAGGAATCGCGTAAAGTCTTTGAAGGCCAGCAGCTCTACAAGGACCCAGACCGGGCAGTCTGTATCCTGTATTTCTGTTCGGATGTTCCCACCGGCATCAAAAACGTAGCAAAGGGAAAAGTATTTATCGATCAGGTCCCCGGTAAAGATGGAATCCGCCTTTTGCGCGATAGTTTTCATAATGTCCGGATTGCTGCTTAAAAACGACGCAGCGATATCATACCCATTCTCCGCCGTATTTTCTTCGATATCTGCCAATATCCGGACCTTCAGCGCGTGCTCCAGGTCAATACACATCGGAAGCAGACGCGCACGGAGATACATATCCAGTTTCGACAGCTCTACCAGATAGGCAAAATCAAGGCGAATGTATTTCCCGGCATTGCCTCCGGTTCGGTGCTTGTCGTAGTTTTTGCGGTAGGAAGCAGTCCGGAGGTAATTATTTCGATCTGTCAAATACTGCTCCGCTTCGGACTCTGACATGTAGTGAAATGTGATCCCTTTTTCATCTCGAAGCATTGCCACCAGCTCTGCGGGGGAACGCATAGGCTTCTCTGTTCTGTTGCTCAATACTGCACCCTCTCGCCGAAGTTCTTTTTATTATTATATAATATAAATATAAAAAGTCAATATTATTTTGCGAAATGCGCTAAGAATTTGTCATTGCGAGGGCGCACCGCGCCCGTGGCGCCCTGAGCGCGAAGCGCGAGGAAGTGCCCTTGGGGTGCAATCTCGGGAAGGCACTCGCAGGTCGCACAAGCCATCGCCGACCGCATACATTTATTGTAGGGGCCGGGCTGTCCCCTCCCGGCGATAAACTGACGATTCGTACAGGCCGCCGTTAAAACGGTGCTGGCTCCCATATTTGTCATTGCGAGGAGGCCGTAGGCCGACGTGGCAATCTCGGGAAGGCCCTCCCCGATCCGTACCGGCCGCCGTTAAAACGGTGCTGGCCCCCATATTTGTCATTGCGAGGAGGCCGTAGGCCGACGTGGCAATCTCACGCAACCGGTCACGTTTTCGCCGGGAGTACCCTGTTATCCACCCCGGTTCTGCGAGATTCCCACGTCGCTTCGCTCCTCGGAATGACAAACCTGAAAGCTTTTCACTTTCCACTTTCCATTTTCGATTTTCCATTCCCCGCATGCCGCTCCCCTACAAAAGGCACATACTAAAATTTTCTGCACAAAATGCTCCAAAGCTGTGCATAAAAATATCCCGCCGGAGACCCGGCGGGATTTTGCCTGTAAATCCTAGTTCCAGCAGATCAGCCCTCCAGCTTGTAAAGCTGGATCGCCTGCTGATCGCTATAGGTCGAAGCCTTATAATAGCGGAAGCGCAGCTGATTGCTTGCAGCATTGAAGCGCAGGACGGAAGTATTGCTCGTGATGATCACACCATCGGTCTCGCTGAGCGTGATGGTGTTGACCGCGTTGGCAGCAGTATCCGTGAACTTCAGCGTATTCTTACCGTCGGTTCCGTAAATATACTGGCCGTTGACCTTGAGCGTGTAGCCGTCCGTGGTCTTCTCGATCGTGACAGCGACGGCGTCCAGCTCGGTGCTGGAAGTGATCTTGCTGTTGGCAATCGTGGCGGAAACGTAGCCGTTGACAGCGTCATTGCCGTTGAAGACATAGGCGCTGGTCTCGTCGGCCTCGTTGACGATGAGGTAGGTGCCGCTCCAGTCCTCGGGGGCCGCAGTGACCTTCACATAGGACTTCGTCTCCGGCTCCGTACTGCCGCCCGTGTATTCCTTGCTCAGGTTGGCGGTGAGGGTGGTCAGCTCGGCATCGGTGAGGCCCAGCTCCTTGAAGAAGTCGGTGGCCTCCTGCTTGAGGTCGGCGGTCTTCAGATCCTCGACGCCGAAGGCGGTCTGCAGGGTCTTGACGATGTTGGAGCGGAGGATGGCATCGTACTTGGCAGGCTCGGCTTCCTTCGTCACGCCGTAGTAGTTGTAGTAGGTGACCATGTAGTCGGCGACGACCTCGTCATAGGTCGCGCCCATGTAGCACTCGAGCAGGGCGGAGACGAAGCCCGCGCGGTCCTTGCCCTCGGTGCAGTGCACGAGGTACGGGCCTTCGTGGGTGGTGAAGTAGCGCAGGCCGGTGGCAAGGCCGGTCTTGAAGTCGGCGGCGGTGAAGTCGACGCCGAGATTCAGGTAGACGACGTTCTGCTTGGAATAGTAGGTGGAATCAAAGCCTTCGTAGCCCTTCGCGGTGGCCTCGTCGTTGGCGAGGTTCATGAAGGTCCTGACGCCCGCGGCCTCGGCGGCCTTATCGGCGTAGGTGTTGCGGCCGATCTCGTCGTTGATGGGGCTGGAGGAGCGGTACAGGGCGTTCTCGCCCATGCCGGTGGTGGCGACGTTGCGGAAGTTGGCGAACTCGGCGTCGGACAGGTGCTTGTAGTCCTCGCGGTTGTTCGTGCGCTTGAGCTGGTGGATGAGCCACTCGTCATAGTAGCCGCCCTTTTCGCCCATTTCGATGGTCACGACGGCGGGGATGTTCGTCTCGGCAGCGTAGTACCACTCATAGGTCTTGTCTTCGTTGGTCTTCTTCGTGGCGATGCCGTTCTTGCCGGCGAAGTCGCCCATGTTGATGGCGAGGGTCAGATGGCCGTCAGAGTTGCGGAGGATCGTGCTGCCCTGATCGACATCGGAGTAGTTCGTGCCATAGGGGACGGTGAATTCCTTACCGTCCACGGTGATCTTCAGAAGATCGCCATATTCGAATCCGGCCTTGTCAAGCTCGGAGCCGGGGATCGTCAGCTCGAGGTTGCCATACTTGGCGATGGACTGGACATAGCCGTGGATGCGGGTCTCGTTCGTCCTCAGCTCGTTCACAAAATAGTTGACGGAGCCGTTGTTGACGGTGGAAATGGTGTATTCGGTCGTGCCGTAGAAGCTGTAGGAGTGGCCGTCTGCGTAGGTGTTCAGCGTGGCGGAGCCAAGCGTCGTTGCAACGGCGGAGGAGACGGAGGGAGAAACGGCCTCGTCGTTCGTGGCCCAGATGACGAGGGAGTCGCCGGTATAGTTCTCGGCGGCCTTTTCGACCAGACCGTCGGAGTACTTCTCGAGGTCGGCGAACCATTCCTTGCTCAGCTGCTGGTGCTGTCCATACTTGGTGGTGAATTCGACGTAGCCCTTTTCGTTGGCCTCGGCCTTCATGGTGTCCCAGTTCTCGGCGCCGCCGAACAGGTTCTTCAGGTCCGTAAGATCCTCCGCCGGAGCGACGAGCTCGATGGTGGAGAAGCTGTACTTGCCCTCGGCAAGCAGCTCGAGCGTGATGCGGCCGCCCATGGAGTAGCCGAACGCACCGATGCGGGTCTTGTCGACGGCGTAGTTCTTGCAGACGTAGTCGATGACGTCCAGAACGTCGGCCTTCATGTTGGTCATGGTGTTGAGCTGGAAGCTCTCCTTGCTCTTGCCGCAGCCGGGGAGGTCCAGCGTGGCAACGACGAAGCCCTGCTCGGCAAGACCGTTGGAGATCTTGTCAAAGCCGTCAAACTCGTTGTGGTTGCCGCCGTGGCCGTGGATCATGACGACAAAGGGGAAGCTGCCGTCGGCCTTGTAGCCCTTCGGAGTGGTGATGTAGGCGGGGATCTCAGCGCCCTCACGCAGCGTGGAAGGGACCTTGGCCGTGACCGTGGCGACCGGCGCGGGTTCCCCCGCGCCGGTGTTGACGTACATGTCCATGGCAAACAGCGCTTCGTTGCTGCTGCTGACATAGTACATGCTGAAGTTGGAATACTGTGCGTACCACTCCACGCTCTTCGGGTCGCCGGAGGAGCCGGTGGCCGTTGCGCTCTGGAGGTAGATGCAGCCGTCCGTGGCTGCCGGGGCGATCTTCCAGACGGGGTTATCCTCCTGGTCGAAGCCCATGCTGTTGTAGGTGCCGCCATCGGGCTTATTGCCGATGGAGAGCTTTTTGCCGTCGGTGCGCTTCAGGAAGAAGCCGCCCTCGGTCTTTTCGACCGTCCAGACGATCTCGTCGTTATCGGTGGTCAGGATGCCGTCGACCGGCGTGACATCGACGCCCGCGCGGTTGTAGGCGCTGCCCTCGGAATTCGCCGCGGACATGGCCTTGCTGACGGAGCGGTTGACGAAGACGACCTTTGCGCCGTCGGGCAGCTCGGTGCTGAGGGCATACTCATTGTCCTTCAGCGCGGGCTTCGTTTCATTGACGACGGTGATACGGCCCTCGCCTGCGAGGTTCTTGTACTGCTCGCCGACATTGCCGCCGAGGGAATCAACGATGTAGTCGATGAGGACCTGGTTGTCGATCTTGACCTCGTCCTGCAGGAGCTTGTTGTCCTGGAACATGTTGATGCCGTCGCCGCCGGACTTGAGCATGTAGTTATGGGAGGCGAGGGTGTAGGTCTTGGCGGGGTCGATCGGCTCGTAGGTGTTGGTGGTCTGGTTCAGGACCTGAACGTCCTGCACGCGGCGCGCGCCTTCCACGGAGACGAAGAAGTCCTTGTCGTCCGTCTTGACGGTGGATTCCACGGCGGTGTTGATGGTGTACTTCATGCCGGAGACCTGCAGGAAGCCGCCCATCTCGCCGACGGCGTTATAGACCTTGTTGCCGTTCTCATCGACGGACTCGGAAACATACTCGGCCATCGTGTTGCGGGAGGCCATTTCCAGCGCATCGAGGATCTCCTGACCGGTGGCTTCCACGACGCAGGCCATGTTGCCATAGGGATGGACCTTGATGATCTGATTGTAGGTGATGTCGCCTGCGGGGATGTCGGCGCGGATGCCGCCGCCGTTGACGATGGCGATGTCAGCGCCCAGCGTGACGCGGTAAGCATCGGCGCACAGGTCGCCGAGGTTCGTCTCGCGGTTGCGGATGGCACGGGCCGTGCCCTCGGGGTTCTGGGTGGTGAGGTCAACGTCCGTGTGGGCGACGACCTTGTTCAGCAGGGCCTGGAACTCTGCGACGATCTTGTCGACGACTTCCTTCGTCTTGGCGTCCTTTTCGATCTCACGGTCGCTGATGAGCTCGCTGTGGAGCTTGCCGTCGGCGCTGATGGTCAGCTTGCCGAGGTTGTTCAGCTTCGTGCCCGTGGAGGAGAGAATGACGTCCTTGCCGTCCTTGCTCTTGACGATCTCCTGCGGGATGGTGCTGTGGGAATGGCCGTCGAGCACGGCGTCCAGGCCGGTGGTGTTGGCGATGACGTCCGTGGAGCGCCACGGCTCGGAGGACTCGTCGATACCGAGGTGTGCGACTGCCACGACGTAGTCGGCGCCGTCCTTCTTCGCGGCGTCAATGGTCTTCTGCACGGAGTCGTACAGGTCCTGACCGTTGTTGCCCTCGGCGAAGGTATAGATGTAGTTGCCGTCCTTGTCCTGGAAGTAGGTGGGCGTGGACTTCACGAAGCTCTCCGGGGTGCTGATGCCGATGACGGCGACCTTCTTGCTGCCGAAGGTCTCAATGGCATAGGGCTTCACACCGGCGATGGCGGTGCCGTCCAGTCTGGCAAAGTTGCAGGACAGGTACTGATACTTTGCGGCCGGGACGATGGTGTCGAGCAGCTGATCCATGCCGTAGTCAAACTCATGGTTGCCGAACGTGGCATAGTCATAGCCGGCGGCATTCATGACCTCAACGATGGCTTCGCCGTGCGTCAGGGTGGAGATGGCCTCGCCCTGGATGGCGTCGCCCGCATCGACCAGCAGGCTGTACGGGGTCTTGAGGTTGTTGCGGTACCAGGCGACCTGCTCATACGTCAGCGTGGGTGCTTTGCTGGAGCCGCCGGTGATGTTCGCGTGAACATCGTTGGTGTAGAGGATCACGATGTCGTCGGCCTTCGTGTCATGGAGCTTCAGGTAGCGCTCGATGATGGCGGCGAACTGGGCGCGGGTGGCGTTGTCCTTCGGGGCGAGCTTGCCATCCTTGCCGTTGATGACGCCGGTCTCGACGGCCCACTTCATGGCGACGGCGGCGTAGTCATAGACCTTGCCGGCATCCGGCCAGCTGCTCAGGTCCTGCTCGGAGGCGGCTTCGCCTGCGTAGCGCCAGATCATGGTGACGAGCTCTTCGCGGGTGATGAAGCCTGCGGGGTCGAACGTGCCGTCGCCGCGGCCGTTGACGACCTTCTGCTCTGCGGCCCATGCGATGGCATCACGGTACCATGCATCCACCAGATCGGTGAAGGGGGCCTTGGCGGTGGGAGCGGGCTGGCCGGCGATGCGCCACAGAACCATGGCAGTCTGCGCGCGGGTCAGGTTCGACTCCGGTTCGAATGTCGTTGTCGTGGTGCCGTTCATCAGTCCGTTGTCATAAACGTACTGAACGTTCGAAGCAAACCAGTCGGTGTCCTTCACATCCGTGAACGGGCCGACGTTTGCCGCAAACGCAAACGGCAGCACACCTGCGATCATGGCAATGACCAGCAGCATCGCCACGAACTTCGTGCAAATGTGTTTCATGATTAGAGATCCTCCTTCTAATTTTCCAAATAGGGAGCTTTCTGTCCCCATGGTATGAATATTTTAACAAGTTTCCGGGGGCAATGCAAGGGTGCCGGGGCGCTTTCTCCACTTTTGCAGGCCCAAAGCAAAATGTCCCGCCTGCTGCAATTTTTTTGTGAAGAAAGCGCAGAAACAACCTGATTTTCCTGTATTTTCTGTACAAAATAGTGCACAATCAAAGGAAAAGTTTTTGTGTTCCGCGCGGCTGCGGGCGGCATTCCGGCCGGGCGGCGGCCGCGCGTGAGGCGGTCGTAAATGTCTTCTTAGATGCGCCGCCCTGTATACGGACGGCCGCGGCGGGACGAATGTGCAAATTGGTGTTGCAATCCGGGTAAAAACTTGGTAAAATAGATATCAGGGAAGGTGTACCGGAAGGTGCCGGAGCCTTCTCATAACCGGCGCGGCCGGAAGAACAAAGGAGGATCATCCGATGGTCAAACTGATCATGGGGCTGAAGGGTTCCGGCAAGACCAAGCAGCTCGTCACCGACATCAACGAGGCCGTAAAGAACGAAACCGGCAGCATGGTCTGCATCGAAAAGGGCACCAAGCTCCGTTACGATATTGATATCCGCGTTCGCCTGATCGACTATCAGGAGTATTCCATGGGTACGCTGACGTTCCTGAAGGGCTTCATCAGCGGCCTGCATGCGGGCAATTTCGACATCAGCCACATCTTCATCGACAGCTTCTATAAGCTCGTCGAGGATGCGGGCGTCGCCGAGGTCGAGGACTTCGTCCTGTGGTGCGATAAGTTCGGCGCCGCGAACAACATGTCCTTCACCGTCGTCGTCTCCGAGGACCCCGAGAAGGCCACCGAGGCCATGAAGGCCTACCTCTGATCGCTGCAGGGCCTGCCGCAGGGGCCGCTCCCCTGCGGCGGCTTGCCGCGCCGCAAAAAAAGTGCTTGACAAACGGAATCAAATGTGGTATCCTATATAAGCACTTGGGGCATTGCCCCTCATTTCATATCGCGGAGTAGAGCAGTTGGTAGCTCGTCGGGCTCATAACCCGGAGGTCGCAGGTTCGAGTCCTGTCTCCGCAACCAGAAAGTCCTGATTTCTTGCGAAATCAGGACTTTTTCCGCACTTTTGCGTCCAATAACTTACTTGCCGTTTTTTCTGACCCAAACGCTGACCCCAACGGGAGCGGATAGCGGAAAGCACTATACCGCGCCAGAGAGAATGCTGCCCATTGTTTTTGCCGCTTCACGCTTGGCGGAGGTCGTTACATGAGCGTACTACAATCTCAAAAACGCTTTTTGGCCACTTCTGCGAATAAAGCGTTTGGGAT
>ERZ1673742.3327-NODE-3327-length-10688-cov-4.786137_pt1 | contig 10688 bp, 9 predicted proteins | sample MGYA00580208_ERZ1673742 | MGnify/ENA primary metagenome ERZ1673742 (study PRJEB41218, sample SAMN15661774) | gut metagenome | host: Homo sapiens | place: Canada: London | collected 2015-08-20/2019-03-30 | study: EMG produced TPA metagenomics assembly of...
TACGAGCGTCAATGCTGCGGGCGACATTGCTCCCGGTATTGATATTTGGAATATGTATTATTATTTGCAGTGTCCGCCAGACAGAGAGTTCAGTATACCAGGAAGTGGAGTCTGGTCTTGAAAATGTGGCGCAGATGACAATGTATCTGTATGAAGAGACCTACCCTGGCGACTATGCCTATGACAGTGCTTCAAAAACATTGTACAAAGGCGGAAAAAAGGTAGAGGGAGCATCAAAATTTCTGGAACATTATAAAGAGTGCTCGGGGACGGATGTTACAATATTTTACAAAGATGTTCGCGTTATAACAACGATCAAAGATAAAAACGGAGATCCGATTGTTGGGACGCGGATCAATAGCATTGTTAAAAAAGAGGTGTATGAGGGTCGGCAGGCACATTTTTATAGCAAATCGACTATTGAAAACGAAAATTATTTTTCTTATTATTGTCCGCTTTTTGACGAAAATGACCAATGTGTAGGTATGGTATTTGCCGGAAAGCCATCGGATTATGTGGATTGGATCGTGTGGAAGAGTGTTGTACCGATATTGTTATTGGTCCTTTTGTCGATGATCATTTTAATTTTTGTTATCTGGAATTATGCGGATCATTTAAATCGAGCATTCCGGCAGCTGCAGAGGTTTCTTGGAAATGTGGAAGAGGGCGATTTTACGGTAGAACTCAGCGAGATGTTGACAAAGAGGAAAGACGAGATCGGCCAGATGGCGGGGACGGCGGTTCGTATGCAGCATTCGCTCCGCGATCTGGTACAGAGAGATTCGCTGACGGGGCTGTATAACCGTCATTATGGTGAAATATGGATGAAACAGGTAAAAGAGGAGGCAAGGGATACCGGAGAGCCATTTTCCATCGCTATTGCAGACATTGATTTTTTCAAAAAGTTTAATGACTGTTATGGACATGACTGTGGCGATATGGTGCTTCGCAAAGTGTCGGAACTTTTGCAGACACAGGTAGGCCGACAAGGCTATGTGTCGCGCTGGGGCGGCGAAGAATTTTTGATCATATTTAAACGCTTTACACTGGAAGAATCTGTAAATTTCGCAGAAGAGATCCGGGAAAAACTTCACCGCACGGAACTGCGTTATCATAATGACGGTTTTCATGTTACGCTGACGATCGGAGTGGCGGCAGGAGACAGCGAAAAGAGCATTGAATCCATGGTAAAATGTGCGGACTGCGCGCTTTATGAGGGAAAAAGGAACGGAAGAGACCAAGTAGTTTGCGAGAAGCAAAAGCAATCTGTATAAAAAATAATAAAAAACCTAAAAAATATTGAAAAAAAAGTGGAAAAATGGTATCCTTGATTCAACAGTTTTATACAAGAAACTGTTTTGATTCAAGATTACCTTTGTCATGTACGGGGGGTTGAGTTTAATGAAAACAATAAGGAAAAGGATTGTAGCAATTGCAGCGATATGTGCGTTGATTATGGGACTTAGTCTGGGTGGTTTAAGTTATTATTATTCGGGACATATGGCGACGGAGGATTCGGAAACATTGATGCTTGCCAAGTCGGAGGAGACAAAGGCAAAATTGGACAGCATCTTATCGGGAATACAGCAATCGGTAGCGACATTGACAGAAATCGCTGTAAGTGAGCTGGATGATTTTGATTCATTTAAGACCAGTTCGAAATATGTAGAAAATTATACAAAAAAGATTGAAAATACGGTGCTGCATTTTGCAGAGAATACAGACGGAGCATTGACAGCGTATGCAAGATATAATCCGGATTTTACGCTGCCGACATCCGGGGTTTTTCTGACACGAAATTCTACAGATGATGGCTTTAAAAGTGTAGAGCCGACGGATTTTAGTACATATGACAAAAATGATTTGGAACATGTGGGATGGTATTATATTCCGGTAGAAAATAAAAAACCAACATGGATGAATCCGTATCTTAATGAGAATATCAATGTTACAATGATTTCTTATGTAATACCGATTTATATTGATGATGTGTCGGTAGGAATTATTGGTATGGATATCAGTTTGGATACAATTCAAAAGAAGGTTGAAGAAGCGACGATTTATGAGAATGGGTATTCTTGTCTTGTGGATTCCGAGGGTGGTTTTGTACAGCACAAAGAATTTCAGCTGGGTGATAAACTGGAAGAGAAAGCAGCAGAAGTAGGCGCGATTGTCGCGGATGCAGAGAAAGAGAATACCGTTCTTGGTTATCATTATCAGGGCGAAGAGAAAAAGATGGCGTACCAGACCCTTCAAAATGGCATGAAGTATATATTGACGGCCCCGGTGGCAGATATTGAGGCGAATTCCAAAGCTCTTCTTAAAACAATGATATTGTATCTGATAGCGGCGTTTATTCTGACAAGTATTTGCAGCTGGTTCATAAGTGGAACGATAGCAAAACCGATGAAGCAGATTACGTCGGTTATTGCTAAAATTGCACAATTAAATCTCCAAAAGGACGAGCGCGTTGCACTGTTGTCCAAGCGGAAAGATGAAATTGGTGTTATGGCTCAGGAAGTGGCTGTTATGAGTGGAGAACTCGGAAATATGGCCGGACAGATTGAAAATTCATGTACTGTTGTAAATGATGGCATTGGCATCTTGGAGAAGACAATGGAAGAAACCAATGAACTTTGTCAGGATAATTCGGCTACGATGGAACAGATGTCTGCCGGAATGCAGGAATCAGCCTCTACCATGGAAGCAATCTTGAAAAATGTGGATAATGTAAATGGAAATGTGCAGGATATCAATCAGGCATCCGTTCAAGGAAGTGAAATATCCAAAGAGATTAAAGAACGCGCAGAAAATTTGAAAGAGCATACCAGAGAAGCAAACGAACGTACTATGGAAATTTATGCGGATTTGAAAGAAAAATCGGATTCGTCCCTGCAGCAGGCGGCGGCAGTTTCCAAAATCAATGAGCTGGTGCAGACAATTAGTGAGTTTTCAGAGCAGACCAATCTTTTGGCACTGAATGCCTCCATTGAGGCGGCGAGAGCCGGAGATGCAGGGAAAGGATTTGCAGTAGTGGCATCTGAGATTGGAAATCTTGCCGGACAGACGCAGGTTTCGGCAGATGATATTAAGAAAATGGTAGAGGAAGTGCAAGAGGCGACAAAGAACATGCAGACTTGTATCGGAACATCTACAGGATTTTTGGAAAATACGGTAATGAAGGATTACAAAGATTTCGGCAAATTGGGAGAAATGTACAGCGAAGATGCGACCACTTTCGAGAATTATATGGTAGATATTCACGCCCGTATGGAGACACTGCAAAAAGCGATGGATGAGATAGTCCAATCTCTGGAAGTGATCAGTCAGGCAATAAGTGAATCGGCGGCCGGAGTTTCGGATGTGGCTGATAAAACGAATGTACTTGCCGGGGCAACGGTTCGTGCCAGCGATATGGTTTCGGAAAGTCGGGCAAATGTTTCGACCATGCAGCAATTGATTAAAAAATTCATGTTATAAACAATGAAAAGGTTTTGAAGAAAAATAGTATACGACGTTAATAAAAATCATGTGTATCAAAGAGAGGATGATTTAGTGATGAAGCGAGTAGCCTTTTTGACAAGCGGCGGTGACTGCCAGGCATTGAATGCGACGATGCGCGGTGTGGCAAAAGCACTTTATGCTGCGGACAAAGACATTGAGATATATGGAATTTTGGAAGGTTATAAAGGATTGATCTACGGAAATTACCGAAAAATGGAACCTTCTGATTTTTCCGGGATTCTCACATTGGGAGGAACGATTCTTGGATCTTCCCGACAGCCATTTAAGCATATGAGGAAACCCGATGCCAATGGATTGGACAAGGTTGAGGCGATGAAGAAAACGTATCGTGATCTCAAACTGGACTGCCTTGTGATTCTTGGGGGAAACGGAACGCAGAAAACGGCCAATCTTCTCAGCGAAGAGGGATTAAATGTCATGGGGCTTCCGAAGACGATCGACAATGATATTTACGGAACCGATATGACATTTGGCTTTCAGAGTGCCGTAGATATTGCGACAGAATGCATTGACTGCATTCATACGACGGCATACTCCCATGGACGTGTATTTATCGTCGAAGTAATGGGGCATAAAGTCGGATGGCTTACACTTCATGCCGGAATTGCCGGTGGGGCAGACGTCATTTTGCTTCCGGAGATTCCTTACGATATCGATTCGGTCATTGCGGCGATTGAAAAAAGAACGAACGAAGGAAAACGTTTCTCCATTCTTGCGGTAGCAGAAGGTGCCATCTCAAAAGAAGATGCGGCACTTACGAAAAAAGAATATAAACAGAAATTGAAAAATAATCCATATCCGAGTGTTTCCTATAAGATCGGAGCCGAGATTGAAGAGCGCACCGGTCAGGAAATCCGTATTACGGTTCCCGGACACACGCAGCGCGGCGGAAGTCCCTGTGCGTATGACCGCGTGATCTCTACCCGTCTGGGGGCAGCAGCCGCTTCTCTCATGCTGGAGGGAAAATTTGGTTATATGGTCGGATTTCATGGAGACGAGATTGTGCCGGTTCCGCTTTCCGAAGTGGCCGGAAAATTAAAAATGGTAGACCCAAATTCTTCTATTATCAAAGAGGCCAAAAGTCTTGGTATCTGCTTTGGTGATTAAGGAGAAGAACGGAGGAAACTATGTCTTATCAGGCATTATATCGTAAATTCAGACCGGATAATTTTGAAGATGTCAAGGGACAGGATCACATCGTCACGACCTTGAAAAATCAGATTAAATCCGATCATATCGGTCATGCGTATCTTTTTTGCGGGACACGCGGAACCGGAAAAACGACCGTGGCGAAAATCTTTGCCAAAGCAGTAAATTGCGAAAACCCAGGAGAAAAAGGACCTTGCGGCGAGTGTGCCATGTGCCGTTCCATCGCAGAGGGATCTTCGATGAACGTGATCGAGATGGATGCCGCATCCAACAATAAAGTGGATGACATCCGCCAAGTCATTGAAGAAGTCCAGTATTCTCCGGCAAATGGAAAATATAAAGTATATATTATCGACGAGGTGCATATGCTGACGACAAGTGCATTCAATGCGCTTTTGAAAACATTGGAAGAGCCCCCGTCATATCTGATCTTTATTCTGGCGACGACAGAGGTGCATAAGATCCCGCTGACGATCCTTTCGCGCTGCCAGCGTTATGATTTTAAGAGGATTTCGGTGCAGACGATCGCTGACCGTTTGAAAGAACTTTTGGATAAAGAGGGAATTGAGGCAGAAGAAAAAGCCCTTTTGTATATCGCAAAACTGGCGGATGGTGCACTGCGAGACGGATTGAGTCTTTTGGAGCAGTGTATTTCCTTTTATTTTGGCGAGAAACTGACTTACGAAAAAGTACTGAAAGTGCTTGGCGCAGTCGATACGGAAGTTTATGCAGACTTTGTGAAAATTTTAGCAAATGACGATGTGGCAGGCATGATCTCCATGCTGGACGACGTGATCGCTGCCGGAAAAGATTTGACCCGCTTTTGCGATGAACTGATCTGGTATCTGCGCAATCTGTTAATGGCAAAAACGACGGAGCATCCGGAAAAGATTGTGGATATGTCCGAGGAAAACTGCCGGACATTGATTGAAGTGAGCAAACTGCTGGAAACGGAGATGATCTTCCGTTATATCCGTGTCCTTTCGGATGTGGAAAACCAGATGAAATATGCATCGCAAAAACGTGTATTGTTTGAAATCGCACTGTTAAAACTTGGAAAACCAGAGATGGAAAAAGACTATGATTCGCTCGTAAACCGGGTGCACAATCTGGAACATCAGCTGGAAAAAGGCGTGGTCGTGCAGGCTTCGGAAGCACCGGCTGGAACGTCGAAAGCAGTGGAAAAACCGGCACCAAAACTGCGGGCAAGTGCTGTACCGAAGGAAGTAAAGCAGCTTGTCGGAAACTGGCAGCAGGTGCTGAATCAATTGGATCCGGTGTCGAAAGCCATGCTGGATATGGTGACGCTTACCGTAAATGACAATGGAAATCTTGTCATTGCATTTGCGAAGGAAACCGGTTATTCGTATTTTGCATCGCAGGAGGCCAATCAGAAAGCGGTGGCCGATGCGGCGGCAGAGGTACTTGACAAAACGGTGGCAATTGAGTATAAATATGTAGAAAGTCAGCGTGAGTATGACGCATTACCTGAACTTCGGGGAATGTTTGATGGAAATGACATTGTCATAGAAACAGTAGAATAAAATGAAAAGAGAGGTATAAACAATGGCTAGACGTGGAGGATTTCAGGGAGGAATGCCTGGAAATATGAACAATCTGATGAAGCAGGCGCAGAAAATGCAGCGTCAGATGGAAGAGAATCAGTAGGAATTGGAAGAAAAAGAATTTGAGGCGACAGCAGGCGGCGGAGCCGTTACGGTGAAAGTTTCCGGGAAAAAAGAAGTGTTGTCCGTCAAATTGTCAGAAGAAGTAGTGGATCCTGATGACATCGAGATGTTAGAGGATCTGATCGTGGCAGCGACCAACGAGGCATTGCGCATGATGGAAGCCGATAGTGCCAAAGCGATGGAAGCATTGACCGGTGGATTAAATCTTGGCGGAGGATTTCCATTTTAATGAATACGTATTCGGATTCCATCAACCATCTGATCGAGGAACTGGCGGCATTGCCGAGCATCGGTGCGAAGTCGGCACAGAGACTCGCATTTCATATTCTCAATATGCCACAGGAACGCGTGGAAAATCTGGCGGGAGCGATTACAGCAGCAAAGAAAAATGTGCGCTACTGCAAAAAATGTTTTACTTTGACGGATCAGGAAATCTGCCCGATCTGTTCGGATCCGAAGCGTGATCAGAAGACGATCATGGTTGTGGAGGATACAAGAGATCTGGCAGCTTATGAAAAAACGGGACAGTATAATGGATTATACCATGTGCTGCAGGGTGCGATCAATCCGAGCCTTGGCATTACGCCGGCAGACATCCGGCTGAAGGAACTGATGCAGCGGCTTCAGACCGAAGAAGTGGAGGAAGTGATCATTGCGACCAATTCTTCCCTGGAAGGGGAAGCCACCGCGATGTATATCAGCAAGCTGTTAAAGCCGGTTGGCATCAAGGTGACGCGTATCGCAAGCGGCGTTCCCGTCGGCGGAGACCTCGAGTATATCGATGAAGTTACGTTATTTCGCGCGCTGCAGGGAAGAACGGAATTGTGATATCCCCGGTGTGCAGAGACAGCGGCGGAGGCCGCTTACGATAAAGGAGGCAAGCTCTAAGACCAGACTAAGGCGTGTGGTCTGGAGCAGCATCTGCCCGCCAAAGCCCGAAAGATTCACGATGCCGGTGATACACAGATCGCCGACGGCAGGCAGTTTTTTGGCAACACCGACGCCGGGCGCAAGGGAGCCCTCCCCTAACGTGATATAGCCGATGTGTTCGGCGACACCGAGGGAGGCATCGATAGCGATAATAAATGGGTTTTTATGATTTAATTCAATAAATGTTAAAGCATCTTCCAGATTTTTGGCATGTACCGGATTTTTCAATGTGCCATAAAGATGGAAGTTTTTTTGTATACGCGCGAGCTGATGTCCTACCATAGGACCAAGGGAATCTCCGGTGGCACGGTCAGATCCGATGCACAGGATCACAATATCACGGTTCGTCAGGTCCTCTTTTTCCAAAAGAGAGGACAGAGTTTTTGTAAAATGACGAAGGGCGAGCGGATCGCCGGGATTAAAATAATGAGTCAATCCAATTTCTCCTTTCCATACAACAGAATGCTCTGTCGATTCTGCCGGTACTAAGAAGTATGAACCAAGCACAAAGAAACTATGCGGCAGAATGTGCAGGATAAAAAAGGAAATATGAAAAAAAGAAAACAATGTGTCGAAGAAGAACGAACGGTTTTTTGCCAAATGACAATTTGTGACAAAAAAGAAACTGTGTATTCCTTATAATTAACTTAATGTAACTATTCAGGATCAATGTATGGAAATCAAAGAATCGTCGTGCTTGCACGTAAGAAGCTTTGGTTTCCATATATTTAGATCCTAATAGGGCTCCCCACTCCACATATGAGCATTTTTAGCCTTGTCAAAGGCGGGAAAGAACACGAAGTGTTCGAAATGCGAATGTGTGAGCGGGGTGTCCTGAATAGTTACAAAGTAACATGTAAGGAAAGTGAGGTTTTATCATGGATTGGAAAACACCAAAAAGTGTGAGGCAGATAGGGGATGTAAAGGGAAGATGTAAAATTTATGTAGAAGATTATGTAATTACATTTGCAAAAAGACTTGTGAAAGAAGCAGAGGGAAGCGAGGCAGCAGGTGTGCTTTTGGGCCACCGGATGTTCCGCTCGCATGAGAAACTGTTTCAGATCTCGGGGATGGTTGTGATCCACGACTTTGCCGAGCGGAAAGGAGACAGTTTTTCTTCCGAAATGTGGACCGACATTTACACTGATATGAAAGAAAATTTTTCGGGCGTGGATGTCGTCGGCTGGTTTTATACCGGCGCAAAAGCGGAAAAAGGAAAGTCACAGGAAGAACTGCTGGAGCTGCACCGGAGAAATTTTTCCGATGGGGACAAGCTTCTGATCTGCACTCCGCCGCAGGAATGGCAGGAGACGTGCTATCAATATGAAAACAGCATGCTGGTGCCACAGACCGGCTATTATGTATATTATGAGAAAAATCCGGAAATGCGCCGCTACATGATGGAAGAGGCAAACCGTTTTGTACATATTGTCGAGCAGGAGGATGACCGCGTCCTGCGTAATATCCGCGGTGTGATTCAGGAAAAGGAAGAAAAGAAAAAAGAACGAGAGGTGGGTGAACGGCGTGGATACGGTTTTGCGGGCCTTGTTATAGTGCTTGCCATTGTATTTGCGGCTGCCGCATGGAATAACAAGATCAACCTTTCGCGACTCAATGACCAGCTTACGGGAATAAAAAATGAGATTCAAAAGGAACTAAATACGGATACGACGATGGAAACGATTGGCAATGGAGTCGTGACCCCGCCGGCAGTTACCACGGAGGTTCCGACGCAGTCGCCGGCAGCCAATGTGTCGCCGGCAGGGATACAGTAGTCAAACCGCCCCACATCATGCAAGCATGTGTGGGACGCTTACCGGTATCCTGGCAGCCTGCCCGCGAATTGCTGCGTTGCTGACGCAACTTTCGCAATTCTTTCCTTATTCGGATTTCGCAGATTTACGAGGTAAATCGCTGCATCCTCATAAGGGGCGGATCCCTGGTAACCGCCCCACATCATGCAAGCATGTGTGGGACGCTTACCGGTATCCTGGCAGGATATATAACAAATTGTTATATATGGATTGCGATAAATTCATTGAAATCTGTAAATTCTTATGATATACTTTTTTTATTAGAAAGTGTTTTAACACAGAAATGAGGAACAGTGTGGAAAAGGAAAAAAAGCGCAGAAAAATTCTGCTGTTTGGGTCCATTGCAGCCGCTGTGGTCGTAGCGTTGACAGCGATTGTTATCATTTCTTATTATTATATGAACCGTACTTTTTCGGGATATGACGTGGAACGTGAGATCACGAGAGAGGACAGTAATAATGTGGAATATCTTTCGTATCATGGAAAGTTGTTGAAATACAGCAGGGACGGAATCTCGGCATTAGATAAAACGGGAAATGTTCTTTGGAATGGCGGATACGAGATGCAGCAGCCGCAGGTTGATATTTGCGAGGATTATGTTGTGGTTGCAGATATTGGAAGCAAAACCTGTATTATATATGATGGGACAAATCCCGGAAAAGAGATTGAGACAACACTGCCAATCGGTCGTGCAAAAGTGTCTGCCGATGGAAAAGTGGCAGTTTTGCTCCATGATGACGACAGCGATGTGATCAATATATACGATCCGTTTAGTGCGGGAGAACAGCTTTTGGTGGAGATTCCAAGCAATGTACTGGATGATGGATATGCGATGGATTTGGATCTGGCACCCGATGGAGAGAGCATTGTTATCTCCTACCTGGTCGCCGCCAACGGAACGATGGAAAATAAGGTCTGTTTCTACAATTTTACGGAAGTAGGACAGGACCAGAATACATTGGTTGGTGGAAAATCTTTTGAGCAGAAGATGATCTCCCAGATCAAATATTTGGACAGCGATCGCGTTGTAATCTTTACGGAAGACGGTTTTACGATTTTTAAAGATATGAAAAAACCGGGGATTCAGGCGGAAGTTACATTGAAAGAAGAGATAAAGAGTATCGCCGTGGACGATGAAAATATTTTGATCGTTACCGGAGTTGCCGGAAATATCGACGATCAGGTCGTTCATTTGTATACACTGCAGGGAAAAGAAAAGATGACCAAGCAGGTGACGATACAGTATTCTCAGGTGGAAATGACGAGAAATGAAATCTTGTTTACGGGAAACCAAAATTGTTTCTTATTAAGAAAGAATGGAACGGTGAAGTTTTCCTTTGATTTTGGAAAGAATTACGATTATTTTTTTCCGACAACGAGGGAAAACCAATACTTTTTCCTTGATGAAACAACGATACGGATAGTCAAACTGTCCGGCTGATAAAAGACATAACCTGATGTTTTCTTATGCCGGAAGTTTCTATAAAAACAACGTAACTATTCAGGATCAATGTATGGAAATCAATAAATCGTCGTGCTTGCACGTAAGAGGCTTTGATTTCCATACATTTAGAGCCTAATA
>ERZ1673742.3332-NODE-3332-length-10684-cov-7.020698_pt1 | contig 10684 bp, 15 predicted proteins | sample MGYA00580208_ERZ1673742 | MGnify/ENA primary metagenome ERZ1673742 (study PRJEB41218, sample SAMN15661774) | gut metagenome | host: Homo sapiens | place: Canada: London | collected 2015-08-20/2019-03-30 | study: EMG produced TPA metagenomics assembly of...
GATCTTGTCCTCTTCCTCTTCGCGCGCGGTCAGAATGATGACGGGGACGTTATCCCCCTCTTCGCGCAGGGCGCGGCAGACATCAAAGCCCATCATCTTGGGCATCATCACGTCGAGCAGAATGAGGTCGGGCTTTTTTTCGCGCGCCATGGCGAGACCTGCCTCGCCGTCGTAAGCCTCCAGCGTATCATATCCCGTGCGCTGGAGGTTGAAACGGATAATATCCACAATGTTCTTTTCGTCCTCCACGATAAGGACGGTCTTTTTCTGTTCCATCAGTTTTCATTCTCCTCTTTCTCTTTTTGTGCCGCGCGCAGGGCGTGTACCTTCAGAATGCCGCAGACGGTCTTTGCGTCCTCAATGTCGCCGCGCATGACGCGCGCGAGCATTTCGGAAAACGGCGTGCGGCAAAGCTCTAAAAATTCGTCCTCGTCCGGATGCTGCGCGCCGAAGGCGAGTCCCTCGGCAAGATATAGGTGCAGCACCTCGCTGTAGCAGCCGGGGGAGACAAGGAGCTTGCCGAGGTCGATCATTCGGGCGGGCGTCGCACCGGTCTCTTCTTTCAATTCGCGTATTGCGGCTTCGCGGGGATCTTCGCCGCGCTCGAGCTTCCCAGCAGGGATCTCCTCAAGCACATGGGAAAAGACATAGCGGTACTGCTTCACGGTGAGTATATTGTCGTTTTCGTCGAGGGCGACGATCGCGACGCCGCCGGGGTGATCGGCGACCTCACGCACGCTTTTTCTGCCGTTCGGCAGGAGCACATCGTCGCGGTAAATATGTAAGATCTTTCCCTCGTAGATCGTTTCGCGGGAAAGCCGATGTTCGGTCAGATCCATGGTAAAACTGCCTCCTCAGTGCGGCGGGACGCCGCCAGAGCATGATATAGATACTAAAATTATAGCACGGCGGCGGGCGGAATTCTACTATAAAATAAAGTAAGCGGGCAGAATGGAGGTGGGCGGGACGATTTTTCGTTTGTTACGTTTTTGTGACAGCCCTTGTGCTGGGCAAAAAAGTATGCTAAACTACTATCCGAACGCAAAGGAGGCGATGTGCCGTGGCGGAGAAAAAGGGAATCAAGGTCGTGGCACAGAACCGCAAAGCGTTCCACGATTATTTTGTCGAAGAGCGCTATGAGGCGGGCATCGAGCTCAAGGGCACGGAGGTCAAGTCCATCCGCGCCGGAACGCTGAATTTGAAGGACAGCTATGTCATCATCAAAAACGGCGAGGCAAATGTCCTCTCGATGCACATTTCCCCCTACGATAAGGGCAATATCTTCAACCACGACCCGGATCGGCCGAAAAAACTCCTGCTGCACAAGCGCGAGATCAATAAGCTTTACGCGCTCGTCAAGCAGGACGGCTATGCGCTCGTCCCGCTGAGCGTCTACTTCAAGGACGCGCGCGTGAAGATCGAGGTCGGCGTGTGCAAGGGCAAGAAAAACTACGACAAGCGCGAGGACGCCGCAAGACGCGACGCAAAGCGCGAGATGGACCGCGCGATGAAGGCGCGGAGATAAGGAGAAGAAAGATGGCAAATCCGATTGTGACCATTGAAATGGAAAGCGGCGCGGTGATGAGCGGTGAGCTCTATCCCGAGCTTGCGCCCAACACCGTCAACAACTTCATCGCGCTGGCAAATTCCGGCTTTTACGATGGTGTGGTGTTTCACCGCGTTATCCCCGGTTTTATGATCCAGGGCGGCGACCCGGACGGCAACGGCACGGGCGGCCCCGGTTACGAGATCAAGGGCGAATTTTCCGCCAACGGCTTCAAGAACGATCTCAAGCACACGCTGGGCGTTCTCTCCATGGCACGCACGATGATCCCCGACAGCGCGGGCAGCCAGTTCTTCATCATGGTGGCCGACGCGCCGCACCTCGACGGTCAGTATGCCGCCTTCGGCAAGATCACCGAGAACGCGCAGGCCGCGGTGGACATTTCGCGCGTGAACCGCAACATGTTCAACGACATGCCGAAAAAGCCGCAGGTCATCAAGTCCATCCGCGTGGATACGCAGGGCGTTGACTATCCTGCACCGGAGAAGATGTAATTTCATTTCCTTTTGCTTTCGCATACCTGACGGGTTTTCCGTATTCGCGGCGCACTTGTCGTGCGCCGCTCACATGGGGGCGTACCGGTTTCGACGGGGGTGTGGAGGCAGGATAAGCGGGCAGAGGCGCCTGACCTCTATAAAACGGGTAACTTATAAATTAAAGAACAACAACGAAGTTGCTCTCGCTGCCTAAGTAGGCGGCCGTCTGAACCGGAGAGGCCACGGGCCGGGGAAGGCGTCGTAAACGTGGCGTCCGTGAGGCGGGAAAGAGTTGACCTGCCCACGCATCATGACTCTACCAAAGCGTAAGGTCTGTCAGGTGTCCTTGCGCGGAGGGAATGTTTAAATCTTGACTGCGCCCGGAGAAAGTCCTGTTAAAGTGCTTTCGGACGCGGGTTCGACTCCCGCCGCCTCCACCAAAAGGTCCTTACTCGAACTATTCGGATTAAAAAAATCTGGTTCGTTCGAGTAAGGATTTTTATTTTGCCCTAAATTTGGGCCACATCCAAAGAAATCATGGATGTGGCCCTTTGCTTTGTCGGCGAGTCCGTCTACGGCTTCCGGCTTGCGTTTTAGTGCGGTGTTGATTTGCGAGAGATCTTCTTTAATCGGATCAAGGATTTGATCGTAAGGAGCCTTAAAAGTGAGCTTTACTCCAAATTCATCCTCCGGCCCATTACTAATATAGAATTTCTCGAATATAGCCTGATTCATCAACTTTTTTATAGTGTCGCTGGCGTTACGGTATGCCTCGCCGCAGTTTTCCACGATGTCCAATACCATATCAAGATTTGCACTTATCTGTTCAAAGGTTATATTGTGCAAGTCGATTTCGTGGTCAATGGCTGCGAGCTCTTTCGCAATTTTCTGCTGCTCAGTTTTCATAAGATCAAGGGGGATTGCATCACTGTAGTGTGCCTCAAGCAGTTTCTTTCGCTTGTTTTCCAGCGCAGCTTTTTGCCCTTTGAGTCCGTCAAGCTCACTTTCGTATTTCCGCTTTTCGTCGGCGATAACCTTTTGTAGGTATGTTTCAATGAGAATTCGTACTTTAGTTGGAAGCTGATAAGAGTCGTAAATCTTCTCAATCTCTTTTTCTACGACATCTATCAGAACCGCTTTGGTCTTACAGTCTCTCCGGCGTTTGCTGTGTCTGCCATTGCATACAAAGTATGGGTAGACGGTTCCGTCTTTCTTCTTTTCATTACTGACAATCAAGCGTTCGCCGCAATATGCACAGTAGACACTGCCCTTTAGGAAATGCGGGTGTTTCAGATTCCGCTCGCCGTTGACGCGAGATGCGAGAATGGACTGAACTTTATCCCAGGTTTCAGTATCGATCAATGCCTCATGAGCCCCTTTGTATTCGATCCCCTTATATGTAACGACGCCTTTATAGTATGGATTGACCATTACTTTATGGAGCGTTTTGAGGGTAATCGGCTGCGATGGTATTCTTGGCGTAGATCGAGTGTTGAGACCACAGGCAGCTAAATGCTCTGCCAAGTCCGCCACCGTCCAATTTCCTGTGGCATATTCTTCAAAGGCGAGCTTTATTAGTGGAGCCCTTTCCGGATCGAGGATTACGGTTCGTTCCTCACGCCCCTTATCGTCGACAAGTCTGACGTTTTGGTATCCAATAGGAGCTTTGCTGACTGTGCCGCCGCTCTTTACCTTCTCCCCGAGACCTTTTTTGACTTCGGTTGCAAGGTTCTGCGAGTAGAATTCAGCGATGGAACTCATAATGCCGTGTAGGAGCATACCGGCAGGAGTATCGTCGATACTTTCGGATGCGGATACGAGCTGGACGCCACACTCACGCAATGTACGCATAATGTCGCTGTCGTCGTCACGGTTACGGGCGAGACGATCGACCTTATGCACAATTACGTAATCTACGCGGTCTGCGTTTTCTTTGACATATTCGAGCATTGCCTGGAGCTGAGGACGGTCAGCAGATTTAGCTGATGCACCTCGATCAACGAACTCTTTGCCGACTATTGCGCCCATCGACATGGCTTTTTTCTTGTTGGCTTCACGCTGAGCGGGGATCGAAAAACCTTCGTCGTGTCTGCCACCGCGTTCGGCTTGTCCGCGAGTCGATACACGGAGATATGATACTGCGAATTTCGGTGTCATGGAGTCCAATAGGACTTGCGCCGTATTTGCTAATGTGGATGTGCTCATAGAGCGTTACCTCCTTCCATAGGTAGTCATCGCATGATAGCTCTCTTTCGAGAAGAAAGCCAGTCTTTCTGCGAAGAATTAATAGTTTATTATCTTGTTCAGTTTTCGTTAAAAGGGCCAGTCCCAGCAAGGGCTGGCCTAAGTATGGATTATTATATAATCCGAAATACATCATCCTCATAAATCAGCCCGAGCGATATACCGCAGTCCCAATCAACGAAGATTTTTCCATACGCATCGACGAACCTGACAGTTCCCTTATCGCCAGATCTCAGCTCAGTTCTGCAAGGATCATATAATGACTCCAGTTCAACTCGGGTTCCTTCCGGATATCTTTCGCGCAGGTGACGAATAAAAGCCTGAGTATAAACTCTGCCATAATACATAGTGAACACCTCCTTTCTATCGTTGCCATCGCATGGTGACTTTTTTATTAGTTGCATGAGTCTGGCACTATCTGCTTAACCCTGTCGCCGAAGTAGAATGCTTCACTTTCGACGAGCTGAGAACGGTAACCAGCATAGTCATCCTTTGAATCGATGTAATGTCCGTTGTTGTATTTATATAGGTGGTTCTTGCCATTTCGGTAGCTGGCCTTCATTTCCTGATAGGCACGCCACATTTCATGCGCCAGTACTCCCATCCGCTGACAGTAATGATCCGGAATGTTACTTTCATATATTCTGACAGTGTTGGTTTTTGCCGTGTATTTTCCTCTGGTAGTCTCATTGGTTTGAGGTTCGACATATAGAAGCTTGGGCAGCTTCTTAATGCCCAGCACCTCAACCAGCAGTACGAAGAATAGCTGGTCACCTTCTTTGTTGCCTCTTTTATAGGCGGCAAGGATCTGGGTAAGATCAGACTGCCTGATTCTATCCAGATAAGGATCGCATGCTTGTCTGATCGATTGGCGGTCAGGAGAAAATACTTCAGCTCTATTTACGGCGCGTTCATTTGCTTGGATTTCCTGCTGATATGACCGGTATTCGGGGCTTTTGATAAAATCCTCATCAAGCCAGTGTAAAGGCTGTTCCGCATAGACCTGAGCGTCCGGCGCTACGGCCAGCGGATTGTCCATGAGCTCGATTCGCCGCATACGAAACTGATGCAGTCCATATGCTGATCCAAATATCTCAGGATGAACATACATAAGCCTTGCGCGTCTGGCTGGAAACTTGTAAACAGTGGTTTCATCCGGCGATGTTCCATGGCTTTTAATGAGGGCAATCCATAGCTTCCAAAGATCATCCGGATTCGTCCAGTCGCGGGTATCCATGCCATTTTGGATATTGAATCCAATCTGTCTGCCGACACGAATAATTTCCGCGCAGAAGAATCTATCTATCTCCTTATTGAGTTGATCGCATTCTTTCTGGCGATTAGTAGCTTCAGCAGAAGCAATCACGTCGCCCCCTCCTTTCGCAATTCTTGAAAAAGGCCAGTCCCAGCCGGGGCTGGCCTCTAAAGATGGCATGATACTGCTTACAGTTTCCGGATATAATCCTCACCGTAGACAACGCCGAGACCGGAGCCGCAATCCCAGTCGACGAACACGGTTCCCGTGTCATCGACAAAATTGACGGTTCCCTGATCACCGGGCTTCAGCTTGCGGTTGCAAGGATCATTCATAGAGATCAGTTCCACGCGGGTTCCTTTCGGGAACCGCTCGCGCAGCTGACTTACAAGATGAGAGTCAGGAATTCTGTACTTGATCATGAGGTACCTCCATTTCTTCGGTCGTATCAGAATGTTCGGCTTCTTTGACCTTTTCCGGCGCATGTCCAGCCTTCCAGCTGCAGTTGCCGGATAAGTTACGGAGCAGGATTTTTCTGGCCTGTTTGCACTCGTCTCCGACGAATCCGAGACGGACAAGGAACAGGCGCATGGCATACTTAAGATTATCCTGCGGCTTTTCTACGTCAGAGACGTATTTCTGCTTCTTCGCGGTTTCAGCTAATGAGGAAACCAGCTGCATGTAGGCTTGCGCTTCTCCGTCCACGCCCGTGATATGGAACCACGGGAAGTAGATTTTCTCGTCGTCGACTTCAATTTGAAGTCTGTGCGTTTTCAGCGCGGCCCGAAGGATCGTATCCTTGGACTTTACGAGATTGCGCAGGCGATTCAGGGCCGGATCGTCGTACATGCTTCTTGGAAGAGAGATAATGTACAGATCCAAAGTGGTGGATGTGGGCGTAAAGCCCCGCTCCATCAGGTTCTGAATCAACTGTTCGGCAGCAGTCCGGACACATAACTGTGCCGTTACGGTCTACGATGTAGTTCCCGATATGATACGAGAACGACGGAGCTCCCTGGTATTTGGGCTCCCACAGGAGAATCTCTCCGAGAGCCTGAACCAGTTCCTTGCGTCGGTCGCCGGTTACGTCGTAATAGAGAATCGGCGTTTGATCGTTCATCATTCTTTTTCCCTCCAGTCTATTTCATGTACTAAAATGCGCAGAGCCGTTTCAGCGGCCTCGTTTGTGGGGCGGATATCCCAGCCACGATCAAAACTAGCAACAATCTCGTCGCCAATCTTCAGCATGAGCTTGGAGATCCGGCCTCCATCTATGCCGTACTTACTGGGCTGTTCATAACACTTCATCCAGTAGTGAACGGATACTATGGGAGAATCTTTACCCTTCTGTATGCCGATGACACCTTCATGCCACATAGCTACTCCTTTCTGCCCAGAGGGGCTATCTTTGGATTTGTACGAGTGCAGAGATCTTGATTCTGTAGTCCTGATCGCCTGCAGTAAAGTAGGCGTATCCGTCACAGAAATCTATGGTTCTGCCGAGTTCGTCATCCGGCAGCGTTACGGAAACGATGCCTATTTCGTCACGATATATCACGGTCATGAGGAGATTCCTCCTGTTCCGGGATCGTCGTCATCCTCGCAGTCACATTCATCACTCAAGTCGAGACAAATAGCAAGTGCATATTTGATGGAGTTCAGAATGCCGGTTCTGCGTCGGTAGACAGTGTAGTAACTGACAAACTTTGAGATTTCGGACTCCGGCAGAATACCGGAGCCCGACAGGAACTTACTCACAATCTTCCTGATCATCGGAGTTATCCTCCATGGGAGCCTCGCCGGTCATAATGAAATGCCAGTATTCCCGGCTATTGTCCTCGAGGTAGATCACGAGCTCATAGAAGCCTTCGCGGTTGGCGAGCCACTGCACGGTACGAGTATCGAGCATATTGGTTTCGCCGGAGTCGCGGATAGCAAGGATCTGTTCCTTGATATTTTTGGTCATCATGTCAAATGTCCTCCTTTTTCATGTTGGCAATTACGGATTGCTCCAGCAGATCTGGCGAAAAGCCAGCATTAATATAGCCGGTGCGAATCGTGTCATAGTAGACGTCGGATGGATTTCCGTAGGCTAAGTCGTCGGCATTCATGATGTAAATCATGGCCAGACGAATTACTTTCTCAATTCGAACGAGCATCATTTCCTTGCGGTAAAGCCGGGGGTAGCCCTCGTAGACATCGAGAGACGCCTCGTCCTTCGGCATAATTTCCCATACAAGTATGGGAACCCTATGGCCAATGGAAGGCTCTACAGTAGCAACAGAAAAGTTGTTATCTCCTTTGAAGCGCAGTCGCCAATCTTCCAACTCCGCAGTGCCGACAACCTTTGCGGTTGGGCAGCGTCTGGCCATCTGTTCGATGTTCATGTTGGAGCCATAGGCGATGTACAATCTGGGTTTCTGATCCATGTTGATTCCTCCTTCGTAAGTGTTGGTAATAATCAGTCGAACGGCAAATCGGCGTTCGGATCACAAAGGTAATCGAGATCGTCCGATTCGCTCTCATTCAGGCTAGCTTCTTCCTCATCTACAACGTTCTTAGGCTTCTTTCGACGGCTGCGGCAGTTTTCTTTACTACCATAACGCCATGCGGCATTGCCATCGAGATGTTCATAGAGATGCTTGCGACAGGATTTGAACTCTTCGCCAATAAAGCCGATCCGATTCAGATAGACTCGCATGGCAAATTTCTCGTTCTCCTCCTGCACCTTGCGGTAGCTGGCGCTCTTTTGCGTCAGTGCCTGATGGTTCATCGCCAGGGCGAACACGATATATGCGCGGATCTTTCCGGCATGAAGCTCGCTGTTAAAACCGCGAAGCTCAATCGTGTGGTTGCCATGGAAGAAACAATGGAGATTGAGAAAGTGGTAACGGCTGTCATGGTAGTGACCGTTGCGGTTACCGCCATATCCGGCGTACCAGATTTCCTCAAGCTGAGAAAAGGTTTTCGGCTTTTTCTCGTTCATGCGCTTCACCAGATAGGCGTCCATCTTTTTGCAGTAACCCATGCGCTCCGGCTCGATTTGAAGTGCTTTGTAAAACAAATCATTTCGGCTGGCGATGAGGTTAATGAAATTGCGGATGCTTCTCGGTGTGTGCGCTGCTCCATCGAGGTGGATATGGATGCCGCAGGAGTTGTTCGTCATGCCTCCCGCTTTACGCAGTCGGCGTACGATATCCTGAAGTGTTCCAATATCCTCCCGGTAGATAAGGATGGGGCTGACCAGCTCGCAGGAGTATTCACTTCCTGCGGAGGTACTGCTCCGCCCAACCCGGCGACGGCAATATAGACTGCCGTCATACATGAGCTTCCAGTTTCGTCCGTCCGGTGCCGTTACGGTGTAGGTAATCTCGAATATAAGGTCGAAACCGAAGATGGAGAAACTGAAAAGATCAGAGTTAATGTTGACGAGACGGCATTTCTATCTATGGCGCTTCGTTACAAGGAGCTCTTTGTTCCTGGCGACGAACCGGGCGGTGATACCGGAGAAGATCTACCTTATGAGATTGACCCCCATCTTAAGGAGATCAATACCGGGGCTATTGACCGCAACTACATGGAAACACGTTTCCGCAAGTATCTCAAACAATTACAGGACGGCGTAGAGACAACCGTCGCGCTGCAGGAACTACGCAAGTCCTTTGCCGTGCTTTCGCAAGAACAGCAGAAGTATGCGCGGATTTTTCTCACGGATGTCCAGCAAGGTAATATTGTTGTCGAAGACAACAAGACACTAATTGACTACATCAACCAATACCAGTCTGAAGCTCATAATGATAGGATTCATCGTTTCGCTGTAGCTATTGGCGTTGACGAGGTGATGCTCCGTGATTTTATGGATCGTGGCGTGTCTATGGATGAATTGAATGCCTTTGGACGTTTTGACCGACTGAAAGACTCTGTCGATAGAGATGTTGCAAAAGCATATTTCGAAGAAGCGGAAGGTAAGCCGATTAAAGCATTTCGCGTGCCGGCGATGATTGACAAGATTCTGAGGCTATTCATTTCAAGCGGTGGTTTCGATGTAGATTAAATGTCTTCCCTGGTAATAATCTAAAAGAGGGCTTGCCGTATGCTACAATAAAGTAGTATATGACAAGCCCTCAAACGTTAGTTCCTGAAATTCGCTTTGAGGGTTTTTCTAGCGCTTGGAACCGATGTAGTGTGGGCGATGTTGCGAGTGTCTTAGGCGGTAATGCATGGAAGTCATCCGAATATGCGGACGATGGCGATTATCTCGTTGTGACGATTGCAAACGTTTCTGGAGATGTATATATCGATGATACTATTGGGAATCATATCTCATGTGAATCTCCTAATGGGTATCTTCTACATGGGGAGGATATTCTTGTTTCTTTGACAGGGGATGTTGGGCGTGTGTCAAAAATGTCAAATACTAGAGGATTACTCAATCAGCGTGTCGGGAAAGTTATACCGAATCAATCCAAAATAACTCCTGATTATCTGTTTCATGTTCTCAGAAATCCAATTTTTGAAAAGGCTATGATTGAGGCCGGACAAGGCGCAGCGCAGAAGAATATTAGTAATAAAGATATATTGGCATATTCATTAGCTGCACCGTCGGAAGTGAAGGAACAAATAGACGTTGCAAATTTCTTGAATTCAATCGATTGCCTTATAAATCTCTATCAGCGAAAATATGACCGACTGAAAAATGTCAAAAAGTCTATGCTTGAAAAAATGTTTCCGCGTGATGGAGCCAATGTTCCGGAAATTCGATTTGCTGGATTTACTGACGCTTGGGAACAGCGTAAGTTCTCGGATTTTGCTCAGCGAGAATCAACATTTCGAGAATCCTCTTCTGAATATCCGAGTGTTGAGTATGAAGATGTAGTCGCTGAAGAAGGTCGGCTGAATAAGGATGTTCGACAGAAAGAAGTACAGAAGACAGGTATCGTTTTTGACGGAAGCCAAGTGCTCTATGGTAAGTTGCGACCCTATCTGCACAACTGGCTAAGCCCTGATTTTACAGGTGTTGCGGTCGGTGACTGGTGGGTCTTGCGCCCTGTTGGGGTGGATAAAAAATTCCTTTATCGCTTGATTCAGACACAGCAATTTGATGAGGTTGCAAATCAATCATCTGGCTCTAAAATGCCTCGTGCG
>ERZ1673742.3334-NODE-3334-length-10674-cov-9.887183_pt1 | contig 10674 bp, 10 predicted proteins | sample MGYA00580208_ERZ1673742 | MGnify/ENA primary metagenome ERZ1673742 (study PRJEB41218, sample SAMN15661774) | gut metagenome | host: Homo sapiens | place: Canada: London | collected 2015-08-20/2019-03-30 | study: EMG produced TPA metagenomics assembly of...
ATAAATCGTGATTTTATAAGCTCATCAAGTAATAAGAGTTTAGCTTTTTTAGTAGCTATACTATTACTAAGATTATCAAGTTCAACTATAATCTTTGATTGAGTAGTCATGTCAACACAATTAATAGTTGGTTCTTTTAAAAGCTTATAATGCCTTGAGTAACCTTGACTATCAACTGGATTAGCAATCATAGAACAATAGACGTACTTAGGCAAAAAATCATTTAATTATAGAGCAGAGTGTTAATAAACTATATTCTGATGTTTTTGTAAAAAGCAAAAAGGCATATACGAATATTTATTAGAAGGAGAAACTGAAACGCAATTGCTAGATATAAGGGTTTTTGACGAAGTTACAAAGCAAAGCTTGTATAGACAGCAAACAACCGATGCTCAAACTAGTGGCTTTCGAATTGTCCACTTTGTGCTCTTGGACACAACAGCAATAAAAGTAGAATATACAAAATTTCAGAAATGTATGCAAACCATATTACAACTTGGACAAAAGGTGGTTGTATATCGGAAGAAAACTGTCAAATGTTATGTAAAACTCACAACAGAGCAAAAGGAAATAAATAATTTTGTACGCAAATTTTGACAAGGTATACGCAAATTGTATTAAAATAGGTTGTTTCACACATTAATTTAAATCGATTAGTCTTCTGCGTAAGGCTAATTTTTTTGCTTTTAGAGGCGATTTAAGTCATTTTTGATTGAAATACCTTATTTTCTTATGTAAATATGAAACTTTTGTTCGAAATACTATGGAAGGCTTAACACGGAAGTAAACCTGTAGTTCTTAGAGAACTCGAACCATTAAGAATTAATGGTGGAGATAAATGAAAAAACGTGGTATAATTATAATAATTTAAAAGGATTGATTGTATGATTACAAAAGAACAATTAGAAGAATCTATTGATAAATATAAACTAGTTAAGAAATTAGGAATAATTGAAAAAGATATAACAGAAGTAGCTATAATTGATCTTTTGGGCATTCTACTAAACTATATAATAATTATGATTGTGTTGATAATTAGTTTCCTTTAAATCAATCTTAAGTATTTTCCATTGATGATTATAAATATGCATATGTATCTGAATCAAAAGCTGCAATAGAAAACTTTGATGGGTATAAAGAATATGTAAAAAAGCCAAATTAGTATACGAACTAATTTGGCATTGTTGAAACTTTAATGAAAAAATTAAATTCATTTGCTTAACGCGAGTACAATTTTAGTAGATGAAGAATAAAGCATAGGATTATCGTGTTTATGAAATTGTTTAAGATACCAACTTTATTAAAGATTTTTCAGCAAGAAAATTATGTATCTATGAGAGACTAACAACTGATAATAGACATTACTATTATTTATTACTTCACCTGCATATGAAAAAGTATAGGTAAAATACTTACCTGAACTATTAAAAATATATTACATGATGGAAGAAAAATAATGACTTTACCTAGAATAAACACAAAACCTAGAAAATAATATATTAATTGGAGTCCACATATTAGATTACTTGCTGATAAACCTGTAGCAATGTATAATTATTCATTTTTAGATTTATTTGAAGGTAATAATGAAATTATAAAAAAGATAACTAAACTAGATTCAGTTAAATTGAGAGAGTTTTGTTTAAGTTTGATGATGTGATTGATAAAAAATGATTGTGGTTTGTAAAAAATAGTGTATATTTACTATTAATGAACATATAATAATATAAAAACATAAAAATCACTATTTATAAATAGTACAATTATAATAATTTAACATAAAACATACAAAAGTTTATATTAATAATCAATTAATTGAAATTTTAATAATTTTGTGTTATAATATTATCGGTTATGAGAGGAGTTGATTAAGAATGGATAAATATAAAGTTTTTGATGTGTGCGATTATATTTTACATATCAGTCCTATGACCCCTAAAAGATTACAAAAAATGCTATATTTTTGTTATTCGTTTTATTTAGCAGCAAATAATAAAAGTGGCTCAGCACTTGAAAATAAACTTTTTGAAAACCAATTTGAGGCATGGATTCATGGACCAGTAATACCTATAGTATATAGAAAATATGCTGATTATGGTATGGCTGAAATTAGTTGTGAAGAATTGGAAAATGACGTTATTGATGTGTATGATAAAAAATTCTTATCTAATATAGTTAATGGTTTGAGTAAATACACAACATACCAATTGGAAATGATTTCTCATAATCAAGAACCATGGAAAAAAGCTAGGGAAAAATATGATTTTGATGAAATTAGTAAAGAAAAATTAGATGATTTGCTAATTTTTAAATGCTTTTCAAAATTGGTGAAAAATGGGTAAAAATAAGAGAAGTAAGAATACATTTAAATTCAAGGGGCTATCTTCCAGTAATGAAGAATCGAAAATAGAGTTTAAATTTCATCAGTTTGCGTTTACTTCAATTAAAATTGACGGTTTTAGTAATTTTTATAAGAATTCAGAAGAGGCACATAAAAAACTTTCAGTTATTTTTGGAAAAATTATTCCAACCATACATGGTAAGAGATTTTCTCAAATTCAATTTGACTCTCAATATCATTTTCATAAAATTGATGATATGGAACAAAATATGCTATATAAGAGAATAATTAGAGAATTGGCAAAAAAGGAATACCCAAATATGAATCCTAGTAATAGAGATGAATATGTTAACCAATACTTTTTTGATTCTGAAAATATTTATCAAATAGGTGTTCAAGGAGTGGATTGTACAAGAATAGTAGGTATATTAAATGATAATATTTTTGAAGTTATTTTCTTTGATATTTATCATATGATTTATCCAAATAAGAATTATAATGAGAGCGATTTATCAAAATATAAATATTCTCCATTTTTAGAAAAGAGGGTGAAATAATGAATAACGAATATATTCCCTTATATTTTCCTGGATTTGAAAATTACCCTAAAAACAAATCTGAATTAATTATTGGATTAGAAGATAAAATTAAATATTGTGAGTCTAATAAAGAAAAAAAAGAAATGAAAGTAATTGGAGAAAAAATAAAATCAGGATTAAAATGGTTAAAAAATTCTGTTAAGGACAGAGATATTCCAAGTCTTAAAGGATTAGATTATTATCGATTAGGGGTAACATACAATAATGTTTTTTCAGTTCAAGTTTGGAGCAGAATAAACGAAAAAGAAAAAATTAGTTACAAGAAAAAAATTATTTTAATATCTAAAGAATAAAAATTTATAACGAAAAATAATGCTCAAATTTTATTGACTAGATAGAAAATTATAATGTTTATAAAAAAACTATAGAAAATAAAAAGCAAAAAAAGTAATAGAACACCGATATTTGGTTTTGGACTGATGTTTGTCAAGTAGACAGACAGATAATAAAAATAAAAATTTATGCCGATAATGCTTGGTTTCGATATTCCATCGGAGCCAAGCATTTTAATTTGGCTTGAAATCTCTTGTTATTATAAAATTTAATATAATCTTTTATAGATTGAATAAAATTTGCTATCACATACAAAGTGAAATTGCAAGTATTATGCAATATTTATACTAAAATATTGTTTGTGCATACAATTTAGTGTACATTGACAATAAAAAATTCATTAAATTCTTGCACTAATTGTCAAAATATGGTAGAATACATTTACAAATAAATATTTATTAAGCTTGTAGTGGGGGAACACTCTTAAAAAATAACATAATGCGGCTAAAATCTCCCTATATATAGGGGGATTTTCTTACTATATGAAAAACATAGCTTTTGAATAAAAAATATTGGGAAAATTCATATGAAAGGAAAAGTTAATTAAGTGAACGTAAGATTAGTTAAAAAAATAGAACTGATAAATGACATTAATGAAATTATTGAATTGCTAAATAAACAATAATTTGATAGAAAGAAAGCAAAAAATATTATTGTAAAGCATAATTTAAGCAATGAAAAAGTTGTAGGACTCAATTCACCATTAAATCCTTATACCAAAAGATTAGAAAACTTAACAGATGATACAATAATAGAGAAGTTAAAAATAATTTTATCAATATTAGATTTAGAAAGTAGAAAGTTATAAAGCATAATAACATTAAAGAATGATTTAGTTTATTAATATATAACAGAAAAAGGAGGTAATTGTATGATAGGTTATTGGATATCGTTTGGTTTGTTTTTCCCTTTAATATTATTTGGATGCTTTGGTTTTAAAATATTAGCAAAACAAAGCATTAAGGTCGAAATAACACCTGAAATGGATGCAGCAATTAATAGAAGAATTGTTGGATATATTGTATTCTACTGGCTATGCAATTTATTTTATATGTCTTGCTTTATCAATAATTTAATTTGTAAGTATATATTTGGTGGATTAATTATGCTTGACATTTTTATGAATTTGGCTAGAACGTTTACTTATCCAAAAGCCAAAACAGGCTTTTTGAGATGGGGATTATTACAAGATTTTATTGTCGGAGTGGGATTATCAATATATTTGATTTATATTATTCCCAATACAGAAGTTAAAGAAATAGTAATACCTATTATAGCAGCTATTTATGGTGGGTTAATTACACTAGTAGGTGTTGCTTGGACTATTCGCAAATCTGATATTGACAAAAATGACGAAGAAGTTAAAAAAGCAAAACCATTAATTTTCATTGTTAATAGAAAGCGAGCACAAACAATAAGCTATCTAAGCTTTACATTCGAAAATTATTTTAATAATGAAACAATTTTTACGGGTGACTCTACATATCATATTAGCCCATTCTTTTTGAAAAATGCAGATTATTCTTTTTCATATTTGAAAGGCATTTGCATAAATAATGACATTATGCTTACAAACGTTGCTCAAGTATTTGATAAGGGCCAAACCTATGCATGTATCTGTGATTTTGAATTTAGTTACAATAAAGAAATTAATAATATGTACCTCTTACTTGTCGATATGCTAGACAATTTTTATGCATTAGAAATTAATTTTAAATGTTCACCTGATGATGAAAATAATAAAAAAAATATAGAAATAATTAGCGGTATAGAAACATTTAAGGTAGAAGTAAATCTCGATAACTTTAGCTTTACAAAGGTATCAGATTAATATAGTTGTAATTTTATAAAAATTTAAAATGACATTTATATAGTTATTATTGTGAATATTTATTCAAAAAAAGTTTGAAAAACTATCAATGTTAAAATAAAAAATCTTAGGGTGATATATATGGAAAAAGCATCTAGTTTATGTGAACAGCTAAAAATTGAATTAAAAGAATACGATTTAATAGATTTATTGGAAAAGTTAAGTTGTTTACGATTTCTTATTTTGACTAATTCTATCAAATGTATAGAAGAAGAAAGAAGAAAATACAGAATATTATTTGATAAAGCATTTTGTTTTCTATTTCCATTTCTTTTGTGCTATAAAGTTGAACAGGGAAGTAAAAAGATAAATTATGATGAACTAAATAATATTTGCGAAAAAATATTTGAAATTAGTCTAGATAATAAGTTTAGTAATCAACTAAACGATGAAGATTATTTTACTAAAATAGATTATGTGCAAAATAATTTAACTGATTTAATCGCTGGTTGCAAAAAAATACCTGTTGGAGATCTTCTAAAATTTGAAACTGATTTACTTGAAAACAAGTACAATGTTGATAACGAAACACTATTGAAAGAACTTATTGAAATTTTTCCGCAAAAAATATACTCACCAATCGACCAAAAACCACATACAATTGAAGATTTTATTAATAACTTCAATTTATATATTGACGTTAATAATTTTATTTTAAAAGATAATATTAAAAGTTATAAAATATGCCTTGATTTATCTATTGAATTTGGTGCTTTGTCAGAGACACAATTTGATATTTCTAATCCATTATCAACGGTTAATTTAACAAGGAAAATTTTTATAAAAAATGATGGTATTATATATAATATTTGTGATGATCTTATTTGTTCGAGATTAATTAGATCAATTGAGTCACTTTTTAATACTACTTGTGAAAATAATCAATGGGCAATAAATTACAAAGAAGGAACTGAAACTCTCGTTGGCGAAATGTTTGACCAATATTTGCCAGGAGGAAAAAATTATAAAAATTTATTCTATAGAGATGCAAATGGAAAATTATGTGAAAATGATGTTTTGTTTAAATTTTATAATTTCTTGTTCTGTATTGAAATTAAGGGAAGCAAATTTAATCCAGACCCAATAGCTAAGAACTATAAAAAAGTAAAGGAATCATATGATTTAGTTATTGGAAAAGTGCAAAATCAAGTTATAAGAATCAAAGAACAAATAAATAAACAAATTGCTTTTAATATTTTAGATTGTAAAGGAAAAACTGTAGAAAAATTATTTAATTCTCGACAAACAAAAGTAATAGGAATTTGCGTTTATTTTGAGGATATTGGTACTTTACTTTCAGGTTTGCCAAGCAATTGTGAAAAAGTACTTCATGTATCATTTTACGATTTAGTAATAATTTTTAATTATTTAGATAACCCCTTTTTAATTACAAAATACTTGCTAGAAAGAAGTGAAATAATAAACAATGAAAATATATTCATAAACGATGAAATGGTTTATCTTGATTTGTTTAGTCAAAATGTACACTTAAGTTATATTTTTAATAACAATAAACTTATAACTGATACAAATGTTAAAAAATATTTTACTTTTAATGATGAAATAGAAAAATGCTTTTATGGAAATATACCAAAAGCAAAATTGAATATTAGTAAATTGTTAATTCGTATACTTACAATGGAAAATTATTTAGATTTAGATGAAGATTTGTTTGATGGCTTATTTGGATTATTAAATGTACCAAACGAAAAATTGGAAAAATTGGAAGCTAAATATGCAATTAATAATAGAAAAAAAATCCGATTGCCAATAGCTTTTACCATTTCAGATAAAGAAAGTAAAGAGTATTCAATATTAATTATTTCTCGAGATCATAATCCAACTCAAAAATTACAAAATATTGCTTTTGTAAAAAAATATTTTGATTACAAAAATAGTATAACACATGCGTATCTGATTTTAGTAGGTGAAGAATATAGTAAATGTATGAAATTTATTAGAGATGATGATGTATTTAAATCCATTGACGAAAATAAAATATTGTCAGATATGAATTGTTTCATAAAACAAAGTGATGATCTCTATTAACGGATATAACAGAATTTAACAAAATTTTGAATTTTTGGTGATAACGATAGTTTTTGAAACAAATGCAATATATTTAATAAGAACATAATGTTTCTATTATATTTATAAATACATAACAATAACTTAAAGCTATTGCAACTCCATTTATCGCACATATATGAAAACTACCATATAAAAGTAAAACTACCAATTTTAGTGAATTATTAAACAATCTGAATTTATAGTACTTAACGCAATTAATATACATATTAAAAAACAATAATTAGAAAAAGGAGATTTGAAATGTACGAAATTAATAAAAGAAAAATGAATCGTATTCAGGACGATTATCATAGAATGCTATGTATTATTAGAGCCATAAATGAGCAATTTCATGTGTCACCGGAATTACTAAAGGTATCAAAAGCAAAATATGTGGATTATTACAATCAATTAGAAAATGGAAAAATTATAGTCAGAGTTGAGGGAACAGAGTACTTGGCAGAATACTATAATATATTAATTGATGGCGTTTTAATATTTAAAAAAGGAAAATGTAAAAGAAAATTTTCTGCAGAAGTGAATATTGGATTTGCAAAACTTGGTTATTCACACGAATTTTAGATTAATTTTTAAAAATTAATATCACAAGCAAAACGAAAAATTTATTTCAAACTTTAATAGAAAGGATATAAATATGAAAAAATAGTAGAGTTATTTCCAATTTTTGTAGTTTTGATCTTGCCATGTTTTTTAATTGGCTGTCAATCTACTTATAAGACAAGAAATAAGAATATATTTTTGATAAAAATAACATAAATGAGGTGATAAATATGAATTTTAGTCCTATTGAAATAGCATATATAAAAGATGCTTTTAATGTTGGTGGGTATGTTCTTGATTTTAACGATGCAACTTTTGCTGCTTTTAATATGAAATCTGTAAATATTGATATCCAAAAAAAATATGGTGGCTCAAAGTGTAAATCCTTAATGAAATTTTTTGATGATTCATCTATTGACATGCGAAAAAAAGTGAAATTATTAACTGATCTTATAGATGAGTATAATGCGTACCTACATACTTATGAGGATAATATAAATCGTGATCCAAATTTTCAAAATCAAAAATCTAGAGCTGAAGCTATTGAAAAATGTAAAGAAATAGTAGCAAAGTATAGTTCTTTTTTGTCGCCAATTGATACACAACAATTGTCTGAGGATGGGTTGCGTGAAATTATTGAAAGCGCAAACAGATATTATGTTAGTGATATACAAACTGCATTAGAAAAAACTTGGGATGCTTTTGAAAGAATAAAAACAATGTTCGATGGAAATAAAAAAAGTTCTTCGCAAAAATTAATAGAAAAAATATCAAATAATGATGAAAATCATATAAATGTCCTTAATGAAGAATTTAATAATCTAACGAAATTGGGCAACGATTTTAGAATTCGCCATTCTGAGACTAACAAAATAAATATTATTAGTGATGAATTTAGACAATACTTATTTAACAGATGTATGGCATTAATTAATCTTGCGATTAAATATATTGATAAATAATAAAAGAAAGATGAAATGTTTTGAACTTAAAAAAAGGATAACGTTAAATGAGCAATTTTGCTAATCTGTTATAGGATAGTTATTTATTGCTTATGGATGGCCAAATGACAATTTTTTGACAAAATATTTATAATATTACGAGTAATTTGTATCATCAATATCGGAAGTATAAAGGAGGTTATTTGAATGTCAGTTGAAATTATTAAAAATGTAAGTCCATATGTTTTAGACTATATTGCTGGTATAACAGATAAATTGCCAGCTTTAACGAGAAAAAATGCAGACTTCATAGAGGCTGTAGTACATTTGGATTCGAATTACGCAAAAGACTTAGAAATTAATCCACCATCAGATGGGTATGACCCAGAATTAAATGCAGAATCATCAAAAGGTAAATATCGTGGTTCAACAGCATATTGGTTTAATGAAATGAAAAAAACAAACTGCAATTTTAGAAAATGCGTTCTTGGTGCAGTAATAGCAATAGATAGTACAAATTCTACACACTTAGAATCCTCAGAATCAGGAAGAAAATTGATGAGAGATGTTATTTGTAAAAATTGTAACGGGTGGCAAGAATTAGTTGAAATGCTTAATGTGCCATTTGATCCAAAAAATCACAAACATATTATTTCGTTGTTAACAGCTAAGACTACAGCTAAAAAAGATGGTGGACCAAGATACAATATTTCATTTGCTACAAAGTTTTGCGCATATGCAGCTATATTTCTTAATTCAAAAATAAAGTATTCTAAATATGATAATATTGTTTCTAATGCTTTACCAAGTTATCAAAAGGTATATTTGAATGAAACTAAGAAAACTTGTGAATATAAGATTTGTGAATGTCAAACAAAAAAACTAGATGATGATGGTAAATATCAATATAGGCTTGATGTATATGAAAAATACGGAAATACAATATCAAAAATTATTAGTAAACTCAGTTTAGAGGGTATTCATTTGAGTTTAGAAGAATTTGATCATATCGTTTGGTATGGTTTAAAAGGATAGCAATTGTTGAAAATATTCACTTGAATGACTGTTTAAGCTTTCAGGTGAAGAATAGATAATTGTAGAATAATCAGCAATATTTCCAAAGGTAAAGGCAATAGAGTTTGGCTAGATTATTGACCATAAAATATAAATATTATTGATTATTACTAGAGAAATATATTAAAATAGGGTTAACTTTTTATATTGATGGAACAATTTTTGTTATTAATAATGACAAAACATTTATTGTTGCTTCTATATCATTTGCTATTAAGTTAAAAACATTTAATCGGAAAATGAATCTTAAGCCTTAAATTAGCTAAGACAAAAGCAAGTAGTGATGTGAAAGTTATAGCTCCATCGGATTATTTAAAGAGTGATCAAAACTATTTTAAAGATGTTCTTTAAAAATTTTATACAAAATATCAAGCAAATAAAGAATTAAAAACAAATATAGAAAATATATTAATTAAAAATAAATAAAATGTTACGTTTTTGAAAACTATAATTGCAAATTAAAAATGCAATAAGCAAACTTAATTACCCAATTATATAGCCAATAGCTGTTAAATATACTAAGAGAGATTTTTGTAAGTAATAAATAATATTTAAAAGAGGTAAAAAATGAATAATATAGACAAAAAATTAAATAAATCACCTTTGTTTGCTATGTCGAAAGGATCAATGGAATTATTCCATTCCAATTTCTGGAGTTGGTTAATTAATGAAATTGATAAGGAGTATGCGTTGGCGTTTGTTAAAGATAAAATGATATATTTGAATAATATACAAAATGCTGAGAGAGAAAAAAAACACACCGATATATTGATTAATTATGGTAAACAAGCTATTATTATAGAAAATAAGATTAAGTCTTTGCCAGACAAGAATCAATTAAAGAAATATGAAGAAAGTATTGGTAAAAATTTTTATTTTGGCGTA
>ERZ1673742.3337-NODE-3337-length-10671-cov-11.328184_pt1 | contig 10671 bp, 8 predicted proteins | sample MGYA00580208_ERZ1673742 | MGnify/ENA primary metagenome ERZ1673742 (study PRJEB41218, sample SAMN15661774) | gut metagenome | host: Homo sapiens | place: Canada: London | collected 2015-08-20/2019-03-30 | study: EMG produced TPA metagenomics assembly of...
ACTTGATCTTGTTCAGCATGGCGTCGATCACCTTCATCTGGTTGATGCCGCGCTGGATATCGCCGGAGGCAAAGGCGTGGCGCTCCCGGGCAAAGGCCAGGGCGGCCTTGCCGTCTAGGTGGTTCCAGCCCTCCACAAAGGTGGTGGGGTCATAGTAACCGGGGCTGCCCACGGAGGTAAAGGCCTGGTCGGAGTACACATCCACGCCGCCCAGGGCGTCCACCACGCTGATAAACCCGGCAAAGTTGATGCGAATATAGTGGTCCACCGAGACGCCGTACAGGTTGCCCAGGGTGGCCATGCTGGTCTCCACCCCGTAAAGGCCGGCGTGGGTCAGCTTGTCCTTGCTGTTGGTGCCGGCCAGATCCACATAGTAGTCGCGGGGCGTGTTGATCAGCGCCACCTGCTTGGTTTGGGGGTTCACCACAGCCAGAATGTTCACGTCGCTGCGGGCTTTTTCGGTCAGTTCACCACGGGTGTCCACGCCGCTGAGGTAGATGACGAAAGGCTCCTTGGTGATCTTGTTGGCCTCGGCACCGGTGAGCAGACCGTTGGTCATGTTGTCCAGCGCGGTCAGACCCTGCTGGGCCCAGACACAGCCCAGCGCCATGCAGGCGCACAGGAACACCGAGAACACCCGGGACACCTTTCCGGGCACATTGTACTCCTGACAGCGCTTGACCAGCAGCCAGAGCAGGAACAGCAGGGCGGCCAGAATGACCAGATACAGCACGGGCAGCATCTGGGTGCGCCACAGCTGTACCAGCGAGGCTGCACTGAGAATGCCCTGCACCGGCAGCAGGATCCTGCCGAAAGCGGAGGGCCGGGCGGCGGCAGCCTGTGCCGGGGCACCGCTGCGGCGCGGGGCAGAGGAATTGGGCTTTTTCCGGGGCGGAGGCGTGGGAGCCGGATCTTCCGCAAAGAATGCGGAGCTGTCCACTTCCACGGTGCGGTCTGCCGCACTGCGGCTCTTGCGGTTCACACGCCGCAGGGAACGATTGGAATCATCCTTCATGGGAAATCTCCTTTTGAGCGTTCAGGCTCAGTCAGCCGGCACGATGGTCAGCACCGCGCGGGCGGGCAGGCAGGTGGCGGTCTGGTCTTCGTTGGACAGCCAGCCGAAGCCCTCACAGATGTGGTCCGGGCAGGGGGAGTCCACAAAGCGGGCGGCACCGTCCTTGACCTCGATGTGCACCGTGTAGTACCCGGTGTCTACGTCATAGGTATCGTTCTTGTCCAGCGGAAGGTTCATGGTGGTGTTGTTGTCACCGTAGATCAGTTCGGCCCGCAGCTTGGAACCACTGCTGTGTGCACTGCGCACCAGCAGCAGAACGGCGGCAATGGCCAGAACGACGGCGGCAAACAGAAGATTGGTCAGCAGTTTTTTGTGTTTCATGTGTCAGTCCTTGATCGAAAGCTGTTCCAGTTCGGCGAGCCAGAGGGCGGCACAGGCATCGCTGGGCATGCGCCAGTCGCCGCGGGGCGAAAGGGTCACGCTGCCCACCTTGGGACCGTCCGGCAGGCAGCTGCGCTTGAACTGCTGGGCGAAGAACCGCCAGTAGAAGTTGCGCAGCCACTTGTACAGCACGTTGTCGGGGTATTCGGGGCGGCCTGCAAAGGCGGCCTTTGCCAGCCGGAAGATCTTGGCCGGGCCAAAGCCGAAGCGCAGCACCTGATAGAGGTAAAAGTCGTGCAGCTCATAGGGGCCCACCAGATCCTCGGTCTTTTGCGCGATCTCGCCGTCCTTGGCGGGCAGCAGCTCCGGGGAAACCGGAGTGTCCAGAATGTCCAGCAGCACGGTGCGCAGGGTGTCGGTGGCGGCAATGTCGGCTTCGTAATGCACCAGATGGCGCACCAGCGTTTTGGGCACCCCGGCGTTCACACCGTACATGCTCATGTGGTCGCCGTTGTAGGTGGCCCAGCCCAGCGCCAGCTCCGAAAGGTCGCCGGTGCCCACTACAAGGCCTCCGGTGCGGTTGGCGGTGTCCATCAGCTCCAGCGTGCGCACGCGGGCCTGACCGTTTTCAAAGGTGACATCCAGCACGCTCTCGTCCTGACCGATGTCCGCAAAATGGCTGTGCACGGTGTTGGCGATATCGATCTCTTTAAAGGAGACCTGCAGCTCATCGCACAGGATCTCTGCATTGCTGCGGGTGCGCTTCGTGGTGCCAAAGCAGGGCATGGTCACAGCCAGCACATCCCGGGCGGGGCGGCCCAGCTGCTTCATGGCACGCACGGCCACCAGCAGCGCAAGACAGCTGTCCAAGCCGCCGGAAATGCCGATAACGGCGGTCTTTGCGTGGGCGTGTTCCAGCCGCTTTGCAAGGCCGTCGGCCTGCATTTTCAGAATCAGCTCACAGCGCTCGGCGCGGCGCTTGGGGTCGCCGGGCACAAAGGGTGCGGGATCGATCCAGCGGGTCAGCGTGGTCTCTGCCGGTTCCAGATCGAACTCCACGGTCTGGTAGCCCTCGCCGCTCAGCTCAAAACTGGTGTTGCGGGCACGCTCGGCTTCCATGCGCTGGCAGTCGATCTCGGTCTCAGCACAGCCGCCGTCAAAGGGGGCATTCTCAGAGAGGATGGTGCCGTTCTCGGCGATCAGGTCGTGGCCGGCGAACACCATGTCCTGCGTGCTCTCACCGTGCCCGGCGGAAGCATACAGGTAGCCGCACAGCAGGCGGGCAGACTGATTGGACACCAGCGCCCGGCGGTACTCGGCCTTGCCGACGGTCTCATCGCTGGCGGAAAGATTTGCGATCACGGTCGCACCGGCCAGCGCGTGGAAGGTGGAGGGCGGCAGGGCGCTCCACAGATCCTCGCAGATCTCCACACCCAGCACAAAGCTGGGCATCTGGCGGCAGCGGAACAGCAGGGAGGTGCCAAAGGGCACCTGCTGACCACACACCTCCACCAGCTCCACCTCGGTGCTGCCCGGGGTGAACTGGCGCTTCTCGTAGAACTCGCCGTAGTTGGGCAAATAGGTCTTGGGCACAAGACCCAGAATGCGGCCATGGCATAGCACGGCGGCGCAGTTGTACAGCTTGCCGTGCACCAGCAGCGGCAGGCCCACCAGCGTGACAACGTCCAGTGCTTTTGTTTCATCAAGCAGGGTGCTCAGGGCATCCAGTGCACCGGTCTGCAGCGTGCGCTGCAGAAACAGGTCGCCGCAGGTATAGCCGGTCAGGCAGAACTCGGGGAACACGGCCAGCTTTACGCCGCGGGCTGCAGCTTTGTGCAAAGCATCCGTGATCTGCCGGACATTATAGGCGCAGTCGGCCACCCGCAGTGCGGGAGAAAGGGCGGCTGCTTTCAAAAAACCATCTTTCATCGGAGGATTTCACATCCTGTCTTTCTTAGTTGACTGCAATTTCCTGCAGTGCACATAGTATACCACAAACAGACCCAAACGGGAAGTAAAAGAACAATGACAAAAACAAAACAGCCGCGCTCTCTCCATCTCGCACTGCCCGACGGAGAAAGCGGACAAGACAAAAAATAAAAAATCCCACACAAAAATGTGCGGGAATCAAAGACTGAAAAATGGAAAACGAGATAGACCGTAAGCCGGGTTCTGTATTAAACGACGATCTGTCTAGACCTGCCATTGCTGACAGGTTCGTGCCGCCTTCGGGACACGCGAGCAGCGCTGTACGTCCCATATAGGCGTTGCTTCCGGTAGGGTTTACAAAGCCGCATGGTCACCCATGCGCTGGTGAGCTCTTACCTCGCCGTTTCATCCTTACCGCATTGCTGCGGCGGTTTGTTTTCTGTTGCACTTTCCCTAAGGTCACCCTCGGCTGCCGTTAGCAGTTACCGTGCTCTGTGAGGCCCGGACTTTCCTCAGAGCGGTCAAAGCCGCCCCGCCGCCGTATGTTCCACTCGTTTTCTGTTCCTCATAATACCATAAAAAAACAAGATTTGCAAGAGAAAGCGTTTTTTGCTATACTATTTATATCTGTTTTTCGTGCAAAGGAGGGGTGCGCGTGCGTCTGTATTTCACGGTGCCGGACACCCTGCAGACCCAAAATGGAACGCTTGTGCGGAACTTTCTGCGCCAGTGTGCCGTTTCTACGGAGCTTGCCCGGGCAGTCAAATTTCAGGGCGGCGGCTTTTTTGCCGACGGCGCGCCCGTGCTGGCCAACCGCCGGGTGTACCCGGGGCAGGTGCTGAGCTTCGACCTCCCGCCGGAAGCGGGCGGCGTGGCCCCGCAGCCGGACATTGCCGTGCAGGTGGTCTACGAGGATGCCTTTGCCGTGGTGCTGGAAAAGCCGCCCCATCTGGCGGTGCACCCCACTCTGAACTACCCCGGCGGCACGCTGGCCAACGGCTATGCAGCCTGGGCGCTGCAGCAGGGCCGCAGCCCGGTGTTCCGCCCGGTGAACCGCATCGACAAGGACACCAGCGGCCTTGTGCTGGCGGCCCGCAACACCTATGCTGCGCCGCTCCTGGCAGAAAACGTGCAGAAGCTCTACTACGCCATCGTGGAGGGCGAGCTGCTCTTGGGGCCGGGCGTGATCGACGCGCCCATCGGCCGCCGGGGCGACAGCATCATCGGGCGGTGTGTGACCCCGGAGGGCAAGCCCAGCCGCACCGAGTACACCATATTAAAGGTACAGAACGGCCTGAGCCTGGCCGCCTGCGTGCCGGTGACCGGCCGTACCCACCAGATCCGGGTGCACTTTGCGTCCATCGGCCATCCGCTGGCCGGGGATGACCTCTACGGCGGCCGCCGGGACCGCATCGGGCGGCAGGCACTGCACTGCGCAAAGCAGACCTTCCGGGTGCCGGAGTACACCGAGGTGCCGGACGGCATCTGCATCCGCACCCCGGTGAGCGCCGGAACAGGCCGCACGGTGACCGTGGAAAGCCCGCTGCCGCAGGATATGGCCGACCTGCTTTCGTGAAAAGTGCGTGAAAGAACTGCCCAAATTTTGTGCAGGTGCTTGTTTCATTCCGTGCAGGGTGTATAATAAAATGAGCATAGATCGTCTGTGCGCTGACATTCAGCCGCACAGGATGTGGAAACCACCGCCGCGCTGGATGCAGAGCAGCTTTGCCGCGCGGCAAGGAAGGAGAAACCCGTTTGATCGAAGATAAGACAAAGGAACCGCAGACCGCAGAGCCTGCGCAGCAGCCGCCGAAAAAACGCGGCCAGAAGCTGCGCTCCCTGTGGGCACAGTTCCAATGCATGCAGCTCCTGCGTCGGCACCGCTTCCGCCGCAGGACCCAGCATCACGTCAATCATTTTTCTCAGAAGCTGCTGCAGAACCGCCTCGTTCTCATCGTAGGTGAGGCCCTGTACGCTCTGGGATTTTCGGCTGAATATGCATTTGTCCGTGTCGGACGCACGGTGTGCCGGGGCGTGTCCGGTGCACTGCTCTGGGAGCGCAGCCTGCTGCACACCATCGTGTCCATGGCGTTCCCCGGTGCAGCCCAGATTGTGCGCGACCTGTTCGGGCCCATCGTGCTGTTCTTCCGGGGCATGGGCTCGCTGCTGGTACATGCGCACCGCGTCCGGAAGGAAAAGGGCTTTGGCGCAGCCGTAAAGGACAGCGCGCATTATCTGGTCGGCGGCGTGCGGCGCAATGTGCGCACCCTGCCGCGCATGGCCATGTACATCCTGCCGGTGCTGGCACTGGCCGGGATGGTCACAGTGGTGCAGAACACCATCCGTCAGCCCTATGCGCTGGAAGTGCAGGTGAACGGCCAGACCGTGGGCTATGTGGCCAACGAGGATGTGTTCAACTCTGCCAAGGAAGCCGTGCAGGAGCGTATCAACTATGCAGGCACGGACGAGAACACCAAGTGGACGGTGGAGCCCACCTACACCATTTCGGTGGCACACAGCGTGCTGGACGAAAACGAGATGGCCAACGCCATTCTGAAGTCCTCCAGCGACCAGATCAGTGAGGGCACCGCCCTGTATCTGGATGGAGAACTGACGGCCGTGTGCTCGGACGGCACTGCCCTGCAGAGCTACCTGAGCAGCCTGCTGGAACCCTACGAGGACCCGAAAGATCCCAATGTGACCGTGGGCTTCAACAAAGAGGTCACCCTGGAGAATGGCATCTACTTCAATGAAAGCTTCCAGCAGGAAAACGATGTGGAGTCGATGCTTTCCGGCGTGCAGCAGCAGGAAAAGATCTATACCGTGCAGACCGGCGACACCCTGTGGAGCATTGCCCAGAAGAACGACCTGACCTTCCGGGAACTGTGCGAGCTGAATACGAACTTCAAGGGCGCGGCCCTGACCGAGACCTCCAACATCCAGGCCGGTGATGAGCTGATCGTGACCAAACAGGAAGCCACGCTGGAAGTGCGCATCACCAAGATCGAGACCTGGCAGGAGGAGATCCCCTATGCCAGCGAGACGACCAAATCCAACGAGTACAACGTGGGCACCAAAAAGACTACGCAGGCCGGTGAAAACGGCATCCGCAGTGTGACGGCCCAGCGTGTGTACGACACCAACGGCACCCAGCTCAGCCAGCAGATCCTCAGCACCGAAGTGATCAAGGAGCCTGTGACCGAAAAGATCGTGGTGGGCACCAAAAAACAGGCAAAGACCAGCTACATCACCGGCAGCGGACAGTTTATCTGGCCGGTGCCCGGCTATCGGAATTGCTCCCGTTGGTACGGCGGCAGCCACAAGGGCGTGGATATCTGCGCCGCCGCCGGTACGCCCATTTACGCTTCGGCAGGCGGCACCGTCACCAAGGCCGGCTACAACAAGGCTGGTGCAGGTACGGGCTATGGCTACTCCATCATCATCAACCATGGCAACGGCTACACCACCGTGTATGCACACTGCCTGTCGCTGGTGGTCCATGCAGGCCAGACCGTCAAGCAGGGCCAGCTGATCGGCCATGTGGGCAGCACCGGACGTTCCAGCGGCAACCACTGCCACTTCGAGATCCGCCGCAACGGCTCTTACATTGCCCCGCAGAACGTGTTCAACCGCAGCAAATACAGGTAACTTGGCAGAAAGGGCTTTTTCCAAAGGGGAAAGGCCCATCTGCTATCAATAGGAAAAAAGGAGAGATGATCTTATGTCTACCCCTCACATCAGCGCCGAAAAGGGCGATTTCGCCAAGACCGTCCTCATGCCCGGTGACCCTCTGCGCGCCAAGTTCATTGCCGACACCTTCCTGCAGGATGTGCGTCAGGTGACCGGTGTGCGCGGCATGCTGGGCTTTACCGGCACCTATCAGGGCCGCCCCATCAGCGTAATGGGCAGCGGCATGGGCATGCCGTCCATCGGCATCTATTCCTATGAGCTGTTCAAGTTCTACGATGTGGACAACATCATCCGCATCGGCTCTGCCGGCAGCTACACCGAAAAGGCCAAGCTGTTCGACGTGGTGCTGTCCACCGGTGCGGTGAGCGAGTCCAACTACGCCCGGGTACAGAGCGGCTTCGAGGGGGACATCACCCTGCCCAGCCAGAGCCTGAACGACAAGCTGCGCGCTTCTGCCGCCAAGCAGGGCATTCCCCTCATTGAGGGCAACATCCACTCTTCGGATGTGTTCTACCGCCAGCCCTCCGACGAAAAGCCTACCTACTGGGAAAAGCTGCGGGATGAGCGCGGCTGCCTGTGCGTGGAGATGGAGAGCTTTGCCCTGTTTGCCAACGCACAGGTGCTGGGCAAGCATGCGGCCTGCCTGCTGACCATTTCCGACAGCTTTGTGGCACCGGAGATCACCACGGCCGAGCAGCGCCAGACGAGCTTTACCAACATGATGAAGGTGGCTCTGGGCGCAGAGTACTGAGAAACCCAACCGAAGATCCAGCGCGGTCTGCCTGCAAAAAGGCCGGCCGCGCTGTTTTCGCCCCCAAAAGGAGGAACACTTTATGACGAACCTGACCCTGGAAGAAAAGCAGGAACTGATCCGCATGGCACTGGCTGCCCGCGAAAAGGCTTATGCACCGTATTCCAATTTTATGGTGGGTGCTGCCCTGCGCGCAAAGGACGGACGCGTCTACACCGGCTGCAACGTGGAAAATGCGTCCTTTACCCCCACCAGCTGCGCAGAGCGCACGGCCCTGTTCAAGGCCGTGGCCGACGGCGTGACCGAGTTCACGGATATTGCAGTGGTGGGCAGCCGCCGCGGCGAGGTGAACGAACAGATCACCTCGCCCTGCGGTGTGTGCCGTCAGGCACTGTTCGAGTTCGGCGGGCCGGAGCTGAACGTGATCATGGCCAAAACGCCGGAGGATTTCATCGAGCGCAGCATGGACGAACTGCTGCCCTTTGGGTTCGGGCCTTCCAATGTGGCCGGAAATGCCGCTGTGGAAAAATAAATCGCTTCCCGGCACAAAACCGGAACGGCAGGGAGTTGTGCAAAAGTAATATTTTTTGGATATATTTACAAAGATTTTGTAAATATTTTGTAATCGAAAAGTGCTTGCATCTCACACATCTTCCCGCTATACTTGAACCAGTAAATGTGCAAGTGCCTGCATTTGCAGGCCGGCACGCGATGGATTGAAAATAAAGGAGACTTTCTTATGAAGATTTCTCGTCGTAACTTCCTGGCTGTGGCTGGTGCTGCTGCCGCCGCCGCTGCTCTGACCGCTTGTGGCGGTTCTTCCGCTTCTTCCACCAGCACCGCTTCTTCCGCTGCTGCTTCCACCGCTTCCTCCGCTGCTGAGGGCGGCGAGAAGATCGTCAAGGTCGCTCTGACCTGCGACACCGGCACGATCGACGATGAGAGCTTCAACCAGGCATGCTGGACGGCTGTTTCTGGCTACATGGGCGATGACTGCCAGTACTACATCCCCGAGGCTGACGCTTCTGATGAGGATCGTGAGACCATGATCCGTCAGGCTGTCAACGACGGTGCAGACGTGATCGTCTGCGTCGGCTACCTGTACGGTGCTTCTCTGGCTTGGGCTGCTGATCAGTACCCGGATGTCAAGTTCATCGCTGTTGACGTGACCCAGGGCGATATCGGCACGGATACCATCCCCGCAAACTGCTACTGCATCACCTTCAAGGAAGAGCAGGCAGGTTACCTGGCCGGTTACGCGATCGCCAAGGACGGCAAGACCAAGTTGGGCTTCCTGGGCGGCATGGCTGTGCCCGCTGTCATCCGTTACGGCTACGGCTTCGTGCAGGGCGCTGATGCTGCCGCACAGGAGCTGGGCCAGAACATCGAGATCAACTACTTCTACGGCGGCCAGTTCTACGGCGATGCCAACATCACCTCCCGTATGGAGGGCTGGTACTCCAACGGCACTCAGGTCGTGTTTGCCTGCGGCGGCGGCATCTACACCTCCGCTGTGGAGGCTGCTCTGAAGAACAACGGCTACGTCATCGGCGTGGACGTTGACCAGAACTACATCGGCGCAAACGGCGTGGCTGACGGCACCTATGCCTACAACCCGTTCATCACCTCTGCCATGAAGGGCCTGTCTGAGGCTGTCAACACCGCTCTGTCCGACATTGAGGCCGGTGACTGGAGCGAGATCGCTGCTTCCAACGGCAACTTCGGTCTGGAGGATGGCGATTACATCGGCCTGCCCACCGCAGACGACAGCTGGAACTTCGAGACCTTCACCAAGGACGAGTACGAGACCGTCAAGGAAAAGATCAAGAGCGGCGAGATCACTGTGGACAACAACTCCGACGATGCTACCAAGCCCACCGTCAGCGAGTTCACCACCGTCAACTACATCCAGTAAAGAGCTTCCCCAGGCGGGATGTTCCGAAAGGGACACCCCGTCTTTTGCTGTATCAAAAACCAGAAGTCATACTATTTCAAGGAGAACCCAAGATAAAAATTTCCCGTCGCAAATTCCTGACCGTGACCGCTTCCGGCGAGATCACCGTGGACAACAGCTCGGATGATGGGGTCAAGCCCACCGTCAGCGAGTTCACCACCGTCAACTATATCCAGTAACCCGGCGTTTCCCGCAGCCTGCGGGCCGCAAACCGGCAGGCCGCTTTTATGAATTACTCAATGCAAAAACAGGGTGCCCATTGCAGGCGGGCACCCTGTTTTTGTGTGTCCGGGCAGGGCAGACCCGGCGGAAACTGTGCAGGATGCTTCAAAAGTAATACTTTTATCTGTACTTTCTGCCAAAAACGAAAAAAGCCGTGTGCAAATTGTCGGAAATCAGGTATAATGAAAGATAGAATAGTATAGGTGTCGATACGGCACGAAAGGAGAGTGAGCAGATTGGCAGAGGATTTTGTGATCGAGATGCTCCACATCACCAAGGAATTCCCTGGGATCAAGGCAAACGATGATATCACCCTGCAGCTGCGCAAAGGCGAGGTACACGCCCTGCTGGGCGAAAATGGCGCCGGCAAAAGTACGCTGATGAGCGTGCTGTTCGGCCTGTACCAGCCGGAGGCTGGTCAGATCCGCAAGAACGGCAAGGAGGTCGCCATCCGCAACCCCAACGATGCAAATGCACTGGGCATCGGCATGGTGCACCAGCACTTCAAGCTGGTGGAATGCTTCAGCGTTCTGGACAACATCATTCTGGGCGTGGAGCCCAATAAAATGGGCTTTTTGCAGAAAGCCGAGGCCCGCAAGAAGGTCATGGCCCTGAGCGAAAAGTACGGCCTGCGCGTGGACCCGGATGCCCTTGTCAGCGATATCTCGGTGGGCATGCAGCAGCGCGTGGAGATCCTGAAGATGCTGTACCGCGACAACGAGATCCTGA
>ERZ1673742.3341-NODE-3341-length-10665-cov-3.916023_pt1 | contig 10665 bp, 22 predicted proteins | sample MGYA00580208_ERZ1673742 | MGnify/ENA primary metagenome ERZ1673742 (study PRJEB41218, sample SAMN15661774) | gut metagenome | host: Homo sapiens | place: Canada: London | collected 2015-08-20/2019-03-30 | study: EMG produced TPA metagenomics assembly of...
GTTGTTACTTGTGATTCTTGACCGGAGAGCCTGGTCGGGCGGTGTGCCAGGCCTTGACTTCCTCGGCGTCCCACAGGGGCGTCCGTTGGTCAAAGTGACCGACAGGTGTGGGTGTGCGTCCCTGGGCCGAGTAAGTCGTCCAGGTGGACGGCTTAATGCCACAATGCGTGGCGCACTCTTTGACTCGCCAAAGCTCGCGCCCCGTTACTTTGTCGGTGATGATTGGGATCATGCGTGTTCCTCGGAGTAGACGTGGCGCGCGACAGCGGACAGTGCGAGACCGCCGCCCAGTGCCAGAAGCCACCCAAAGCCAGTAAGTGTGTAGAGCACGATGGCGCCGAGTATGTAGACGGCGGCAGATTCAATGGGGCTCATTGCCTTTCCTTTCGTTGTCGTGGAGAATGTTGGGGGTAAGCCCCGGGTTCGGAATGATTAGCGCATTTCGAACCCGGGGTCTTACTTCTTGCGCTTCTTGGAGTCCTTGATGGTGGTGTACCACTTCCGGGCTTCGGCGCTAATCGCGACTACCGACGCTGTAACAGCGGCGATAATCTGGACGATTTCGCTCAACGCAATCACCTCCTCTCTTAAGTTGTACCATCATTATAGCGCGCTAGGCCGCTATGCGCCAACTGGGCATAGTGGAATTTTCAGGTAGTTTGCCCTATAACCCTATTGCGCGCCGGGCTACACGATGCGGAACATCGAACGTCGACGCTCAGCTTCGGAGGCGTCTGCCATTCGCTGGCTAATCGCTCTGGATTCTCGCTCCGCGGCCATCTTTGACTCGATAGCGTCAGGAATTGCGTCGAGGCCTTCCTCCCACAGGTGCGCGTAGGTATCCAGGGTCATGGCGGCCGAGGCGTGGCCAAGCATGAGTTGAACCGTCTTCACGTCTGCACCCGCCGCGATAGCCAACGAGGCCGCGGTGTGCCGCAGCTCGTAGGTGTCTAGGCCCTTGATGCCGGTGTACTGGAGCATGTTGAACCAGACGGTCCTCCAGCGCGCGGTAGTCCACACGTGGCCACGCTCGTCGGGAACGAGCCATGACTCAGGTGACTTACCTTCGGCGTTGGCCATGAGCTCGCGCAGCAATGTGCCTCCGATTGGCACGTCACGGTGCTTGCGCGTCTTGGTCGCATCCACGTGCCCTAAATCGTCGACGTCACGGCGAATCATCAGCCGCGCGCGGTTGTAGTCCAGGTCCTTGACCTTCAACGCCTTCGCCTCGCCCGGCCGCAGGCCCGTCATGACGAGCACCCGCAGCAGCAGGCGCGCGGCATCCGTCGGCGCCGCATCCATGAGCGCGTCCACCTCGTGAACCTTGAGATACCGGCGCTCCGAAGCTCCCGGCTTCTTGGCCACGGCCTTCTCCAAAGGGTTCGACGCTACTGCGCCGCGCTCCTTGGCCAAGTCCATGAGTCCACGCATGACCACGCCGACTTTGTACTTCTGCGCATCCCCGAGCGGCCGCGGCTCCTGGCCCTCCTTGACGGTCTTCGTATTCACCAACGTGGCAATCCATGACGTCACCATCGAGCGCTGCACCGTAGCGCACGCCTGCTCGCCCCACGTCGGCCGTACGTGGGTTTCCCACACCGACAGATAGTCACGCCGTGTCTTCTCCGAAATGCCAGCCTTCGAGGCGTACCAAGGCTCCCATAGGTCCTCGAAGGTGATCGCTTTCTTCTCCTTGGTGATCCACGTCCCTTCGTCCTGGCCCACCTCGACGCGCGAGCGGTGCAACTCGGCAGCGTCCTGGGACACGAACGTCTCCGAGACCCACTCACCGCCTTCTTGCCAGCGCACCTGCCAGCGCCGGCCAACGCCCCACCGGGCACTCGGAATCTTCTTCGGCGCGCCGGGGCTTTTATCGGGGTTCTTCTTTGTCCAGAGGTCTACAACGTAGGCCATGGGATACACTTCTTTCTTGTCAGGGCGAACTCTTTCGAAAGTTGTAAGAGTTGCTTTGATGGAGCCTCCCTTCACCTGGTCCGCGACCAAACTTTCCAGGTGAGGGGAGCGTGCTTTTTAAGAGGCTAAGCGCCTGTTGAGTGAGGCGGCATGCTGCGGAATTTCTTCCATCGTCAGCATCGAGATATTGAGATCGCCACAGAATTCACGGAACTGCTGGAAGTTCTTCTTCTGCGCTGACGAGTTCGGCGATGTGGTGACAGCGACGATATCCAATTCGCGAGGAACAAAGATTAAAGTTTCACCAGCAGTAAGCTCACCGCCCGCCTGCTGCAACTTGTCCACCTTGAGCGTCCAAGAATCAATGGCTGCGCGCGTGATATTCGCATCAGAAGACCGGAAGTTAAATGCCTGATTAAGCTCGATAACTTCATCATCATCGACAACAGCCAAAGTTAGATCCAGCTCGCGCCGGGCAACTTGGACGTCGGCGTCAAAGATGGTTGCTTTTTCCAGGCTGGGGAGTTGCTCGTATTCTCTGCGGATAAAGCGTCGTACCTGTCTGACGTCTTGTTGATGCTTGCCGGTGGGGGCTTCGCCAATGAGGGTCGAAAACAGTAAGTCGGTGGCCTCGTTGAGGTTTGCAGCGTCCATGCTTTGCATGGGGTGAACTTTGATGAGGTTGTTCCAGTGCCCGCTAGTGAATTCGAGATAGCTCGACAGCGTATGTTGCCCGTCAAGGTTGAGCGGTTCCGTTGTCGTTTTCAGCTTCTTGAGATCGACTTTGAAATGTTGCAGGGCTCGCCGGATGGCCTCGGGAAAGTCGGAATCGTGGTGGATACCGCGGTCGGTGCGGAAACGGTTCTTTGTTTCGCCTGTTGCGGCGTCGATGACGATGACACCGACGCCGATCGTGGTGATGCCCATGGGGCGGGGAACCACGCTTACGGTCCAGTAGTCGAATCTCATGTCATTGTCCTTTGCGGTGTTTGTACGAGCGTAGGAGCTCCCGAGCGTAGTCCTTGCGAGAGAGGACGTAGTTCATGAGTTTGTCAGTCTCATGCGCAGGTATTGCCCATTCTATTGGTAGTGCTTCTTGCAATTCTTCTCGTAGGGTGGTGTCGAGGTTGTCGAGTGCGTTGATGGCTTTGTCCCACGAGCTGTTGGGAATTTCGGTGCGCAGTAGGGGAATGCGTGCGGTGCCGCCTGCGCGTTCTGGTGGGGTTAGTTGCCAAGGGTAGGGCTCCGAGTCGAACCAGAGCCCGTGGTCGATGGACCAGATGGAGTTATCGTCATCGTTGTCCGTGAGGATTTGGAGGTCTTCCTGAACATTGCACAACAACCACAGTGCTATCAGCTTTGGGATGTGGTTGTAGTTGGCGTCATCGTTAACGTAGGGGATGACTCCGAACCCTTGGTGCAGTGTTGCGGTGTGGAGATTGAGTGAGCCGAAGAGTGGAGTCCCGGTGAGCCTGTATCTCCATATTGATTCTCCGATCATGTATCCGTGTAGTGACTCGGGGACGTAGATGATTTTCCAAGGGCGGATGTGGGCACCCAGGCGCAGGCCGACGATGCTTGCAGCTACTTCGTTGACTACTGCTTCGCGCCCATGTTCGCTTTCTATGCGTTTGCACCAGTATTCGTTGCCGTCGTCGGCTTTGCCGAGGAATGGCCGGGTGCCAGTGTGGAAGGCGACTCTTCCTGGGATTTGTAGGTAGGTCTTTTCTTCACGGCTGCGGCGGGCATCGATAGAGATGACGTTGTTGGTGTTCATTGCAAAGCCTTTGCGAGAGGGTAGAGCGGTTGCGGGTCGTTGGAGGCACTGGGGGTTGATTCGGACTCAGAGAATCATGCAGCTGTATGGGCTGTGGGTTGGGATTCGGCCGGCTTCGTAGAGTTGCATCCAGATGGTCAGGAGCCGCGGCGTGACGCCTAGCTCGGCGGCGATGGCGCTTGGTGCTCCGCCGTTGTCTGCGGCGGCGTCTTCGACGAGGTCGATGTCGATGAGGTTTCGCGCGGCCCATTCATCTGCGAGGCGTTCGGCCCGCGCGGTGGAGCAATCATCACCGTTGGCGGCGTGGCCAAGCTCGTGGCCGATGGCGCAGATGCGGGTGGCGGGGTCTAGTCCGCTGCGCACGATGATTGTGCCGGTGGCGTGGTGGTAGCAGGCGTTGTAGCGGACGTCGAGTCTGCCTGTTTCTACCAGCTCCACGCCGGCCTGGTCGAGCAGGTCGTGTAGACGCTCCTCGATGGGGGACATCGGGCGCTCCTTTCTGACTTTCTACGGATGGTGTTCCTCTAGCGGCTCCGTCGCTTCCTGCGCGGCTACCTGCTCTTTTCCTGAGTTGATATCCGTGATGAGCTGATCGTAATCGGGGGTGTGGACTTGCTGGGCTGAAGTGTTCGAACGCTCTGCCCGGCGTTGGTCGAGATCGCTTTCTAGCTGGCTAATAGGTTGATGGGCCCAGTCCGCTTGGCCAGCTTTCATGCGGCGCAGAATCTCGGATATCAGTTCTTCGTCGCTGGCATCGAGCACACCATTTGATGTTGAGAATGCTTTGAGATCGAACTCGGTGAGCACATCCATGGCGAGCAGCGCGGGCACAACGCTGACTTGATACGCCCGAGCGATTTTTACGGCCGTTTCCACCGTGACGGTTCCGTCTCGCCGCTGGCGGCTCAACGTTGACTGTCCGATGTCGGCGAGGCGGGCAATTTCTCTGTCCGAAGCGTTACCGACGGTCTGGCGAATCCACTTCTCAATCTTGTCCATGTGCTAAGTGTGGCACATTGCTGACCTGCGTGCAACACACTGTGAGCTAAGAGGGCTTGACATAGCGTGCCATGCGTGCTTCACTGTGAGTTGTAGCCACTTCAAAAAGGAGCTGAGCATGACAAACGTCAGAATCAAAATTCGCGACGGGCTGATTGAACGTCTGCGCAACATGAGCGGAATCACGAGCGACGAAGCCTTCGCCCGCACCATCGGAACAAGCCGAAGCACGCTAGTCGACGTCAAAAACGGCGACCGCGAACCCTCCCTCGCCTTCGCCATCGGAATTGCCGAAGCCTTCGGCCTCGGACTCTCCGAAATCGTCGTATGGGAACGCGTCGCCGAAGAAGCAGCAAAAGAACCCGCCGCCTAGGCGCGCCGGGAGTTGGAAAGCAAGGAAGAACAATCATGACCATTGATTATGAGGCCAGGCGAGCCACGGATAATCGCCAACCGCTGCACCGGCGGAGGATGCCGATTCCAACCCGAGACGTTGGGGAAACCATTCACCGCACTGTCCGATTCTGGATAGAGAGTAAGCCCCATTTAGCGACCCTTAACGTCTTGCGTTCTGGGGAAGTAAATGTCATTCGACTCGACGTCAACGAGCCTGTAGACGTGCTTCTTACCGGAGTCGAAAAACTTCATAAACTCCTCGTATTCGGACTCGTCAAGTGTCTCGGTGAAGTCGGACTCATGGCTCTCCGGTATGAGGAAGTCAACATTCGATTCGACGTCCAGCCACAACGGCTCAGCATGCTCCACCCGCAGCTCGAAAGGTACACCATCTTTTTTGACCTGGCGCCAGCAAGCCAGGACGAAGGGGTAAGCCCAATCGAGCATCTTGCGCAGGTGACCATCTACATAAAGCGTCCACGTTTCGCTCATGTTAGAGGCGTACTTCGACGCTGGAAGCGCCGCCGGAAAATCAAGAAGCTCATCGCCCAGCACAAGCGTGCGGCATCGGCTGGAGGCCCCAGAAGCCCGCTGGTTAAGCGAGACGGGCATCGGAACATTGACGAAGGGGAACGCTAATGCCCTGGATGAGAGTCAACGATAGGGCGCCTGACGACTTCGGAGAAAGCACCGCAAGCCTGCGCAAGGTTAGCGATGAATTCGTCATCAGCATCGAGAACCAAAAAGCAATTGAGTTCATCCATGAGCTCAACCAGTTGATCGACAAATTCAATATCGACATCCATGCCGTCGACAGCCTTGAAGGAATGAACCTCGGCGGCAAGAGCATGGCTCTCGGGTCTAATCTGCTCGCCGCACTTAGAGACGTGACCAGGCACGGAAAAACAAAGTTCCACTTCCAGATAACAACTTTGCGGCAGATGCCAAGAACAAAGTTCGGCAAGTCATGAAGAAAGAAAAGGAGCCCACAAGATGGATGCATTGAGTTGGGAGGAGCTGCAGTCGCGCTCGATCCGCGACATGATGCGCGCCGGTATTGATGTGCGTTGTCGCACTGAGTTTGGTTTCGAACCGGGCTGGCAAGACCAGGCGGAATGCTTCACCGAAATGATTATTGACGGCATTTACGGACAGGGATACCGGACAGCGCGTGAAGTGCCGTCTGAGGCCTTCGCATCGTTGGTTATGTCGAGTTGTATGAGCTTGACCGCGGCCCAGAAGGCTGTGTTGGAACAGGCCCTTCTGGTGCCGTAACGGATAGCAACTCTCCTGTGGCAGGGGATACCGCAGGAGGGAATCAAGAGAGGAAAAACTATGAGTAACCACGAAGAAACCCCCGGCGCTGGCACGCCGGAGGTGACCGTGAATCTTCCGGGCAAGAGGTACTACACCGCGAAAGAAATTGATGACCTACTTCGAGAGGTCACCGCCGGGGTTAAGGGACTCGCCGTCGGGCGTGGCACTCGGATTGATGCTCGCAGCCGGGTCGCCGAAGCGGAGGCCGCTCTCAACGAGGCGCGTCTCAAGGCCAATGACGTAGAGCTGCGTCGACTCCATCCGCTCTTCCAGGTCGGCAATCGACTTCTTCGCCGTCTCCAACTCGGCAATCGCCTTAACCAGCGCAAGAGCTAACCCGGGTGCCGGGTCGCCGCCCTCAGCAAGGGCTTCCCGAATGGAATCAATCAGATCTTCGGCCGGGGCGACACCCTCAACATTCAATCCGGTTATGTGCTCGAACTTCAACATTTAAATCACCTCACTTTCCAGGGCAGCAGCCCTGCGGAAAGTGAACCACATTGTTAACCCCACAGCAGTGGAAAATCAGCACAAAACGAAAGGAGCCCCGGATGTGCCCCGGAGCCTTAACCCAGCTTATCAGGCGGGTATGCACTATTGGCCCAAACATGTGGCAGGTCACTGCCAACGGTTGTACGTGGATTGCTCGTCTTGAGGACGGCGTCCTGGTCGTCGTCGGCAAGCACAGCGGCCTTGAGCTGCCGCCCAACGTGCCACTGCACCGTACTATCACCACTCTCATCGGCGACTATTTTCGCCACCCAGCCCAGGAGGAGGCTGTTCATGTCTAAGATTCCAGAGCCTGAAAGGCTGCTGACCGTGGCTGAGTTTGCGAAGTATGTCGGCTACTCAGAGTGGTCTGTTCGTAAGTTCTGCCGTCAGGGGCTTATCCGCTGTCGGCGCCGGCCAACTCATAAGGCCACTCAGAAGAGGGTGAAGATTTTCATCCCGATTTCTGAGCTTGACCGGTTTATGCAGGAGGTGGCCTAGCCATGGAGATTAAGCACATAGTTCCGCAGGGCGTTGAGATTGTCATTGGTCAGTTGTATCTCAAGGTTATTGAGGCCGAGTATGCGTTGACTGAGCGCGAGGCTGAGCCTGCGGACCTCGAAGAGGTTGAGCAGTTGAAGAAGGATTATGCCGCTTGTAAGGGCCGTGTTGCGGAGTTGGAGAGCAAGCTGGCGCAGTGCCTTGAATCTACTGCTGATGACTCTGCTCGGGCTAAAGCTGAGCTGGCCAGGCTGAATAAGAACCTTGATTATTCGGAGAAAGCTCTGGCTGATGCGCGCAGGGCAACGGCGCGCAAATCGAATGAGGTTGATGAGCTCCAGGACAAGCTCGCCGAGACGATTAAGCGCTGTGAGGAGTATAAGGCTCAGCTAGCCAAGACTGCGCAGTCTGCGAGCCAGTCGCGTGATGCGGCTGTCAAAGCTGAGGGAACCGCTAATCAGCTGGTCAGTCAGGATGTTCTGGCGGAGCGTGACAAGCTTCGCCAGACCGTGGAGCGCCTGCAGGGATGTATCACGACCTCGTCGAACCACTTGCGGCGCGCATCAATGCATTGGGAAAGCGGGGACGACGAAAAGGCGTACCGCTCAGTTACTGCGGCTTGGAAGCTGCTTTCTAAAAACACCATTAAGGAATCGGAGAAGTAATTATGACCACGTTAAGCATCATTGTTTACGGCATCGCCATTGTCTTCACCATTGTTTGCGTAATGGTCCTGAAACAGACTGTCTGTCAGCTCCAGGAGGTTGTTGCAGACCTTGACCGTGACCTCACCGTTGTGGAGGTTGTTCTGGATGAGCGGGAGAAACGCGCGGTGGAGGACTCTATGTCTGCGCGCTGGTTAGACCCGTTCGGTGACGTCGAGACGGGGATTGGCGGGGCCGGTGTCGACTAAGGATCCGCGTTGTCCTGAGTGTGGGGATCGCATCAAGTGGGTGTGGACTCCGGCTAGAAAGCGGCTTGCACTTGAACCGGGCACTGATCCGAATGGGCGCATCATGCTGCGCCATACAACGGATTACCAGTCCGGCAAGCGCGTTACTGTCGCGGTTCAGCTGGGGCAGTATGACGCCGAAGAGGTCGCCGCCCGCGGTATCAAGCTGTGGATTGCGCACGCGGCTAAATGCTCGGCGCAGCGCCCAGATACAGAGTTACCTGCCAGCATCCTCAAGCGCATTAATCGCGCTAAAGACAAGAAGTAGCCGCATGGGGGCTCGTGACCTTGAAGACGCCGAGGTGTGGTGGGAGCGCCTGGATCCACAGCGCAAGATTCAGCTTCATCGCTGGATTGAAACACCGCAGAAGCTTGGCCAAATCCCTGGGCAAATGGAACTTGAGATAACCGAAAGGAGCAAATAATGGCAGGATTAACCACTGTGGGGCAGCCGCGCAGTACTGCTGTGGTCTACCTATGGGGATTTATTAACGCTATCCGTGCTGCAGCAGTTTTCACGGATAAAGATAACCCGAAAATCCGCATAGAGTTCGTCCCTGAGCGCAATCATGTTGTCGTGACTGCTATGACAGTTGGCCAGCTTGCGGCGGTGACCGTTGAGGCAAGTTGGATCAAGTTAAGCACTGATGAAGATGCCTGCATTGAATTAACTGGCGCACAGGTCAAAGAGTTGAGGATGCTCTTTCCTTTCCGTTCTGTGAAGGATGTTGACTTAGAGGACCAGCCGATTCTTGCAATTGAGATTGCTGATTTCCGCGCTTTTTTCTACGACGCGACGGGCCTGGACCTGCATCTCTACCGGCATCAGGTGCCCCGAGGTGAGCTTGAAGTAGCACCGTCGATTGCCAAAGTCATCACTGCTCACGAATACAGGCAACGTGTGACTTACGGAGTGTTGGAGCCGGCCATGATGAAGAAAATCTTCTCTGCCTGCACCATCCTCAAGAAGCACCCGGATGTTCACTTCCTGGCCACGCAGGATAAGTGGGTAACTACCAAGGCGTTGACGTACGCCGGGGACCTGCGCGTGCTCTCGACTGTCATGCACGATGATGATCGCGACGGCAAGCTTGATGCTAAGCCGGGGGAAACTCCTTCGCCGGAGCTCGATGCAGAGGAAGCAACTGGCTCTAGTGTTGGGACCCGTCTGGTGACTGCTCGACCACCGCAGGGGGTCGCGTGAGTCTTAGGGAACCGGCAACACCAGATGTTCGCCATGTGTGCAGGAGGCCTGAGCATCGCGCGAGGCCTGGTCATCCCAATGTGTGGGAGACTCCGCCGCGTGAGATGTCAAAAGACCGCACAGTGCGCGTGCACCGTGCCCGCATTCTGTGTCTTGGCTGCCCTGCCCTTGATTGGTGCGAGGACCGCCTTGCCAGGCACGAGACTGCCGGTGTCTTCATCGACGGGGTAGTTGCTGCTCGTTACTGTGACGTCACACCGAGGCAAAACGTTCAATGGCAGTCCACCTGCCTTGGCTGTGGCTGCAAGCTTGTAGCGATGCGCACCTGGAAGAACCAGAGCCTGCAGTCCTCCCGAGATCATCTGGGGGAGGGGTTGTGCCGTGAGTGCTATCCGGCTCTCTCCCGCACGAGACGCCCCAACCGCTTTTCTACGTACTTTAAGGAGGCCTAATGTCATCAACCAGGTCAGTTACTGCGATTTCCCCGGACGGGACACGAGTAACCCGCACTTTCCGTGACACTGTCATTACCAGTGTTGTCGGCACCACCAACCAGCTCATTACTACTAGCCGCACCGCTGAGCAGCAGGCTGAGGATTATGCCGCTGCCCGCCGTGCTGCAGGCTGCACTATCGAAAAGAGCTACGAATGAACCAAGAACTCCGGCAGCGAGCCGAGACTGAGATCGTTACCGCCATCTTCGACTACGAAGAAGACCCGCATAAGCGGGCTGAAAAGCACGCGGCGCGGGCACTCAACCGTCTTCTTCGCCTCCTGGCAGCACATCACCACCCCACAGGCGCGAAATCTTCCGCGGTGCCACAGTGGTGCCCGTTGATGGAGATTGGAGGGCTGTCAGCATGAAAAATACGTGTAAAGACTGCGGAAAAGAGCTGTCGAGTCGCCGCGCTGTTCGCTGTCGTGCCTGCGCGGATGCGTACCGCCATGCCTGTAGGAAGAACATCTGTGCTGATTGCGGAAAATCCTTAGGGTCAGGCAAAACCCGTTGTCGTGACTGCTATGTAGGCTATCTTCGGGCCACCGAGAACCACTGTGTGGACTGTGCAACACCGATTCGCCGCGGTCAGGCTCGCTGCCGTGCTTGCTACGTCAAGC
>ERZ1673742.3349-NODE-3349-length-10636-cov-13.561478_pt1 | contig 10636 bp, 10 predicted proteins | sample MGYA00580208_ERZ1673742 | MGnify/ENA primary metagenome ERZ1673742 (study PRJEB41218, sample SAMN15661774) | gut metagenome | host: Homo sapiens | place: Canada: London | collected 2015-08-20/2019-03-30 | study: EMG produced TPA metagenomics assembly of...
CATTGGTATAACCTCGACCTGCCGGAAACGATGGCGGTGCGGGAAAAGCTTCTGCCGGAAAGCGGTACGATTTCGCAGATTACCATGTCCGCCATGGAAGATTGGGGCAGCGAAATCAGCGAGCAGAATGTGCCGGTGCTGATCGTCATCGAGGGACTGACCATGTACCTTTCCGAGAGGAACATACAGCGTATTTTCACGGTGATTTCCAGCCGGTTTTCCAACGCCACAGTCTTTGTGGAAACCATGAATCCTACGATAGTGCGGCACTTCAAGGAGAAATCCATTGACGCAAGCAACGCAAAATTCAACTGGGGAATCAAGAATGGGAAAACACTTGCCGAACTGCTGCCGGATTTTCGCTTTGTGGAGGAACACAGCTTAACCGAGGGCATGGCGGCATTTGCGCCAGTTTACAAGCTGCTGGACAGGCTGCCCGCCGTGCGGAATATTTCCAATAAGATCATCGTTCTGGAAAAGGAGTTGTAGAAGATGTCATTCTTTGAAAACACCCGCAAACCTGTGGGCCTCGGCGGAAAGCTCATGGTCGCCATGATGAATTTGGGTCACAGCCCTGTGGCGCGCTGGGGGCTTCAATTTCTGAATGCTGCGCCGGATGCCAAGGTGCTGGACTGCGGCTGCGGTGGCGGTGCGAACATGAAAAGGCTGCTGAAAAAATGCCCGCAGGGTATCGTGAAGGGCATCGACTATTCGCCCGTCAGCGTGGAGAAATCCAAAAAGGTCAACGAGGCCGCCATAGCGGAGGGCCGCTGCACCGTTCTGCAAGGCAGCGTGGCGAATATGATCTTTGCAGGCGACTGGTTCGATGCGGTAACGGCCTTTGAAACCGTCTATTTCTGGCCCGATCTGCCGCAGTGCTTCCGGGAGGTTTACCGGGTGCTGAAGCCCGGCGGGACATTTCTCATCTGCAACGAGAGCAGTGGCGACACGGACAAGGATGAGAAGTGGACGGAGATCATCGGCGGTATGACCATATACAGCGGCGATGAGCTGAAAACATTTCTGGAAAACGCTGGATTCTGCAATGTTCAAATCCATAAAAACAAAATGGGCTGGCTCTGCGTGACAGGACAGAAGCGGGAGGAATAAGGAATGCTGCTGCAAACGATTCTGGAAGGACTGGGGCTGGGGGCGTTGCTGGTCTTGGTGTGCGCTGTCGGCATCCACAAGGGCGCTGTCGGCATGACGCATTTGTATGACTCGAAGGTACAGGAACGATGCGTTGCGCTGGGTCTGACCACAAAAGAAAAGATCAAGCAAAACTCGCTGCGCTTCAAGCTGATCTGCGTTCCGGGATATCTTGCTTATGTGCTGATTTGCGTGTATGCCATCAACGGTGCGCAGACATTTTGGGGCGGCTTCTGGCAGTGCTTTGTAATCCTGTCTGTGATGAATCTCATCGACCGGCTTGGCATCGACGGCTATTGGGTCGGACACACCAAGGCATGGGTGATACCGGGGACAGAGGATCTGATGCCGTACATCTCGAAAGCAGGCAAGCAGAAGAAATGGCTGTTCGGAACACTGGGAATGGCCATGATTTCTTTGCTCCTTGCGGGACTCGGGCTGCTGCTGTAAGGAGGAAATACCGATGTCAAAGAAAGCGACCGAATTTCAGAAAAGAGAAATGAGCAAGATGTACCGCGGCAAGGAAATCTTCAAGCCGCTGAATACCGGCTGGATCGACGACCATGTGGCCTGCGTGCGGGAGTGGGTGGCCAACATCTTCTTCTACCGCAAAGGCGATACGACCATTATGATCGATGCGGGCTACAACTACGACCGCCTTGCCGAAAAAATGGGCTGGCTCGGCATTGATCCGAAGTCGATACGCCATATCCTTATCACCCATCAGGACACCGACCATGTGGGCGCGGTGGAGGCAGACAGCCCCGGTTTGTTCCGGAGCGCAAAGCTCTATATCGGCGAGATTGAAAACCGGTATCTCACCGGCGAGGTGCGGCGAAAAGTCATATACCATCTCTATAAATTGCCGCAGGTCACAATTAACAACGAAAAGGTGCTGCTGCATGACGGCGAGACTTTCGAGATTGACGGCATCAAAATTGAGTGCTTTCTCGTCCCCGGCCATACATGGGGGCATATGGTCTATCTCATTGACGACAAATATCTCTTCACCGGCGACACTCTCTGGTTCGGCGCGGACGGTGGCTACAGCTTCATTTCCTCTCTGGCAGAAAGCAACAAACTGGCGGTAAAGTCGCTGGCGGCGCTGGAGCAGAAGCTGCAAAGCCGTGACCTGCATCCGCTGTTTCTCACCAGTCACACCGGCTGGACGGACAACTTCGAGTTCGCCTTTGCCCATAAGGACAAGCTTTGCTCACCGTTCCGAAAGCGGGTTCCCGACCCCACCGCGCCTTACGACGCCTACGATGAATCGGACGACACGGAAAAAATGGCAAAGAGTGGGTTCCTGGAGGGGGTGGGGAGATGAAGATTTATTCCTTCGGCGCGGAAAATGCCCCGGTCATCCTACTGCTTCCCGGCACCTGCTGCCACTGGAAGGGCAATTTTGGACGGGTCATTCCGCTGCTGTCGGACAGGTATCGCGTTCTCTGCGTCAGCTACGATGGTTTCGATGAAACGGAACATACCGAGTTTCCCACTATGCTGGAGGAAACAGAGAAAATAGACGCTTACATTCAGGAGCATAGCGGCGGACATATCCGGGCGGCCTACGGCTGCTCGCTGGGCGGCTCTTTTGTGGGGCTACTGGCGGCGCGGGGGAATATCCATATGGATTATGGCATTTTAGGCAGCTCTGATCTGGATCAGGCGTCCCCTTTCGCAGCAAAGCTGCAAACGAATTTGCTGCTGCCGCTGATCTATCCGGTGATCCGGGACGGGCAGGTCAAGAGTCGATTGCTGCAAAAACGCCTCGCACAGCGAAAGTCGGAAATGGGCGGCTATCTGCAAGCGTTCATGGAGATGCTCGGCGGCGCACGACCCTATGTGACCGTGCAGAGCTGCAAGAATCAGTTCTATTCCGACCTTGTCACCCCGCTGCCGGACAAGATCAACGTTCCGGGAACAGAGATTCATATTTTCTATGCGCTCAAAATGGGTGAGAAATACCGCGAGCGCTATGAACGGCACTTTGCAAACCCAGTCATTCACGAGCAGGACTTGCAGCACGAGGAGCTGCTGGCCTGTTATCCGGAGCACTGGGTGCAGTCGGTGAAGGATATCATGGAGGGAAAGCGATGAAGCATCAGCACTTTGATGTGGGAACCGCCGGCTTTTACGGCGCGTACTGGGCGTGTGCCGGCGGATCGGACTGCGCGGTCATTGCGATGATTGGTGACGATCCAGAGGATCGGCTTGCGCGTTCAGCCGTGAAATGGCTCTGCGGGCGGGGCGTAAATGTGCTCACCATGTCGCCTGCGAAAAAGGATTACGGCCATCATAATTATCCGCTGGAGCGTGTGGAGACGGCCATTTCGTGGCTGAAAGTCAACGGCAACCATAAAATTGGCATTGCCGGTGCATCGACTACGGGAACGCTCGCGCTGACAGCGGCTGCCATGTTCCCGGATATTACCCTGACCATTGCCATGACGCCCAGCGATTTTGTGTGGCAGGGTTTTATGCAGGGCAAAAGGGACGGCTGCAAGGAATGGCCGGTCGAGGGCGAGTCGCTGTTCTCCTACCGGGGCAAGCCGCTGCCCTATATGCCGTTTTGCTATCAGCATCCCGACTATTGGCACTGCATCGCCGCCGAGAGCAAACGCACCGGCGATATGGTAAACTCCCGCAAGCTGTTTGACGATTCCGAGACAGCTCATCCGATCGAGCCGGAAGAATACATTCCCGTTGAAAACATCCGGGGAAAGCTGCTGCTGATCGGCGCGGAGGACGATGCGCTGTGGGACACCGCAAAGTATATCCGCCGGATGGAAAAGCGCCTTGCCGAAAAACCGCATGAATGCGAGATTGAGACGATGGTTTATGCCCACGGCACCCACTTCGTTTTCCCGGAGGGGATGCTGAAAATCATGCTGCCGGTTGGCTCCGGTCTATTTGTGAAGTTCGCGTTTCAGGCAGCAAAAAAATATCCGAAGGAATGCCGCCAGACCCGGATAGACATCGAGAAACGGATGTGCCGGGTGTTAGCGGAATGGAAAGGAGCAAAGTGAGATGCGTTGGACGGGAATGCCCATGGCCATGTGGGTGCTGTTTGCAAAGTCATTTGAAAAGCAACTGACAGAGGTGTTTGGTTATGATGCTAAAACCGCAAAAGCAATCCGAAAGACCGCAAAGCTCAGGTACAAAGAAATCATCGCCAAATTGCCGGAGTTTGAAAAGGGTGACCGCTTCCAATTGAACATCATTGGCTGCGCCATGCTGGGGGCGTTCGTTCTCTGTATGCCGAGGCGGCCGGATACGGAGTCGCTAACGGTATACTATGAGAAAGCTCAGATGACGCCGCTGATGAAGTGGTTCTGCCGCAGGAGCGGAAAAAGCAAGTTTATCGCAAAGGACATTGCCGCCATGAAAGCCACCGCCGCCCGGAAGGCGGCTGACCGCAACCCCTACTCGTGGAACATGGACTTTTACGAGTATCCCGACGGCAGCGGTTATGAGGGACGCTTCACGAAATGTGGCATCTGCACACTGATGCAGGAGCTGGGGCTTTTTGACCTGACCCCCGCCATGTGCCATCTGGACTACGCCATGAGCGACGCCGACGGCGTGACGAATTTTGTGCGGCAGTACACGCTGGCCTCCGGCGGCCCTTACTGCGACTGCGGGTATAAGAAGAAACGGCTGCAAGAGGACAGAGCATGAAATACTTTGAGTTCGGGCAGGAGCATCCGGAGCTGATGGTCATGCTTCATGGCGGCGGGGTGTGCTATCGCGGCGCACTGCCGGTGGCAGAGGAGATGGCGAAAACCTACCATGTGGTGCTGGTGGCCTACGACGGCTTCAATCCCGATGAGCCGGAGACGCAGTTCCGGTCCGTGCCGGATGAGGCAAGGCGGCTGGGCGATTATATCGTGGAGCGCTACGGCGGGAAGATTGACATTCTCTACGGCGTGTCCTACGGAACATTCGTCCTCATGGACGTGCTGGCCGATAAGCGGCTGACCATCACGACTACCATTGCTAACGGTATGCCCACCATGGACTACGCCGACATCAAAAGCCCGGTTTTGCAGAACCTCTACATATTCTTCCTGACCGGCTTTTCCTATTGGCTCATCGGGAAGGCAGGCCCCATCCGGAAGAAGCTCGTCTGCAAGATGATGGGCCGCACGGAGGGATCCTTCGACCACATCGTCTACAAAGACGCCACCTGGCAGAGCTGGGTCAATCAGGACAAGTACATGATCGGGCGGCACCGGAATTTTGATCTTTTCAAGCGCACGGACATGTACATCTGGCACGGCATTGCAAGCTCGACGGAAAAGAAGCTGGCGAAACATGTCAGAGCGTGGCAGGACAAGGGCTATGCCTTTACCTACAAGGTTTTTCCCAATATGGGTCACGGCACACTGGCGGGCGAACACCCGCGGGAGTTTTCAAAAGAGGTGCAGGCGGCGCACCAGTGCAGCCTGCAAAAGGAGAAGCGATGAGAGACAACAAACTGCAATTCAATCGCAGCTGCCATGTGCTGTATTCCAAAGCCTGCAAAAAGCAGATTCAATCGAAGATTGCCCTGCATTATCCGGAAGCGCAGCGCGAGGCCGTCTGGGAGCGGGTGCAGCGGCAGTATGTGGAATTTCTCTCGGACTGGCGGACGGACTTGGGCGGGAAGAAAAACTTTCACAACGGCGCGGGCGGCACTTACGACTGCATCGCTATCATGAGCTATTATGCCGTGTGCCGGGATGTTGTCTCCTTCCGGGAGATCGAAGAGATCGAGGAAAACCTGATTCTGCCTACCTTCCGCAAGCTCCCCCGATTTGTGGACTGCAACAAACCGTTTTTTAAGAGGCTGATGTATTGGGCCTTTCAGAACGCCGAAAAGCAGTGCGCCAAGTGGCACGATTACGAGATGCACGTTGCGCCCTATGACAAAGATAAACCTATCTATTATGAGTTCACCGCCTGCCCGGCGGCGGAGTTTGCCATCAAGCACGGTCTGACGGACATCATGCCCGCCCTGTGCAATGTGGACTTTGCGTCCATGGAGTTGCTTCACGCAAGGCTTGTCCGGAAAACCACCTGCGTGGACGGCTGCAGGTGCGACTATACCATCTGCGGCGACAAAGACCCGTACTTAAACGACCGTCCCGAATACCGCGATGCGGCAGGGTATCGCAGAAACCGATAAGGAAAAGGAGAAAGTGGCCATGAAGTTTTTGGTATTCGGCGCCGGCGTTCTGGGGTGTAATCTGGCGAACAATCTGTTCCGCGCAGGAAAGGATGTCACGCTGCTGGCAAGAGGCCCATGGGCAGATGAGATTCGGCGAAACGGGCTGCGGATCAAAAATACACTTTCCCGCCGCACGGCAGTCAGCCCCATTCCGGTGGCAGCGGAGCTTTTGCCGGGAGACGACTATGATGTAATTTTTGTGGCTGTGCGGTACACGCAGATCGAAACAATTCTCGAAACTCTGCGGGCAAGCCTGGCGAAAACGATGATCTTTGTGGGCAACAATGTGCGCGCCTCGGAAACGGCAGCGCTTTTGCTGGAGAAGAACGTGCTGTTTGCCTTTACCAGCGCCGCCGGACACAGAGAAAGCAATTATGTGGCCTCGGTAGACCTTCGCAAGATTACCATCGGGCCGCTGCGGAATACGCCGTCGCAGGAAGCGCTGGTTCAGGAAATCTTTGCAGGCACGAAGTATAAGGTCACCTATGAGCCGAACATGGAGGACTATCTCCTGTGCCACGCTGCGTTTGTGCTCCCGGCGGTTTTTGCCTGCTACAAGACCGACGGCGACCTGAAAAAGCTGAAAAGGGACAACGCTTATCTGAATCGCCTGATCGATGCGAATATCGAGGGTTACCGGGCAATCCGAAACGCCGGTCACGAGATTCTGCCGGATGCAGACAAGGAATTTGAGGATGCAGCATACCGCAAGACCTGCTTTCGCTTTTTTAAGCTCATGTGTGCAACGGCTTTAGGGAAAATCTGTGCGTCCGACCATGCCATGAACGCGGTGGACGAAATGAGCGCACTGAATCGGGACATGAAAGCATTTTTTGACGTGACCGGCGCAAAGTATCCGGTCTGGAAAACGCTGGAAGCAGAATGTGGGAGCTATCTGCGGTAAAAAAGCGACCGGCTGGTCAGAGCTGCGCTCCCTGCGGGGTTCGTTGCTTAAATTTGTGCGGTCGAGGAGCAGGGCAACAAATGCAGATTGCAGAGATTTGATTGAATTAACAATATGATTGACATCTTTTTTCATGACAAAACGGGCGTGGTTTCCGGCTTCCCCGGACAAATAGATGGTTTTGAACATGCCGACGGAAACGGAGAAATTCACTGTTTTCGGATCTTTGACGGCGTGAGCGTGATGCTGATGCAGCTGGAAATGGGATCGTATACGGAGATCCGCACACAGGTCGGCGTGCTGGAAGTCAACTTCTGCATCAACGGACGCTTCGAAACCAGCTTTTCCATGCGCAGTCATGTTCTGCTGAAACCGGGAGACATGGCGATCAGCTGCTACGATGGGCTGCACGGGACAAAGTCGGAGTCACACTTTCCGCTTGGCTATTACGAGGGCCTTTGTCTCGAAATCGACCCCGCAGCCGCAGGACACTGGATACGTCTGAATGCTCCGGCATTTCCCATAGACTTTACCGCGCTCAAGCAGAATCTTCTGGGCAGCAAGTGGTATATGGTCGGCCCCGCCGGTCTGCGCTGCGAGCATGTATTCCGTGAGCTTTATGAAAGCGCCTCCTACGCAGAGCGCGGCTTTTTGCAGCTGAAGGTTCTGGAGCTGATGCTGCTGCTGGGCCGCATTCCGCAGGAACGTGCTGCGGATCCGTATTGCTCTGCCGAGCAGACGGCGCTGGCACACCATCTCCGGGATCATCTGCTGACGAACCGGGAGGGATATGTGTCTCTTGCCCAAGTGGCAGCGGAGCATGAGATGTCGGTGTCCCACCTGCAAAAGCTGTTTAAGCAGGTCTATGGTGTGCCAGTTTACCGCTATATCAAAGAATATCATCTGGAGCAAGCAGCGGTGGAGCTGGTTCGCAGCAGGAAGCCTATTACAGAGATCGCCCAGCACGCAGGATATGACAACGCCAGCAAATTTTCGGAGAGCTTTAAAAAGCGGTACGGGAAGACACCGTCCCGCTATCGCGCTGATAAAACGAATGCAGTAAAACGGAGCATAGAAACCAAAACGGAGTAGTTTGAAAATGCGAATCATGTTAGAATACGCGGTGGTTAGAGGACACTAACCAAGAAGTTTCAGGAGGTACTGTATGAAAAAGAAATTTGCTGCTTTTGTGCTTTGCGTGATCTGCCTGGTGTCGGCTGCCGGCTGCGGCCAGACGAAAACAGATGAACAGACGCCGCCGGCGGCTGACCAGAGCACGACGACCGACGATTATCTGACCACCATCAGCGGCACGTATGTGGAGCTGTTCCCGGAGCTGTCAAAATCCGAGTATCGGAATATCTGGATCGATGCCACCACGCCGCTGGCAGGCGCGGAGAACGCGGAGACTGCCACGGATATGCTGCTGGGAATGTGCATGGCGGAGCCTTACGGCCCGGTAGCCGCAGAAAAATATGCCTCAGACCCGAACAGCATGGCCTTTAACTGCTATTTTCTGGGCGGCGTTGACAAGTTTGTGATGGACGGTCACACCATCACCGGTCTGGATGCACAGGGGCAGGAGGTTTTCTCCCACACCTACAAGCTGCTGGACGAGGAAAATGAAAACGGCTTTATCTTCTATCAGAGTGAGGATAAAGGTTCCGGCCAGTTTACCTATTTTGCGTTCTCGCCTGACACCATGGAAACCACCTATCATCTGGAATTCCGCTATGCAGAGGATCTCGAGGACCTGCAAAGCTGGTTCGAGGGCAATTACGCCTACTGGAACGCAGCGGCCATTGCAGAGAATTATGATCAGGCAACCATGGAAAATGTCATTGAACTTTTCGCCACAGAAAATCTGGCGGATACAGAATAATCGTTCTCTGCGCACCTGCTTGCACAAGGCGGGTGCGCAGGGTAGCTTACCGGTAAGGATGTGATTTTATTGAAAAAACAGTCGAACTTTTCCCGGCTGATGGGCTATGCAGGCGGACACCGGATATTTACCTATGCTTCACTGGTGCTCTCCGCTGTCAGCGCACTGATAGCGCTGATCCCGTTCCTCTATATCTGGATGATCCTGCGGGATGTGCTGGCTGTCGCACCTGACTATGCGCAGGCGGTGAACATTCCTCATTACGGCTGGATGGCAGTGTTATTCGCAGTGCTGTCTTACCTTATTTACATTGCGGCACTGATGTGCTCCCATCTGTCGGCGTTCCGGGTGGCGACCAATCTGCGGCTGGCAGTGTCGGAGCATCTGGCAGTGCTGCCGCTGGGCTTTGCCGAGACCTTCGGCAGCGGTAAGCTGCGCAAGATCATCCACGAGAGCACCGGAGCCGCCGAGACCTATCTTGCCCACCAGCTGCCCGACCAGTACAACGCCATCGCCACCCCGGTGGGGCTGCTGGTTCTGCTGCTGGCGTTCGACTGGCGGTTGGGTCTGCTGAGCCTTGCGCCGGTGGTGCTGGCTTTCCTCATTATGGCGACCATGACCGGCAAGCGGATGGTTGAAAAAATGCGGCAGTACGGCAACGCCTTGGAGGACATGTCCAACGAGGCAGTGGAATACGTCCGGGGCATTCCGGTGGTCAAGACCTTCGGGCAGAGTGTGTTTTCCTTCAAAAAATTCAAGACCACCATTGATGAGTACGAAAAGTGGGTCATCTCCTACACCAAAGACCTGCGCCTGCCCATGATGTTCTACACCGCCGCCGTCAACGGCGTGTTCGCCTTTTTGATCGCGGGCGGGCTGCTGTTCACGGCACACGGTGTCACGCCGGAATTTCTGCTGAACCTGCTGTTCTATATCATCATCACGCCGGTGATCTCCCTGACCTTGACCCGCATAATGTACATGAGCGAGAACAAGATGGTGGTGGCCGATGCCCTGCAGCGGATCGATTCCGTGCTGGATGCAGCGCCTGTGCCGGTGAGCAGAAAGCCCCAGCACCCGCAGGACGGCTCCGTGACGCTGCGGGATGTGCATTTCAGCTATGACGGCAAGACGGATGTTATCAGGGGCGTTTCCATGGACATCCAGCCGGGACAGACTATGGCTTTTGTAGGTCCCTCCGGCGGCGGAAAATCTACGCTGGCAAACCTGATCTGCCGGTTCTTTGATGTGCAGAGCGGCAGCGTCCGGGTGGGCGGAGCGGATGTGCGGGCAATCCCCAAGGAAGAACTGATGGATACCATCTCCTTTGTGTTCCAGAACAGCCGCCTGCTCAAGGGCAGCATTCTGGATAATGTCCGTCTCGGCAGACCGCAGGCCACCGAAGCCGAAGTGCTGGCAGCGTTGAAAGCGGCGCAGTGCATGGATATCGTGGAAAAGTTCCCGGAGGGCATCCATACCGTCATTGGCA
>ERZ1673742.3351-NODE-3351-length-10631-cov-3.615261_pt1 | contig 10631 bp, 10 predicted proteins | sample MGYA00580208_ERZ1673742 | MGnify/ENA primary metagenome ERZ1673742 (study PRJEB41218, sample SAMN15661774) | gut metagenome | host: Homo sapiens | place: Canada: London | collected 2015-08-20/2019-03-30 | study: EMG produced TPA metagenomics assembly of...
CCGACGAAATCCCGCCGCTGCTGCGCGATAAGGTCGTTCCGGTCGCGGATATCATCACCCCGAACCAGTTTGAGCTGGGCTACCTGACTGATTGTGAGGTGGGCACCCTGGAACAGACCCTCGCCGCGGTGAAGCGCGCGCAGGAGATCGGCCCGAAGACCGTGTTGGTGACCTCGGTGCAGCGCCCAGAGACCAACGAGGACGAGATTGAGATGCTCGCCGTTGATGGCGAGCGCGCCTTCCTGGTCAGCACCCCCAAGCTGCCGTTCAAGCGCAACGGCTCGGGCGATGTCACGGCTTCGCTCTTTACGGGGCACTACGTGGAGACCAACGACGCCAAACTGGCCCTCAAGCGAACCGCGTCTTCCGTCTTTGACCTGCTCCAGAACACCTACGAGGCGGATTCGCAGGAGCTGCTGCTCATCGAGTCGCAGGATGTCTTTGCCAACCCGCAGCTGCAATTCCAGGTCGAGGAGCTCTAGCTTTCACGTCTCGGCAGCTTCGTGTGCTTGCCGTGGCCCCGCAAATGGCATCCCGCAGAAGTCATCTGTCAAAAGGCGTTTTCAGGCCTGAAAACGCCTTTTGCGGCGTCCATATGGCGTTTTTGCCACCAAAGACGCCTTTTGACAGACGCCGTCTGGCTCGAACCCTCTGCAGGCCAGATAAACTCCGCAGAAGCACAGAAGGTCCCCCTAGTCTGGTCCCTTCGAACAGCAAAGGGACCATTTGGTACGCGAAAACAGCCGTTAGATGGTCCCTTTGCGCAGAGAAGGGACCAGAATAGAAGGACCAAACTGGAAGGACCATCTGCCGGCGCAACGGCAGGAAGCTTTGCGGGCCGCACGGCGAGAGCCCGAGCAGAGCGATACAACAAGAACGGGACTCGGCAGCTCGTGCGTTATGATATGAGGCGATATGAGCACTGATTTCGATGCCGCCTTCGCGGACCTGCCGGCCGAGGGCGAAGCCAACGCCGCTGACTATTCGCAATACACCGACACGCCTGAGGGCTTCCGCTCCGGCTTCGTGTCCTTCGTCGGCCGCCCCAACACCGGCAAGTCCACCCTGACCAACGCCCTGGTGGGGCAGAAGATCGCCATCACGGCTGACCAGCCCGAAACCACCCGCCACCCCATCCGCGGCCTGGTGCACCGCGAGGATGCGCAAATCGTCCTCGTCGACACGCCCGGTCTGCACCGCCCGCGAACACTGCTCGGCGAGCGCCTCAACGAGGTAGTCAAGGACACCTACGCCGACGTCGACGTCATCGGCTTGACCATCCCCGCTGATGAGAAGATTGGCCCCGGCGACCGGTGGATCCTGGAGAACGTCCGCAAGGTCGCGCCGAAGACTCCCATCATTGGCATTGTCACCAAGCTGGACAAGGCCTCCAAGGATCAAGTCGGCGCCCAGCTTATAGCCCTTCACGAGCTGCTCTCCGAGGAGAACCCAGACGCCGTGGTCATCCCCGTTTCCGCCACCGAGCGCGTGCAGCTGGATGAGCTGACCCAGGTCATCGTGGATCACCTGCCCGAGGGGCCTAAGTTCTATCCCGATGACCACATCACCGACGAGGATCAGGCCAAGCGCATCGCCGAGCTCATCCGCGAGTCTGCGCTGTCCGGTTTGAAATACGAGCTGCCGCACTCCGTTGCCGTCGAGGTCGATGAGATCCTGCCCAGCCAGGAACGCCCAGACGTTCTCAACGTCCACGCCATCCTCTACCTGGAGCGCCCCGGCCAGAAGCGCATCATCGAGGGCAAGGACGGCCGCCGCTTCCGCCGCATCGTGGGCACCGCCCGCAAGGAAATCATCCAGCTGCTCGGCCAGAACGTCTACCTCGACCTGCGCATTAAGGTGCTCAAGAACTGGCAGTCGGACCCGAAGGCGCTGGGCCGCCTGGGCTTCTAGAAGCGGGGGAGCTTCTACATGCGGGAGAACTTCCGCGACCGCGCCCTCGTCATCCGCTCCTATGATTTCGGCGAGGCGGATCGCATCATCGTGCTCTTGACCCGCCACCACGGCCTCGTGCGCGGGGTGGCCAAGGGAGTCCGCCGCGCCAAATCGCGTTTCGGCTCGCGCCTGCAGCTCTTCGTCAACCTCGACGTGCAGCTCTACCCCGGCCGCAACCTTTACACCATTTCCCAAGCCGATACCGTGGACTACTTCGGCGCGCGCATCATCGAGGACTACGAGCGCTATACCGCCGCGTGTGCTGCCCTCGAATCCGCCGAGCGCCTCGCCGCCGCCGATGCCCCCGGGGACCCCTACCTCTACGAGGCCTGCGTCGACGTCCTCGACAAACTCCAGGACGGCGATCCGCTCATGCTTCTCGACGCCTTCCTGTTAAAAGCCATGTCCCACGCCGGCTGGGCACCCAGCCTTTTCGATTGCGCCCAGTGCCAACGGCCCGGCCCTCACCACGCCTTCCACCCAGCCGTCGGCGGCGCTGCCTGCCACCAATGCCGCCCGCCGGGAGCCGCCGAGGTTGACCCGGAAACCCTGCACCACATGTGGCTCATCGCCCATGACCACTCCAGCCAGCCGACGAACACCCAAGCCCAAGAGGCCCATCGCCTCACCCGCGCGCACCTGCAATGGCACCTTGAGCGCTCCGTTGGCGCGCTGGGGATCATGGAACAGTAGACTGTAGTGCGTGATTACGCCTGACCCGAACCGAGTCCTTCATCCGCCCGCTATCCCGCAGGAGTTCCTGCCGCGCCATATCGCGCTGGTCATGGACGGCAACGGCCGCTGGGCAGAAGAGCGCGGCATGAAGCGCACCGAAGGCCACCGTCGGGGCGAAGCTGTGCTTCTCGACGTCGTCGATGCCTGCCTCGCCCTCGGCGTTCCTTACCTTTCCGCCTATGCCTTCTCCACCGAGAATTGGCGCCGCAGCGCGGAAGAAGTCCGCTTCCTCATGGGCTTTAACCGCGATGTGCTGCGCCGCCAGCGCCACTGGCTCAACGATAGGGGAGTCCGCGTGGTGTGGGCCGGCCGCCGTCCGCGCTTGTGGCGCTCCGTTATTAAGGAGCTCGAGGCGGCCGAGGAGCTCACCAAGGACAACACCAAGATGACCCTGGTGATGTGTGTGAATTACGGTGGGCGCGCCGAGCTTGTCGACGGTATCCGGACCCTCGCCGAGCAAGTCTCCCGCGGCGAGCTGGACCCGCGCTCCATCAATGAGAAGACGGTGAGCTCGGTGATGTATGACCCCGATATGCCGGACGTGGATCTGTTCTTGCGCCCCTCCGGCGAGAAGCGCACCTCGAACTTCCTGCTGTGGCAGTCGGCCTACGCAGAGATGATCTATCAGGACAAGCTCTTCCCGGACTTCACGCCGGAAGACTTATTCGCCGCGGTGGAGGAGTATGCGCGGCGTGACCGCCGCTTCGGCGGCGTCAAGTAGCGCGCATCCTCGTGGTCTGCCTGACGCGGCAGTGTTAGGCGCTTGAGATTAAGGCCTCAGGCACGGCACTCGGCACAGATGCCGAAGATTTCGGCATCGTGCCCGGTGAGCTCGAAGCCGTGCTCCGTGGCTACTGAGGAAGCCCACTCTTCGATCGGCCCACCGTCGATTTCCTCGGTGCGGCCGCACTTGGTGCACACCAAGTGGTGGTGGTGCGCATCGCTTTCGCAGTGCCGGTAGAGGGTCTCGCCGGAGGGCATGTGGAGTGCGTCGACGGCTTCAATCTCCGAAAGTGATTGGAGCGTGCGATAGACGGTGGTGAGGCCGACTTTCTGGTTGCCGTCGATAAGCGCCTGGTGTATGTCCTTGGCAGAGGCGAACTTGTCGAGACTACGTAGGACTTCGACGACGGCGGTGCGCTGGCGAGTATTGCGAGCGCCGAGCTTGGGAATACTGTCGTGGATGGCCATGGGTCTAAAGCTTATCAATACACTTCCATTAAGCGGTGGCTGATGCTGCGGCGCTAAGCAGCGGCAGGACCTTAGGCGCCGCCAAAAAGTAGCGGACTTCGCGGCCGAGGCGTTCGCTGTCGACGATGCGCGCGCGCTTCAAAACCCGCAGGTGTTGGCTAATCAGCGGTTGGGATTTGCCGGTGGCGGCAACGAGCTCGTGGACGTAGTGATCGCGTTCAGCTAGGCGCCGGATGATGTCGATGCGCAACGGTGAATCCAAAGCGCTAATGACGGTGGCGGCCGCTGCGGGATCGAACGAGAGAGCTTCTTTCTGGGTGTTGGTCATACCATTCACCTTCACACATTTCTATTGGGGGAGAGTTAAAAAGAGAGATATAGGTACTATAGCTGAAGAATGCGAAAAAGTGTATAAAATGCACCACAGTTTCGGGGTGAGGGCACGCGGTGTCAGGGAGCGCGCTAGACTAGGCCGCATTGTATAAAGACTGTCCCCTACCAGAGGAGTCCCATTAGCTATGGCATCCGTCATTGATACCGTCGTCAGCCTGTGTAAGCGCCGCGGCTTGGTCTACCAGGCAGGTGAGATTTATGGCGGTTCCCGCTCTGCGTGGGACTACGGCCCGCTCGGTGTCGAACTCAAGGAAAACATCAAGCGCCAGTGGTGGCGCCACATGGTGCAGTCCCGCGACGATGTCGTGGGTGTCGATACGTCTGTGATCCAGCCGCGCCAGGTGTGGGTGTCCTCCGGCCACGTCGAGGTCTTCACTGACCCGCTGGTGGAATCCAAGCACACCGGTAAGCGCTACCGCGCGGATCACCTGATCGAGGCCTACGAGGAAAAGCACGGCCACGAGCCGGCCAATGGCCTCGCTGATATCAACGATCCGGAGACCGGTCAGCCGGGTGACTGGACTGAGCCGAAGGCCTTCTCCGGCTTGCTCAAGACCTTCCTCGGCCCGGTCGACGATGAGCAGGGCTTGCACTACCTGCGCCCGGAGACCGCGCAGGGCATCTTCGTGAACTTCAAGAACGTGATGACCTCGGCCCGCATGAAGCCGCCGTTCGGCATCGCGAACATTGGTAAGTCCTTCCGTAACGAAATCACCCCGGGTAACTTCATCTTCCGCACCCGCGAGTTCGAGCAGATGGAGATGGAGTTCTTTGTCAAGCCGGGCGAGGACGAAGAGTGGCACCAGTACTGGATCGATGACCGCTACAACTGGTACGTCGACCTGGGCATCAAGGAAGAGAACCTGCGCCTCTACGAGCACCCGAAGGAGAAGCTCTCCCACTACTCCAAGCGCACCGTGGACGTCGAGTACGCCTTCGGCTTCAAGGGCTCCAAGTGGGGCGAGCTTGAGGGCGTGGCCAACCGCACGGACTATGACCTTTCCGTCCACGCCAAGGGCTCGGGCGAGGACCTGTCTTACTTCGACCAGGAGTCCGGCGAGCGCTGGACCCCGTACGTCATCGAGCCGGCCGCCGGCTTGGGCCGCTCCATGATGGCCTTCCTCGTTGACGCTTATGACGAGGAGGAGGCCCCCAACGCAAAGGGCGGCACCGACAAGCGCGTGGTACTGCGCCTTGACCGCCGCCTGGCACCGGTGAAGGTGGCCGTGCTGCCGCTATCGAAGAAGGAAGCGCTGTCCACCCCGGCTCGCGAGCTGGCGAATAAGCTGCGCGCTAACTGGAACGTGGAGTTCGATACCTCCGGCGCCATCGGCCGCCGCTACCGCCGCCAGGATGAGATTGGCACGCCGTTCTGCGTGACCTATGACTTCGACACCTTGGAGGACAACGCGGTCACCGTGCGTGAGCGTGACTCCATGGAGCAGGAGCGCGTCAAGCTCGATGAGCTAGAGGCTTACCTGGCGGCTCGGCTGATCGGCTGCTAATGCATTACACCAGCTGGGACCGCAGCGACCGCAAGAATCCGGTGCTCCTCGTGGGGGAGGGGCCGGCGTCGTTGGGCATGTTCCAGGAGCGCTCGGCGGACGTGGAAGGCGAGCACTGGCGTCTGGGGCTCGATGATTTGGGCGCGTCGGTCACGCTGGAGGATGACCGCGTCTACCGCCTGGCGGGCAACCCCAAACGCGATAAGCGCTTGGAGGCTTCCCTGGATGGGCGCACGTTTGCCTTCATCAACGAGGCCGGCGGCGACTGGATTGTTGAGGACCATGACGGGCTGAAAATCGCGCAGTTCTCCTCGAAGAACTCGGGTGTACGCAAGGCCATCCTCGAGTTTGAGGGCGAAAACAGCGATGATTCCGATGACCTCAACCATTCGGAGATTGCGGCGCTGAGCTGGTTTACACGCGTCATTTTGGAGGCGCGGACACAGAGCACCGCGATCCCGATCATCGCGACCTTGGTTCTGCTGTCCATCGTCGCAATCATCGTGGTGCTGCTCTGATGCAGCGCTGGGTGTGGCGCGGCGATGCGCTTCTCGACGAGACCGGCGAGGCCATCGCCCGCGTGACCCCGACGGGCTTGCTGCTTCCCGGCACGGGCGGCACTATTGCCTTCGAGCACATCCCGGGTGCGCGCCGCTTTACTGTGCGCGGGGCGGACTTTTCGGCGGAGCAGGCCAGCTTCACGGTGAATAAGCTGCGCGCGGACTGCGAAGGCCGCGAGTACCTGCTCGAGCGCACCAATCCTTTCCGCCGCCAGCGCCGCATCCTCGCTCTCGCAGACGCCGCCGAGGTCGCCCGCACCACCCCGCGGGGCCGCGACCTCGAGGTTGCGGTGGGCGAGCTCCCCCTCGCGGACGCCGCCTTCACCAGCTACTGTTGCCTGCTTCTCGACGGCTCCGCCCGCCCCCTGCGCACCTAACCCGCCCTTCTGGGGTGTCGCCCGTTTGCGCGCCGAACCCCTACTTCGCACTGCTGCCCGTCTAAGCCCACCTCGCTTTCTTGCTGCCTGCCTGCTAGGCCCTGCTTTCCGCTCTCCCACAGACGGTCCTTCTGGTTTGGTCCCTCTACTTTGGCCCCTTATGTGTGCAAAGGGACCATGTGGCGCAGCTTCTCGTCTGATAGATGGTCCCTTTACTGGGGAAAGGGACCAGAATAAAGGCACCAAACTAAAGGAACCTTCTGCGATATGACCTGCACCGACATGCGAGTAGTGGAGTTTGTCTTCGAAGAGGAGCTCTCCGAGTGTGTTTGCTCGGCTTGGTATGCCGGTAGAAGGCATCTCGCAGAGGGCATCTGGCAAAAGGCGTCTTTGGGTCTGAAAACGCCATGTAGAGGGTGTAAAAGGCGTTTTTGGCTGTGGAAACGCCTTCTAGAAGATGCCTTTTGTAAGGCGCCTTTTGCGAGCTGCCTTATGGGGCCGCCCCGGTTATGAGATGCCGGGTGTGGGCCGTGGGCTTCGAGGCCTAGGCGCGGAAAGGGGGAAGAGGGCGGCTGGGAGGAGCGGGCGCTGGGAAGCGGAGAGGACGGGGAAGTGGGAGAAGCCGGCTGGGAGGAGCTGGCCCTGGGAAGGGGAGACGGCAAGGAAGGGGGAGTAGGGGCGGCTAGAAGGAGCCGCCGCGGAAGCCGCCTCCACCGCCGCCGCCCGAGAAGCCACCGCCGCCGAAACCGCCACCACCGGAGAAGCCTCCACCGAAACCGCCGCCGCGCGAACTGCCACCGCCGAGGATCTGGCCGATAACCATGCCGGTGAGGATGTTGCCCGCGGCATCGGTGGCCTGGCGGCGCTGCTCGCGGCGGCGATAAGCCTCCAGGTCTTCCTTCGCGCGGTTGAGCGAAGTCTGCGCGGCAGAAGCGGCATCGCGCGAGTAATTGAGCGCCGCGCGCAGGTCCTTGGAGGCGGAGTTCTGGGCTTGGGCGTAAAGGCGGGTGGCATCGGCAAGAGCCACACGCGCATCGGGGCCCACCACGCGGCCACGCGAGGAGAGCAAGTCCTCAGCCGCCTGAATGGCGGATTCGGCAGCGGCAATCTGCTGGCGGTACAGCGCAATCTGGCGCTCGCGGGTGGCGTTGGTCTCGCGGACGGTATCGAGCTGCTCATCCAGCTTGCTATCGATAGCCGTCAGCGCTGTGTACTGTCCCAGCGGGTCGGCCTTGCCCTGCTGGCGAGCCGCACTGAGCGCCTCCCGGGCCTCCGCAAGCAGTGATTCCAGTGCGGACCAATCAGCCGGCGAGCCCTGGGCCTTTCCTTGTTGCTCGAGGTGCTGTGCTTCCGCGATTTCTTCCTCGACCTCATCGATGAGCGCCGGCAGATTATCGCGAGCTGCAGTGATCGAGTTCTCCGCATTCTCCACTGCATTAAGCAGCCGGTCGGAGACCTCCAGCGCATGCTCGGCATCCCGGATATAGCCCACCAACGGACCCTGCTGCCCGGCCGGCTGGGACTGCAGATCCCGGCCGCGCGACAGCAGCTTCTCTGCCTCATTGAGTGAGACCTCTGCCATCTCCGGATTATCTGCAATGGAGGACAGTACCTCCTCGGAATAGGAGCCACTGAGAGTGGACAGAGTCGTGCGGGCTTGCGGCAGACGACCGCGCAAGTCCACCGTGCGCTGAGTCAGCTCATCCAGCTTGGAGCCGGCGTTAATGAGCAAATCACGCATCTTGGCAAAGTCCGCCGCCTGCTCATCCAGCGCATCATCGGCCTGCCCGCAGGAAGAGATAATCTCTACCAGCATCTGGCGGCGCTCCGCCGTGGTTTCGGGCAGGTTGTCCTTAAGCTTCTGCTGCAGCTGGAAAGCCTTCTGCAACGTTAGCGTGGAGTGGTTCATCGCGCGCGTGAACGGGCGGGTGCGCTCGGGGCCGAACTCGGCCACCGCAATATCGAGCTCCTCCTTGCCGCGGCGAATCGATTCATCGGTGGAGACCAGCTCCTCCTGTGCGAGCTTCTCCAAAGTCGCCATATCCAAGCGGTCGAGCTGTGCGGTATTACCCGGCTCAATCTGGCGCGCTGACTCCAGCGTGGCCGCCGAGTCCTTCTTGGTCTTGCGCCGGCTCGCCACCGCGATGCCACCACCCGCCAACGCCAGGGCACCCGCGCCGCCAGCCAGCCACAAACCACCAGAGCCATCGGAATCAGCGGCAGAAGAGGAAGAAGACCCCGCAGAACCGGAAGCGGCAGCGTCGACAAGCGCGAGCGCGGAGGGGCCGTACTGGTGACCGTCGGCAAGCTTGGCGTAGGCCGCGTCGTACATCGCGTCCAGGCGCCCGCGCGGCCAGTCATTACCCGTCTGCACGCCCACGGTGGAATCATCCACGCCCACCACATAGGCCGCAGAATTCGGTCCCTTAGACTTCACAATGCTGTCCGCATAGCTCTCCGCGCCCTCCGGCAGCGAGGAGGCAAAGACCACGAAAATCACCACGTGGTTCTCCTGTTGCAGCGCGCTAATCTTGTCCTCCAACTCGGACTTCTCCGAGCTCGAGAGCACCCCCGCCTCATCCGTCACCTTGTCCTTAATGGAGGCCGCCTCGGGCGCGGCAAGAACATAGTCCGCAGCCATAGCGGGGCTAGCAGTGGCCAACCCCAACACAAGAGCAGCAAGGGCGGCGCGACCAAAACGAGCAGCAGTAGTCATGCGCACCACGATACCTTCCCACCTAGCGCTAGAGTGGTCAGACAGTGAAGTACGTTATTGTCCTGGGTGCCGCGCAGTACGACGGGCGCCCCTCCCGCATCCTGAGCGGCCGCGTCCGCTTCGCCGCCGAGTACGCCGCCGCGCACGACCTACCCATCATCACCGTCGGCGGCAAGCTGCCCGGCGATAGGTTCACCGAAGCCGGGGTAGCCAAGCGCATGCTTGACGACGACCCCCTCAACGTCACCGCCCTCGAAGAAGGCCTCGACACCCGCAGTGAGCTGGCCGCTGCCCACGACAAGCTGGGTGTGAGAGAGGCCGTCATCATCACCGACCCGCTCCACCGCCTGCGCACTTTCCTCATCGCCCGCCAAGAAGGAATCACCGCGACCGTTATGGGCACGCCCTATTATCCTTCCCCGCGTTTCTCCATCCCCTGGTGGCGCTACCTTGCCCATGAGACCGGCGGCCTGGCCTATCTGGGTCTGCGCACACTGCTGGGGGAGAAGCGCAGCGAAGGCGTGCGCGCGGCCTTCTACCGTATCGAGCGCCTCATCCGCCCCAACCAGGCCCTGCGCCACCGCGTTATTGGCGCGAGGCAGACCCAGGAAGACCAGGACTCCGCCTAAGCTTGAACACCGTGAGCTATTCTTACCGCGCAGAAGACGTCGCCCGCCTTGCCTCCGAGTCACCCAAAGGCTCGGCCCTGCTCAAGTCCGAGGAACACCGCGGCGCCTTCTCCCGCGACCGCGCCCGCGTCTTGCATTCTGCGGCCCTGCGCCGCCTAGCTGATAAGACCCAAGTGGTGGGCCCGCGCGATGGCGATACCCCGCGCACCCGTCTGACACACTCCCTGGAGGTCAGTCAGATTGCCCGCAGCATCGGCGCGGGCTTAGGGCTGGACCCGGACCTGTGCGACATGGCGGGGCTGACGCACGACATCGGCCACCCGCCCTACGGCCACAACGGCGAGAATGCCCTCAACGAGGTTGCCCTCGGCGGCTTCGAGGGCAATGCCCAGACCTTGCGCATCCTGACCAAACTGGAGCCCAAGGTAGTGATGGATACTCCGGCGGGCCCGCGCAGCTATGGCTTGAACCTCACGCGCGCCTCCCTGGATGCCGCCTGCAAATACCCCTGGACCAAGACCAACCCGGATGGCACGACCAACCGCAAATACGGCGCCTATGACGAGGACGTG
>ERZ1673742.3360-NODE-3360-length-10598-cov-22.349616_pt1 | contig 10598 bp, 8 predicted proteins | sample MGYA00580208_ERZ1673742 | MGnify/ENA primary metagenome ERZ1673742 (study PRJEB41218, sample SAMN15661774) | gut metagenome | host: Homo sapiens | place: Canada: London | collected 2015-08-20/2019-03-30 | study: EMG produced TPA metagenomics assembly of...
CTGAAGTTCCAATACCCGGCGATGGATCAGTTCTTTCGTGTCATTGTCTGCAAGGGCGGCATCCCGCACCGAGCAATAGCTGCGCCAGACTTTCCGGTAGCCTTCCGGTAGTTCATGGGACTGGTTTTCTAAAAGCAGCAGCATTTGCGCCAGCGAATAGCGATTAGAAAACTGCTCGTATTCCGCAGCAACAATGCTGTTTGCAGTATAGCGGAGCAATAAATCTACTTTATCAAAGGCCAGCGCATAGAGGAACAGCGGTTCTTTCAGGCGAGGATTTTCGTTCAGACAATCTGCCAGCTTATGGACACTTGCCGTCTGAATCCCGGAAAGCTCTGCCACATACTGCTTCAAAAAGCCTTCGAATGTCAGCTTTCGCATGGTCTCCACCTCTCCACATACTCCTGATAGCGGATATAAAAATCCCGATACCGCCAGTCGTTCAAGATGCTGGCTCTCAACTCATCTTCATCCGTTGCAAGGTGTTCCAGCAAATCCCAATCCAACGAATTCCGCACAGCCTCACTCTCTACGTCTGCTTTGTCAGTGTCCCGAAAAGAGCACAGCTTTGCAATCACCAAGTCCTCCAGACTGGGTGTATAGAACTGCACCTTTGTACCACCAAAGGGTAGCGGCTGAAGCCGGTCTTGGAAGTTATACGGGAAATTGTCGATGTAGGCTTCCACATCGGTGTTGATGTCGTACTTGCCAAGCAAACTGTACAGTTCTTTCGGAACACTCAAGGCATCAATGTCATGAGTAGCGCGGGTCAGCTTGCCCAACAAAATGAACGCACTGCCGCCTACAATCACCATCTGATAGCGGTCGTTATTGTCGATCATCAGGTCTGCGTCTTCGTCCAGACGTTCCAGACGCTTGCGGAGGTCATCTAAGATCATCTTTCCCATAAAACAGTATTTCTTATTTTCGATAATAGTATTTTCTAAAATCATTTTACAGGAAAGAAATCTGATTGTCAAGCACAAATCAACGACATTTCATACAATTCATACTACCATGTTGTCAGTCCACATCTCACACTGGCTAATGACCGTGCTGATTGCCGTATCATAATCTTCCGGTGGATACTTATATTTTTTCAGCAAGTGCTTCACCATCTTACGCATACTCGCACGGGCAGTTTCTTTTTTCTGCCAGTCTATCGTCCGATTTTTGCGCAGCATTTCCGTAAGTTCTCTGGTCAAGTCAATCAATTCATTATTTTGATAGAAGTCCTTTATGTTTTCCGGCTTTGTCAGAGCATCGTAAAAAGCCAGTTCTTCCTGCGTCAAGCCCAGCTTTTTACCATTGTTATACAGTTCTGTAATCTCCTGTGCCGTTTTCAGAAGTTCCTTGATGACCTCCTCGTTTGTAATCAAGCCATTGTAGTAAGAGTTCATCAACTGTGTAATCTTTTCTGAAAACTTCTGAGACTGCACAACATTTGTCCGTTTATACAGTGAAACTTGCTCTGCCATAAGTTTTTTCAAAATTTCTACGGCAATGTTCTTTTCTTTCATTTTTGAAATTTCATCCAACACCGCCGGGTCAAACAGGCTGATATTTTCATCTGCCTTCTTACTGTCAAACAAACTGATAACACCTTGACTCTGGATACTTGCTTTCAGCAGTTCATTGATTTGAGCATTGATTTCTTTCAAAGAAAGTGTCTTGCCGCCACTCCCACCATAGGTGATCTTCACCACCGTAGAACGGACTGCTTCCATGTAGGCCGCTTCATGTCGCTCCTGCTCCGTGGTCATGCTGGAACACAACGAATGCGACTGTTTCAGCAACAGAGCTTCTCGCAGGAACAGATCTTTGCGCTTGGGTGCTTTTGCGTCCAGAACAAAGTTTACGCCGCCAGTGACCAGCTTTGCCATCATCAACGGAGAACCGCCAATAAATCCGCTGAAATCAAAGCCGTGCAACAAATCTTTGCACACCTGAAGCTTTTCCTGAAACTTTGGATAAGCAACTTTGGCAATGTCCATATCGCCATATCGGGACTGGTCACGCTTGGTATACTCCTTCATAGCGGCTTTGAGGGCAGATGCAATGCCAACGTAATCTACAATCAAGCCGCCCTCTTTGTCCTTAAACACGCGATTGACACGCGCGATGGCCTGCATCAGATTGTATCCGTGCATTGGCTTGTAAACATACATCGTAGCCAGTGAAGGCACATCAAAACCTGTCAGCCACATATCCACAACAATGGCAATCTTCATCGGGTCATCGTTGTCTTTGAATTTCCGGGCAAGTTCTTCTTTGTGAGATTTTGTACCGATGATTTCTTTCCAATCCTCCGGGTCATTGTTGCCACCCGTCATAACTACGCCGATTTTTTCGTTCCATGTCGGGCGCAGCTCCAGCAGTTTTCGATAAATCTTCATCGCAATCGGGCGCGAATACGCCACGATCATCGCCTTGCCCGTCAAAAGATTAGCGCGGTACTTTTCGTAATGGTTGACAATATCTTCGCACAGGGATTGAATGGTAGACTCTGCTCCCAACACACTCTCCATCTGCCCCAACATCTTTTTGCTTTTTTCAATCGTTGCAGCGTCCGATTGCTGTTCCAGCGCATCGTAGGTCGCATCAATCAATGCCAGCGTATTTTGGTCAAGGTGGAGTTTGATAACACGGCTCTCATAGTAAACCGGACGCGTTGCGCCATCCTCCACAGCCTGTGTCATATCGTAAATATCGATATAATCACCAAAAACTTCACGCGTATTTCTATCTTTTGCCGAAATCGGCGTTCCCGTAAAGCCTATGTAGGTTGCGTTCGGCAGGGCGTCATGAATAATACGGGCATTACCAATGACCGTATGTGCTTCTTTTTCACCCTGTTCATTTTCTTTAATGACTATTTTTTCATCAAAGCCATACTGTCCGCGGTGGGCTTCATCAGCCATCACCACAATATTTCTCCGTTCGGACAGCGGCTTTTCGCCACGCTCGAACTTAAACATCGTGGTGAAGATAATGCCGTTTGCTTCTCGACCATCCAGCAGCTTGCTCAGATTTTCCTTGCTGGTTGCCTGTACAGGTGTCTGGCGCAAAAACGGCGCGCACCTGGCGAACTGCGTGTAGAGCTGATCGTCAAGGTCAATGCGGTCCGTCATCACAACGATGGTGGGGCTATCCAAAGCTTCTTGCAGCAAATGGGCATAGAATACCATCGACAGCGATTTCCCGCTGCCCTGCGTATGCCAGAACACACCACCCTTGCCATCCGTTTTAGTAGCAATCTTGGCCTTTTCGATAGCTTTTCGCACTGCAAAATACTGGTGGTACCCAGCCAAAATTTTAATCGGCTTCTGCCCATCACCGGAAAACAGGATAAAGTTTTTCAGAATGTCCAGTAGCCGTGCTTTCTGGAACATTCCCTCATAGAAGGTATCAAACTGCGCATACGCAGTGTTTTCGTAATCGCCATCTTTCGTTTTCCACTCCATAAAACGGTCAAGTCCAGAAGTGATCGTTCCTGCCTTATTGGTCGAAAGATCACTGATTACGCAAATTGCATTATAGTAGAACATTGAAGGAATATCCTTCATATAGTTCCGAATCTGATTGTATGCGTTTTCTGCGCCTACTTCGTCCTTAGAAGGACTTTTCAGTTCCATCAAAACCAACGGCAAACCATTGATAAACAAAATAATATCCGGGCGGCGGTTGTTTCCATTTTCCACGAAGGTATACTGGTTTACCACATAGAAATCATTTTTGTCTGCATCTGCATAATCAATCAGCTTTACTACCGAAGACCGTTCTTCACCCTTGACTGCGTATTTGACCGTGATACCGTTTTGCAGATAGTCCATAAAGACAATGTTTTTCTGCAACAGGCTTCCTGAATCAAAATCATTCAGTTTCAGGATGGCTTCATCAATTGCCACAGCCGGAAGGCTGCGATTCAGCCGCACCAGACAATCCCGCAAAGCATCGTCCAGCAGAGGGCGGCTGTAATCTGTTCGGTTCATATCAGGAGCATAAATGTGGGTGTAACCCATATTTTCAAATAGCTCTATGACCGCTTGTTCAAAGGTATCTTCGGTAAATGAAAGCATGATTTTTTCTCCTCAACTATTATCCGAAGTTGCTGTATTCGATTCTTGCGCAATGGCATTCACAATCTTTTCAACGATAGACTGTGCTGCTCTTTTTGCCATCGCACGTCCTATCGGCGTACCATTATCCAATGTGTCCGTCAGTGCCAATCGAACTTTACTGAGTCCAATTTCCTTGCGATACCAATCTGGCATCAGATTTTCCTGAATTGCAATATAGGACTCATCAAAAAACGCTGGATTTATTTCATCCCGCAGTACCCTCTGAATAATCTCATCCACTTTATCGTCTGAAATATCTAAATCACATACTTCTCTAATATTTGTTACCGGAACTTCTATTTTCACAAACCTATCGGCCATAGGCTTTTGTATGTTCGCATAATTGCTTTTAATATATGCCATCTGGTGCTCAAGTTCCGGGAAAAGTGTTCCTTCATTGATATTGTAAAAACTTAGTTCTTCTAAAATTGCACTTTTTCTTCCCGCTGGTATTCTAAAACTTTGAAGTTCAAATTCATCTTGGACATCACTATATGCCCGTTTAACAATGCTCTGCCTGATTTTCCTTTCAGCTGAACATTGTATTTCCCGCTAATCAGAAAAGAGCCGCTTTGCCGCACCAATCTTTCATTATTCAAGTTGGAAATCACAAAATAATTTCTTTGAATAATCGAAAGCAAGCTTTTATACTCGCTTGCCTCGCACTCTTTTACCTCTTTATCTGTATAAATTCCATACTTGTTCAAATCCGAGAGCAGCTTTTCTAATGTATAATCGCCCGAAATTTCATGACTCGCTAAATATGCCAACACTTTGATCTCTATGTCACTATAACTTTTTCCGTAATCGCGCTTATAATAGATTTTCCCATCGGTCGGCGGCAATAACGTAGTCTTCCCGTCAGTTATCTTTTTCTCTTGATTGTTTTGGCAAGCAAAATACAGTGCCACCAGTGGGTTTTCCGTCACATCCAACAGTCTTGTTGGCAACCCATAGTGTTGCAATTTTGCGAGCTTTTCAAAATCTGTTGTCAGTTTTCGGAAGTCGTCAGGATTCCGTGTGTAGGCAGCGTTTATCAATTCTGCTTCGTGTGGCAGCATCCCACCACGGAACACTCCCGGCATGACGTTCCATTCGTTGCTGGCCTGTCCACGGAAGAAAAAGTGCTTTGTGCTCACTTCCGCGCCTTCCTCTTTCTTTATGGTTTCCTTTATATCAGAAATGTAGGTCAGATAGCCATTAAGGTCTGTAACAACGCATTCGTTTAAATCTTTCGTCTTAGCATTATCAAAATCTTCCATATTATCCCTTCATTTCTTTTATAAACGATAATTTACAGCGGCAAGCTCAAGTAATATACCATGAGCGATTTGAGACTGTTTCTCCTAATGCTTTGCCTTCTGACTGGCATATTGTAACACTTGGAGAGGTTGCAACGATCTCAAATAAGAGTTTCAACCCACTGAAAGAGCCTGAGATACTGCTTGAGCATTATAGCATTCCAGCTTTTGACGAAGCGAAGTTTCCGGTCTTTGAGCTTTCCACATCCATCAAGAGCAATAAATTCATCCTTGATACCTCGTGCTTCATGATCTCAAAACTCAACCCGGCAACGAAGCGTGTTTGGAAGCCGTATTGTTTGACCGGGAATGCAGTATGCTCTACAGAGTTCATCGTCTATAAAGCAAAAAATAAGTCTATTACAAATTTCCTGTATTCCGTCATAGATAGCAGTTCCTTTTCCGACTTTATGTGTAGTCATGTTACTGGCTCGACGGGCAGTAGACAAAGAACAACACCGTTGGACACGCTCTCTTATGAGTTAGTTCTTCCTTCAGAGGACGCGCTGGCAGAGTTTCTATCTCTTGTTTCACCAATGTACGCTCAAATACGAAATAACGCCATAGAAAATGACAATCTCAAGCGACTTCGGGATAGTCTTTTGCCCAAGTTGATGTCTGGCGAGATCGACGTCTCTGCCGTTTAGCTCTAAGCTGCTAAATTATCGTTTATCGCTTTATTTACCGCGATTTTATTATCTATCGCCGCTAAAACAGATGCAATCTTCTGCTGTGTTTCAAAATCTGGAAAACGAACAATTTCTTTGTGCACAGTGTTTCGGTTGATTCCGGGAACTGCACTTGCTGATGTGAATTTTTCCCATTCAAGTGTCTTCAAAAAATAGTACACGAATTTTTCATCGTTTTCATGAAAATTTTCCACGTACAGAGTTGTGTTTAATGGCCAAAAAGATGTTTCTGCAAAAAAGACTTCTCCGATTGTTCCATATCGTCCTGTAATTACTCCCGGTGCTTCAACCATTGCTTCATTATGTGTTCCCGTTACACCGGAAGAAGAAAAAATTGGAATCTCGCCATTTTTTCTCTTTTGCTGGGGCAAGTCATATCCTCTTTTCAGGGTAACAAATTCTCCAAGCTCATCTATTTTCCATATTGCCATGTTTGTACCTCAACCAATAAATTTCCTATGTGCTAATTTCACATTTTGCTGTTTTACCATTGCATAGTGCATCGTTGTGTCAATTTTCTGGTGTCCTAAAAGCTGCTGCACCTGTTCAATCGGCATTCCCTTGTCAATCGCTGACGTTGCCAATGTTCGCCGGAACTTGTGCGGATGCACCTTATTTAGCTTCAATCGCCGTCCCAATTCACGGAGCATTGTCTCCACACCGCCGATCATCAACCGCTCATGTGGCTCTTTCAGTGTCACAAAAAGTGCAGGATTGTTATCCACTCGTTCATCCAGATAATTTTGAAGGTGGATCTTCGTCCGTGCGTCAAAGTATACCAATCGTTCCTTGTTGCCCTTACCAAATACAACACATTCGCGCTCGTTGAAATTGATATCCTCCCGATTAAGCGTTACCAACTCGCCGACACGCATTCCAGAAGATGCCAGCAAATCAATAATCGCCAAATCTCGTACTGTTGAACAGTTGTCACGCATCAGTTCCAGTGCTTCATCGGTGTACGTTTCCTTGATGATTTTGGCGGTTTTCACTTTGTGAATCCTGCGGACAGGGCTTTTCACAATAAAATCTTCATCTTCCAGCCACGAGAAGAAACTGGAAAGAATACGCCGGATATTATCAATCGTAACTTTGCTCGACCGCCGCCGTGTTTGATAATCCATCAGATATTTTCGCAAATCATCCGTTGTAATTTGCTGCGGTGATTTTCCAACGCCATTCAGCATCGCTGCAATAGTTTTTGAATAATAGGTCAGTGTTTTCTCGGAACAGCCTTCTATCCGCTTTGCCGTAATGAACGCTGCTGCCGAATCTTGTTCCTCAGCCTTTGGCTGTTCTTCACCCATTTCAATTATAACACCTTGAAATGACGCTTCCAGCACTGCTTTCAAATGCAGCAACTGTTCGTTATTGAGATACGGCAGCATTTTTCGCTGTATCTCGTTGATAATCTGATTTTTCATCGCCGTATCTCCTTATTACGATTTCAGAGAACGGCGGCAGTGGCAGTTTCTCCATAGAATCTCCCGCCACTGGTGAGAGTTATTAAAAATCTGGTAAACGATAATTTAGCGTCTTAGAGTTGGATGTCAGAGACATCAATCTCGCCAGACATGAGTTTTGGCAGCAAAGCATCACGCATTATGGCAAGTCGTTTGTTTTCAATGCTATTGGAAACGATTTGCTCTACCATGGGCGTTGTTATTGCATCGAAAGCATCTAGTAATTCTGTATCAGGGAGCATGATTTCAAAAGCATCAAAATCTTTTTTTCCAATATGAATAACAGTTGTAGCTACCTGAGTTTGTTCAATCGCAAAAAGCAAGGGCTTGATTGTAAAATAAAGGAATGCTTTTCCGTTCGGACGCTTGTTCTCGAGTACGCATACTCGCTGATTTAACCACGCTTCATCGTTACCCCAAATATAGGGACGAAATTCACCGTCCATGCCAACGACAATATCTCCAGGGTGCAATAGATACCCTTTTGGATGCACTTCGGTTGTGTATGTCGCAAACTGCTGATCTTTCAAATCACGAATACGAATGATCGGCTTTCCATTGCCTTCAGTGTTAAACTGTTTGGAGGCAAAAGGCGCACCGTAGATGATGTTTGCCAATGAATAAATGCCGGTTCGAGTCCACGACGTGGGCATTACACCTCCGAAGGGACGGTAATCTACAAACCATGATTTGTAAAGAGCCTGCATTTGCTCAAGTAAATTATCGTTTATCTTTGCATTCAATGCGATTTTATCATCAATTGCGGCCAAAAATCCTCCGATTCGCTTCTGTTCAGGCAATTCAGGCACTACAAGCTCTAAATTTTCAAGTACAGGCTGTTGCACTCTCTGCCTTCCTGACGATCCAACCATTGATTTGATGGCAACTTGTCTAAATTCTGGACTTGTTGCAAGGTAATACACAAACTGAGCATCACTTACGCCCGGTTTCGCCCTTAAAACAATAAATTCTGTTGAGCCAAACGCAACTTCGTCTTTGTTCAGGCAATCTATAAATGCCGTTTTTCCATTTTCCAAACATGGTGTGATTCTGGCCATAATCGTATCACCGTTTGAAAATTTCGTTCCACCTGAAAATTCTGCTTGTTCAGTTTCCGGTATTTTCTTTGTATATGGCTGTAATTTATCCATCGAAATTTTAGTTGCAATTGTCCCCTTTTTAAGGTTCATTCGTGGATTAAATTCCATAAAGTCGGCTGCACGGATTGTTTTCCATTCAGATTTCATATCCAATCGCCCCTAACTTCTCCTTGATTTCTGCTTCCAGCTTATGCGACTGCTTAAACAAATCCGAAAGTTCAGAAGTCAATCGAGCCATTTTTTCTTCAAAAGGTTCACCATCGTCTTCCTGTTCCTCAACGCCAACATAACGACCCGGTGTTAAAATATAATCTTGCTCCGCAATTTTCTCTGTATCAACAACTGCGCAGAAACCTTTTACATCTTCCAGTGTACCATTAACATAGGCATTGTAGGTATCGGAAATCTTTTTGATATCCTCATCGGTCAATTCACGCAGCTTGCGGCTCACCATATCGCCCATCTTTCGGGCATCAATAAACAGCGTTTTACCAGCCTGCTTCTTGTGCTTGGAGATAAACCAGAGCGACACCGGAATCTGGGTCGTATAGAAAAGCTGTGTCGGCATGGCAATGATGCAGTCCACAAGGTCAGCATTCACAATATTTTTGCGGATGTCACCTTCACCGCCAGACTGAGAGGAAAGAGAACCATTTGCAAGCACCATACCCATGCGGCCGCCCGGTGCAAGATGATAAATCATGTGCTGAAGCCATGCAAAGTTCGCGTTGCTTGCAGGCGGCATACCATACTGCCAGCGTACATCATCTTTGAGCTGCTCTGCGCCCCAATTCGACAGGTTAAAAGGGGGATTCGCCATAATATAGTCTGCCCGCATGGTCGGATGCTGATCATCGAGGAATGTGTCTGCTGCATACTTGCCAAGGTCGGGTTCAATGCCGCGAATGGCAAGGTTCATTTGTGCCAGCTTCCATGTGGTCGGGTTGGAATCCTGTCCATAAATCGAGATATCGTTGATATTTCCACTATGGTTCTCTACAAATTTTGCAGACTGAACAAACATACCACCACTGCCGCAGCAAGGGTCATACACTCGTCCCTTAAACGGTTGCAGCACTTCCACCAGTGTCCGCACAACACAGGACGGTGTAAAGAACTCGCCGCCACGCTTGCCTTCCTGCTCTGCAAACATCGACAGGCAGTATTCATAAGTGCGCCCCAGAATGTCCTTTTCGCTGCCGTGTTCAATCATTTTGATGTTCGTAAACAGGTCAACAACTTCGCCCAACCGACGTTTATCTAGTTCCGGACGCGCAAAATTTTTCGGCAGAATATCTTTTAGGCGCGCGTTTTCTTTTTCGATAGCACGCATTGCATCATCGATTACCTGACCGATTTCGGGATCATGTGCCTTTGCAGAAACATCGCTCCAACGCGCACCAGCAGGCACAAAGAAGATTCCTTCCGATGTGTACTCGTCACGATCTTCCTCAAAACCATCACCGTCTGCAACCAGCTGATTGTACTTATCTTCAAAACGATCCGAAATATATTTCAAGAAAATAAGACCAAGGACAACGCCCTTATACTCCGAAGCATCCATGTTGCCCCGAAGTACACAGGCCGCATTCCAAATCTGTTTTTCAAATCCAATGTCGGCGGTGTTTTTCTCTGCCATGGTTCAATACCTCCGTTTTAGCTCAACAAATTCTGCTCTGAGTATAGCACAGATGTGCCGATTTTCCAATTTGTGCGCATAAATTCTTTGCTAGACGCTTCGATTTTCAGTAGATAAGTCCTACTATTACCGCTTTAGCACAATAAATTTTACAAAACCCTCTTGACGCATTCTACATGCCGTGGTATTTTTCTTGTAAGTCCCACTGGTTTTGTGGATTGGTTACAAGTCATCCACAAGATGTGGTCGTGTTCATTTTGAACACAGCCACAGAAAGTGGTTGGT
>ERZ1673742.3363-NODE-3363-length-10588-cov-4.302953_pt1 | contig 10588 bp, 2 predicted proteins | sample MGYA00580208_ERZ1673742 | MGnify/ENA primary metagenome ERZ1673742 (study PRJEB41218, sample SAMN15661774) | gut metagenome | host: Homo sapiens | place: Canada: London | collected 2015-08-20/2019-03-30 | study: EMG produced TPA metagenomics assembly of...
GACGCGCGGTGGCAGTTGCCTTGCTGCGGTTCTGTCCGCGCAGATCCTCCTCGGAGAGCTGAAAATAACGCGCGCTCTCGCGGATGATGAGCTGCGGCGAGGGAATAAACGTTCCGATGCGCACAACGTCCTTTATAGCGCGCTTGACGGCGGCGGTGTCGATGGTGCTGTCGAGTATTTCCCTGTACGCGGTCAGGCGCTTTATGACGCCCTCGATCTGGCGCACGTTCGAGGTTATCGTCTCGGCGATATACGCGACCGCATCATCCTCCAAAACGAGGCCGAGCTGCGCTGCCTTGGCACGGGTTATCACCATGCGCGTTTCAATGTCCGGCGGCTGGATATCCGCCATAAGTCCGCCCTGGAAGCGGCTCATAAGACGATCGTCGAGCAGGCTCATCTCAATCGGCGGACGGTCGGAGGTGATTACTATCTGGTGTCCGGCCTCGTAAATGTTGTTGAAGGTGTGGAAAAATTCCTCCTGCGTGGCCTGCTTGCCGGCTATGAACTGGATATCGTCAACGAGGAAGAGGTCAACATTGCGGTATTTCATGCGGAATTCCTCGCCCGTGCCCTCTTTTATGGATTTGAGCAGCTGGTTTGTGAACTCATCGCCCTTTATGTAGGCGATCTTCGCGCCGGGATTGTTCTCGCGGATATACTGGCCGATCGCAAGCAGCAGATGCGTCTTGCCGAGGCCGGAGTTGCCGTAGATAAACAGCGGATTGTACGCGCTGCCGGGCTTGTGCGCGACGGCAACGGCGGCATTATGCGCAAACTTGTTGGAGTTTCCGACGATGAAGCGATCGAAGGTGTAGCCCGCCATCTCGGGCAGGGGATCGTTGTCGGCCTTGCGCTCTTCATAGTCGCCAAGCTCGTCCTCGGTGAGCACCTTGACAGTGAACTCGGTCGAAAAAATGTCGCTCATCGCGTTTTTTATCGTCTCGGCAAAGCGCTTAACTATAATATCGCGCTTAAAATCCGAGCTTGTCTTTAAAACAAGCGTGCTGCCGTCGATCTCGACCGGCTCGCAATCCTCAAACCAGGTGGAAATGGCCGTGTCCGTCAGGTTCTGACCCAGCACGCCCAGCACCGCCTGCCATATATCGTTCAGTGAATTAACGCTCATATACAGATCCTCGTTTATTCGCAAATTACCCCATTTTTGAAACTAATATATTATATCAAATCCCCACCCCCTTTGCAATATAAATATATTATAATCAATGTAGTATATTATATATTATATCTATAGGATATAGACTTGCAGGGAACGGGCTTTTTTAGAGGCGCTTTTTTAGAGGCGCATTGACGCAGCTACGGATACGCTTATTGCGGTGTCCCGGTATCGAGGCTGCGGAGAAAACCGTGGTTGCCTCGCGTAACGCAAGTGCAATGCTGAGTTTTTGCCGCCTCCCATTGGCTCTCCTGTCAAGGGGAGCAGGCAGCTTGCTGCCGAGGGGTTGACAGCTATTAACTATCAGCTGTTAGCTCTTCACTGCGGCCAGCGGTTTTTCAGAGGCGCGTCAGCACTGATACCGATACGGTTTTCGCGTCAGCCCGACCGGAAACTGCCGACAAAACCATAACACGCGGAACGGATAAATCCGTTCCCTACAAGGTGCGGCAAAAAACTTTGCAATGCACTACCGGGTTGCGTAGCAGCTAAGGTTTTTGCCAATGTTTCGACACCGAGATACCGCAATATGCGTATCCGTACAGCTTGAAAACGAAATGAAAAAAAGGTATAATATTTGGACTATGAAAATACTCAATCAGCAGATATTTGAAAACAAGGAAGCGGCCGCCCTCCCCGGTCTGATGGAGAGCGGAGGGCTTCCTGCGCTCGTTTCGGGACTTTCGGGCATACACAGGGTAAACCTTGCCGCGGCGCTTTATGAAAAGCTGGAGCTGCCGATGTTCGTGGTGTGCCCGGACGACAGCGCGGCAGAGAGCTTCTCGCGCGACCTCGAGGCCATGCTCGGCCGGCCGGTAAACACGCTGTACTCACGCGACTTCACGTTTTACCCCTCGCTGGCCGCGTCCAGAGAGGCCGAGCAGAAGCGCCTTTATGTTTTAAACGCCCTCAGATGCGGCGAAAGCCCGGTTACGGTCGCAACGGTATCCGCGCTTATGCAGCGCGCAATACCGCCTCAGACGCTCGGCAAAGCCGCTTTCACGGTCAAAGACGGCGAGCCATGCCCTCCGGAGGAGCTGGAGGCGGCGCTTCTGCGCTGCGGCTACACCCGCTGCGAGCAGGTCGAGGGCGCAGGCCAGTTTGCCCGGCGCGGCGGAATAATCGACTTTTTCTCGCCGGCGTATCCCGAGCCTGTGCGCATTGAATTCTGGGGCGACGATATCGACAGCATGGGCTTTTTCGACATAAAGACCCAGCGCAGAACGGAAAGCGTCGAATTTTGTCGAATACTACCGGCGGCAGAGAGCCTTATGACGCTCGCTTCCGGCGGAACGGAGTCGCTTACGGACGCACTGCGCGCGGCTGCGGATAAATGCGCAAGGCACAAAAGCTCGCAGCAGCTGCGGCAGCTTGAGCAGAATCTGCGCGCGGATATCGAGCGGCTCGAGCAGAACGTCAAGATAGAATACGCCGACAGATACATGCCGTTTCTGTACGAAAAGGCCTCGGGCGCGGACTACATACCCGAGGAGGCGGTGGTTTTCCTCGACCAGCCGCCCAGATGCGCAGACAGAGCAAAGGGCTTTGCAAAGCAGCTCGGCGACGATCTGAGCGAGCTTGTCAAGGGCGGCATGGTCGCGACCGACGCACCGTCGTTCCGCATAAGCTGGGATGAGCTGACGAATGTCTTGTCCGAGCACGCGCTGTATATGGCAGACGCGTTCACCGTCGGGCGCTACCCCGTGGAGCCGAAAACGCTCGCGAGCATCCCGGCAAAGCAGCTGCCGTCGTACGCAGGCTCTGTCAAGACCGCGGCCGAGGACGTTTCGGCGTATCTCAAGCAGGGGTTCCGGGTCGTAGTTCTTGCCGGTGACATGCGCAGGGCGGAGCTTCTGCAAAGCTTCCTGAAGGATTCGGGCATCATCGCCTACGTTCAGGAAACGCTCGAAAAGCTGCCGGAGGAGGGCTGCTGCACGATATCCGTCGGCGGCATGTCGGCAGGCATGGAGTATCCCGGCATAAAGCTTGCCGTCATAAGCGATATGCAGCTTCTGCGCGTGCGCGAGCATAAGCATAAAAACAAAAAAGCCCCGTCGAACAGGCAGCGCATAAACTCCTACGCAGACCTTGCTCCGGGGGATCTCGTCGTCCACGAGGTTCACGGCATCGGCCGCTTTGCCGGCATAAAAAAGATGAAGGTGGACGGCTTTGAAAAGGACTATATCATGATCCGCTACGCCGGAACAGACACGCTTTATGTTCCGGCAACGGCGCTGGACATGGTGACGAAATATCTGGGCGCTGCCGAGGATCAGCACGTTAAGCTCTCAAAAATGGGCGGCGCTGAGTGGTCGCGTGCGCGCTCGCGCGCCAAGGCCGCGACGAAGAAGCTTGCCGGCGAGCTTATAAAGCTATATGCCGAGCGTGCGCGCATACCGGGCCACGCATTCGCACCCGATTCGCCGTGGCAGCGCGAGTTTGAGGATAACTTCGGCTACACCGAGACCGACGATCAGCTGCGCAGCATAAACGAGATAAAGGCCGACATGGAGTCGGAAACGCCGATGGATAGGCTGCTGTGCGGCGACGTCGGCTACGGCAAAACGGAGGTCGCGCTGCGTGCGGCGATGAAGTGCATCCTCGATAACCGCCAGGCGGCGATACTCGTGCCGACGACAGTGCTTGCCCAGCAGCATTACCAGACCGCCGTGCAGCGATTTTTCGGCTTCCCGATAACCGTCGAGGTGCTCAGCCGCTTCCGCACTCCGGCACAGATACAAAAAACGCTCGACGACCTGAAAACCGGCAAGTGCGACCTCGTCGTCGGCACCCACAGGCTGCTGCAAAAGGACGTCAAGTTTAAAAGCCTCGGGCTTCTTATCGTCGATGAGGAGCAGCGCTTCGGCGTCGGCCACAAGGAGCACATAAAGGAAATGAGCCGAGGCGTGGACGTTCTCACGCTGTCGGCAACGCCCATTCCGCGCACGCTTAATATGGCGCTTTCGGGCATACGCGACATGTCCTCGATCGACGAGCCGCCGCAGGACAGACTCCCGGTGCAGACCTTTGTCATGGAGCACGACTGGGGCATCATCTGCGACGCGATACGCCGCGAGATCCAGCGCGGCGGCCAGGTGTATTACCTGCACAACCGCATCGACAGCATTGAGAGCACCGCGATAAAGATACGCGAGATGCTCGATAACGAGGTCACCGTCGGCGTTGCGCACGGACAGATGGACAAAGAAATGCTCGCCTCGGTCATGGAGGACGTCACCGAGGGCAAAACGCAGGTGCTCGTCTGCACGACGATCATCGAAACCGGCATCGACATACCAAACGTCAATACGCTCATAATAGAGGACGCCGACAAAATGGGTCTTGCGCAGCTGCACCAGATCCGCGGCCGCGTCGGACGCAGCACGCGCCGCGCCTCGGCCTACCTCACCTTCCGCCAGAACAAGGTGCTCACCGAGGTCGCGGAAAAGCGCCTCGAGGCAATCCGCGAGTTTGCCGAGTTCGGCTCGGGCTTCAAGATCGCCATGCGCGACCTTGAAATTCGCGGCGCAGGCAGCCTTCTCGGCGCGGAGCAGTCGGGGCATATGACCGACGTGGGCTACGATATGTACATGAAGCTGCTCAGCGAGGCCGTGCTCGAGGAGCGCGGCGTCAAGGTCGAGCATCGCGCCGAGTGCTCGGCCGATCTCGCCGTTGCGGCGAACATCCCCGAGGCATATATCCCGGCCGAGGGGCAGCGCATGGATATCTACCGGCGCATCGCGCTTTTGCGCACCGAGGACGAGGCCGACGACCTCATCGACGAGCTTATCGACCGCTTCGGCGACCTGCCCTCGGGCGTGAGCGCGCTTATCCATGTCGCGCTTTTGCGCGGCGAGGCCGGAAAAGCCGGCATAAGCGATATTTCGCAGAAGTCCGGCAAGCTCATATTCGCCCTGCGCGATTTCGATATGGAGCGCATCTCCGCGCTCTACGCGCGCCCCGAGTACAAGGGCGTGCTCAAGGTCGAGGCCGGCACCACGCCGCGCGTCAGCCTGCGCCTGAAATCAAACGCGCGCATCGTCGATCAGGCCCGCAAATTCATCAAAGATTTTTCGGAGGCGCATTGACGCAGCTACGGATACGTATATTTCCGGTTGCCCGGTTCGGGACTGCTGTGGAAACCATAGCTGCCGCGCGCTACGTTAGTGCGACGTTGAGTTTTGCGGTAGCCCGGTTCGGAACGTTGGAATAAACCGTGCGTGCCTCGCGCTACATTAGTGCGCTGCTGAATTTTGCACCGCATCCCATTGGCTCCCCTTGACAGGTGAGACAATGGGGTGCAGCCGAATTTTGCACTAATTTAGCACAATCTCATGTGGTGCGAGGTAACTATGGTTTTATCCATTGTTCCGAACCGGGCTACCAGAGATGGATGTATCCGTAGGTGCGGCAAATCGCTACTAAAAAGGAGAAGGAATGAAGAGAAAATTACTAAGCGGAGCGCTTGCGCTTGTGATGCTTGCAGGCTGCACGGCGCCCGTGCCCGATACTCAGAAGCTGCCGGATGCCGACGTGGAAGAGACGCGCGTTGCGTATGTTCCGCTGGACGACCGGCCGGTGAATACGGACAGGGTCGAGTACCTGGCAGGCTCGCTCGGGTACGAGCTTGTCATGCCGGACGCGGAGGACTACCGCACGCGGCTGGACGAGCAGCCGATGGGCGAAAGCGGCCTTAAATACGGCGACCGCGCGACGCTGTACGAGTGGGTGCTCGAGCAGGAGAAGTCGGGCTGCGACAGATACATCCTGTCGCTCGACCAGCTCCTGTCGGGCGGACTTGTCAACTCGCGCTGCTTCACCGGCGCGGACGTGACCCTCGGCGACGGCACGACGATGACGGAGACGGAGCTTATCGAAAGCCTGTTTGCCGCGCTGTCCGCGCCCGAGAACGAGATATGGGTCATCGACACGGTCATGCGCCTTGCGCCGACTGTCGGCTACGACGGCAACACGCTTGAGGACTACAATGACCTGCGCGAGTACGCGATGCTCGCGCGCCCGGAGCTGAGCGGCGACGAGCTGACGATAGAGAACATTGTGAAGAACTATCCGCTTGACGAAAGCGGCAGCGTCATTGACTTTGACGAGGACGTTACCTCCGCGTACTTTAAAGCGCGCGAGCGCAAGCTTGAGCTTATCGACTGCGCGCTCAGGGCGACCGAGGGCATGGACAATGTGCGTTTTCTCATCGGCGTTGACGACTCCGCGCCGTCTGCGAGCATCCAGACAAACGAGCTTGCGTGGCTGCGCCGTGCGATCGACGGCCGCGGTGCGGTGCTGTCCGGCGCGGACGAGGACGGCATGCTCGCCGTGTGCAAAATGTACGCCGAGCTTGACAGCGGCCAGTGCCTTTCCGGCGCGCTGCCCGAGCTGCGCGTCCGCTATTTCGGCGGCAGCGAAAACAGCGCCATGAGCGCCTATGACCACCAGACCGCAGCCGAGGTCGTGACCGCGCATCTTGACTATCTCGGCCTTGATTCGACAGATTCCGACACCGAAAACAGGCTCGAGCTTATCGTGCTGACCATGCCTGCCGACGAGAGCAAAAAGAGCCAATACATAAGCGACGCGATAGCCGCGCTGAAAGAAAACCGGAAAAACGGCGTTGCGACCGTTTTGATGGACGCCTCGCGCAATAAGTACGGCGCAGATTTCCGGTCCCGGCTCGTCAAGAGCACCGAGCTTGGCTTCCTCATGGGTTACGCCGGGTACTACGACCTTGCAAACGCAAGCGGCATTGCTCTTGCAAACGGCGTCGCACGTTGGCTGTGCCTTGCGCAGGGCGGACCCGAGACCCAGGCTCAGCTCGACGATTTCCGCCGCACCCTCGCCGACTCGCTGATAAAGGACATCTGCTATAAAAACGACGTGAAGATCGAGCTTGACGCCTACATTCGCGGCGAGCTTGGCGGCGATCCGGATAATTTCTGCCGCAGCGGCACCGATCCCGACGTCGTTCTGACGAAAGCCCGGCAGCTGCTCGACGAAAGCGCAGCGCCCGTGCTCGATAACCTCGCGCACAGCTCGTACCTCACCGATCTTGACGGCGGCACCGCCGGCTTTGGCTCGCTTTCCGTCAAAGACCTGAGCTTCCCCTGGCTCCGCATCTTCGAACTCCACATCCTTTTAGAGGCGAATTGACGCAGCTACGGATACGCATATTGCGGTTGCCCGGTGTCGAGACTGCGGTGGAAACCGTAGTTTTAGAGGCGCATTAAAATATTGCGGATACATTTATTGCGGTATCCCGGTGTCGAAGTTACCGATGAAACCGGAAAACTGCCGCCATACAGTAGTGCAGCATTAAAATCTGCACCGCACCCATTGGGGCGAGCAATGCTCGCCCTTTTTTCAATATTGTGGCGGTTAGCACCGCAGATTTAATGACACCTCATCCGTCACCAAAGGTGACACCTTCCCCTCAAGGGGAAGGCAAAAAGGGGCGGTCTGTGACCGCCCCAATGAATAATGAATGATGAATAATTAATAGTGAATAATTATGGTGTGCAGCCGTTGGCTGCACCTTTTTAATAGCGCCGGTACTGATACATTTATTGCGGTATCCCGACCGGTGGGTGCAGGCGAAACCGCAACGAAAGGGCGGCCAATGGCCGTTTTTTCAGAGGCGCATCAACGCCGGTACCGATACATTTATTGCGGTATCCCGACCGGTGGGTGCAGGCAAAACAATAACGAAAGGGCGGCCAATGGCCGCCCTTACGACTATAGATTTTTGTGCCGACTAATTTAGTACATATAGCAATAATGTAGCGCCTACGGCGTGCGGTGCAAAAACCAACACCGCATTTACGTAGCGCGATGCAGTCACGGTTTATTCCAATGTTTCGAACCGGGCAACCTGCAATCACCGTATCCGTAGCTGCCTCAATTCGCCTCTAAAACTCCTTTGCAGCGAGGGCAGAGTCCGGTTTCGGGGTCTGCGTCCTTGGAGTGCATCCAGCAGCGCGGGCACTTGGTGCCTTCGGCCTCCTTGACGGAGACGGTCAGGCCGGGATTGTACGAGCCGGAGGCGGTGACGGCGTCTGCATCGGCGGCATCGTCCTCTGCGATCAGGCACTCGGAGACGATCAGCAGCTCCTTAAGATCCATATCGGAGATCTTATCGAGCACGGCCTTGCTCTCGCCTGAAGCGCGTAGGGTGACGGAAGCCTCGAGGGGCTTGCCGATGCGCTTGTCGGCGCGTGCTTTTTCAAGAACGCCGTTGACGTCGTTTCTGACGGAGATCAGCGCATCCCACTTTGCCATCTCGGCATCGTCGAGCGCGTACTCGGCAAAGGGCTTGTTCATCTCGTTGAGCACGACGTTGCGCGCATCGTCCGAGCTGCGGTGGGGCATAGCAAGCCAGATCTCATCGCAGGTGAAGGCGAGGATGGGCGCGAACATCTTGGTCAGGGTATCGAGGATCAGGAACAGTGCGGTCTGGGCGCTGCGGCGCTCGAGGCTGTTCTTGCCGGAGCAATAGAGCCTGTCCTTGATGATATCGAGGTAGAAGTTTGAAAGCTCGACGACGCAGAAGTCGTTGATAAGGTGGGAAACGACGTGGAACTCGTACTCGTCATATGCGGCGAATGCCTTCTCGATGAGCTTGTTGAGTCTGGTCAGCGCCCACTTATCAAGCTCGAGCATGTCCTCGGGCTTGACGAGGTCGTTTGCGTCGAAGCCGTCGAGGTTGCCCAGACAGTAGCGCGCGGTGTTGCGGAACTTGAGGTAGTTCTGGCTGAGCTGCTTGAAGATCTCGTCCGAGCAGCGGACATCGACGTGGTAATCCGACGAGCCTGCCCACAGGCGTAGGAGGTCGGCGCCGTATTTGTTGAAGATCTCGGCCGGATCCATGCCGTTGCCGAGGGACTTGTGCATTGCTCTGCCCTCGCCGTCAACGGTCCAGCCGTGGGTGACGCATTCTTTGAACGGTGCGCCGCGGCCGAGTGCGCCGACCGCTACCAGCAGCGAGGACTGGAACCAGCCGCGATACTGGTCAAGACCCTCGATGTACATCGTTGCAGGCCAGAAGCCCTGATCGCGCTCCATTGCGGCATAGTGGGTCGAGCCGGAGTCGAACCAGCCGTCGAGGGTGTCGGTCTCTTTGGTGAAGTGCTTGCCGCCGCAGTGGGGGCAGGTGAAGCCTTCGGGCAGAAGCTCAGCCGCTTCGCGCTCGAACCATGCGTTCGAGCCTTCGGTTTCATAGATCTTGGCGACGGACTCGATGCTCTCGTCGGTGCAGACGGGCTTGCCGCAGTCGTCGCAGTAGAAAACGGGGATAGGCAGACCCCAGCGGCGCTGACGCGAGATGCACCAGTCGGTGCGCTCAAGGATCATGCTTCTCATTCTGTCCTTGCCCCATGCCGGGACCCAGCGGACGTCCTCGCATGCGCCGGTGGCCTCGTCCTTGAAGGAATCGACCGAGCAGAACCACTGCGGAGTTGCGCGGAAGATGATCGGGTGCTTGCATCTCCAGCAATGCGGATAGCTGTGGATGATTTCCTCGGATGCGAAGAGCATGCCGCTCTCCTTCATGTCGTTGAGGATGACGGGGTTACTTTCGTCGGTGCCCATTCCGGCGTACTTGCCGGCGTATTCGGTGTGCTTGCCCTGATCGTTGACGGGAACGACCATGTCCATGCCGTAGCGCTTGCAGGTGACGTAGTCGTCCGCGCCGAAGCCGGGAGCGGTGTGGACGCAGCCGGTGCCGGAGTCCATGGTGACGTAGTCGGCCAGAACAAGGCGGCTGGTCTTGGGCAGGAAGGGGTGGTCTGCGAGCATGTTCTCGAAGAATGCGCCCTCGTGACGCTCGACAATTTCGTAATCCTCAAAGCCGCCCAGACCCATGACCTTCTTGGTCAGTGCCTCGGCCATGATGTACATCTCGCCGTTGGGAGCCTTTACGATGACGTAGCTCTCCGACGGGTGCAGAGCGATGGCGAGGTTGCCGGGCAGGGTCCAGATGGTAGTAGTCCAGATGACGAAGAAGAGCTTGGATTTGTCCAGATTGCCGAGCTTGCCCAGATCGTCGTGCATGGGGAACTTGACGTAAACGGTCGTGCAGGGATCGTCCTTGTATTCGATCTCGGCCTCGGCCAGTGCGGTCTCGTCGTGGGCGCACCAGTAAACGGGCTTGAGGCCCTTGTAGATGTGGCCGTTTTTATACATCTTGCCGAACACGCGCGTTTCCATGGCCTCGAAGCCGGGATCCATGGTCTTGTACGGGTGCTCCCAATCGCCGATGACGCCCATGCGCTTGAAGCCCTCGCGCTGCACGTCGATGTAGTGGTCGGCGTAGGCGTGGCAGGCCGAGCGGAAGTCGGCGATGCTCATTGCCTTGTGGTTGAGCTTCTGCTCCTTGATGATGGCAGACTCGATGGGCATGCCGTG
>ERZ1673742.3367-NODE-3367-length-10582-cov-5.865204_pt1 | contig 10582 bp, 10 predicted proteins | sample MGYA00580208_ERZ1673742 | MGnify/ENA primary metagenome ERZ1673742 (study PRJEB41218, sample SAMN15661774) | gut metagenome | host: Homo sapiens | place: Canada: London | collected 2015-08-20/2019-03-30 | study: EMG produced TPA metagenomics assembly of...
AAGGTCATAGCAATGATTGCATTGAATGTTAATAATAGAATGTATAATTGAGGTGCTTCGGCATCTCATTTTTATTATTCTTTAGAAGAGTTGCATTAGGTGTTTGCAAAAAGTGACACCTTAGTGTCTGAAAGGTTACATTTCTGCCTGAAATCTTGAAATGCCTGAAAATTTAATATATAATGTTAAATGACTAACTGTAACGAAGAAGAATTATAAGATGAAGAGGTGTTACTGATGAAGATATGCTATAACAAACTTCAAAAACTTATGATTGACAATCAAATGAAAAGACAGGATTTAATGCGTGCAGCCGAAATTACATCATACGCTGCAACGAAGATAAATAAGAATGAGCCGGTATCTCTTGAAGTACTGATGAGGATATGTCAGGTGTTTCACTGCGACATCGGAGATATATGCGAAGTTATTTTAGATGAAGATTAAAACACGGAGGTAATTATAGATGGCAAGGGCTGCTAAACCAAAGAAAGAAATACCAATGGAAGAAGCACTTTGGAAAAGTGCTGATAAACTGAGAGGTTCTGTTGAGCCTGCGGAGTATAAGCACGTTGTTCTGAGTTTATTCTTCCTTAAATTTGCCAGTGACAAGTTTGAGGAATGCCGTAATAAAATTATTGCTACACACGGCGAAAAGTATGCGGATATGAAGCCGTTTTATACTCAGGAAAATGTATTCTATCTTCCTGAAGAAAGCCGTTGGAAGTACATTATTGAAAATGCAAAGCAGGACGATATTGCACTAAAGATAGATACAGCACTTTATACGATTGAGAAGAACAACCCGGCACTGAAAGGTGCTTTGCCGGATAACTATTACTCCCGCTTACATATTGATACGGCAAAGTTGGCTTCTTTGCTTGATGAAATCAATCGTATCAACACTGATGATAAAGAGAACGATATTATAGGTCGTGTATATGAGTATTTTCTTAGTAAGTTCGCTCTTGCAGAAGGAAAAGGTAAAGGAGAGTTCTACACACCAAAGTGTATTGTAAACCTGATTGCTGAAATGCTTGAGCCTTACGATGGAATACTTTATGACCCTTGTTGCGGTTCGGGCGGTATGTTTGTGCAGTCCATCAAGTTCGTAGAAGCACATAGCGGTAATAAAAAGAAAGTGTCTATTTACGGTCAGGAATACACAAATACCACTTTCAAACTGGCAAAAATGAATTTGGCTATCCGTGGTATTTCCGCAAATCTTGGAGAGATGGCAGCCAATACATTTACCAACGACCAGCACAAAGACCTTAAAGCAGATTTCATTATGGCAAACCCACCTTTCAATCAGAAGCAGTGGAGAGCCGAAAATGAGCTTGTAGACGACCCTCGTTGGAACGGATATGAAGTTCCGCCAACAAGCAACGCAAACTATGGTTGGATACTGAATATTGTTTCCAAACTCTCTCAAAACGGTGTGGCAGGTTTCCTGCTTGCCAATGGTGCATTATCTGATGATGGTACAGAGTTGAAAATCAGACAGCAGCTTATAGAAAATCACTTGGTAGAAGCGATTATTATTCTTCCGAGAAACCTTTTCTATACCACTGACATCAGCGTTACCCTTTGGGTACTCAATAAGAATAAAAAGGCTCGTGTTGTTGAACAGAACGGAAAGCTAAAACGCTATCGTAATCGAGAAGATGAAATACTCTTTATGGATTTACGACAGATGGGAAGTCCTTATGAGAAGAAGTACATTGAATTGACAGAGGAAGATAGAGCCAAAGTTACAAGTGTATATCATAACTGGCAGCAGGAAGGCTATGAGGAAACTTATGAGAATGTGCCGGAATTTTGCTATTCTGCTTCTTTTGATGAAGTAAAGGAAAAAGGATTTACTCTTGTGCCGAGCAGATATATTGAGTTTGTCAATCGTGATGAGAACATCGACTTTGATACAAAAATGAAGTCATTGCAGGGAGAACTCAAAGAACTTCTTGTTCAAGAGGAAAAATCCAAAGCAGATTTACTAAAGGTAATGGAGGAACTGGGTTATGGAATTAACTAAGTGCAAACTCGGAGAACTTATAACCCAAAGGCGAGAGAAAAATGATGGCTCAGATTTGCCAATCTGCGGAGTATCAAAAGATGGGTTAATTCCACCAAAACAGAAAGATGCTGATACATCAATTTATAATGTATTTTATAGAGATGATTTTATTTTTAATCCGGCTCGAATGGAATTAAATTCAATAGCTATCAATGATATGTATGACCGTGCTATATGTTCCTCTTTGTATGAAGTGTTTTATGTTCATAGAACAGATTTGTTGTTGCCACATTATTTGGAGCTGATAATAAGACAGAAGTGGTTTACACGTTATTGCAAGTTCTTAGGACAAGGTTCTGCAAGAGAATATTGCAGATTTGGTAATATTTCTGAAATTGAGATAGAATTTCCGCCAATCGAAGAACAGCAAAAAATAGTGGAGTATAATACTGCTATTGAAAATAGAATTGCTTTGAAGCAGAAGATAAATGATAATTTAGTTGCAACTTTACAGATTATATATAAAAAAATGTTTTTGGAATCACAAAACACATATATAACAAAACCTCTTGCAGATTTATGTTCCAAAATAGGTAGTGGTGCAACTCCTAAAGGTGGAAAAGCTGCATATTTTGATAAAGGAATATCGCTAATCCGTAGTATGAATGTTTTTGACTATTTCTTTTCGTATCCGGAGTTGGCTCATATCTCTCAAATTCAAGCAAATGCGTTGGCAAATGTGGAAATACAACAGGCAGATGTATTATTTAATATAACTGGAGTATCAGTTACCCGATGTTGTGTAGTTCCTGATGATGTTCTGCCCGCCAGAGTCAACCAACATGTAATGATTATCCGACCATATAAAGGTAAAAATATGAGCTATTATATAATGTGTACTTTATGTACATCTGAAAATAAAGCAAAATTACTTGGTATTGGTCAATCCGGTTCGACTCGTGAAGCAATAAATAAACAAGAACTTGAAAGGTTTGAAATTCCTGTACCTTCAGATGAGGAACTTGAAAGGTTTGGGGAAATAGCCACCAAAATTTATGCTTTAATTTTTTCTAATACAAATGAAATACGAATGCTTTGTGATATGAAAGATACACTTTTAACCAAATTATCAAGCTACTAAATTATCATTTACTGCAAGGAGTGTGAAAAATGGATAAAGAAAAGTTAATCAAACTTGCAGAGGATTTATATCAAAGTGCATTTGACGCTAATGCGTATTATGCAATTATGATGCAGTATAGCGAAATGAGCAAGAAGTATAATAATGAAATGAATCTTTCGCCTGCCTTTTATCAAGTAGTGTATGGGGCGTTGCAAAAGGCTTGTTTTATGGAAATTGCAAAATTGTATGATAAAACAAAAGACGTTGTTTCAGTTGGTTTGCTCTTAAAGTATTGCAGAGATAATTTGGACTTATTTCCAGAATATAGAGATATAGTAACAATTAAGGAAGATGGTAGAGAATATTCTTTCCAAGTGCCATATCAGCATCATTTGAAACCAACGGAAGAATGTTTCTATGAAAATGAAGTGAAAAGCCAAAGAGAAATTCTAAAACTGTTTGATACACCTGATTTTGAAAAAATACCAGTACGGGTTAATCTGACATTTTCAGAGTTTTTAGAATTATATCAAAAGCGTTTTTGTTCTCTTAGCAAGAAACAAGAGAATATTCGTGTTCAAAGAAATAAAATATATGCTCATAATGACGAAAAACATATTTTAACAGAAGAAAAGGTGTGGGATAAAAATCCGGTTACATATCCTGATATTCAGGAGTTGATAGATTTTGCTCTTGATTGCACAAGGCTAATACTTGGGGCATTGACTGGAGTGAGCCGTGCAGTAAGTTATGGAAATATAGATGATATGGAGGGAACTCTAATGCTTGCAAAATTGGGACTGAAATATCAGGATTATGAAATGGAACAGCGACATAAGCAAATATTGAAAGAGATATATGCCGATAAAAAGGAGTGAACGCAATGGCAAATTTTAATGAACACGCATTGGAAATGTCAATAATGGAGTTGTTCAAAGACGAGGAATACACCTATGTCAGCGGCGACCAGATACACAGAGAAAGGACGGAGGTTCTGCTTACGGACGACCTGAAGCAATACCTCTATAATCGCTATGCGAAAGACGGTATCACACCGAGTGAGGTGGATAGTGTCATTCTAATGCTGCGTAATATTTCCGGTACGATTTATGAAGCAAACAAAGCTGTATTTAAGTTGCTCTGCGATGGCTTTATTCTTAACCGTGAGGACAGAACGCAGAAAGACCTCTATATTGAACTTATTGATTTCGACACTCCCGAAAACAATCTTTTCAAAGTGGTTAATCAGTTTGAAATTGAAGGCGTAAATAATCAGTTACGTATTCCTGATGGTATTGTGTTCGTAAATGGTATTCCTGTTGTTGTTCTTGAATTTAAGAGTGCGGTACAAGAAAATACGACCATAATGGATGCATATAAGCAGCTTACAATCCGTTACCGTAGAGATATTCCGGAGATTTTTAAATACAATGCGTTTGTTGTTATCAGTGACGGTGCAAATAATAAATACGGTTCTTTCTTCAGCCCGTATGACTTCTTCTATGCGTGGAGAAAGATAAACTCAGACGATAAAGAACTGGACGGTATCAATTCTCTTGTAACAATGATAAAGGGACTTTTCCGAAAAGACCGTTTACTTGAAGTTATCAAAGATTTTATTTATTTTCCGGATAACTCAGATAAGGATTTGAAGATAGTGTGCCGTTATCCACAGTTCTTTGCGGCAAATAAATTGTATGAGAATATCAAGGCTCATCTTCGCCCTGAAGGAGATGGTAAAGGTGGTACATACTTCGGAGCGACAGGGTGCGGCAAGAGTTATACAATGCTTTTCCTTACCCGTATGCTGATGAAAAGCAAATACTTTTCTTCTCCGACTATTCTCATTATTACGGATAGAACAGACCTTGACGACCAGCTTTCCAAACAGTTTGTCGGTTCAAAGAAATATATCGGAGATGAAACTGTTGTAAGTATTGAGTCCCGTGAGAAACTTCGTGAGGAGCTGCAGGGACGAGAGAGTGGTGGTGTTTATCTGACTACCATTCAGAAATTTACAGAGGATTTGCAGCTTCTTACAGATAGAACGAATGTTATTTGTATTTCTGATGAAGCACACAGAAGCCAAATCAATCTCGACCAAAAGGTTAAGATTACAGAGTCCGGTGTTCAGAAAACCTATGGCTTTGCCAAGTATCTGCACGACTCTTTACCAAATGCAACTTATGTAGGATTTACTGGTACTCCGGTTGATGGAACAATCGAAGTTTTTGGCGGTGTTGTAGACGCATATACAATGACAGAAGCAGTTAAGGACGGTATTACAGTTAATCTTGTTTACGATGGTCGTGCAGCTAAAGTTATGCTCAATCAGGACAAGGTAAGACAGATTGAAGAATACTATGCTCAGTGTGAACTTGAAGGGGCAAATGAACATCAAGTAGAAGAAAGTCAGAAAGCAGTTGCCAAAATGGAAGTTATTATTGGCGACCCTGATAGACTTCGTGCTGTTGCAGAGGACTTTATCAAGCATTATGAAACCCGTGTGGTAGAAGGTGCAACCGTAGCAGGCAAAGCAATGTTTGTATGTTCCAACCGAAATATAGCATACGATTTCTATAAGATAGTAAAGGAACTCAGACCGAAATGGACAGAAAAGAAGATTTGTGATGATGGTGTTGTTCTGAGTGAGAAAGATAAAAAAGAGTTGAAGCCAATGGAAAAAATCAAGTTGGTTATGACTCGTAATAAAGATGATGAAAAAGACCTATTTGATATGCTTGGCACAAAAGAGGATAGGAAAGAATTTGACCGTCAGTTCAAAAATCCGAAATCAAACTTTAAGATTGCCATTGTTGTAGATATGTGGCTGACTGGTTTTGATGTGCCGGAGCTTGATACGATTTACATTGATAAGCCTATTCAGCAGCATACCCTTATTCAGACGATTTCTCGTGTAAATCGTGTATGCGAGGGCAAGGATAAAGGCTTGATTGTTGACTACATAGGTATCAAAAAAAACATGAACACTGCCCTCAAGAAATATACGAATTTTGAGAGCGAAGAATTTGAAGGTGTGGAGCAGTCTATCACGATTGTAAAAGACCAGTTAGAAGTTATTGGTCAGATGTTCCACAACTTTAACAGTAGTGATTTCTTCAACGGTTCTCCTACTGAACAGCTTGCCTGCCTGAATCGTGCAGTTGAGTATGTGCAGTTGTCTGAAGAACTGGAAAGAAGATTTATGGCAGCAGTCAAGAGAATGAAGCAGGCATTTAATCTTTGTAGTTCAAGTGAGAAATTCTCTGATGAAGATAAGGATTATATCCATTTTTATTGTGCTGTCCGTTCTATCCTTTTCAAGTTGACAAAAGGCGATGCACCGGATATTGAGCAGATGAACGCTCGTGTCCGCAAAATGCTTGAGGGTGCAATTCAGTCTGATGGCATTGAGGAATTATTTGAAACCGGAAAGCATATATCGGTGGACATTTTCAGCGATGAGTATATGGATAAGATAAATGCTATTCAGTTGCCGAATACGAAAATCAAGATACTTCAAAGACTTCTTTCTCAGGCGATTGACGAGTTTAAGAAAGTCAATAAGATTATGGGTGTGGAATTTGCAGACAGACTCAAGAAAGTTGTTGATGAGTATAATAACCGTCGTCGTGATGAAGCGTATGCCAACGAAGTCCTTGATGATGTTGCGGAGCAGCTTGCACAGTTGTTGTCTGAACTGAAAACAGAAAAGAACTCCTTCAAGAATATGGGTATAGATTATGAAGAAAAAGCTTTCTATGATATTGAAAGCAGTTTCCAAGAAGTTTGAGTTTGAATATCCGGACGATAAAATGATTGAACTATCCAAGAGGATAAAGTTGATTGTTGATGATAAGTCACGCTATACCGATTGGTCTGCCCGTGATGATATTAAGGCAAACTTGCAAGTGGATTTGATATTGCTGCTTGATGAGTTCGGCTATCCGCCAGTAACCATTGATGATGTTTACAAGGAAGTTCTTGAGCAGGCAGAGAATTTCAAGAAGTATGCACAGTAAATGAGAGGTGTAAATATAAATATGTTTTATGACGATTTAAATACAGAAGAACAAGTATCATACCTTATTAAACCAATCCTTCAAGTCCTTCAGGAAGCAGGTGGACAGTTAGAGCGTTCTGAAATTAGAGACAGAATTAGTGAGTTAGATGAGCATATTGCTGAATTTGAACAGAAACTATATACATCTAATAAAACAGGAAATCAGTACAAAAAATTTGATTTTAAGTTTAATTTTGCTATTAAAGAGCTTAGTTATGTCGGACTCATATCTTATGTGAAATTCAATCCAAAGATTACACTTACTCAAGATGGAGCAAATGTAGATTTAACAGATTTTGATGTTAAGACAGAAGTAAGGGATAAGGCTCGAAGCTATTGGGAGGAACATTCGACTAAGAACAAATCGAAAAACAAGCCAGTAGAAACACTGGAGGTTGAAGACGAGGAGAATGAATCCACAGATGACGAATTGTTAGATGATTTCAAGGTAAAACTTCAGAGTGCAATCGCTAATATGTCTCCAGCAAAGTTTGAACAATTTTCACGAGCACTTCTTACAAAGATGGGAGTGGAGTTTACCAACAAAGGCGTTCAGGTGTCAAATGATGGTGGCATTGATGGTTATGGATATCACGTAGATGCCGATGATTTTAGAACAACCAGAGTGGTTATTCAGTGTAAAAGATTTAATTCAAATCCAGTGAGTGAGCCGGATATCAATCAATTTCTTGGGGCGATGAACAAATATCAAGCCGATTATGGAGTATTTATTACTAATAGCCGATTTACCAATAAGGCAAGAGAGGCTGCGAGAGAAGGTACGCCGATAACACTGATTGACGGAAATGATTTAATCAGACTGGTTATTAAATATGAATTGTATATAACACCAGTCACAACATATGTATTGGATGGTTTTTATACCGAGGATTGACACTAACGATAGCATAATTTACTCAAAGGATTTTTAAAAGGGGGCATAGAATGATGGCAAAGCAAAAGACCTATATCGCAATCGACCTTAAATCATTCTATGCTTCTGTGGAGTGTAAAGAACGAAATCGTGACCCATTGACAACAAATCTTGTGGTTGCAGATAAGAGCAGGACAGAGAAAACCATCTGCCTTGCGGTATCTCCGTCATTAAAAAGTTATGGGATACCCGGCAGACCACGCTTGTTTGAAGTCGTGCAAAAGGTAAAAGAAGCTAATAATACCCGAAGGTGGAAAGCACTAAATCGTACATTTACTGGTTCGTCTGATGACAGTACAGAATTAAATGCGAATCCGGCATTGGAGATTGATTATATCGTTGCACCACCTCGTATGGCATACTATCTGGAATATAGTACCAAGATTTACAGTGTTTACTTGAAATACATTGCTCCGGAAGATATTTTCCCGTACTCGATTGATGAAGTATTCATAGATGCAACCAATTATCTGAATACCTATCAGATGACTGCAAGGGAACTTGCCATGACGATGATACAGGATGTTTTGAAAACAACAGGAATTACGGCAACAGCCGGAATCGGCACGAATATGTACTTGTGTAAGATTGCAATGGATATCGTGGCAAAGCATATTGAGCCGGACAAGGACGGTGTGCGAATTGCCGAATTGGATGAAATGTCTTACCGCAGAAAGCTATGGAATCATAGACCGCTTACAGATTTCTGGAGAGTTGGTAAAGGCTATGCAAAGAAACTGGAAGAACATGGACTTTTTACTATGGGAGATATTGCAAGGTGTTCCATCGGAAAGTCGAATGAACTGTATAACGAAGAACTGCTCTACAAGCTGTTTGGAATCAATGCGGAATTGCTAATTGACCATGCTTGGGGATATGAACCTTGTACGATGGAGCAGGTCAAAGCCTATAAGCCGGAAACCAATAGTGTATGTTCAGGACAGGTACTTCACTGCCCGTATGATTACGAAAAGGCAAAGTTGATTGTAAAAGAAATGACCGACCAAATGGTGCTTGATTTGGTGGATAAAGGACTTGTAACTGACCAGCTTGTGTTGACAATCGGCTATGATATTGAGAATTTAAGTAATCCGAACCTAAAATATCAATACAAAGGCGAGGTTACGATTGACCGATATGGACGCAAAGTTCCAAAGCACGCACACGGAACAGCGAATCTTGAGAAAAAGACTTCCTCTACTCGATTGATTACCAACGCCGTGATGGACTTGTATGACAGGATAGTTGACGAGCATTTGCTTGTACGCAGAATAACAATCACAGCGAATAAACTTGTTGATGAAAAATCCGTCAAGCAGGAAGATGAATACCAGCAACTCGACCTCTTTACCGATTACGAAGCACAGAGGAAGAAGCAGGCGGAGGAAGAAGAAAAATTAGAACGGGAAAGGCGTATGCAAGAAGCAATGCTGAGTATCAAAAAGAAGTTTGGCAAGAATGCTGTGTTGAAGGGAATGAACCTTGAAGAAGGTGCAACCGCCAAAGACCGAAACGAGCAAATCGGCGGTCATAAGGCTTAAATAAACTGAAATTTGAGGAATAAAATATGGGCATATTAGAAATAGTTTTTAATTCAAGAAAATTTGATTTGAATGATGATGTTCTGATGGGATTTGATAATTACTTTGATAAAAAAAGTAAGGATTATAATAGTTTTTGTTTAGACGAAGAAGATATTAATCCTTTACAAAACTTTGTAGCACAGATTAAGTCTGCTGACTCAGATAGTGTAATTTATGTATCTACTTATGGCTATGAAATCACAAATAGTAAAGGAGAAAAATCAACATACGCCGATGCTCTTTGGATTGACACAGTTTTACCTATTTCCCAAATAGAGAGATATATTGAAAAAAGTGGTGTTGCTGAACCAAGTAATATTTCTTTTGTTGGAGATAGTGATGAATGTGGAAACTATAAAGTATGGATTATAGCTCAGGAAGAGAATAATCCTCATATTATAGAGCTGACTGACCGCAAGAAGATAGACCATATGATAATATTATATTGGGATTGATAAGTTATAAAATTCAAGTTTGAAAGGAGTGTTAAATATGAAATTCCCATTTTATGATGCACCAAATACAGCTACAATAACCTGTTGCCACATATTAGAGAATGGAGAACCTATTTTGTATGTATCACATGATGAAGATGATGGAATGTGGCAATTTCTATGTGGAAAAGCACATGAAACAGACGAAGCAAAGTTAGTATCCTTAAAATCAGTATTCGACTTAGATAATTCTGTTGGTATTCTAAAGGATATGCCTTGCGGTTACTATGCTGAAAGAAAAGCTCAAGATGATGAATGGAGTGTTAGAAAACGGTAACTATCAGCTCGGTCAATTCAAGTTTGGAGAATTGAGAAAATCGGAAGTTATGGAGGTACTTTATGAACGAGAGAGAAAAAATTATCCGATT
>ERZ1673742.3376-NODE-3376-length-10529-cov-3.954363_pt1 | contig 10529 bp, 7 predicted proteins | sample MGYA00580208_ERZ1673742 | MGnify/ENA primary metagenome ERZ1673742 (study PRJEB41218, sample SAMN15661774) | gut metagenome | host: Homo sapiens | place: Canada: London | collected 2015-08-20/2019-03-30 | study: EMG produced TPA metagenomics assembly of...
AAAATCACTATGGATTTTTTCTTAGGTGTCCAACTTCATTTTACAATCGACCATGAAGGATTGTTTATTAAAGTAGCAGAAATCCATACACATGAAAACGAGATTAAATGCAGCTATAGCAAAGGATACTATGGACTGTTAAACAAATCTCCTCGTATGTACTTTCAACGCTACCCTACCGAAAAGAAGATAGATTCCTTCAGTACTGAAGAGGATGCCAGAGCATACCTAAATGAATATTTTACTAAAACATTTCCGGAAGAGTTTTTACAGTTTTCAACGGCGCTTGTAAAAAAAATCAACTGGGGTTCTTAACACGAAGGCGTTCTCGGATATTTCCGAGAGCGCTTTCTCATTAAATGCGCAGCATGGTAACGACATATCTTGCGGAAACTATTATTGTCCATTTTATTGTACTTGCTTTATAATATCATGATCTTTAAAGAAAGTCACTTTCTCCATAAAACCTGGTGTGTGCAGCATTTTATTACCGGTACTGTGTTGACTGTTGGTGAATTTTAATATATACTTAAGTATATACTTACGTATAAATAGAGGTGCTATATGCTGAAATATCAATTTCCCGCTGTAAAGGGCTGTCAGGCCGGAAAAGATTACTATATCTGTATGGTTCCCCTTGGGTTAATGAGTAAGATTTTTGTGACCGATAGCAGCGATGTCCCTGCCGAGTATCGCGCTCAAAGAAAGCTCAACGAAGCTCGTATTCCCGAAATCTGTGGATACATCTTGTCTAATCGAGATTCATATGTCTTTTCTGCTCTGGCCGCATCTGTGGACGGTGACATGAAGTTTGTCCCTGCTGACAGCAATGAGAATGCAGGCATTCTGGAAATCGATATGACCGCTTCCTTCCTAATCAACGATGGCCAGCATCGAAAGGCGGCCATTGAGGCAGCGATTGCCGAAGACGAGAGCCTGAAAGAAGAAACGATTTCGATTGTCCTTTATAAAGACCAGGGACTTCAACGGAGCCAGCAGATGTTTACTGACCTCAACAAGCATGCTGTTACCACATCGAAATCCTTAAACACACTATACGAGTCGAAAGATCCTGTGGCACTAATCACGAAGAATGTCGTCAACTCAATCAGCTTCCTACGTAAGTATACTGACAAGGAGAAAGACAACCTTAGCAAATATTCCTCTAACATCTTTACACTTAACACCTTCTATACAGCTAACAAGCGCATCTGTAAGGTGATCCATGATCAGGAAAATGCTGAAAAACTCATTCATACATTTTGGAATCACGTGGTTGTTAATATGCGTGAGTGGAACGAGATGGACAGTGGTGAATTAAGTAAAAAAAGTTTGCGAGAGGATTATATCACAACGCAAGGTCTGATTATCTTGGCACTGGGACGCTTGGGAGAATTCTATTGCGTGAATCCTCAGATTAACATGGCGAAGTCGTTGAAGGGATTAAAGAAAATCGACTGGCTTCGAAATAATGAAGCGTGTTGGATGAACCGTGCAATTAAACCTAATGGAAAAATCAACAGAAATGAACAGGGTATCTTTTTGACATACATTCAAATTAAGCGACTTCTTTCTCTGCCAATCAGTGATGAGGAGGCAAAAAAAGAAACAATCATGATGGGATAATCCTGGAGAACTCAAATGGAACATAATACATTTAATTCAAATAACATCGATGCCGGAAGCAAAATTGCCAGTTTTCGAGTAAAACAAAGTATGCCATATGAATTCAAAGTGAATTATGCGCGCATAAGAGCATGGGAATTCTACAATGAATGTGGAAAAAGGGACTTGGATTGCTATGTTTCAGTAGGGGGACTTGACAGTATTACACTGTTCTTCTTCTTGAAATCAATAGGAATAGATGTGCCAGCGGTATCAGTCTCTTCGCTCGAAGATGTTAGTATCCAAAAAATCCACAAACAGATTGGAGTTATCTCACTACCACCAGCAGTTAGAGCTGATGGTACGCGATGGAATAAGCAAAAACTAATCCAAGAATTTGGTTTTCCTGTACTCTCCAAGGAAATCGCCCGTAAAATTGAATTGCTTCAAAACCCAACTCCCAATAACAAAACCATAAGGCATGCAATTGTTACAGGCGAAACTGGTGAATATGGTGGATTTCAAAAGCATTCAAAAATGAAACTTGCGCAGAAGTGGCTCGAAAAATTCGGTGGATTAGAAAATGAAGAAGAAGGCGTGAATTATCAAATTGCACCGTTTAAAGTCTCCTCGAAGTGTTGCTATTACCTCAAAGAAAAACCGTGCTCTGATTGGGCTAAAGAGCACAATTGTGTACCTTATTTAGGGTTGATGGCATCCGAAGGCGGAAGACGTGAGAAGTCTTTGATGCTAAATGGCTGTAACTACTTTGGAAAGGGAACCATTCGTTCAGCACCATTTGCAATTTTTAATAGACAGGATTTATTACAGTTGGCACTTGATTTAAAGGTCCCTGTCCCTGAGATTTATGGAAGCATACTGAAGGATGAAGATGGTCATTTGTATACTTCTGGAGAGAAGCGAACTGGATGCTCGATGTGTGGATTTGGGATTCAGCTCGAAAAACGGCCTCATCGATTCGATCGGCTACGGGAACGGAACTACAAAGAATGGGATTTTTGGATGAATAGGTGTTGCCTTGATGAAAACGGAACACCGTATGGCTGGGGAAAAGTTTTAGATTATCTCGGAATTGGGTGGCGAGATATTCCGAATCCACATAACAGAAAAAAGTAAGGATGGGAATTCACAATGCCATATACAGGTAAGTTTCAAGTATTTGAAGATATCATTAAAGAAATTATGATCGTCTACAAGCACGACAGCCGTCCGTGGCTTATTGGCTACAGCGGTGGCAAAGATTCTACTTTGCTGGTCAGTCTTGTATATGAAGCCATGAAGCGGTTAAAGGATGCTGGCGCTAAGCTTGACAAAACCGTTCATGTCATTACATCCGACACGATGGTTGAAAATCCCATCGTAAAGAATTACATGCACTCATCCTCGGATAACATCAACCGAGCAGCGGGAAAAGATCGTCTCAACATCAAAGCCAGTGTGATCTACCCGGAGCCGGAACAGACATTCTGGAGCCGGGTCATTGGCCTGGGCTATCCTACCCCAGAGCCTCCCGGATTCAGATGGTGTACAGACAGGCTGAAAATCATGCCGATGAATAAGTTTGTCAACGAGCGAATCAAGGAGAGTGGCGAAATCATCATTCTTCTCGGCGTCCGCAAGGGCGAAAGCCTAACTCGAATGAAGGCCATTACCGCACGGGAAATCGAAGGCAAACTGCTGAATATGCATAATGACATTCCCAATGCTTATGTCTACAATCCTATCACTGAAATCCCTAACGATTTGGTCTGGGAATTCCTCTTAAAAGGCGATTGCAGAAGTCCTTGGGGAAGTGACATGAAGTATTTGTTTAGCCTTTACCAGGGCGAAAACCTTGGTGAAGAAAAGAGTGTTTTGGGTGAGGTCGACCGCGAGAAAATTCCGGTAACCGGCAACTCCAGATTTGGTTGCTGGTGCTGCACCATGGTGAAAGAGGATAAGTCGCTACAGAACTTCATCAACAAAGGTGCTACGGAACTAATTCCGCTTAGAGAATTCAGAAACGAATTGCTCAGAATGCGGGAGAATAGTCAATATCGAGATTCTAAGCGCCGCAACGGTTCTGTCTATAAGAAGTCAGACGGAAGCTTTGGAATGGGACCGTTTACGCTTGAAGCGCGATGCCTCATTCTCGAAAAACTCCTCGACCTCGAAAACAGGACAGGCATGGAGCTGATTACAGAAGCTGAACTGAAAGCAATTGACAAGATGTGGGACGAGGAAGGCGACCTTACATGTCGAGCACTCGTTGAAACCTACCATAAGGTCAAAGGCAAAAAGCTTCCATGGGATGATTATAAAACTCCGCGATTTGATGATGAGGCGATCCAAGCGATCAGAGATGTTGCAGATAAGTATGATATCCCGGTTGAATTGATTACGAAGCTGATTGTTTCTGTAGATACCAATAAGCACATTACGAAGAACAACAAAATGCAAAAGGCATTTGACAGCATTATTGGACAAGGCTGGTTGCACTATAATTCTGTCGAGGGAGCATTGAACCATGAAGATTAAGCGCATACAAGTAAAAAACATAGGTCCATATGTCAACGAAAATGCCTTCGATTTTGATGTATCAGACATTACTAAAAGAATGGTACTGATCGGCGGCAAAAATGGTGCAGGTAAAACGACACTGTTTAACGCTATCAAAATATGTCTCTACGGCTGCGTTGCATATGGCTTTGAATCAAACAACGCAAAGTACTTTGCCGAGATAGAGAAAATTATTAATGCCAATGAAAAACTGCAAAAAATTGGTGAGGCAGAAGTTGTCATTGACTTGCTGATGGATGACGGAAAGTACGATCACACATACACGTTTGTCAGATCATGGAGGGTAGCAGGCAAGAAAATAGCAGAAACCTTTACTGTGTACAAAGACGGCGAGACACTTTCTGAGACAGAAAAGAGTGATTTTGAGAGCTATCTTTTACAGACACTGCCCCCCAATCTCTTCCGCTTCTACTTCTTTGACGGCGAAAAAATCAGTGATTTCGTGTTCAACAGCAGCAAAAACTCCGACTTTAAGGATGCGTTTTTAAAGCTCTGCAGCCTTGATACGATGGAGATTATTCGGGAAAACTTCCGTAGAATTTCTCGTAGCAAGGCAAAGGGGACCATGACGCTTTCAGCGGAATACGATAGATGCCTTGAAGCAGACAATCTGATTGCACAGAGAGTAGAATGCGCTGAGGATGAATATCGAGAGATTTCCAATGAGATTTTGATTATTGATCAGAGGCTTGCGTCTCTTGAAAAGGCATACGCCAAGGGTGGCGGTATTTCTAAAAAAGAATGGCGCTCTATGCAAGATCAGATTGCAAAAGAGGATGCTCGCCGTGAGGGACACCATAAATGGCTCAAAGAAATGGCCAATAATGTGCTCCCATTTATTATCCTTAGAACTCAACTGGAAGAACTAAAGGCCCAAATTGCACTGGAACACAAGGCACAGGTCGATGCAAATGTAAAAAGCACAATTGATACCCCGGAAATCAAGTCGATCATCTCCGGCGTGTTGAGCCGGGCAAATATAGAATTAGCCGACGATATTTCTGAAAAGGTTATCTACGAGATTGCCAGCTATGCCAGCCACACTTCACAGATAACGCCCATTCTCAATTTGTCTGACTTCGACAGATTTGAACTAACTGCAAAAATCAACAGTCTCCTGGCTTATGACACCAACCGTGTCAAAGAAGCGACTGATGACATTAAGGCTTCTTTAAAATGCGTAAAACGCATCCGAAAGAAAATGGAGCGGAGCAGTATCGAAAACTATGATGGATACTTGCAGATGAAAAGCGATTTGAATGAGCAGAAGTCCAAATGCACGCAACAGCTTCTGGAAGTAGATAAAGAATTGCAAGAACTACGCGCACAGAAAGCGATATCTGCATCTAAACTTTCCAAGGCTAAAAGTGATTATGAGGCACTCTTGAAAAAGCAGTCCATTAACGATATTTCAGCGCGTGCACTACTGGCATTTGATGAACTCCAAAAGACGCTTTACGATAAGAGTATTCGTTTAGTCGAGACGGGATTTAGCCAATTCTTCGCAAGTCTGATCAATAAATCTGATTTGATTGATGGAATCCATATCGATGATAGTCTAAATGTTCTTCCCTATAAAAACAAACACTTTAAAGCTGATGAAATACGTAAAATCATTGGTAAGAACGGTGTTGAGTATCTTATTGCTCAAATCGGCCTGTATGCTTACGAAGTCCTGCAGCAAAAGCTTATTGCCGGTGAAACCGAGTTTGAACTGCCGGTTGAGGTAAAGCAACAGCTTTCTGCAGGAGAAAAGCAAATCTTCATTATGGCACTATATCAAGCACTTTCGCAGCTCAACAAAATCAATGTGCCTTACATCGTAGACACACCGTTTGCGAGAATCGATAAGGAACATCGAGGAAAGATCCTGAGTCAGTTCTTCAAAAAACTCAATGGTCAGATTATCATCTTGTCTACCGATGAGGAGATTGTTGGTGAGTATCGCGAGAGCATATCGGACATCATTTCCAATACATTTGTCTTGAACCACACAGCAAACGGAAATACTGAAATCCTGGCAAACACTTATTTCGGAGGCAAGCACAATGACTAATAAGCTTCATACGTCACAAAAGACCCAGGAGAGATTCAACTCGTTAGGTCAGTCATTGAGATTGCAGCCATTTATCCTATCTAAACTGGCAATCGCACTGTCGGTCAGAAAGGGACAACTTCAAGCCAATGACTTCAAGACTGATAATAATGGCTTGGAACTGAGCCGGCAGGTCATTTTCGGTGATCACGATTTGCTGTTTAAATCTCTCATTATTAACAACGAGGGCAAAGTGATTCGCGAGGATGACTATTTCCCCGGTTTGGTAAAGGCTCATTTGGATCGAGGAGCAAAGCTTCTCGAAGACGAAAAACGGTACAGCAAAGATTTCTATAATCATCTGTGCCATCTGGATGACAACATCTAAAGGAGGTTTATATGGATTATCCAAAGGTCAAAGTCTGTTTAGATACCTCAGAAGATAACCTGATAGATGAATTGTACACGCCGTGTCTAAAGTGGGCTGAACGCTTTGACCGAGGCGTCGGCTACTTCACAACAGGGTGGCTCACATACAACGTCGCAGGATTATCCGACTTCGCCTCTCGCGGAGGAAAAATGCGCTTAATTACAAGTCCCATTCTTTCCACGGAGGACACGGACGCAATTATTGGAGCTGAGAACCAAGATGGTAGCGCATTCCTGCGCCTCGAAGCAGCTCTCCTCGAAAATGTTGAGATACTCAAACAAGAAATGGAAGCAGATATTATAAATACATTTTCCTGGATGCTGTATGATGGAATTATTGATATGCGTTTTGCAATTCCTTGTGAAAAGTTGGAGGAAGGAGACTTTCACGATAAATTTGGCATTTTTTATAAGGGCAACGATGCGCTATCCTTCTCTGGCTCTATCAACGACAGCAAGCATGGATTCCAGAATTATGAAAGCATAAAAGTCTTCAAAACGTGGGCTGGTACACAGGAGTATGTCGATGCGGATACCGCTCGTTTCGAGAAAATCTGGAATCGAAAAGACCGCAATCTCAAAATGTTTACCATTCCACAAGCAGTTAAAAACAAAATATTTGAATTGCGTTCCCCGGATAGGCCGTATTCTTTGCCGGCAGGTTCGAGTAAATGGGTTCATCAGGACATAGCAGTAAAGACCTTTCTGGAAAAAGAGCATGGCATTCTGGCAATGGCTACCGGAACCGGAAAGACCGTTACTGCAATGAAAATCATCAACAAGCTGTTTGATAGCGGGGAAATTCGTCGCGTTGTTATCACTATGTACGGCAACGATTTGCTGGATCAGTGGGCAATTCAAATTCGAGAAAACTACAAGAACAAGCAAATCAACTATCATTATGCATCCCAGAAGATGATGAAAGATTTCGTCATGCACCCAGATGATTCCATCTTAATTCTTTCTCGTGACGCCAGAAATCTCTCCAAATTGCTGGACTTGTTTGATCGTCTACCTGGCGATTATCGCAATGATACGCTGTTTGTTTTTGACGAAGTACATGGAGCTGGTTCTAATACTTTTGTCGAAAATCTTTCGGGCAGGCTCTCTCCGTATCGATATCGCCTCGGGTTGAGCGCTACGCCAGAGCGTGAGTACGATGAGGCTGGAAATGATTTCTTGCTGAATGAAATTGGAGAAGTAATTTTTGAGTTTACGCTGCAGGATGCCATTCAAAAAGGAATCCTGTGCGAATTCAATTATATTCCTCTGCCCTATGTTCTCTCTGACGAAGAAAAGCTCAAAAAGCGCAAGATTATCGCAGCGTTCAATGCAAAAAAGGAGAGCGGAGAACCTGTTGATGAAAAGGATATGTTTACTCAATTGGCGCTTGTCAATAAAACAGCGGTCAACAAGCTGGAGGAGTTTGAAAGTCTGATTTCTCAGCGACCGGAGCTGTTGCAGAAGTGTATCATTTTTGTTCATACCATGGAATATGGCGCAAAGCTCCAGGAGATTCTTGTCAGGTACAGCGACAAATATCATACCTACTATGCCGATGATGAAAAAATCAATTTGGAGAACTTTGCGGCAGGAAAAATTGACTGCCTGCTGACCTGTAAAAAAGTTTCCGAGGGAATTGATATCAGCAGCGCCACGAACATTATCCTGTTTTCTTCTGACCGTTCCAGGCTCGTGACAACGCAGAGAATCGGGCGCGCATTACGCCTGGATAAAAACAACCCAGAAAAGAAAGCAACTGTTGTGGACTTCGTGATTGAGGATTCCGAGGAAAATGACAATAACGCCGATGCCGATCGTGCAGAGTGGCTTACAGATCTTTCACAGACAAGGAGATGCGAACATGAGAAATAAAATCATCGAAAATGCGATTGATTCCGTTGTCAACGCATCGAACACCTCGTCCGACTTCAAACTGGCATTCAGACAATATGTCAAAAACAAGTTTGATGATAACGCCAAAGAGAGCGATTTAAAACGGATACTTACACTGATTGAGGATGATGAGGAGGATATTCAGGTATGAAGATGGCGATCCTCGAGCTCGAATATAAAAATATCCGAAAAATCACTGCCTTGAAGCTCCCCTTTACCAAAGCCGATGGCTCCGTAATCAGCAACAATTTTATTATGATGGCCAACGGTACCGGTAAGACAACCACAATGGAACTCATCAAAGGATTATTTGATGGAACAGCCGCTGGATGGACTGCGTCCAAAGTGCGTTCTTTCGCGCCTACATTAACGGAAGCAGATACAGGTGAATTCAGCATCACTGTCAAATTTGATGATAGACAGTATAAGTACTTCCTCTCTATGAATTACAAAGATGGAACGGTGCAGGTGGAAACCTCTGCTCCTCCCAAGGGTCGAGAAGCTGGACTTCGTTTACCTGAGTCTATTCGCGGTATTTTTACGCCTGAATTTGTTAGGCGCTTTGTGTTTGACGGTGAGCAGGCGGCGAAGTCTATGGACAGCTCATCCAATGAAGCTGATGAAACGATTCGCTACCTATATCGCCTCGATGAATTGGATGAGATTTTGGCCGCAAACCAGAGAATCCTTACCGAAATCCAAAACGCCGAAGGAAAGCGTGGAACATCCAGTTCACTTAGCAATTTGCGTACCCGGCAAAGTGACATTGACGCAATTCGGGCCAAGCTGAGAGCACGGTGTGAGAAGCTTCGCGAAGAGATTGCTGCGTTTGAAGCTGAAAAAGTAGAGAAGGAGAAACAGCGCCAGGAACTCGACAAGAGCTATGAAAAGCTGAATCAAGAGAAAAATGATATTCTCAAGGAACAGCAGAAGAATCGCGGCGAAATCGACGTTAAGATCACTTCTATTCTGGGGATAATTAAGTCTCCCTATCTACTGAGCGAAAGCCTCTGTGCGAGAATGTTCGAGTTAGGCAATAGCATGAAAAAACTCAAGTTGCCTAAAACCATTGCCAAAGACTTCTTCACCGAATTGGCTTCTGCAGACCGGTGTGTCTGCGATAGATGCATTGGCGAACGGGAGAGAACGGCTATCCTGAAGCGGGCTGACCAGTATCTGGGAAGTGACCAACAGTCGGTTCTTAACACGGTTAAGAGTAGTCTGATGGACAGTGTGTATGACGAACGCTTAAAAAAGGCCTTCGAAGAACTCGAGGAACTGAGAGCTCAAGCTAATCGCCTCGATACGAGATTTAAAACTAATGAGGAAAAACTCATTAAAGCCGGAGGCGAAAAGGCTCGTGAACTGCAGGAGCGAATTGAGGAACTGATCAGACTTATCAGCATTGCTCGTGATGAACTTGAGCGCATTGAATCCAAGGATGAAAACGACGCTTCTCTGACAGAAGAAAACAACCTTCACAAGGCGGATCAAAAATTTAAGTACTACGAGCAGGAAATAGCGAAGGCAACAAGAACAAATACTGCATTGCGCAAAAAAGAGTTGGTTGATTCCTTGGTGAATGAGATCAAACTACAGGCTACCACAGCGCTGAAGCAAGAAATCGTCAGAAAGACCAACGAGAAACTTCGCCGTGTTATCGTTGACGATTATGTAGAAATCGAAAGCATCGATAGGTACATAAAACTAAAGGGTAGGGACGGTGCCAGCGAAGGTCAAACTCTTAGCATTGCCTACTGTTTCCTGGGCACTCTTTTCGAAGATTCTGAGTTGGAATTTCCGTTCATTATCGACTCGCCTACCGGCAAGATGGATTTCGAAAAACGGCAGGCTGTTGCAGATATCATTCCTTTGGTATTCAATCAGATGATTGCCTTTGTTCAGTCAGCAGAAGTGGAGCGTTTTGCGGACAGATTCTATGCAAATCCCGATTCGCAGTATCTTACGGTTGTGGCATCTCCCC
>ERZ1673742.3379-NODE-3379-length-10519-cov-9.933582_pt1 | contig 10519 bp, 10 predicted proteins | sample MGYA00580208_ERZ1673742 | MGnify/ENA primary metagenome ERZ1673742 (study PRJEB41218, sample SAMN15661774) | gut metagenome | host: Homo sapiens | place: Canada: London | collected 2015-08-20/2019-03-30 | study: EMG produced TPA metagenomics assembly of...
GATATATCCGAGGTCGAGATTTAAGACGCTAAATTATGATTTATCCTCTCATTCTCCACAATTTTATCCTCTATCGATGATAAAACTGCAACAACCCTATCCTGAGTTTCCTTTTTGGGCATAAGTATTAATTGCTTACCCAGAGTTTTTACTGAAAGTCCCGGTTGGGCTGATTGTCCCGACAATCTGCCCAGATTCATTGTTGAAAGCACATAAGCCAAGTAATGCGTATTGTGTTGATCATTCGCACAAACTACAACAGCATGCTCTGTCATATAAGCTTTTCCAAAAAAATATCTTACATTCCCGCAAAACGCGCCTTGTCTGCCAATAATGGCGCATTCTCCCTCAAAATTAGCCTCCGTTGTATATCCTCTCACTCCATTCCCCCCATAAACGGGAACGCTTCCTTGTGGCGTGATGTTACAAGAAGGAATGCTTTTCCCACTGTTTAATCGAATACAAATGTCTCGCAAACTGAATTGTCTATATTCTTCCATAGCTTCACCCTACAAATTTTCTGTGAGCAATCTTTACGTTGCTCTGTTTTACCTGTGCATACATCATTGTGGTATCAATGCGCTGATGCCCTAACAATCGCTGCACCTGCTCTATCGGCATTCCTTTGTCGATTGCCGTTGTTGCCAGTGTCCTGCGGAATTTGTGAGGATGTGACCTCTTAATCCCAAGTTTTTGTCCCATCTCGCGGATCCGCACCTCTACGCCGCCAATCTGTAACCGCTCAAATGGAGCCTTTAAAGATACGAACAGCGCCGGATTGTCATCTTTCCTCTCGTCCAAATATGCCATCAAATGCAATTTTGTCCTCGCATCGAAGTAGACCGGACGTTCTTTGTCACCTTTTCCAAGCACAACACATTCCCTCTCTGTAAAGTTAATGTCCTCTCGATTGAGGCGAACCAACTCCCCTACGCGCATTCCTGTCGAGGCAAGCATATCGATCATTGCCAGGTCACGAATGTCCTCGCAATTGTCCCGCATGAGTTCAAGTTCCTCATCCGTATATATTTCTTTAATGCTCGACGTGGTTTTCACTTTATGAATACGTCGAACCGGACTCTTTAAGATATAGTCCTCATCTTCCAGCCATGCAAAAAAACTTGACAGGATCCTGCGTATGTTGTCTATGGTTACTTTGCTCGACTTGCGTTTCTCCTGATATTCGGTCAAATATTTGCGCAAGTCGTCCGTCGTTATGTGGCGTATCTCTTTCCCGATTTCCTGCAACATTGCGCTAATCGTCGAAAAATAATATTTCAGAGACTTATCCGAACAACCCTCCACACGTTTTGCAGCAAGAAAGAGCTCTGTGCATCTCTGATTCTCCACCGTTTGCTCCAAAATATCGGACGGCTCCGTCTGGACCACTTTTTTGCCCTGTAGGTTCTGTTGGAGAACATATTGCAGTTCCTCCAACTGTGCATTGTCCAAGAAAGGGATCATCCCCTGGACAATATCGTTCACAAATGTTTCGTTCATAGTTGTCCTCCTGTGATTATATCATATCGGAGAACCACTATGCAACGGCTGTTTTCCTCGCCCCTCCGCCGTTGGGGAGGTTTCAATACAAGTTTTACTTAAAAATTAGCGTTGCAATTGAGACAAAAAGAGCCGCCAAAGAGATACACACCGTAAAAAAGCGCACTATCCTGTCTCGCTTTTGAAGTTTGTAATTCTCCAGCAAAATTAGTCCATCATCGTTTAATCTAAAAACTGCCCCTTCGTCGAAAAACCTGCCGCTGGTGTCAATATAGTCATAATAGTCATTTATCAGAATTCTCAATTCATTTTCCGAAAACCCAGACCTCTGCAAAATATTCTTTGTCGCTTCTCCGTTCAACCGAAATAATTTATAGCCTTGTCTGGATAATTTCAATTTTTTCACTGTAGTTTCTCCTTATAGAATCCTTCCTCCAGTATGCTCTAAATCATAATTTACAGCAGCAGATACAATCGCTTTACGACTCATGGTTTAAGCGATTTGAGCCCTTCAAGAGTTCAATGCAAGATAGTGAACTCGGCTCGATTCCGTCAAATTGGCAAGTAAAAGATATTTACAGTATTGCATCTATCATTTACGGAGCCCCTTTTTCATCTAAGTTATTTAATACAGAGCGAAATGGCAAGCCAATTGTAAGAATTCGTGACCTTAAATCTCAAGAAACGAATACATACACGACAGAATGCCATCCTAAAGGCTATTTACTTAAAAATGGCGATATCGTCGTCGGTATGGACGGAGAGTTTCGCCCTTATATTTGGGGTAGTGACCAAGCATGGTTAAATCAGCGAGTATGTGTATTCGTCAATAAGCGACCTCATGGAAAAGCATTCCTTTTATATTCTATCAAGCCATTGCTGAATATTGTGGAACAAACTGAAGCTGCCACTACAGTTATACACATAGGCAAGCAAGATTTTGATGCTTTCCGTATTGTCTTACCTCCCGATAAGATACTTAATGCCTTTGACGAAATAACTGCGCCTATGTATGACCAAATTGTCAATAACATCTGCGAAAATCGTAGGCTTGGTATATTAAGAGACACTCTCCTACCCAAACTCATGAGCGGCGAAATTGATATATCCGAGGTCGAGATTTAAGACGCTAAATTATGATTTATCGCTTTGTTGTTTCCAATTTTATCGTCAAGCGCTTTTAAAATACCAGAAACTTTCTCTTGATATTGAAGCGACGGAACGATTACAGTAAGCCTCTGTAAATCGGAAATTGTAACATGGCCAAGCCCCGTTGTTTGTTTGTTTTTGGCAATCATTGAGAAATTAGGCTTGAGAAATTTTAAAATATAATAGAGATAATCAGCGCTAACGACTGTATTGTTCGCTGTAACCTTGAAGATGTGTTGATTAAGCCAGCCATCTGGCAAAGAATATCTGTAAACGTCTATCGATGTATCTGGATTGCCCGACCAGGAAAAAACCAAATCCCCTTTCGTCAAAAACACATCTTTGGAATATTCATGCTCGGTAAAGCTTGTGGACGAAGTAATCCCTCCATTTAACTCTGCAATTTTTATAATTGGTTTACCCCTATCAGAAAAATCAATTTTCTTAAACGGTAAACCATTTTTCCAGGTTGCTAAATTATACAGTGAAATCCTTTCCCCTTGCAGAGCACTGGGAACACAATATAATTCGGACTCATTGTAACTCATACCCAATCGCCTCCAAGTTTTTGCGAATCTTGTCTTCCAGCTCATGAGATTTCTTGAACATCGCCGAAAGTTCAGAAGTCAGGCGCGCCATCTTCTCTTCGAACGGCTCGCCGTCCTCCTCCTGTTCTTCTATGCCAACATAGCGACCAGGCGTAAGAATATAATCCTGCGCTGCAATATCAGCCGTCGTCTTTACCGCACAAAAGCCCTTGACGTCTTCCAGCGTTCCCTTTTGGAAAGCCTCGAACGTATCGGCAATCTTATTAATGTCCTCGTCCGAAAAATCGCGGTGCTTACGGTCTACCATATGCCCCATCTTTCTGGCATCGATGAAAACCGTCTTTCCAGGCTGTGCTTTGCCTTTTGTAATAAACCAGAGCGTAACGGGAATAGTCACGCTATAAAAGAGCTGCGTGGGAAGAGCGACGATTCCCTCAATCAGGTCATCCTCTATGATCCGCTTACGAATTTCCCCTTCCCCGCTGGATTGAGAAGAAAGCGCGCCGTTTGCAAGAACAAGACCAATTTTCCCTCTCGGGGCAAGATGAAAAATCATGTGCTGTATCCAAGCGAAGTTTGCATTCCCCGCCGGGGGCGTTCCGTACTTCCACCTCTTATCCTCTTTGAGCTTGTCCTGCCCCCAGTTGGAAAGATTGAACGGAGGATTTGCCATGATAAAATCCGCTTTTAATGTAGGATGCAAGTCGTCAAAAAACGTATCTTTGTTGTAGGGGCCGAGGTCTGCGTCGATGCCGCGAATCGCCATGTTCATCTTTGCCATTTTCCAAGTATCGGCATTAGACTCCTGCCCGAACACAGAGATTCCGGTTCTATTCCCGCTGTGTGCCTGCAAGAATTTGACAGACTGAACGAACATACCACCAGAACCGCAGCAAGGATCATAAACACGGCAATTCTCGAACGGCTTCAAAATAGCTACGATTGTTTTAACGATGCTGGACGGCGTATAAAATTCGCCACCCTTGACGCCCTCGTAGGCTGCAAACTGCGCAATGCAATATTCATAAGTCCGACCGAGCAAATCACGCCCTTGGTCAACATCCTCCATGTGAATATTGTTCGTGAAAAGGTCAACGACCTCACCCAAAACTCTTTTATCCAGATCAGGACTATTATAGTTTTTAGGCAGGACATTCTTCAAAGCAGGATTTTCCGCCTCGATAGACTTCATTGCATCATCAATGACTTTTCCAATTTCGGGAGTATGTGCGGCCGAGGCAATGACATTCCACCTTGCATTCTCGGGGACGAAGAAAACGTTTTCTGCCGTATAAGCATCCTTGTCGTCTTCAAAGCCGTCGCCCTCTTCCACCAAGGTTTTATATCTCTTTTCAAAGGCACTTGACACGTAACGAAGGAAAATCAGTCCGACGATAACCTTTCGGTAGTCCGCTGCCGGGATGTGTCCCCAAAGAACACAGGCGGCGTCCCAAATTTCCTTTTCAAAACCGATATTTGCATTGCTTTTTTCGTTTGCCATTTATTTATCTCCTTGACTGTGACAGTAGTCGTAATACCAACACTCATATGGGGAATAGCACTGCTCCCCAGGTTCAACCATTATCTCCTCAGGCTGCACTTTAATTTTCCCGAGACGCCAAATATTATCGTTTATGGTCTCCGAATATTCCTTCGCCTTTTTGCTCACATCTTCTATCACGAAAGGGTTCTCTTCGTCAGACCCGTGATAGACAATGAAGCACTTTTTCAGTCGGATTCCACTTCTCGTCAATATGTATCGCTGGAACCCAACGTCCTTGATGAACTGTTCCTCGACCGATTCACAATTCTTGACCTCATACAGTTCGTACCCACCGTTTACTTTTTTTAGAATATCTACGGCGCAGTAATTGCCATAGTAACGAAATGCAGCCTCACAAATGACTGGAGTTCCGTTTCTGATGCACTCCTCCGTCTTTGCAAGCATCGCCGCATAGTCCAAGCGGCCATCCTCTCTGTATGTAGTGGTTTCTACATAGGGACCAAACAATCCCATTGCAGAATCCCCGAATCGATTCCCCTCGTCAAGCCGCTCCTGAACATCAGGCGGAATGACCTTTTTATCGGGTTTATGCTTATCGAGCCATAACATTTTGGGACACTGCATCCCTCTCATATAATCTGTCTTTGTTACACCCATTACTTTTCTTCCGGTTCTATGAAATCCGACACGTCCTCAACCTGGATCGTTTCCGTTTCCCCGTACCATAAATCGTGTAGATAGAACTCTCCGATAAACGCTCCGCAATGAGGACAGACGTTTGCTAAATGCGTTTCGCCTGTAACGCCACTCGTTCGATCCTCAAGGATTACCCCTTTCTCCCTTGAAATTTCAATCATCATATCATTAAAAAAATCAGGCGGAATCGGCGAACCATCAATGAGTCCATAAACGCTACACATTTCTTCTCCGCATTTCCAGCATTTTGTTTTATTGGAAAAACATATTTTTACATCAGGATGCGTCCGTTTATACTCAATTGCAGCAAGCCCTTTCTCTCTCAATTCATCGCTGCTCAATACGTCACATATTGCATTCAGCTGCGCTTTTGACGGGAGCATCTCATCTTTTTCAATCGCAGAGATCGTCCACGATTCCACCCCCGCTCTCACAGCCAATAGACTCCGTGAACTGCAGCCCTTGTTCTTTTTTCTGATATATTGGAGAGCCTCTCCAAACGTCATGTTATTTATGTCTTTCATGTTCCTGCCCGCTCCAAAAACCTTTTACAGCTTGTTTTTATATTTTTTCGCCAACGTATCAATGTACTCCGATACTTGACTTACTACTTTTTGCGGATATACTACAGCCAATTTATCTCCGAACGAACAGCACCAAGCAAAGAATGCCGGGCTGATTTGAACGGAAGTATCAAGCATCGCTGTGCCATCGCCTCGATCAACAAGCGAAACATCCTCGCCGAACTTATCCATCACCGCATCAATCAGTGAGTTATCGAACTGCAAGCATACTTTTACTTCATCTCCAGCAAACATTCCAAATACCTGTTTCTTATGCTCGGTAATATCGAAATGTTCTATCGCCGGTACAGGCGTAATGCTGTCCTCTTCTACTTCAACAGCATCCATTCTGTCTATACGATAATGAGCAACATTTTGATATTTGTCGCTGTAACAAACCAAGTAATAGTTATCATTCGAAAAAATGGTCGCATAGGGGTTGACTACGTATCTCTTTTTATTCTTGCGAAAAACCCTTTCACCGCGAGCATTATAGTCAAAGTAGAAAAACGATACTTTCTTCCCTTCGATGATTGCTCTTTCTATCTCGTCAACGCTGTAATAAATGGCCTCATTCGTGTGCTTCGTTATATTAAAGCGCATAATGTTCTTTTTCAACAATTCAGCCCGATGGCTACCTGCAAGGTCGGCGATCTTATCAACCAGAATCTCTGTCTTTTTGGGAGTTATGAACGAAGCTGCTTGCACCGCATCCATCAAAATACGCAATTCGGGAACATCGAAGCTGCGGTCAATAACATAATACTCGTTGCTTATTCCTCTCGTATGGAGAACTTCGTAGCCATGATCATTCAGCACCTGTATATCTCGATACAGCGTCCGCCTGTCACACTCAATTCCCATGTCGGCAAGTTTTTTTATCAATGCCTGCGTTCCCATAGGATGATCCTCATCAGTATCCTGACGTAGGATCTCCAAGATTTTAACCAATCTTATACGGAACGCCTTCTCTGACTTCATCACTACACTTCCCCATTCTAATTCGACATTGTCTATAGTATATCACATTTACCTAGAATTGTAAACGCCGAACTGTACAAATATATGCACACCTTTTCAATTCAAGTAAACCATCTCTGCCTTTTCACTTAAAAATACTGTCCTTTCTTTAAAGGATGAAAATACCAGATCTTGAAAACAAACCATTCAATTGAATTTCTATCATCGTCCCCCCTCTGCTACACCAATCGATAGTCGGCTCTATCCCATATCTTGTGCTTATCCAGCCGTCGCTTTTTACACCACTCGTCAATTTCATGCTCTAACCGGATTCTCACGCTGTCAAAATATCTTTTCGTATCAGAATATACCGCTCTGAGCCAATTAAAGGCTTTTATCTGTTTAAGATTTTCGCTGCAGCATGCCTCTTCCGGGAGTTTCGGTGTAAAATAATCTTTATACATCTTATAAAACCTTGATTTGCCGTATGCTTTGTAGCCCTCCCTCTTCGCAACGCGGCAATACTTCTGCCAAGCGCGGTACTTTGTGAAGCTGCGTTTTTTCCTGTCCTTATTCAAAAGATAAAAATCGGGCATATAATATTCTTTCTTAGGGCCTCTTTTAGGATAAAGCATAAAATACAGCTGCTTATCGGTGATGGAATCGGATACAGGAACAGCGAGATTGATTTCCTTTGCCCTCTTGACCGTTCGAATGACCGTTGTACGAGAACAACCGCAGATCGTAGCAACCTGCGTTGTAGTATTCCCCTTGCTATGATATAGAAGAATGGCTCTGTAATTGGTCATTTCCGTGATACTCCTTGCCTATAATATATCATATTTCGGTCTATAAATCAAGTGTTCAACTTGTGTGGAAAATACTTTTTTAAAGCCTTTTTCGGGCCATTTCAGGGCATGAAAAAAGGGCTTATCCCTTGTCGGGATAAGCCCTGTAACACTATATATTGTGTTTGTTCGTGATTTACACCACTATTACTTGGACCTCGGATTACGGATATTCGCCTGCGCTGCTGCAAGGCGTGCGATAGGCACTCTGAAGGGGGAGCAAGACACGTAGTCAAGACCGATTGCGTGGCAGAATTCGATGGAGGAAGGATCTCCGCCGTGCTCGCCGCAGATACCGCAATGCAAATGATCGTTTGCGCCTCTGCCGAGGGTGACGGCCATCTTCATAAGTTTGCCGACGCCGGCGGTGTCAAGACGTGCGAACGGATCGGACTCGTAAATCTTTGCTTGATAGTAACTGGGCAAGAACTTGCCTGCGTCGTCACGGCTGAAACCGAACGTCATTTGCGTGAGGTCGTTCGTACCGAAACAGAAGAAGTCTGCCTCTGTTGCGATTTCGTCCGCTGTGAGAGCCGCTCTGGGAATTTCGATCATCGTGCCGACTTTGTATTTGAGATCGACGCCGCTTTCTTTGATGACTGCGTCGGCGGTTTCTACAACGGTCTTCTTGCAGTATTTAAGCTCTTTGACTTCGCCGACGAGCGGGATCATGATTTCGGGCATAACCGTCCAATCGGGATGACGTTTTTGGACGTTGATAGCCGCCTTGATGACCGCTTTGGTTTGCATAACCGCGATTTCGGGATAAGTGACTGCCAAACGGCATCCTCTGTGGCCCATCATCGGGTTGAATTCATGCAAGCTGTCGCAAAGAATCTTAATTTCGGAAACGGATTTGCCTTTTGCTTTTGCAAGAGCTTCGATATCCTTTTCTTCGGTGGGAACGAACTCGTGGAGCGGAGGATCCAAGAAACGAATGGTTACGGGCATACCTTTGAGAGCTTCCATGAGGCCTTCGAAGTCTGCTTGTTGCATAGGCTCGATTGCGTCGAGAGCTTTGACGCGCTCTTCAACGGTTTCGGAGCAAATCATTTCACGGAATTTGTCGATTCTGCCGGGGCCGAAGAACATGTGCTCGGTACGGACAAGACCGATGCCTTGTGCGCCGAGTTCTGCAGCTCTTTGTGCGTCTTGGGGAGTATCAGCGTTGGTGCGAACGCCAAGTGCTTTATACTTGTCTGCGAGCTTCATGATTCTTCCGAAATAACCGCTGTTGGGATCTGCGGGAACGGTCTTGATGATCGTGTCGTAGATGTTGCCCGTCGAGCCGTCGAGTGAAAGGCCGTCGCCTTCGCGGAAGATCTTTCCTGCGAGTTCAAAATATTTTTCTTCTTCGTGCATCTTGATGTCGCCGCAACCGGAAACGCAGCAGGTTCCCATTCCGCGAGCAACAACCGCCGCGTGAGAGGTTTGACCGCCGCGAACGGTGAGGATGCCTTGTGCATATTTCATACCTTCGATGTCTTCGGGAGAAGTTTCGAGTCTGACGAGGACGACTTTCTTGCCTGCCTTGCCTTCTTTGACTGCGTCTTCAGCCGTGAAAACGATCGTGCCTGCCGCAGCACCCGGAGATGCCGCGATACCTTTGCCGACGATGTCTGCTTTGTCTGCTTCTTTGAGTGCCTTTGCGTCAAATTGCGGATGGAGCAACATATCGAGAGTCTTTGCGTCGATTTGGAGGAGTGCTTCTTGCTCGGTGATCATACCCTCGTCGATGAGGTCGCAAGCGATGCGGATTGCAGCCGCTGCGGTACGTTTACCGTTTCTGGTTTGAAGCATATAGAGTTTCTTTTGTTGAATGGTGAACTCCATATCTTGCATATCTCTATAGTGATTTTCCAAAATCTTGCAAACGTCTTGGAATTGCTCGTACACTTCGGGAAGAACTTCTGCCATTTGAGAAATGGGCATCGGGGTGCGGACACCCGCGACGACGTCTTCGCCTTGTGCGTTCATAAGGAACTCACCCATAAGACCGGGTTCGCCGGTTGCGGGGTTACGCGTGAAAGCAACACCCGTGCCGCAATCGTCGCCCATGTTGCCGAATGCCATCATTTGGACGTTGACTGCCGTGCCCCAGCTGTACGGAATGTCGTGATCCATACGGTAGATGTTTGCGCGGGGGTTGTCCCAGCTGCGGAAAACCGCTTTGATTGCTTCGAAGAGTTGTTCCTTCGGATCGGACGGGAAAGGTTTGCCGATCTTTGCTTGATACTCTGCTTTGAACTTGCCTGCGAGTTCTTTGAGGTCGTCTGCGGTGAGTTCGACGTCATAGGTGACGCCTTTTTTCTCTTTGAGTTCGTCAATGAGAGCTTCGAAGTACTTCTTGCCGACTTCCATAACGACGTCGGAGAACATTTGAATAAAACGTCTGTAGCAGTCCCAAGCCCATCTGGGATTGCCGGATTTCTTTGCCAAAACTTCCACAACGTCGTCGTTGAGACCGAGGTTGAGGATTGTGTCCATCATACCGGGCATGGACGCTCTTGCGCCCGAACGAACGGAAACGAGAAGCGGATTTTCTTTGTCACCGAATTTCATGCCCGCTTTTTCTTCGAGCTTGGTGATGTTTTCCATGATTTCCGCTTTGATGTCGTCGTTGATTTGTCTGCCGTCCTCATAGTATTGAGTGCATGCTTCGGTCGTAATAGTGAAACCGTAAGGAACAGGAAGACCGATGTTGGTCATTTCTGCGAGGTTTGCGCCCTTGCCGCCGAGAAGTTCACGCAT
>ERZ1673742.3380-NODE-3380-length-10519-cov-3.845566_pt1 | contig 10519 bp, 7 predicted proteins | sample MGYA00580208_ERZ1673742 | MGnify/ENA primary metagenome ERZ1673742 (study PRJEB41218, sample SAMN15661774) | gut metagenome | host: Homo sapiens | place: Canada: London | collected 2015-08-20/2019-03-30 | study: EMG produced TPA metagenomics assembly of...
AACTTACCAATCGTATCTCCGCCAGTAAGTATGTTATAGATCATAAGCTGATCTTTTGTATCATTCTGACCGTCAAAGGTAAGGATAACAATATTAGAATCCTGTTTCCACACCGCAGTATACTGTCTGTTTCCTTTACTGCCTTTCTGAATCGTCACGTTATCAGAAGGTTCTTCAAGATCCGTACCTGTCCATCCAACAAAAACATAATTTTCTTTTGTTGGATTCTTAAGAGTAATGCTATCCCTCTCTGTATAAGTCATCGGATTTCCATCAACTGTACCACCATTAAGGTCATATGTAATCGTAAATGGCTCTACATCATCGACAACAATAGTCGCCTGTGCATCAGACAACGTATATGCTGTATCACTCTGTTTTGTAAGAGTCGCACCGGTCACATATAGCTGAGGAGTTCCATCTTTCACAGTAAACGTACCTGTCTCACCTTCCGGCAGCCACACTTCACCTGTGTCAGGATTGATAATAAATTTGTCATTCCATGTCTCTACAAAAGAACTGTTGATATTTACTTTATAACATTTGAGCACCTGTGCTGTGGAGGAATCTGTAACAGTTCCACCAAGGTTATAAATAACAGAACCTTTTCGCAGATTTGATACGGTTCCACCCTCAAAATTATATACTTTAACATTGTCTGCATAACTGCTATAGCCTTGTACTATTCCACCCATATTCCAGACAGTACAGGCTCTGACTCCCCATGCATCATCACTTTTACCTACAGTTCCTCCTGCATAATTATAAATAGTAACATTTTTGTCATTTACATCATTAATCTTTCCCGTATTCTTCCTTACACTTCCCTTAGACAATGTATTAATCGTCCCACTGTTCTCGTTAAGCGTTGCATCCGAAGAATAGCGGTTAATCGTTCCTGTATTATTTTCTATAATGCTATAATTCGTATCAACTGACGCATTGTTCTTTTCTATAGTTCCATAATTATATGTAATCTTGTTCTGACTGTCTGTAATCTTTCCATAATTATATGTAAGAGTCCTAGAACCGGATATAAGGCAATCAATATAACCATAATTATACGTACCGGCAGATGCTTTTTCTATGTGTCCATAGTTATAAGTAATTCCTCTCGCCGTACTATCACTTATGTATCCATAATTATATGTAACACTGTCTACCTTCTCATCCGTTTTTCCATAGAAATAAGTATCTTGTTTATTATTCTCGGCTTTATCCTCTGTCCATCTGGCATAGTATGTTGTGTCGGAAGACGGCAAAGAAGTATCATTAAACTTTACGATTCCGCCCCATGCAGAATCTGAAGAAGATGTTCCACCGTTCTTTGTCCACCAGCCATTAAATACATACCCCGTCCGGGTGGTTTCCGGCAAAATTCCAATCTTAGACTGTGTCTTCTTATAAACTACAGGTTCAACTGCTTTCCCGCCATTTGCATCGAGCGTGATGGTAACTTCATCTTCTGCTGCTAAAACATTCTGCGTTCCGCCTCCACTTAAAAACATAAACATGAAAAAACAAATGAACACAATCAGTATATCTTTTCCTGTTAATATTATTGCATTTTTATATTTCATAGCCTACCTCCCTGTATAATTCATACTCCTATAATTTTGTGAATTATCCTTCTCTTAAATATGCCGTTTCATCAATTCTTCCCTGACTTTTGCATATTTTTTCTGTGGCACAGGAATCACCTTTCCATTACTCATAACAAGTTCACAAAACCGTATTACTGTAACATGTTGTATGTTCACGATATAACTTCTGTGTACTTTGACAAAATATTCATCTAAGTTCTTCTCAAAATCTGCAAATGACATCTTTCCATGTATTACTTCCCCATTCTGCATGAAAATGTCGCAATTCCTTAACTTAGCTTCTACATATAGAATCTGACTCTCATTGATAAAGAATACCTTTCCATTGATTCCTTCTACTACAATCTTTTTTCGATTGATCGTATGAATCTTTTCATCCATATATTTCTTTGCCATACGCCCCATTTCGTTAACAAAACGGCTTCCCTCCACAATCTTCATCTCCCCTATGGGATTGGAAACATGCATATGCCGTATTCGAGGCTCATCGTTAATTCTTTCCCATACAAAAGTACATCTTTGTTCTGCCTGAAGAAAGTAACCCGCTTCAGGTAATGTTTCTACCAGATACCGACCGCTAACTGTGCATGCATTTCCTGTATTCTGAACAACTATAAACTCTCCATTCGAGATAATACAAGGCTGAATAACACTCATTAGCTCGGTAAAATTCTTCCTGACCGCCTCAATTCCCATGATATATTCTTTCTGTTCCGCGCCTGTCCACAATATATCATCTGTACAATACGATAACATCACCTCACAATCTTTTTCCCAATATCTTTTCAGACATTGTTCTGTCAAACATACAAGCTTCTGTTCCTTCTTTTTGTTCAACTATTCACCCCTCCCTCATCTTGGTCAGCACTAGAGTGTGTTTGAAAATATAATTTATTTTAGCACAATCAATAAAAAAAAGTTATCTTTTGCATGAATAACGGGCATAATGTAATGAAAACTGTACTTATATCTAATCTGATATCTAGTGTGAAACAAAGAAACGGTCTCAGAAAAGTTATCCACATTATCCACAATTTTAAAAAATTTTTTGGGGGTATTCTGAGTCTTTCCCCATGTTGTTTACATTTTGTCCACATTGTATTTTTGTTCGTTCACACCTATATCTTGGAACTTATCACCCTTTTTGACCAGTTTTCTCCCCAAAATATCGAATTTTACCCACCTATCCACAAAGTTATCCACATTATCCACAAAAGTATCCACATTATCCATCAAGGTTTTATACAGGAGTTATCCCCAATTCTATCCACATTCTCCCCAGATTCGAAACTGTATTTTTTTTGGAGGGTGTGCTATTCTATATTATGAATTATTCAGAATATACCGATGCTGTTTTCTGGCATTTGATATTTGGATAACTATTTATTCTATAGAATTTACATTTACAATTTATTAAAACGCACGATGATAACCGATAAACTACAGATGATAGAAATAAGGGGTATAATGAGCGATAAGATTACTTTACTTTACAATGTACAGAATGAAGTTACTGTTCTGCCAAACAAATTTATTGATGAATATATGATAAAAGCGGATGGAGAATATGTTAAGATTTATCTTCTGATTCTTCGTCTGCAGGGTATGGGATTGCCTGTTGATGTGGAACGTATTGCAGATCATTTAGAACTGACACGAAAAGATGTTTTGAGAGCACTTTCTTATTGGGAGAAAGCTGGTATTTTACGGACAGGAGCTGCTTCTGAGACGGCTGCTACGGTGACTGGCTCTGAATCTGTGACAAATGGAATCTCTGGGAATGCAGGAACTACTCAAGCTGTTGGAACTTCTGAAAAAGTTATGGCTACTGGAGTTACTGGCACTAACGGAAATACTATGACTGCCGGAACTTCTGGTTCTGATGGAAATATTATAACCTCTGGAACTTCTGGTTCTGATGGAAATACTATGGCTTCTGAATCTACAGGACAAACTGGAGCTTCTCTTTCACCAACAATCACTCCTGTACCAGATAAGAATACATTAAGTCCTACGGAAGTACAGGCTTCAATGACGAATAAGGATTTAGAACGGACGATTTATATGGCGGAGACTTATATTGGACGGCCATTTTCCACAACGGAACTGAATAGTTTTTGCTATATTAATGACCAGCTGCATTTCTCTTCTGATTTGCTGGAATATTTAATTGAGTACTGTGTTACTCGTGGAAAGAAGAGTGTCCGCTATATCGAGAGTGTTGCGATTAACTGGTATCAGCAGGGCATCACAAGTGTTCAGGAGGCAAAGGAACAAAGTACGCTGTATTCACAGAATGTTTTTCCTATTATGAAGGCATTTGGCATTTCGAATCGTGATCCGGGGTCTGCCGAGCTTGACTACATAAAGAAGTGGAATTCTCTTGGACTTGGTACGGATATTATTATCGAGGCGTGCAGCCGGACACTTCTGGCAACGCATCAGGCAAGTTTTCCGTATGCAAACAAAATTCTTGAAGATTGGAAACGGCTCGGTGTCCGGAATACTTCAGATATTAAGCATTTAGATGATAAGCATCGTTCTACTGCTTCGTCTTCTTCAGGTTCTGCTGCCGGATATACACAGGGACAGCCTCGTAAAGGAAGTATTGGGGCAGCTGCCAGAAAAAATACTGCTACGAACCAGTTCCACAACTTTGAACAGAGAACGTATGACTTTAATGATTTGGAATCTCGTCTTCTTGATAAGACCAGGAGGTAAGCTATGGGCATTTCCACAAGACAATACCAGGATATTATGAATGAATATGATGCAGTACGCCGCCGCAATTATATGGCGGAACAGGAACGCAAAGAGCGTGTTTATGCTCTGATTCCTGAAATTCGTCAGATTGACGAACAGATTGCTCATATTTCTGTGGAAAAGGCAAAGGCACTCCTTCTTAAGCAGGTATCTAATGCTGAGGCAAAGAAGTCTTTGCAGAACACGATTTATGATCTTTCTATGGAAAAGGTCAACCTGCTGGCGATCCATGATTACCCGGCAGATTATCTTGACCCGATTTACGATTGTCCGGAATGTAAGGACACCGGCTATATAGGCGATAAAAAATGCCGCTGTTTTCAGCAGAAGATTCGCCATATTCTTTACAGCCAGTCTAATATAGAGGATGTGGCTGGTACAGAAAGTTTTTCTGCTTTTCGCAGAGAGTATTATTCTACACAAAGAAGCAGCAGAGAGAAGCTTTCCCCTCGTGAGAATATAGAAAATGTCTTATCGGCAAGCCATTCTTTTATTGAAAGTTTTGACTCAAAATCGGGGCAGAATCTCTTGATTTATGGAAATGCAGGTGTTGGCAAGACATTTCTTTCAAATTGTATCGCGGGAGAACTTCTGAATCGTGGAAAAGGTGTTATTTACCTGACTGCCTATCAGTTTTTTGATCAGCTGGCTGACTATACATTTCGCCGGGGAGCAAATAATGCACAGACATTGCCTGCTTTCCTGCATTGTGACCTTCTCATCATTGATGATCTCGGCACAGAACTTAATAATTCTTTCATTAATTCTCAGCTTTTTTTATGTATTAATGAAAGAATTCTCAATAAAAAATCTACTATTATAAGTACAAATCTTTCTTTAGAACAGATTAACCGTTCTTACACAGAAAGAGTTTTTTCAAGAATCATACAGTCCTACACCCTTTTACATATTTACGGAGAAGACATTCGCATTAAAAAGGCTTTCTCCTCCCTTGACGAATAAGAGAATGGATGTTATAAAGGAATTGTAATATGATTTATCTCACATAATAATAATTATATGATTAAAGGAGTAAAACACATGAGACCAGATGATAGCAAATTTGCAACCGTTCCTGTAGGTAAGCTTGGAATTATTGTTCACCCTAGCTGTGCAGAGCTTGGAAAGAGAATCGACCAGTATATTGTGAACTGGCGTAAAGAGCGTGAACATGAACACAAAGAGAATGTTGTATTTAAAGATTACGAGCAGGATACTTATATTATCGATGCAACCTGTTCCCGTTTCGGAACCGGTGAAGCAAAGGCACTCATCTCCGATTCTGTTCGTGGCGTAGATCTTTATATCCTTGCAGATGTTCTTAATTATAGTTTAAAATATAAAGTATGTGGCCATGAAAACCATATGTCTCCTGATGATATTTACGCAGATGTTAAGCGTATCATCGGCGCTGCTTCAGGTAAGCCAAAGAGCATTACTGTTATCATGCCGTTCCTTTATGAGAGCCGTCAGCATAAGAGAAGCTCCAGAGAGTCTTTAGACTGTGCTTACGCATTGCAGGAACTTACAGCAATCGGTGTTGATAACGTTCTTACATTTGATGCACATGACCCTCGTGTACAGAACGCGATCCCACTGAAAGGTTTTGACAATATCATGCCTACTTACCAGTTCATCAAAGCTTTACTTCGCTCTACAAGCGATCTTGAGATTGATAACGAACATTTAATGGTAATCAGCCCGGATGAAGGTGCTATGAACCGTACAATGTACTTCTCCAGCGTTCTTGGTGTAGATATCGGAATGTTCTACAAGAGAAGAGATTATTCTGTTGTCGTTGACGGACGCAACCCAATCGTTGCTCACGAGTTCTTAGGTTCTTCTGTTGAAGGTAAGGACGTAATGATCATCGATGATATGATTTCTTCCGGTGAAAGTATGTTAGACGTTGCAAGAGAGTTAAAGAGAAGAAAGGCACGTCGTGTATTCTGCATCTCTACTTTTGGTATGTTCACTAACGGACTGGAATCTTTCGATAAAGCTTACGAAGAAGGGCTTATTTATAAGGTAATCACTACGAACTGTACTTACCAGCGCCCAGACCTCTTTGAGCGTCCATGGTATGTAAGCTGTGATGTTGCCAAGTACATTGCTCTCTTAATTGATTCTATCAACCATGAGGCTTCTATCAGTGCAATTCTGAATCCTCATGACAGAATTACGAAGAGATTAGAGGAGTATAAGCAGTTCCATACTATTAAGGAAGAGAAATAGGAGTTTGCTAGAGCGTGTTTGAAAAATGTTCTAGAAACAGACACCGCTGAAAAGGAAGATATTAAACTGAATTGTAGTTAATCTTCTAAAGAAAAAAAGAATTTTTATAAGTTTGATTTTGTTCCGTTGCGCTAAACATTCCATTCTGCCCAGAAAAACAGGAACTTGGGACTCGTTTTTCCCAAGTTCCTGTTTTTCTGGGCAGAATGAAATGTTTAGCACAACTAAACAAAATCAAACCTCGTATTCTTTTTCAGATACTTTTCAACAATCCGACTTCAAAGCACTTCAGTGGTATTTATTCTCCATTATCGGGGGTTCCACTGTCTCCGTTATTCCCGCTGTCGCCTCCATCATTATTTTCTCCGTTGTCCATTCCGGAGTCGTTGTTATTTTCATTGTTTCCATTGTTTGCATCGTTTCCACCGTTGCCATTATTACCGCCGCCATAGCCATTGTTGTTATTTTCGGTATTATTGTCGTTATTGTTATCATCCGGATTATAATAATCCTGAGAAGTGTCAGGCTCTGTTGTATCAGCGGCTGTGTTATCTTCGGTTGATTCGGTGGTGCTTTCTGTTGTGCTTTCGGTGTCGTCTTCGGTAGATTCCGTAGTTGCTTCTGTTGTGCTTTCTGTATCGCTTAAGTAGGATTCAAATTCTTTGCGGGTTAATCCCTGATGAATCTTGTCCATGTAATTTTTCCAGATGCTTGCTGGATAGGTATTTCCTTTTAAGTTATCTACGGATTTATATTTGTCCATTCCTACCCAGACTGCGGTCGTATAGTATGGGGTGTAGCCACAGAGCCATCCATCTACATAGTCATTGGTTGTTCCTGTCTTACAGGCTGCCGGCATATCTACATCCAGCTGGCAGACATGGGCGGTTCCTTCTGATTCTGTTACACAGCTTTGCAGTACACTTGTCATCATTCTTGAGGCACTGCTGGAGTAGACAGACTTTGTCGATTTATCTTCTGGTACATTGTCGTTGCCCTTGGTATCTGTAATTTTTATGATGCAATCCGGTGTATGGTATTCGCCATCATTGGCGATTGTCGCATAACCTGCCGCCATTTCTACAACAGTTGTTCCATTTGTAAAACCACCGATACAGGTTGAGTTATATTCATAATCTCTTTTATCGAGTCCCTTGAAATTCAATGCTTCAAGATACTTCATACAACTGCGTGGCCCAAGGTCTTCGTACAGACGATAGGTCGCTACGTTACTTGACTTCTCTACCGCTCTTCTCAAAGAAATGGAACCAGAATAGGAGTAGCCTGCATTCGATACGGAATCGCTTCCTGTCATACGGCTGTCATCTAAGGTACTATCTGGTGTATATCCTTTTTCGAGTGCTGGTGTGTATACAAGGAGGGGCTTAATCGCACTTCCTGGCTGACGGAAGCTTTGGTAGGCTCTGTTTAAACCGTAACCTTCCTGATCTTCCTCACGGCCACCTACGATGGCTGCCACTTTTCCTGTGGAGTTATCAATGGATACAGCTGCTCCCTGTACCTTGTAAACACCATCGTCCGTCTTTTCTGTAAACATGGAAAGCTGGGAAGATACGGAATCCTGCAACTGCTTCTGCTTCTCCATGTCTATTGAAGTATAAATACGATAGCCTGCTGAATATAAGCTTTTTTTGCAAGTGTTATACAGCTCATCGTATTCATTGTTATATTTTTCTTTTTCTGAATCACTGGAAAATGTTGTCTTAATCTCAAATCCCTGTTGTTTCATCAAGGCTTCTGTCGCACATTTTAAAATGTATGTTTCCGCGTAGTCATTCGTTGTTGTCTCTTTTTTCGGCATGATTGTTATCTTTTCAGCGACAGACTTCTCATACTGACTCTCGCTGATATAGCCGTCCTCATACATATTTTTGAGAATGCGGTCACGACGCTTTAATGTCGAGTCCTTATGTTTATAAGGATCATACCGGTTCGGACTATTTGGAATAGAACATAAAAATGCAATCTGTGAAATAGATAAATCTTTTGCATTTTTGTTAAAATACGCTTCTGAAGCAGACTCTATTCCATAGTAACCATTTGCAAAATATACATTATTCAGATAAAATTCGAGAATTTCCTGCTTTGTATACTTCTGCTCTAATGCTACCGCAATAAACATTTCTTTTATTTTACGGCTGTAAGTCTTCTCATAACCAAGGAAAATATTTCTCGCAAGCTGCTGTGTGATCGTACTTCCTCCCATTGTGATATTTCCTCTATTTAAAATGAGGGAAAGTCCTGCACGCGCCACTCCCTCCACATCAATTCCATGATGTGTGGTAAAATTCTTATCTTCTATCGAAATAATCGCCAGCTTTGCCGCATCTGGAATATCTTCATAATCAAGATAGGAAACATCCTTTTCCTGCTTTAACTTCTTTATCTCATTCCCTTCTGCGTCATATACAAGCGAGGTCTGCTCTGCTTTAAATGTGTCTTTACTGCTTTTTGCTACGTCTTTACTTGCTTCCCTGTACATTGTAACTACAGGTACTCCTACTCTTTTTACTGCAATTACTCCAAGTACACAAAAAGCCAATATCAGGCAGGTTGCCCAGATCTTAAGCACCCGCCATAATAATCCATTATGTTTCTTACTCATAGTCACCTCCGCGGTTTCGTGTCTTATAAGTTCTATACAGGTTTATTATACCATCTTTTCTTTATCTTTCCCATTCTACGGAAATTTTTGCACTATATCTGTCCTTCCCTTTTCTTTTGCTTTATTTCCAGTTATAATCAGACTATCATTAAAGTATATCACAAAGAAATGGAGAGATTATGAACTTAAAAAAAATATCTGGATATCATTTAAAATATATAGCTCTTTTTTCAATGTTCCTTGACCACATTGGAGTAATTGGCAAAGCTTTTCTGTCAAAAAACGTATATTTTCTCCTGCGGGCTGTTGGAAGGCTCTCTTTCCCCCTGTTTTGCTTTATATTGGCAGAAGGCTTTTTCCACACAAAAAACAGAAAAAAATACCAGCAGAGACTATTTATTTTTGCACTTTTATCAGAAATACCTTATGACCTGGCATTCCACTATTTACCTGCTTCAACACTTAATTCCGTCCTACATTTACAAAAACTGTCACTTACTGACTTTTCAGCCGCCTTTCAAGAGCAAAATGTATTATTCACCTTATTTTTAGGCTTTACCGCTATGATTTTAATGGAAAATGCCTCACAATACCGCCGAAATGCTTTCTATAGAAACTTTGATATTCTCATTATTTTCTGCTGCCTCAGTGAAGTTTTTCAGACCGACTGCGGGGCTGCCGGTATTTTGTGCATCTATTTCTTTTATTCAATCTATAAAAAAAGAGGAAGCTCTACCGAACTTCCAATCAAAGCAGGCTTCATCGGAACTTTGCCCGCTGCATTACCGTTACTAACATACGTCTCTCCGTTTCCAGTGCAGATATTTGCCCTTGCGGATAGTTTGCTTCTTCACTGCTACAATGGAGAAAAGGGCCGGGGAAGTAAATACTTTTACTATCTTTTCTATCCCTTGCACCTGCTGATTTTAAGCTTTATATTCTGAGGTGACTGGTATAAGAGACGCCCGAAGGGAAGAAAATACTGCCTATTTGTGACTTTCGTCGCGGCGTGTTGAATGCTCGCTTACGCGCTCGCATCCAACACTTGCTCCCAGGCCACAAATAGGCAGTATTTCCTTCCCTTCGGGCTGTCTTTGGCTCCAGTGAAATCAGTAAATTCAAAACAGAAAGAAAAAGAAGATATATCAAACCTATAATTTAAAAATGTCTAATCAGCAATATAAGAATAAAATACCTTTCCCGATTTTTCTAAGCGGTTTGTCACATCTGTTCTCGATGAGTCTGTAGATTTACCGGTGACAGGGTCTAAATATCTTATTTTTGTTGCATT
>ERZ1673742.3381-NODE-3381-length-10518-cov-4.659180_pt1 | contig 10518 bp, 10 predicted proteins | sample MGYA00580208_ERZ1673742 | MGnify/ENA primary metagenome ERZ1673742 (study PRJEB41218, sample SAMN15661774) | gut metagenome | host: Homo sapiens | place: Canada: London | collected 2015-08-20/2019-03-30 | study: EMG produced TPA metagenomics assembly of...
CGGCGGACGGGTGAATGCCATGCCGCGCGGCGAGATCGCTGCGCTTCTCGACCGGTTCTGCTCCGGCTGGGGCGGCGTGCATGAACGCGCAGACGCCGCGATTCAGCACACTATCAACTGGAAGGAGCAGCGCATGGAGTCCCCGGAGTGGCAGCCGCTGTTTCCTGATGCTGCGGAGTATGGAAACAGCGTGCTCGTCTGCGCCAATCAGGGACTTTTGACCGGCTATCCGGATGGCAGCTTTAAGCCTGAGAAGGGCGTCACCCGGGCGGAGGCCGCGGCCATCCTTGCCCGGCTTAAGGCGCAGCTGGCGCTGCGGGAAAAGGGCTGTGAATACGTCTGCACGGTCGGCGATTATTGGCTGATGCAGTACCCGGCCTCCGGCTCTGTCGGCCTTGCGCTGTATGAGCCGCTTACCGGCAAGCTGGTTCAGACGGTCGGCCTTTGGAAAGCAGCGCAGGTAGTTGAAGGCTATGCCGTGTTCGACCGCCTGCTGAGCGGCTCCGACGGCATATATGTCTGGGGCCGGGCCGGTCTCTACAAGCGCAGCGGCAATACGCTCGAGCAGATCGTGGCCGAGCCTGTGCTGGATTTCTGCTGGTACGGAGACAATACGCTCTATTATCTGAGCTGGGACGATACCAAGCAGATACCGGCATATTCTTACGCGGCCGCATATTTCCCCTGCGCCTCGAGAGTGATGGAGCTGGAAAACCCGGGACAGAATGCCGTGTGCACCATCCTTGCCGAGCGCGACGAGAGCAGCCCAACGCAGAATCTGACCGATATCTATGTGGAATACGGAACGCTATATGTTGCAGGCTCGTACTGCATGGGCATTGCGGATCTGCACGCTGCGCTCTACGAGGTCAAAGACGGTAAGCTTGTCGCACTGTTTGGCGAATATTGATTGACAAATCGGAACAAATCCGCTATACTGCATCTGTAATACAGTTACAGTGACGAAGGGAAGAAGTACCCTGACAGGTCCCGTCTCCAGAGAGCTTTCGGTCGGTGCAAGAAAGCAGACGGCGTCAGGCGAATACATCCCGGAGCTGCCCTCTGAAACGCAGGATGCTGCGCAGTAGGGGTGTGTCGGGTGCGCCCGTTATCGCGCAGGGGCGTATTGGCGCTCCGTAAGGCCGTTTCCGCAAGGGACCGGCGAACCAGAGGTGGTACCGCGAATATTCGCCCTCTGCTCGCAAAGAGCAGAGGGCGTTTCTGACAGAAGGGAGCCTTTTATGCGCCAGAAAACCTGCTCCGCCTGCGGCGGCAAGATGCAGAGCCTCGGCAATATGGAGCTGCAGAAGGGAAGATTCAGCATGCTCTTCGGCAATCTGAGTCAGATCATGTCCGGTGCGCTGGACGTGGACGTCGAATGCTGTGAGCGCTGCAAAAAGCTCGAATTCTATCTGCTGGGCGACCCGGAGGAGCCGGAGACGAGCGGCATCGAGCAGATCGCCTGCCCCTACTGCGGCGACATGCACGACATGGACGATGCCATCTGTCCCCACTGCGGCAGACGGTTGATGGAATTATAAAAAATTTTCAAACATAGAAGGAGAAATCACAATGGGTATTTATGAAGAACTGCAGGCCAGAGGGCTTGTCAAGCAGGTCACGAATGAGTCGGAGATCCGCGAAATGGTCAACGCGGGCAAGGCCAAGTTCTATATCGGCTTCGACTGCACGGCAGATTCCCTGACCGCCGGCCATTTTATGGCGCTGACACTTATGAAGCGCCTGCAGATGGCGGGCAACCAGCCCGTCGCGCTCATCGGCGGCGGCACGACCATGATCGGCGACCCGTCCGGCCGCACCGACATGCGCAAAATGCTGACGAAGGAGGACATCGACCACAATGCCGAGTGCTTCAAGCGTCAGATGGAGCGATTCATTGATTTCGGCGAAGGTAAAGCCATCATGGTCAACAATGCCGACTGGTTGCTGAACCTCAATTATATCGAACTCCTGCGGGAGGTCGGCGCCTGCTTCTCTGTCAATAACATGCTCCGTGCTGAGTGCTACAAGCAGCGCATGGAAAAGGGCCTGTCCTTCCTGGAGTTCAACTACATGATCATGCAGTCCTACGACTTCTATCATCTGTTCCAGCACTACGGCTGCAACATGCAGTTCGGCGGCGACGACCAGTGGTCGAACATGCTCGGCGGCACGGAGCTCATCCGCCGCAAGCTCGGCAAGGACGCGCACGCCATGACCATCACGCTCCTGACCGACTCGCAGGGCAAGAAGATGGGTAAGACCGCGGGCAACGCCGTCTGGCTCGACCCGAACAAGACCAGCCCCTTCGAGTTCTATCAGTACTGGCGCAACGTCGGCGACGCGGACGTCCTCAAGTGCATCCGCATGCTGACCTTCCTTCCGCTCGAGCAGATCGACGAGATGGACAAGTGGGAGGGCAGCCAGCTCAACCAGGCCAAGGAGATCCTCGCTTTCGAGCTTACCAAGCTCGTCCACGGCGAAGAAGAAGCCAGAAAGGCCGAGGCGGGCGCCAAGGCGCTCTTCGGCGGCAGCGGCAACAGCGAGCATATGCCGTCCACCGAGCTGACAGCCGAAGACTTCACTGATGACAAAATCGACACGCTGACGCTGCTCGTGAAGTGCGGTCTAGCTGCGTCCAAGGGTGAAGGCCGCCGACTCGTCCAGCAGGGCGGTATCAGCGTGAACGACGAAAAGGTCACCGACTTCGCCACCATGTTCGAAAAGACCACCTTCACCGGCGACGGCGCCGTCATCCGCAAAGGCAAGAAGGTCTTCCACAAGGCATTTGCAAAATAATTTTATGTTAACCGCCCGGTGCGAGTCGCCGGGCGGTTTTTACAAGAACGGCGCAAGGAGACGACATGGATCAGGAAACTCTGAAGCTTCGGCGGCTATCCGCACAATATCTGCTTGCACCCGATTCCCGCCTGCACGTCGTGTGCGCGATGGACGGCTTTCAGGCGCAGTTTCTTTCCAACGCGATGCACGCCATGCGCCTGCGAAGCGCGGATCCTGACGCGGGTTATGCCGCGGACGGACTGGTAAGGAGCTGGACGCTCCGCGGGACAATGCACCTGTTTGCGGAAGCGGATCTTCCGCTTTTTCTGCACGACGGCTGCCGGTATCACAGCCGGGACTGGACGGTCCCGTCCTTCTGGAACCAGCGCCCGGACTGGGCGCTGACGCCGCAGCGGCAGGCGTATTTCTCGGATCTGATCGTAGACACGCTCACACAGGGACCGATGACGCGCGAGGCGCTCAAGGTCCGCTGCCGCGCCGCCGGGATGACGGAGGCGGAGGAAGCATCGATGTTCCACCCCTGGGGCGGCGGGATCCGGGAGCTGTGCGAGCGAGGTTTTCTCTGCGGCACGGCCAGCGAGGAAAAAGCCTTCCGGCTCTGCCCGCCGTTCGTACCGATGGCTGAGGAAACTGCACTGCAGGAGCAGCTGCGGCGGTATCTGGCAAGCTTCGGCCCGGTCTCGCTCCGGGACGCCGCCTACTTTTTTGCCCTCCCGCAGGCGAGGCTCCGGGCACTTCTCATGCAGCTGCCGGTCAGCGCCGACAGCTTTGACGGGCAAACGCTTTATTCGCTGGACGACGGCAGGGAAGCGGGAGATGCGCTCCCGGACTGCCTGCTGCTGGCGGGCTTTGCCCCGCTGATGCTGGGGTATGAGAAAAAGCAGAGCATTTTTCTTCCGCCGGAATATCTGCGCGGCATTTTTAGCCTGTCCGGCATCGTTATGCCGCCGGTCCTGCTGCGGGGCACGGTCGCGGGCCGGTGGAAACGCAGCGGAAAACGGCTGCAGATCACCGCATTCCGGCCATTTACGCCAGAAGAACGGCGATGGGTCAATACGGCCGCGGCGCAGCTCTGGCCGGAAGCGGAGGTTTTCTTTCCGGCGGAATAAACCGCCCTTTTCAAACGGAAAAAACCATGCTATACTTTTCCTGAGCCTCATACGCTGATATGGGGTGATGAAATGAAAAAATGGGTACAAATCGTTCTGCCGGTGATGCTGTTTGCGACGGTGCTGTATTTCTGCGTGTTCGCCGTCGTGTTCTATCAGAGCGAGCAGACGGCCGCGCTCCTTGGTTCGGGTATGACCGTCGTGCTCGACGCCGGACATGGCGGGGAGGACGGCGGCGCGACCGGCGTGAGCGGCACGTCGGAGGCGGCGCTGAATCTGGAGATCTCGCTGCGGGTGCGCGATCTGCTGCGGCTCTGCGGTGTGCAGGTCTCGATGATCCGGGAGACGGACACCGCCGTCTATTCCGACGGCTGCCGCACGATCGCCGAGAAAAAGGTCTCGGACATCAAAAACCGTGCGAGCACAGTCAACCAGACCGAGCAGCCGCTGCTGCTCAGCATCCATCAGAATTTTTTTACCGAGGGCAAATACCATGGCGCGCAGGTCTTCTACGCCAAAACGCCCGGCAGCCAACAGCTCGCGGAGCAGCTGCAGAGCAATCTCGCCCTCGGGCTGGAGCCGGACAATCACCGGCAGTGCAAAAAATCCGACGGCGTGTACCTGATGGAGCATATCGACTGCACGGGTGTGCTGGTCGAGTGCGGGTTTTTGTCCAACTACGAGGAAGAACAGCGGCTGCTGCAGCCGGAATATCAGAAAAAGCTGGCCGCCGTGATTGCGGGAACGCTCTCGGTCTGGCTTTCAGAGGAGCATCCGAATGAAATCTAAAACCGTCTTTATCTGCAAGCAGTGCGGCAATGAGACGCCGCGCTGGCAGGGCCAGTGCCCCGCGTGCGGGGCCTGGAACTCGATCATTGAATTTGAGGATAAAAAGACGCCTGCCACCAAGGCGGCAGGCCGGTCGGGTCTTTCCCGCTCCGCGCCGAAAAAGCTCAAAGAGGTGACAGGGGAGCAGGAGATCCGCTTTTCCACCGGCATGCACGAGCTTGACCGGGTATTGGGCGGCGGCGGGGTCCGCGGGTCGCTGATTTTGGTCGGCGGCGCACCTGGCATCGGCAAATCGACGCTGCTGCTGCAGATCTGCGCGTACCTGGGAAAAACGCTGCGGATCCTCTATGTCTCCGGCGAGGAATCGGAAAAGCAGATCAAGCTGCGAGCCGACCGTCTGCAGGTTGCGTCGGACGAGCTGTACATCCTCTCGGAAACCGATCTGACCGAGATCCTGAGCGCGGTGGATGAAGTCCAGCCGGACATTCTCATTGCCGACTCCATCCAGACGCTCTATACCCCGGAAAATACCTCTGCCCCCGGCAGCATTTCGCAGGTCAAGGACTGCACCATGGCGCTCATGCAGCTGGCAAAGAGCAGCGGCGTGACGGTCTTTGTCGTCGGTCACGTCAACAAAGAGGGCGCGATCGCCGGGCCGAAGGTGCTCGAGCACATGGTCGACTGTGAGCTGTTCTTCGAAGGTGAGCATGCAAGCAGCTACCGCATTCTGCGGGCGGCCAAAAACCGCTTTGGCTCGACAAACGAGATCGGCGTCTTTGAGATGGAGGGCAAGGGACTCGTTGAGGTCCCGAACCCCTCGGAGATGCTGCTGGCCGGTCGGCCGCTCGGCGCTCCCGGCACCTGCGTCGCCTGCGTGATGGAGGGCACGCGCCCGGTCCTCGCGGAAATTCAGGCGCTCGTCACCCGGACGAACTTCAATGTGCCCCGCCGCACGGCGGACGGCTTTGACTTCAACCGTGCGAACCTCATGCTGGCCGTGCTCGAAAAGCGCGGCGGCGTGAATATCGGCATGTCGGACGCCTATGTGAACGTCATCGGCGGTCTGCAGCTGGACGAGCCCGCGGCGGACCTGGCACTGGTGCTTGCCGCGGCCTCGAGCTTCCGTGACAAGCCCATCGATCCGTCGACGGCAGCCATCGGCGAGGTCGGCCTGACCGGAGAGATCCGCGCCGTGACCGGCCTGCAGCAGCGCCTGACCGAGGCAGCCCGCACGGGCTTCAAGACCTGCATCATTCCACGCCACGGCACGGCCAATCTCACCGCGCCGGACGGCGTGGAGCTGCTGCGCGTGCGCAATATCCGCGAAGCCATCGAGCTCGCACTGGCATAGGAGGAACACAGATGCAAGTCCATAAGCTATTGGAGACCTTACATATCGCCGAGCGGCTCAAGGACGAGCTGCGCCACTGCGACACGTCGAAGGGCCGGCGCGAGAGCGTCGCCGAGCACAGCTGGCGCATCGCGCTGATGGCGCTTTTCATGCAGGATGAGTTCCCGGAGCTGGATATCAACAAGGTCATCCGGATGTGCCTGATCCACGATCTTGGCGAGTGCTTCACCGGTGATATCCCGACGTTTTTGAAGACGGCGGAAGACGAGAAGAAGGAAGACCGGGTGCTGGCCGACTGGGTCGCGTCGCTGCCGGAGCCGTATTGCCGCGAGCTTGCGGCGCTGTATGCCGAGATGAACGCCCTGCAGACCGGGGAGGCGAGGCTCTATAAGTCCTTGGACAAGCTGGAGGCTGTCATCCAGCACAATGAGGCCGATATCTCCACCTGGGAGCCGCACGAGTATGACCTCAACCTGACCTACGCCGACGACATCGTGACCTTCAGCCCGTATCTGCGGAGTCTGCGCGAGGCCATCCGCGACGATACGAAGCAGAAGATTGCGGACGCACAGAAAAAAGAATGAGAAAAGCCCCGGAACCTTACGGTTCCGGGGCGTATTTTGTAGATCCGCCTCGTCAGGCGTCTTTGAACATATGATAGAAGATCCCATCACCGGCAGAGGTCGTCTGGCGGATCGGCTCGCCTGCGATGCGGAAGCCGGCTTTTTCGTAGCACCGGACTGCCCGGCGGTTCCACGTGCGGACCTCGAGATACAGCGGTTTTCCCGGAAACAGACTCCGGCAGATGCTGCACGCGATCCGCGTCATCTGCTGCCCGTAGCCCTTGCCGCAGTGCTCCGGCGCGGCACCGATGCCAAAGAAGACCTCCGTTTCCTCCTCATAGAGATTGATGAACCCGACAAGGTCCGCCCCGTCATAGAAGGAATAAAAGTGATTCTTCGGGTTGGCAAAGCCGAAGCCGGTCTGCTTCTGCTGCGCATAGGGCGTGCTGTTATAGACGGCATAGTCGCCGTCATACTTCCACGCCGTGATGCGGTATTTTTCTTCTTCGGTCGTTTTATGATAGGTAAGCATTGTCCCTCCTGCATGGAGATCCCCGCTTACGCGTCCATTTGATCCTGTTTAATAGGCAACTTCCTGGTTGGCCGGCGTCTCCAGCAGCTCCGGGTTTTCCAGCAGCGTCTTGAGCAGCCGGATGGTCTTGGAGTAGTAATAGCCGTCTGCCAGGCGCTCGTCGATCGTAAGACCCAGATCCAGCATCTCGCGCATTTCAATCGTGCCGTCCTCATGATAGACCGGGCGCTTCGACTTTTCGCCGATGATGCAGAACACCGAGCAGGTACCCCAGTTGGTCAAGTGATGATAGCCGCAGTTGAGCTTGATGGAGCCGAGGTTCGAGATGACGCAGGTCGTATAGTACGGGTCGGTCTCAATGATGCTCGCCGGGATCCAGCCGTGGATATCCAGCCGCGTCAGGATCCAGACCAGGAACTTGCCGAGCCAGCGCGGCATGTGGTTGAAAAAGTCCATGCTGTCTGTCGACGAGTCGACCTTATGTACGTCCTTGCAGTCCAGGATCTGATGGCGAAGATCCTCGTGGATGGAATCGACGTCGGAGTCGTCCTTCGCGTGGATGACGGCGAGCGCCTCGGCGGCCTCATCGGCAAACTGCTTCTTGACGACGAAGGACATCGAGATCTCGTTGCGCTGGTAGAAGTTCTTGTTGGCGATAAAGCGGTTCATCTTCGGCCGCAGCGTGATCGTCTTGACGAGCGCGGCCACGATCAGATGGAACATCGTATAGGGGAATTCCGTTTCTGTTTCATTCTTTTTCTTGAGATACGCGTTCATATTGGTGAGGTCGATCGTCTCGCGGATGTAGGCCTCATTGTCGCAGCGGTTCGGGTAGATCAGCGGCGTAATGAAGTGCATCCCGTCGAGATCACGGAGCAGCACACCATCTTTCCGGTCGCCCCAGCGACGTTTTTTCTTTTCCATTTCAAATCACACACCTTTTTGACGGAATCCCGTCAGCAATGCCTATACGATACCAAAGAACGACAGGAAATGCAAGCCTGAGGGCCAAAATTCAGGCAAAAAGCGGCATTTGACACACATCTGTTTCTCCAACGCGGGCACTTGTCAGGAACGTGTGTTTGTACTTGTAGAAGTTTCACAAAACATTCGGCGAAATTCACCCGTTTTTTCATATTTCACTACTTGACAGTATTAAAGCGGCAGAGTATAATGAGCCCATCATTTCAAGGAGGTGCGCACGATGATGCAGTTCACGGCAAAGCAGAATACCGCTTGTTCCGATGCGTCCAGCTGCGCACCGGCTACCTGCTGTGCAGCTTCTGCATGCACGGCTGATTCTGCCGCATTCTGCAAGGACACTGCTATTCTGGCAGTGTCCTTTTTCATTATTATTCTTGTATCCATTTGCCTTTGCATTCTGGGCCTTCGCGGCCTGCTGGTACGTCTGGTACTGGCGTGGGGCCTTGTAATTATTATGATGCACAACAGCAAAAGCGCAAAAAGCAACAGCGAGACGGATACCCCTGAAGCGGCCTGAGCGGCCGGATGAATCAGGCATTCGAAGCGGTTCTGCTTTTTGCAGAGCCGCTTTTTTGAATTGCATACAGTAAAAACAAAGTGAGGTAAATGAAAATGAAAAAAGCAATGAAACTTGTAAGCCTCGTGCTGGCAGTCGTCATGCTGCTCGGCTGCCTTGCAGCCTGCTCCTCCAAGTCGGCTACCACGGATTCGACCGCATCCACCGACACGGCGTCCACTGACACCGCTGCTTCCGATTCCAGCGAAGCTTCTTCTGACGGCGGCGAGATCGTTATCGCCCTCATCAGCAACACCACCGGCGACTACGCCCAGTACGGCCAGCCCGTCCGTGACGGCGCAATGCTCTACATCAACCAGCTGAACGCCAACGGCGGCATCAACGGCAAGCAGGTCAAGGTCCTGGAGTACGACGACAAGGGCGACGGCGTTGAGGCTGTCAACGCTTACAACCTTGCCTGCGACAACGGCATCACCGCCGTCTTCGGCGCAACGCTGACCGGCCCGACCATCGCTTTGGCTGACGCGACCTACGAAGACAACATGCCGCAGGTCACCGCCTCTGCAACGGCTTCCGGCGTCACCATGATCGACCCGGATGATCCCGACAGCGAGATCCGTCAGAACGTCTTCCGCGCCTGCTTCATCGACCCCTATCAGGGCAAGAAGATGGCCGATTACGCTGTTGAAAAGCTGAGCGCCAAGACCGCCGCGATCTTCTACCAGACCGGCAGCGACTACTCCGAAGGCCTGATGAACGCATTCGCTGAAGAGGCGAAGGCCATTGGTCTGGAGATCGTCGACACCGAAGCTTTCGCCGAGGGCGACAAGGACTTCAAGGCCCAGATGACCAACATCGCTGCTGCTGCTCCCGACGTTGTCTTTGCTCCGATCTACTACGCTGAGGCTGGCCTGGCCATCACGGCTGCCCGCGCTGCCGGCTGCACCGCGACCTTTATGGGCGGCGACGGCTTTGGCTCCGTCAAGAACTACGCTTCCGCTGACGACCTCGAAGGCTCCGTCTACTGCTCCGGCTACGCGCCCGGCACCGACTCCGTCAAGCAGTTCGAAGAGGACTACAAGGCTGCTTACAACGTCGACGAGATCCCCAACATGTTTGCGCCTCTGGCCTATGACGCCGCCATGCTGCTCTGCGAAGGTCTGAAGGCTGCCGAAGCACAGGGCCTGACCGCCGGCACTGACGAGTACAAGCAGGCTGTCATCGACGCCATCAAGACCATGGACGGCACCGAGGGCATCACCGGCTCCTACGCGTTTGACGAGTTCAACAACCCCATCAAGCCCGTTGCCATTATCGAGCTGACCGGCGGTAACGAGGTCTATCAGGAAATGTTCTAATTTCCCTGATACGGCTTGCAAAATTCGGGAAACCAGTATATTATAGTTATAATTTGTCGGCCCCTGACGAATGGGCCGACGCAAAAGCCGGGCAGGTACGGAGATCTTCCGTACCTGCCCCCGGCGGACATCGGATGGACGATTCCAACTCGGCTTGGCGTCGGCCATCGGATGTCCGCAAAGAGAAGGGAAAGTGAGGTATCAACATGAACCTGTCGTTGCTGCTCTCGCAGCTGTTCAACGGCCTGCAGACAGGCTCGATTTACGCGCTGGTGGCCCTTGGCTACAGCATGGTCTACGGTATTATCCTGCTTCTGAACTTCGCACACGGCGATATCATCATGGTCGGCGCCTATGCCGCCTTCTACGCTATGACGACGTTCCACATGCACCCCATCGTATCTGTTGTCATCGCCGTCATTACCAGCACGCTGCTTGGTGTCGTGATCGAAAAGGTCTCCTATACGCCGCTGCGCAAAGCGCCGCGTCTGAGCCTGCTGATCACCGCCATCG
>ERZ1673742.3389-NODE-3389-length-10484-cov-32.106434_pt1 | contig 10484 bp, 10 predicted proteins | sample MGYA00580208_ERZ1673742 | MGnify/ENA primary metagenome ERZ1673742 (study PRJEB41218, sample SAMN15661774) | gut metagenome | host: Homo sapiens | place: Canada: London | collected 2015-08-20/2019-03-30 | study: EMG produced TPA metagenomics assembly of...
AGAGCATCTGCCTTACAAGCAGAGGGTCGGCGGTTCGAATCCGTCAACGCCCACTGGAAATTTTCATTCGAAGGTGGTCTTGCAAGTGATTGTAAGGCCATTTTTTTATCCGTTAACTTCCTTTTCTTAAAATCTTTATCCTTTATGTCTTGTTACTCAGAAAAAAGCAGTAATTTTGCAGTCCGATAATTATCATCATAAATACGACGTATGAAACTTGATTTACTTACCGCAATCTCTCCGATTGACGGTCGATACAGAGGCAAAACGGATGTTTTGGCTGCCTATTTTTCAGAATTTGCACTGATTAAATACCGTGTACAAGTTGAAATAGAATACTTTATCACGCTGTGTGAGCTGCCTTTGCCGCAACTGAAAGGGGTGGATAAGGGCGTTTTCGAAACCTTGAGAAACATTTACCGTAACTTCTCCGAAGCCGACGCGCAACGCATTAAGGACATTGAGAGCGTGACGAACCATGATGTGAAGGCTGTGGAGTATTTCTTAAAAGAAGAGTTTGACAAGTTGGGTGGTATGGACGACTATAAGGAGTTCATCCATTTTGGCCTGACTTCACAAGATATCAACAATACGTCTGTTCCTTTGTCTGTAAAGGAGGCGTTGGAGCAGGTGTACTATCCTCAAATAGAGGAACTGATAGCGCAGCTCCGTGCTTATGCGGAAGAGTGGGCCGCTATCCCCATGCTTGCCAAGACACACGGACAACCGGCTTCGCCTACCCGTTTGGGCAAGGAGGTAATGGTGTTTGTCTACCGTCTGGAACGCCAGTTGGCAACGCTGAAGGCTTGTCCGGTGACAGCAAAGTTCGGTGGCGCTACGGGTAATTACAATGCCCATCATGTGGCTTATCCGGAATATGACTGGAAGGCATTCGGCAATAAGTTCGTTTCCGAAAAGCTTGGCTTGGAACGCGAGGAGTATACTACCCAGATATCCAATTACGATAATCTGTCTGCCATCTTTGATGCCATGAAGCGCATCAATACGGTGATGATTGATATGAACCGTGACTTCTGGCAATATATCTCTATGGAATACTTCAAGCAGAAGATTAAAGCCGGTGAGGTGGGCTCCAGCGCGATGCCGCACAAGGTGAACCCGATTGACTTTGAAAATGCGGAAGGAAACCTGGGCATGGCGAATGCTATTCTTGAGCACTTGGCGGTAAAACTGCCGGTTTCCCGTTTGCAGCGTGACTTGACGGACTCTACCGTGCTCCGCAATGTGGGTATGCCGTTCGGGCATATCATTATTGCCATACAAAGTTCTTTGAAGGGTTTGCGTAAGTTGCTGTTGAACGAACCGGCCATCTACCGTGACCTGGACAATTGCTGGAGCGTGGTGGCCGAGGCTATCCAGACCATTCTGCGCCGCGAGGCCTATCCGCATCCCTATGAAGCGTTGAAAGCGTTGACCCGTACCAATCAGGCCATTACGGAAGCGTCTATCAAGGAATTTATAGAGGGACTGAATGTAAGTGAAGAGATAAAGAAAGAATTGCGGGTGATTACCCCCCATACTTATACGGGAATTTAAGCAACCACAGAAGTGTACCGGAGGAATTTCAACTTTTTACTCCGGCAATTGTTATAGAAACATATAAAATTCAAGGTATAATAGAGACAATGAATGGCCGTGAGGCCAAGGTTTAATTTTATTCGAATAAAAAACAATGAGTACAGAAAACGAAACTTGGCGTGATGCTTCTTCCGCAGAGGAGAACTCAGGTGCCGGCCGCGATGGTAACCAATTTAACAAGGAAGGTGGCTACAGCCGTCCGTCTTACAACCGTGATAATGGCGACCGTCCTTATCGCCCCAGATTTAACAGTGAAAACGGGGACCGCCCGCAGCGTCCTTATAACAGTGACCGCCCTTATCGCCCGCGCTTTAATCCTGGTGCGGACAATGGTGACCGTCCGCAGCGTCCTCGTTACAATAACGATAATGGCGACCGTCCCTATCGTCCGCGCTATAACAGCGAAGGCGGCGACCGTCCGCAACGCCCTTATGGAAACAATTCGGGTGACCGTCCTTACCGTCCGCGCTATAACAGCGAAGGTGGCGACCGTCCGCAACGCCCTTATAATAGTGACCGTCCGCAGCGCCCGCGTTATGGCAATGAGGGTGGTGACCGTCCGCAACGTCCTTATAACGGCGACCGCTCCTACAACAGCGACCGTTCTTATAATACGGACCGTCCGCAGCGTCCTCGCTACAATAATGAGGGTGGTGACCGTCCTTATCGTCCACGCTTCAATTCGGGTGGTGGAAGACCTGGCGGATACGGCAACAGAGACAGCTATAGCCGTCCAGTCCGTCGTTCGGCCGATTATGACCCCAATGCTAAGTACAGCAAGAAGAAACAGATAGAATATAAGGAGCAGTTTGTGGACCCGAACGAGCCTATCCGCCTGAACAAATTCCTGGCCAATGCCGGTGTTTGCTCCCGTCGCGAGGCTGATGAATTCATCACTGCTGGAGTCGTTTCTGTAAACGGAGAGGTGGTAACGGAATTGGGAACCAAGATTAAGCGTGGCGATGAAGTGAAGTTCCACGACCAGACGGTCAGCATCGAACGTAAGATTTACGTCCTGCTGAACAAGCCGAAAGATACAGTGACTACTTCGGATGATCCCCAGGCACGTCGCACGGTGATGGATTTGGTGAAGGGCGCATGCGACGAACGTATTTATCCGGTAGGTCGTCTGGACCGCAATACTACAGGTGTATTGCTGCTGACAAACGATGGTGACCTGGCTTCCAAGCTGACGCATCCCAAGTATCTGAAGAAGAAGATATATCATGTGCATTTGGACAAGAACCTGACAAAAGCCGATATGGAGCAGATTGCAGCCGGCATTCAACTGGATGATGGGGAAATCCATGCAGATGCCATCAGCTATACGGATGACTTCAAGAAAGATGATGTCGGTATTGAAATCCACTCCGGCAAGAACCGTATCGTGCGTCGTATCTTCGAATCGCTGGGATACAAGGTGATGAAACTGGACCGTGTGTATTTTGCCGGTTTAACCAAGAAAGGCCTGCGCCGCGGCGAATGGCGTTACCTCACGGAACAAGAGGTGAACTTCCTGCGCATGGGTTCTTTTGAGTAATATATATAATAAGGTATAATAACTGTTTTATGGAAAAGATTAGTAGAACAAAGATTGTTGACCTGCTGAAGCGTGAAGATTTTGGCGCTATGGTCAACGTGAAGGGCTGGGTTCGTACCCGCAGAGGTAGTAAGCAAGTAAACTTTATCGCGCTGAATGACGGTTCTACAATAAATAATGTGCAGATTGTAGTAGACTTGGGTAACTTCGATGAGGAGATGCTGAAAGAGATTACTACCGGTGCTTGTTTGAGCGTAAACGGTGTGCTGACGGAATCTGTCGGTTCCGGTCAGAAGGCCGAAGTGCAGGCCCGCGAAATCGAAGTGCTGGGAACTTGCGATAACACGTATCCGTTGCAGAAGAAAGGTCATTCCATGGAGTTCCTCCGTGAGATAGCCCATCTGCGTCCCCGTACCAATACGTTCGGGGCTGTGTTCCGTATTCGTCATAATATGGCGATTGCCATTCACAAGTTCTTCCATGACAGAGGATTCTTCTATTTTCATACTCCGATTATCACGGCTTCCGACTGTGAAGGCGCAGGCCAGATGTTCCAGGTGACTACGAAGAACCTTTACGACTTAAAGAAAGATGAGAACGGTTCCATTATTTACGATGATGACTTTTTCGGAAAGCAGGCCAGCCTGACTGTTTCCGGACAGTTGGAAGGCGAACTTGCCGCTACTGCATTGGGAGCCATCTATACATTCGGTCCTACGTTCCGTGCCGAGAATTCCAATACTCCCCGCCACTTGGCAGAGTTCTGGATGATTGAGCCGGAAGTGGCGTTCAATGATATTACGGACAATATGGACCTGGCGGAAGATTTCATCAAATATTGTGTACAGTGGGCTTTGGACAACTGTGCCGACGATGTGAAGTTCCTCAATGACATGTTTGATAAGGGCTTGATTGAACGTCTGCAAGGTGTCTTGAAAGAAAGCTTCGTGCGCCTGCCTTATACGGAAGGTATCAAGATATTGGAAGAGGCTGTTGCCAAAGGGCATAAGTTTGAATTCCCGGTGTACTGGGGAGTTGACTTGGCTTCCGAACATGAGCGCTATCTGGTGGAAGACCACTTCAAGCGTCCGGTTATCCTGACTGACTATCCGAAGGAAATCAAAGCGTTCTATATGAAGCAGAACGAAGACGGCAAGACCGTGCGTGCCATGGATGTACTCTTCCCGAAGATTGGAGAAATCATTGGCGGTTCCGAACGTGAATCGGATTACAACAAGCTGATGACGCGCATTGACGAACTTCACATCCCGATGAAGGATATGTGGTGGTATCTCGATACCCGTAAGTTCGGTACATGTCCCCACTCCGGGTTCGGTTTGGGCTTTGAGCGCTTGCTGCTGTTCGTTACGGGCATGACGAATATCCGTGATGTCATACCGTTTCCGCGTACGCCGCGCAACGCCGAGTTCTAAGTTTCGGAATATACAAACTGGATAAAATCATCCGCACAAACATTCTGTTGTTTGTGCGGTTTTTTTATACCCAAAAATGTTATAATCTCAAAATAAATCTTTATATTTGTGTCTAGCGGAACGACATAACGTTAACCAACATCATACGAATATGAAACGGAACTATTTCTTTACCATGCTGGCAGCGGTGCTGCTTGCGGTAGCGGGAGCCAATGCGCAGGAGAGCGCAGAGTTTAGGCCTGCGGAACTGGCAGGAATTTGGCAGTTATGTCATTATGTGTCCGAAATCCCGGATGTTCCCGGGATATTGAAACCGAGTAATACCTTTAAAGTGCTGAGTGATGACGGCCGCATTGTCAACTTTACAATGATTCCTGGCAAGGATGCCATCATCACGGGGTATGGGACTTATCAGCAGCTGACGGATAATTCCTATAAGGAAAGTATTGAGAAAAACATCCATCTGCCCATGTTGGACCACAAAGACAATATATTGGAGTTTGAAATAGGGGACGACGGGGTAATGTACCTGAAGTATTTTATAGCTAAGGACTTGAATGGGAATGAACTGAATACATGGTTCCATGAAACATGGAAGCGGGTGGGCATGCCCGCGAAATTCCCCGAGGACCTTGTCCGTTGATATTTCTTTCTCTTTCCCGTTTCTTTCTCAATGCAGCTTTGAAGGTCTTCTATGATGGCATTGGCCGATGAAGGCCGCATCATAAAGAGTTGTTCTAGCGGAGATTCTTTCGTTTCTCCGCAGGATAACTTTGTCTGTTGTATATCAGCCAAGTGGCTCTCTAAAAAAAAGTGGAAAACTTTTGCCAGTTCTAAGAAAAACCGTACCTTTGCAAGCCGATTATTATCTCAAAAGGATAAGCATTTAATTCATAGCGAGTTAATCTTCCATTGTCCGGGATGACTGGCTTGCGGTGAAGAAAAACATTTTAGTAGTAACATTTTAAAAAACAATTAAGAGTGGATACTTTAAGTTACAAGACCATTTCTGCAAACAAAGCTACAGTGACTAAAGAATGGGTCATTGTTGACGCTACAGACCAGGTATTGGGTCGTCTGGGCGCAAAAGTTGCGAAACTGTTGAGAGGAAAGTATAAACCTAACTTTACCCCTCACGTAGATTGTGGCGATAATGTAATCATTATCAACGCCGACAAAGTAAAATTAACCGGTAACAAGTGGAATGACAAGGTATATCTGTCATATACAGGTTATCCTGGCGGCCAGAGAGAAATCACTCCTGCCCGTTTGCAGGCAAAACCGAACGGTGATGACAAGTTACTGAGAAAAGTAGTAAAGGGTATGTTGCCTAAGAACAAGTTGGGCGCAAAATTGCTGGGCAATATGTATGTATATGCCGGCAGCGAGCACAAACACGATGCTCAGAACCCGAAAATGATTGATATTAACGTACTTAAATAAGAGATAATGGAAGTAGTAAATGCATTAGGCAGACGTAAAAGTGCAATTGCACGTATTTTCGTAAGCGAAGGTACTGGAAAGATTACTATTAATAAGAGAGACCTCGCAGAGTACTTTCCATCAAGCATTCTTCAGTATGTAGTTAAACAGCCGTTGAATAAGCTGGGTGTTGCTGAAAAGTACGACATCAAAGTTAATCTCTGCGGTGGCGGTTTCACCGGCCAGTCTCAGGCTTTGCGTTTGGCAATTGCCCGCGCACTGGTGAAAATCAATGCTGAGGACAAGGCTGCTCTCCGTTCTGAAGGTTTCATGACTCGTGATCCTCGTTCTGTTGAACGTAAGAAACCGGGACAACCGAAAGCACGTCGTAGATTCCAGTTCAGTAAACGTTAAGAGTTGGAGAACGGTTGGGGCGGACAAGTTGCTTAATTCTCGACTTTCACCTCTCAACTCTCAACTGAAAAAGCGTTTAGTATCTAAACTACCGGGACTCTTCAGATTCAGACTACCCGGCGGTTGGTTTAGAAGAAACAAAAAAGAAAGTAAACGATTAATTTAAAAGAAAATGTCTAGAACAAATTTTGATACATTATTAGAAGCCGGTTGCCACTTCGGTCACTTGAAAAGAAAGTGGAACCCTGCAATGGCTCCTTACATCTTCATGGAGCGCAATGGTATTCACATCATTGACCTCAACAAGACGGTTGCTAAAATTGACGAAGCTGCTGAAGCTTTGAAGCAAATCGCTAAATCAGGAAAGAAAGTCCTGTTTGTTGCTACTAAAAAACAAGCTAAGCAGGTGGTTGCCGATAAGGCTGCATCTGTAAATATGCCTTATGTAATCGAGCGTTGGCCGGGTGGTATGTTGACTAACTTCCCGACTATCCGTAAGGCTGTCAAGAAGATGGCTACCATCGACAAGTTGACAAGCGACGGTACCTATTCAAACCTCTCCAAGAGAGAAATTCTTCAGATTTCACGTCAACGTGCAAAGTTGGACAAGACTTTGGGCTCTATCGCTGACCTGACTCGTCTGCCGTCTGCTCTGTTCGTTATCGACGTAATGAAGGAAAACATCGCAGTTCGTGAAGCTAATCGTCTGGGGATTCCCGTATTCGGTATCGTTGATACAAACTCCGATCCTACGAATATCGATTTCGTAATCCCGGCAAATGATGACGCTACTAAGTCAGTAGAAGTTATTCTTGATGCTTGCTGCGCTGCTATGCAGGAAGGTCTGGAAGAACGTAAGGCCGAAAAGGTAGACATGGAAGCTGCCGGTGAAGCTCCTGCCAACAAAGGTAAGAAGAAAGCTACAAAAGCAAGACTCGACAAGTCCGACGAGGAAGCAATCAATGCCGCTAAGGCTGCTGCTTTCATGAAGGAAGAAGAGGCTTAATCATACTGTTGAGAGTTGAGAATTGAAAGTTGAGAGTTACTTTACGGCAATTCTCAATTCTCTATTCTCAACTCTCAATTACTTTATAAGGATATTATTAACAATTAAAATAAAAAGATATTATGGCTGTAAGTATGGCTGATATAACCAAGCTCCGCAAGATGACCGGTGCTGGTATGATGGATTGCAAAAATGCTTTGACTGAAGCTGAAGGCGATTTCGACAAGGCAATGGAAATTATCCGTAAGAAGGGACAAGCTGTTGCAGCTAAGCGTTCAGATCGCGAGGCTTCTGAAGGCTGTGTGCTGGCTAAGACTACGGGTGACTTTGCCGTTATCATCGCTCTGAAGTGCGAAACTGACTTCGTGGCTCAGAATGCTGATTTCGTGAAATTGACTCAGGACATTCTGGACCTTGCCGTGGCTAACAAGTGCAAGACTCTGGACGAAGTAAAAGCTCTGCCGATGGGCAACGGTACTGTACAGGATGCTGTAACAGACCGTAGCGGTATCACTGGCGAGAAGATGGAGTTGGATGGTTACATGACTGTAGAAGGTGCAAGCACTGTGGTTTATAACCACATGAACAGAAATGGCCTCTGCACTATTGTTGCTTTCAACAAGGCTGTTGAAGAAGGACTGGCTAAGCAGATTGCCATGCAGATTGCTGCCATGAACCCGATTGCAGTAGACGAAGATGGCGTATCTGAAGAAATCAAGCAGAAGGAAATAGATGTTGCTATCGAGAAGACAAAAGCTGAACAGGTACAGAAGGCTGTTGAGGCTGCTTTGAAGAAGGCTGGTATCAACCCGGCTCACGTGGACAGCGAAGACCACATGGAAAGCAACATGGCCAAAGGCTGGATTACTGCTGAAGACGTGGCAAAGGCAAAGGAAATCATTGCTACTGTTTCTGCCGAGAAAGCTGCACATCTGCCTGAACAAATGATTCAGAATATTGCTAAGGGCCGTCTTGGCAAGTTCTTGAAAGAAGTTTGCTTGCTGAACCAGGAAGACATCATGGACGGCAAGAAGACAGTTAGAGAAGTCTTGAAAGAAGCTGATCCTGAATTGAAGGTTGTTGACTTCAAACGTTTTACTTTGCGCGCTGAATAATTCCGCTTAGAAACGATTCTATAAAAAGAAGTGGCCGTATATGGAGTTGAATTCCTAAACGGTCACTTTTTTATGCCTCTACAGTTGCAGTGAGACGGATGATGCGTTTATCCCACGGGCTTGGTTTGCGTGTATCCTTCTGCCTTCAGGAGGTCGATGACACGTTGTTTGAAGTCGCCTTGCACGATGATTTCTCCATCTTTGGCACTTCCGCCTACTCCACATTTACTTTTCAGCAATTTGCCCAGTTCTTTCAGATTATTGTCGGTGCCCACGAAACCGGTGACAAGAGTGACGACTTTGCCACCCCGGTTCTTGCGGTCCAGCTGTACACGCAGGCGTTGTTGTGCAGGGGGGAGGGTAGCTTGCTCCTCATCGTCATTCATCTCATAGTTGTAGTCCGGGTTGGTGGAATAGACTATATTCAACCGTTCTTTCCAATCATTATTCTTCATACTTCTTTCTTTTAAACTTCCCAAAAGTACGATATTATGTGGAATTATGCAATTAGAAATTATGTTAAGCTTTTGTTGCATCCGTGTTACTGATTAGAAAAAAAGCACTACTTTTGTCAATCGCAATATTGAGAACTTAAATAAGAAACTATGAGCAGTCCGTTACAGAAAAAAGAAACCATGAAGGTGCCGGAACCTACCTTGCGCCGGCTTCCGTGGTACCTTTCTAATGTAAAGTTGCTGAAACAAAAGGGGGAACGATTCGTATCATCCACCCAGATTTCCAAGGAAATCAATATTGATGCTTCACAAATTGCCAAAGACCTTTCGTATGTCAATATCTCGGGGCGTACGCGTGTGGGCTATGAGGTGGACACACTGATAGCTGTACTGGAGGACTTCCTGGGATTTACCAATATACACAAAGCCTTTCTGTTCGGTGTCGGAAGCTTGGGAGGTGCCTTGCTGCGCGACTCGGGCCTAAGCCATTTCGGTTTGGAGATAGTGGCTGCTTTCGATGTGAAGCCCGAACTGGTGGGTACGACACTGAGCGGCATCCCCATCTATCACTCGGACGAGTTCAAGCAGAAGATGCAGGAGTACGATGTCAATATAGGCGTGCTGACGGTACCTATCGAAATAGCCCAGCAGATAACGGATTCCATGGTAGAGGGCGGTATCAAGGCCGTATGGAACTTCACCCCGTTCCGTATCCGTGTTCCCGAGAACATTGTCGTGCAGAACACTTCCCTTTATGCCCATCTGGCCGTGATGTTTAACAGACTGAACTTTAACGAAATCAAGTAATGAAGATTATTGCTGTAGGAATGAACTATGCTCTGCACAACAAAGAGCTGGGACATACACACGAGAATAAGGAACCGGTTATTTTCTTGAAACCCGATTCGGCCATTCTGAAAGATGGCAAGCCTTTCTTTATCCCCGATTTTTCCAACGAGGTACATTATGAGACGGAAGTGGTGGTGCGCATCTGCCGTTTGGGCAAGAATATTGCTCCTCGCTTTGCCCATCGCTATTATGATGCGGTGACGGTGGGCATCGACTTCACGGCACGCGACTTGCAACGTAAGTTCCGTGAGGCGGGTAATCCGTGGGAGCTTTGCAAAGGTTTCGACAATTCGGCAGCTATCGGCACCTTTGTCCCTTTGGAACAAGTGGGCGGCAATGTACAGAATCTGGACTTCCATCTGACGATTGATGATAAGGAGGTGCAACGTGGCCATACATCGGATATGTTGTTCCGGGTAGATGATATCATTGCCTATGTCAGTCGCTTCATGACCTTGAAAATCGGTGACTTGCTGTTCACGGGTACCCCTGTGGGAGTAGGTCCCATCAGCATCGGACAGCACTTGCAGGGCTATCTTGGGGAAGGGAAAGTACTTGACTTCAATATCCGGTAAATATGTTTAGCTGTCTTATCTTGATATAGGTAGACACATTTACAAACTAATAAATGTGTTACTATTATGACTTCAA
>ERZ1673742.3402-NODE-3402-length-10455-cov-5.573269_pt1 | contig 10455 bp, 8 predicted proteins | sample MGYA00580208_ERZ1673742 | MGnify/ENA primary metagenome ERZ1673742 (study PRJEB41218, sample SAMN15661774) | gut metagenome | host: Homo sapiens | place: Canada: London | collected 2015-08-20/2019-03-30 | study: EMG produced TPA metagenomics assembly of...
TTATTTGTTTACTTTTCGCCGGGCCGAAAATGCAAAAACACCCTTCCCCTGCCGGGAGGACAAAAAACACGGCCCGCCTTTTACGGCAGACCGTGTGTTTTGAAGTTCTATGCAGTTTTGTCAGAAAAAGCTCACCTGACTGCTCTCGGCTCACCCGGCATGGAGCGCATCGTTTTTCGCCAGAAGATACACGCAATACTGGTTCATGCTGATACCCTCCCGCTGCGAATGCTCTGCCAGCGAGCGGTGCAGGCTGCGGGGCAGGCGCAGCTTGAACTGCCCGGAGTATGCCTCCAGACTGTCCGGTGCAGGGATGGCAAGCCCATCCTCCAGCGCAACTTCCAGCCAGACCTTTTTTGCGTCCAATGCGTTCTTTACCGCTTCCTCTTCGGTTTCGCCGCAGGTGATGCAGCCCGGCAGGTCGGGATAGGAGGCCACAAAGCCGCCCTCCGCATCATCCCGCACGATCTCCAGCCGGTAGGACATTGCAAGATAATCATTCAGCGTTTTCATCATTTTTCGCCTCACTCTCTACGATCTGCCGCACCATCTCAACGTAGACTTTTTTGATGGGTTCGTGTTTAGGGATCGTGATCGGGTAGCATCCCGCCTTGCGGAAGGTGTAGTGGCTGCTGCCGCTCCGGGGTGCGCTCATCTCATAGCCATAGCTTTCCAATACCCTGCGCAGTTCATCAAACCGGAGGTCTTTGCTCAAAGAACATATCCTTGCTAATAGCTTCTCCCACTTTGACATTCCGATTCCCCCATCTTTATTATATGTGGTGTCGCATATGGTGTCAACACTTTTTTAGAAAAAGCTCACCTGGCTGCTCTCCGGCAGGTCGCCCAGAGCGCCCACCTGACGCAGGCGGTCGATGATGCTGCTGCCAACGCCGGAGGCCTGCTGCAACTCCTCGATGGAGAGATACTCCTGCCCATGGAGGGTGGCGTTTTCCAGCGCATCGGCGGCGGCACCGCCCAGACCTTTCAGGGAGCAGAAGGGCAGGCGCACCTTGCCGTCCTCCACCACATACTTCGAGCCCCGGCTCTTGCCCAGCTCAATGGGCAGGAACTCGTAGCCGCGCACCAGCATCTCGTTGACCAGTTGGAGCGAGACGAGCACATCTTCATCCTTGGCGTTCTTCTCTTCCTTGAGGCGGCGCTTCACCTCGTTCATGTGGGCGCGGGCCACGGTAGCGCCCCCCACAGCGGCCTCGTAGTCGATGTCATCGCCCCGGACGGTGAAGTACACCGCATAGAACGCCTGCGGGTGGTAGAGCTTGAACCACATGAGCCGGATGGCCGACATCAGGTAGGCCACCGCATGGGCTTTCGGGAACATATATTTTATCTTGCGGCAGCTCTCGATGTACCAGTCTGGCACCTCGTGCTCCCGCATAGCCTCTTCCCAGCCGGGCGCAAAGCCGCCCTTGGCCACCTTGCCCTTACGGACAGCCTCCATAATATCGAAGGCCATCTTGGGCTCGAGGCCCTTGCGGAGCAGGTAGAGCATGATGCTGTCACGGCAGCCGATGACCTCCGCGATGGTGCAGGTACCGCTGCGGATCAGCTCGTCGGCGTTGCCGGTCCAGACATCGGTGCCGTGGGACAGGCCCGAGATCTGGATCAGCTCTGAGAAGTTCCGGGGCCGGGCCTCCACCAGCATTCCGCGCACGAAGTTGGTGCCCATTTCCGGGATGCCGAAGGTGCCGGTCTGGCTGTCGATCTGCTCCGGCGTCACACCCAGCTCTTCCGGGCTGGTGAGCAGGCTGTAAACCTTGGGGTCGTTCATGGGGATGCTGTCCACGGGGATGCCGGTGTACTCCTCGAAATACTTATAGAAGGTGGGCATATCGTGGCCCAGCTCGTCCAGCTTGAGCAGGGTGTCGTGGAGGTACTTGAACTCGAAGTGAGTGGTGAGCAGACCGCCCGCCACATCGTCCGCCGGGTGCTGGATGGGGCAGAAATCGTAGATCTCATAGGTATCCGGCACGACGACCATGCCGCCGGGATGCTGGCCGGTGGTACGCTTGACGCCGGTACAGCCCAGCGTCAGACGGTTCTCCTCGGCATGGTTGACCGTTCTCCCCCGATCGTCCAGATACTTTTTGACGTAACCGTAGGCTGTCTTGTCCTGAATACCGGAGACGGTGCCGGCCTTGAAGACGTTGGCCTTGCCGAACAGCTCTTCCGTGTAGCGGTGGACGTTGGACTGGTATTCGCCCGAGAAGTTCAGGTCAATATCAGGCTCCTTGTCGCCGTAGAAGCCAAGGAAGGTCTCGAAAGGGATGTCGTGGCCGTCCACCAGCATCCGGGTGCCGCAGTGGGGGCAGTTCTTGTCGGGCAGGTCGAAGCCGTCGTCCACGCTGCCGTCGGTGATGAACTCGCTGTACTTGCACTTGGGGCAGCGGTAATGGGGCGGCAGGCTGTTGACCTCCGAGATGCCGGAGAAGTGGGCCACAGCCGACGAGCCGACCGAACCACGACTGCCCACCTGATAGCCGCCCGCGTTGGAGTAGGCCACCAGTTTGACCGCGATGACGTACAGGACGGCGTAGCCGTGGCCGCAGATGGAGTCCAGCTCTTTTTGCAGGCGCTTCTCCACGATCTCGGGCAGAGGGTCGCCATAGTCCCGCTTGGCGTGTTCCCAGGTCGCATCCCGGAGCTGCTGTTCTGCGCCCTCGATGCTGGGCGGGTAGGTGCCGCGCGGGATGGCGCGGACGTTGCCGTCGATGCTGGCCGCTATCTTGCGGGGATTGGTCACGACGATCTCGTAGGCCTTTTCCCTGGGCAGGTAGCTGAACTGATTCAGCATATCCTCGGTGGTGCGGTAGAACAGGGGCGGCTGGTTGTCCGCGTCCTTGAAGCCGTTGCCCGCCTGCAGGACAGAGCGGTAGATGGCGTCCTCCGGCTCGGTGAAATGGACGTCGCCGGTGGCGATGACGGGCTTGTGCAGGTCTTCGCCCAGCTTGATGACAGTGCGGTTGAAGTCCTTGATGACCTCTTCGCTCTCCACCTTGCCATCCCGCACCATATAGGCGTTGTTGCCCAGAGGCTGGACCTCCAAAACATCGTAGTACGATGCAATTTTCTTCAGCTCTTCGTAGGAGCGGCCCTCTACGATCGCCCTGTAAAGTTCTCCTGCTTCACAGGCAGAAGTGAGGATAAGGCCGTCCCGATACTTGTTCAGAAGGCTGCGGGGGACGCGGGGCTTCTTGAAGAAGTAGTTGACATGGGCCTCGCTGACGATTTTATAGAGGTTTTTCAGGCCCATCTGGCTGCGCACGAGGATGATGAGGTGATAATACTTCTTTTTCAGCACCTCGCGGTTCCCGCCGAGGCCGGTGTTGATGCCGCTGACGGCGGTGACCTGCTTTTCCTCCAGATCTTTCAGCATGACGCAGAAGATGCGGCCCAGTGCGGCAGAGTCCTCGCAGGCGCGGTGGGCCTCGTAGGCGGGCAGCTCCAGATGCTTGTTGATGGTCCCCTGCTTGTAGTTGTGGAGGCCGGGGTACATGGCCTGAGCCATGGTCAGGGTGTCGATATAGGTCGGCTCAAACTCGATGCCGCTCCGCTTGGCGGCGGCGCGGAGGAACCGGATGTCGAAGGAGTGGGCGTTGTGGCCCACGAGGATGCGGCCACCCACAAAGTCGAGGAAGGCTTTCAGCGCCTCGGCCTCGCTGGGGGCGTCAGCCACCATCTCGTTGGTGATGCCGGTCAGCTCGGTGATCTTGGAGGTGATGGGCTTTCCGGGTTTTACGAAGGTGTCGAATTCTTCCACCACCTCCCCGTTCCGCACGATGACCGCGCCGATCTCTGTCAGGTACTCCACGCCGGGGTCGAGGCCCGTCGTCTCAGTGTCGAAGACGCAGAACTCACCGTTCAGCGGCTCGTCTTTCACGCCGTAGACGCAGGGTATCATGTCATCGACAAAGTAGGCCTCACAGCCGTAGATGAGCTTGAAGTCCGGGTCTGTCTTGTGGATGGCGTCCGCAGCCAGCATGGCCTCAGGGTAGCCCTGACAGACGCCGTGGTCGGTGATGGCGATGGCCGGGTGGCCCATCCGGTGGGCCAGCTTGACGATGCCGCCGGGGTCGCAGAAGGCATCCATGCTGGACAGCTTGGTATGCAGATGCAGCTCCACCCGCTTGACGGGGGCGTTGTCCTCCCGCTTTTTGCGCTCGACAAAGAGGACGTCGTAGGGCCAGACGATATAGTCGTGTTCGTACTTATCGTAGGAGCAGTCGCCGCGCACCACGACCGTCGTACCCTTGGGGATGGACTCCCACTTGGAGCAGTCCTCCCCTTCCTGCGCACGGATCTTCAGGTTGATGGAGCCGGTGTAATCGGTGATGGAGACAGTGTATATCTTGCGGAAGCTGCCCTTCACTTCGGTGAAGAAGACGTCGCCCCAGATCATGCACTTGCCGCCCTCGCCGCCCAGATCCTTGAGGGGGGTGAGATTTTTCGGGGTAAACATCTTGCCGTGGAAGATGGTGACGGGCTTGTCCGTAAGGTCGAGGCCCTCCACCTTGATGGAGGGGGCAGTGTTCTTTTTCTCAAACTTGACGACGGGCGGCGCAATTTTCCGCTCGAGCTTTTCTTCCATCTGGCGCTGTTCGGCCTCGCCCACGCTGCTTTCCAGCGTCACTCTGGGCTTTACGCCGGTGTGGGCGGCGATGCGCTCCGCCAGCAGGCGCTCGAACTGCATCTCCTGCAAAAACTTCGTGCCGTGGCAGACGCCGATGGTGATGTTCTGGCCGGTGATGGTGATGCGGCAGCGGTCGAGGAAGCCGTTGATGGGGACGCCGTCCCGCTTCATCTCCTCCATCAGCTCCCGCAGACCGGCTTCATCCAGCGTCGCATAGCCGAAAAGATTGTTGATGCGGAGCTCGAAGCCCTCGTAATCCGGTGCCAGCGAGGCCAGCAGCCGGGCGCACAGCCCCTTGTCCAGCGGGGCAGAACTGCGCAGCGTAAAGATGACCTGCCGCTCCTGCCGCAGCATCTGGGCGTGCTCGACGACCACGCGGCCAAAACAGGCCGCAAAGTCCGGGTCCGCCATAAACTGCGGCCATAGCTGGGAAACAAGTGGTGTCACAGTGGTACTCCTTTTCTATCAGATAACAGCACAAACTGCCGCGCCCTGGAAAAGGGCGTGGCAGCAGGTTGTTTTTGAGCTTACAGCTTATAGATCTCCTCCATGAACTGGTCGAGGATATTATCCCCCGTCAGCTTTCTGACGGGTTCGCCGTGGACGAACAGCACTGCCTCGCCCTTGCCGCCGGCAATGCCGATGTCAGCCTCACGGGCCTCGCCGGGGCCGTTGACGACACAGCCCATGACGGCCACCTTGATGGACTTTTTGCAACCCTGGAGCCGACGCTCCACCTCATTTGCGATTTCGGTGCAGGGGTACTGGGTGCGGCCGCAGGTCGGGCAGGTGATGACCTCCGGGCCGGCCACCGGGAAGCCGACAGCGCGCAGGATATTGTAGCCTGCTTCCACTTCCTTCTCAGGGTCAGCAGCCAGCGAGACACGGATGGTGTCGCCGATCCCCTCCAGCAGCATCCCGCCGATGCCCATGCCGCTCTTGAGCAGGCCCATCTGGTAAGTGCCGGCCTCAGTGACGCCCACATGGAGCGGGTAGTCGGTCACAGCGCTGAGCTGGCGGTATGCCTCCATCATGCGGGGGACGTTGGAGTTCTTGATGGAGATGACGATGTTGTTGAAGTCGAACTTTTCCAGCAGACGGACATGGTACAGAGCGCTCTCCACCATCGCTTCCGGCACAGGTGCGCCGTACTTGGCGAGGATGTGCTTTTCCAGACTGCCGCCGTTGACGCCGATGCGGATGGGGATATTTTTCTGCTGGCAGGCATCCACGACCGCCTTCACGCGGTCATCGTCGCCGATGTTGCCCGGGTTGATGCGGATCTTATCCACCCCCACGTCGGCGCAGGCGATGGCAGCCTTGTAGTCGAAGTGGATGTCCGCCACGATGGGGATATTCACGGCGTTCTTGACAGCCTCGATGCACTTAGCGTCTGCCGCACTGGGACAGGTCACGCGCAAGATCTGACAGCCTGCCGCTTCACAGCGCTTTGCCTGCGCCACATTGCCCTCGATGTCCTCCACCGGGACGTTCAGCATGGTCTGTACGGCAATGGGATTCTTGCCGCCGATGGTCACATTGCCGATCTTCACTTCACGTTTCAGCTGCCGCATGGTTTTACCTCTTTCAAACTGCTCCGGTCACGAGCCGGACGATGTCATTGTACGTTGCAAAGAGCATCAGGCCGAACAGCAGCGCAAAGGCTGCGACGGTCAGACTGCCCTGGATCTTTTCCGGCACTGCATGGCCGGTGACTGCCTCGATGAGCAGGAAGACGATCTTTCCGCCGTCCAGCGCCGGGAACGGCAGCAGATTCAAGACGCCGAGGTTGATGGTGATGAGCCCCAGCAGCTCAGCCACATCCTCCCAGCCGTAGCTTGCGGCCTGACCGATGGCGGTCACGATGCCCACCGGGCCGGACAGGTCGTTGATGCTCTCGCGGCCCCGCAGAAGGTCGGCCAGCGAGGTATAGATGATGCGTCCATAGTAGATAACGCTGTTAGCCGACTCTTTCAGGACGTTCAGCGGTGTTTTTTTGAGGCCGTAGACTGTAAAGCCCAGTGTCATGTGGGTCTGGCCCTCTTCATCCTGCCAGGTGTCGAACTGGACGTCCGGCAGCTCCACGAGCCTGCCGTCCCGGCGGACGGTGAAGTCCGCGCGGTAGCTCTCGGTGCGCATGAGCTCGTAGAGCATATCGTTGGCCACGAAGCAGTGCCGCCCGTTGACGGCCACGATCTCGTCGCCGGCCTGCAGGCCGGTCTGGCCGCAGAGGGCGTTGTCCTCCACGGCATAGATGACCTTGCTGGTGATGGGCTCACTGCGCAGCGAGATGAGGAGCAGCAGCACCACGAAACCCAGCACGAAGTTCATCACCGCGCCTGCCGCCATCACCAGCATCCGCTGCCAGACAGCCGCCTCGTTCAGCGGCTTGCCCGTCCGCTGCGCCAGAACCTCCGGCGGGATGCCCGGGCCGTCATCTTCCCCGCTTCCACCCTCGGCCTGCTCGCTCTCGGGGCTCTCCTCCCCTTCCAGCGCCACAAAGCCGCCTACGGGCAGGAGCCGCAGGGTATACTGTGTGCCTTTGTGATAGGTCTTGATGAGGGTCGGACCCATGCCAATGGAAAACTCGTTGACCTGGACCCCGCAGAGCTTTGCCACTGCAAAATGGCCGAACTCGTGGATGGCGATGACCGCGCCGAAGATGAGCAGCGCAGCAGCAAAGGTGATGAAAACTGACATTATTTCTCCTATATTACAGGTGTGCTCTCACGAATGCACGGGCCATACGGTCACACTCATACACATCCGCGAGGCTGTAGTCGCCGCCGAAGCTGTCGCTGTCCACGACAGCCTCCACCAGACGGCCGATGTCGAGGAAGCCGATCTTATCCTCGAGGAAGAGCTTAACGGCCTCCTCGTTGGCACCGTTGGCGGCGCAGGGGCCGAGACCGCCCTTTCGGATGGCCTTCTTGCAGGCGGCGAGGCAGCGGAACGTCTCCTCGTCGGCCACATCGAAGGTCAGCAGCTTGAGGGTGGTGAAGTCCAGCTCCGGCACGACGCCCGGCACACGGGCCGGATAGGTCAGCGCATACTGGATGGGGATGCGCATATCCGGCACACCCAGCTGGGCGATGATGGAGTTGTCGCTGTACTGCACCGCCGAGTGGACGATGCTCTGGCGCTGGACGACGATTTGAATCTTCTCCGGAGGCAGACCGAACAGCCACACAGCCTCAATAAGCTCGAGGCCCTTGTTCATCAGGGTGGCGCTGTCGATGGTGATCTTTGCGCCCATGTTCCAGTTGGGATGCTTGAGGGCATCGGCCTTGGTCTTGCCCCGCAGCTCTTCGGTCTTCATGCCGAAGAAGGGGCCGCCGGAGGCCGTCAGCAGGATCTTGGTCAGGCTCTTGGCGCTCTCCTTATCCTGCAGGCACTGGAAGATGGCCGAGTGCTCACTGTCCACGGGCAGCAGCTTGACGCCGTGCTTCGCCACAGCCTGGGTGACGAGATGGCCGCCGGTGACAAGGCTTTCCTTGTTGGCGAGGGCCAGGTCATGGCCGCTCTCGATGGCGGCAAGGCTTGCTCCGAGGCCCGCGATGCCCACCACGCTGTTCAGCACCACGTCCGGGCCGTCCATCGCGGCGAGGGCCTTCAGGCCCTCCGGGCCGGTCAGGAGTCTGGGTGCATCGGCGCGGCCGGCCAGCGCAGCCGAAAGCTTTTCGGCACCGGCCTCACTGGTCATGCAGACGTATTTCGGGTGGAATTCTTCTATCTGCTGCAAAATTTTATCCGTCTGGCTGTGAGCCGACAGGCCGAACACCTCATACCCTTGAGCGCGGATGACATCGAGACTCTGGGTGCCGATGGAGCCGGTAGAGCCCAGCAGCGTGATTTTCTTAGCCATAAAGAATCTATCTCCTGCTGATTTTAATTGTAGAATGCTGCGATGACCACCATGGTGACGAAGGGCGCGATGAACATCACGCTGTCGAAGCGGTCGAGGATGCCGCCGTGGCCCGGGAAGATGGTGCCGTAGTCCTTGATGCCGCACTGGCGCTTGACCACGCTGGCGAACAGGTCGCCGTAGATGCCCAGCACCGCAGCCACACAGGCCAGCAGCGCAATGATAACATACATGGATATACCAATGTTGGAGCGGGTGAACTCTTCCATCCGGTCTGCTGCGATGGAGTAGATGACCGTGACCAGCACACCGAACACCATAGTGCCCAGCACGCCGCCAATAGCACCCTCCACCGTCTTTTTGGGGCTGACCACCGGGCAGAGCTTGTGCTTGCCAAAGGCGCGGCCCGCGAAGTAGGCGCAGGTATCGCCGCCCCAGGCGAAGCAGAGGATGAGCAGGATGAAGAAGATGGCGTCGTAGCCATACTCCTCCACCGGCAGCATCTCCTTGAGCCGGATGAACGAGTAGAAGCAGAAGATCACAATGCCCGAAAACATGGCGAGGCCACTGGCTTTCTGGTAGCTGATAACGCCGTTGCGTACTACAAGGTAGATGGCATAGAACAGCACCACGAGGAAGGAAGCAGGCATCACCATCGCCCGGAAGACGCTGTAGCTCGACAGCATGATGAGCAGTGTGTAGGGCACCAGAACAGCCAGCAGCGGCCAGTCCTGCTTTTCAAAACCCAGCGCAGAGTAAATTTCATGCAGGGCGATGAGGGTGATGGCCGCGATGACCAGATTGAACACCAGCGTATCGAAGGTGAACAGGACGCCTGCCAGAACGATCAGGCCCACCACGGCTGTGATGATTCGTGTTTTCATAGTTTCATGTTCTCCTTTGTTTCGTCCGGGAGCCGCTCCCCTGCTCTGGCAGGGTCTGCAGCGTCAGCGCCCGAGGAAATACCGGGCGCTCTCCGGGGGCCGCGCACGCTGCGCGGCATCTTGCGTATCGGTCGCTGCTCTCAGAGTCCGCCGAAGCGGCGGGAGCGCCGGTTGAACTCCATGATGGCGGCATCGAGGTCATCACGGGTGAAATCAGGCCACAGAACGTCCATTTCCACCAGTTCGGAGTAGGCCGCCTGCCAGAGCATGAAGTTGGAGAGCCGCTTCTCTCCGCTGGGGCGGAGGATGAAGTCGGGGTCTTTCTGGCCGGCGGTGTACATCTGGGCCGAAAGAGCCTCTTCCGTGATGTCCTCAGGCTTCAGCTCGCCCGCAGCCGCCCTGGCCGCGAGGCTCTGGGCCGCCCGGACGATCTCAGGCCGTCCGCCGTAGTTGATGGCGATGTTGATGGTCAGGCCGGTCTTGCAGGCAGAGTCCCGCTCCAGCTTGTTCATCAGCTCCTGCAGCTTGGGCTCCAGCACCGTGCGGTCGCCCATGAAGCAGATGCGGACGTTCCGGTTCTCGTAGTCGAAGCCCTTGATGAGGTATTCGCCGAACAGCCGCATGATCGCGCCTACCTCCTCGGCGGGACGCTTCCAGTTTTCGGTCGAGAATGCGTAAAAATACACCGACTCTACGCCCAGTTCATCGCAGTAGTCCGCAATGTCCTGAAAGACCTGTGCGCCCTTTTTATGGCCGGCGGTGCGGGGCAGGCCGCGGCTCCTGGCCCAGCGGCCGTTGCCGTCCATGATGATGCCGATGGACAGTCCCTTCGCAAAATCCTTTGAATGTTCCATGCTCTTCTTCCTCTACGTCTCGTCTGGCAAAAAGTGCCGCGCACCTTCTTTCAGCGCACGGCACCTCCCTGCTTTGCCTGCAGTCGGAATCAGACGGACATGATCTCCTTCTGCTTCTCTTCCACGGCAGCGTCGATGTTCTTCACATACTTGTCGGTCAGCTTCTGGACATCCTCTTCCATGGTCTTCTGGCTGTCCTCG
>ERZ1673742.3413-NODE-3413-length-10428-cov-5.641859_pt1 | contig 10428 bp, 7 predicted proteins | sample MGYA00580208_ERZ1673742 | MGnify/ENA primary metagenome ERZ1673742 (study PRJEB41218, sample SAMN15661774) | gut metagenome | host: Homo sapiens | place: Canada: London | collected 2015-08-20/2019-03-30 | study: EMG produced TPA metagenomics assembly of...
CGACATCGACACCGAGACGTGCTGCATAGACAGGGTCGAGCGCATGTTCAGCATCGATGAAGGCAACGATGCCTCCCGCCGCCTGCGCTTCAGCGATGATATGAAGTGCGACTGTGGTCTTACCGCTTGATTCAGGGCCATAGATCTCGACGATCCTGCCACGCGGTACTCCACCAATGCCAAGAGCGACATCGAGTGACAGCGCTCCGGTAGGGATAGCCTCAACATTGAGGGCCGTGCTTTCGCCGAGCCGCATGATGGCGCCTTTGCCGAACTTCTTCTCGATCTCGTCGGTAGTGATTTTAAGCGTGGATTCTTTATCCTTGATCATTGGTTCTCCTTATCAGAACACGAAGTGATACTTACAAGATAACCGAACACCTGTTCGATTTCAATATCTCTATCTGAAATAATAGACAGGAAACCTTATATTTTTTTGAACTTTATCTGATGCTTTTTTTCGAGCGAACTCACGTAAAACTCAAATTTGCTCAAACGTTGGCGTGCGAACCGCATTCGCCCACGAATTGAGAGTCATCCACTACATGAACGTTCTAAAGAGCGGCAAGCTCATCTTCGAAGAGCATGAGTGCATGGGCCACGGTCTGCTCGCGCACACTCGCGCGATCCCCCGCAAAATGCATGGCCTCCGCACGGCTTCCCCGAGGGCTATCGACGCCGAACCAAACGGTACCGACAGGCTTCTCAGGCGAGCCTCCACCTGGTCCTGCAACTCCAGTTACCGCAACAGCAACCGTAGTGGAAAGAGCGCTCCGTGAGCCCTGCGCCATCTGAATGGCCACCGGTTCGCTCACTGCTCCGTAGTGTTCAAGGTCTGAAGCGCTCACGTTGAGCAAGTGGTGCTTGACCTCATTCGAATAGCTCACCACACCGCCCTCAACAACAGAAGAGCTTCCCGGAACTGCGGTAAGAGAGCCTGCGATCAAGCCACCTGTGCAGCTTTCTGCGGTAGAGAGCTTGGCGCCTTTCTCTAGAGCGAGCGCGATCAACGCCGCTGCACGCGCGATGATCTCATCAGAGAGAACAACAGGGTCTTCTCCCGCCGCCTCAGCGTCATCAATCTTGCCTTCACCGGGAACGAAGCGCAGGATCGAGCGGCATTTCGCCAGATAATCGAGCATCGAGATAACAGTAAGCACAAGCGCGATGATCATGACGATCCATGAAACAACATAGAGCGGTGTCTCGATCGCTGGCGTAGAGATGAACGGTTCGGAGTCCTTGATGATAAAGAGTAGGATCGCGATGATCTGGAAGACGGTCTTTGCCTTGCCATACCAACTTGCTGCGATGACCACCCCTTCAGAAGCAGCGAGCATGCGCAGGCCCGATACGATGAATTCGCGCGTGAGAATGATGAGTGCGACCCACGAAGGCAAGATCTGGAGCTCGCATAATGCAAGGAGCGCCGCAGCAACGAGGATCTTATCAGCCAGCGGATCCATGAACTTGCCGAAGTTCGTCACCTCTCCCCTGCTGCGCGCAAGATAGCCATCGAGCGCATCAGTGCAGGCGAGCACCACGAACAGAAGCGCCGCAAGCCAAGGCTTCAGCAGCTCGGCCTCATTCCAGTCTGGGAACCATGTTGGCCAAGGACTCACGCAGGCAACGAAGAACACCGGCACGAGCAAAATACGGATGAGCGTGACGATATTGGCAGGCGTCCAGATCGTTGTAGGAGCTGCAGGTTCTGAAGAAGCGTTATCGCGCACGCGAACCCTCCATTTCGTAGTAAAGCACATCTTCAATCACGATCGGAACGACCTCGCCAACCTTTCCTTCATCGATGAACGTGACCCCATCGACATCGGGCGCTTGATAGGCGCTTCGTCCGAACAGCGCACCATCTTCTTCTTGCCCTAGCACGAGTACATCGACTTCTTTGCTGATGAAACGCGCAAGGGAAGTTTGCGAAACACTATCGGCAAGATCTCGCAACGTGCGCAAGCGCTCGAGCTTAGTCTCCTCATCGATCTGATCAGGAAGCACAGCAGACTTGGTTCCCTCTTCAGGCGAATACGCGAAGACGCCCACATAATCGAAGTCAGCCTCTGAAACGAAGTCGCAGAGCGCCTCGAATTGTTCATCGGTCTCACCGGGAAAGCCTACGATGAAGGTAGTACGCAGGGCGATGAGCGGGAACTTCGAGTGGATAAGGGCAAGAAGTTCCTGGAACTCTTCGCGCGAACCGCGACGATTCATCGCTTTGAGCAGATCAGCATCGACATGCTGGAGCGGAATATCGAGATAGTTGCAGATGTTTTCATGCACCACCATGACATCGAGCAACTCTTCATCAACATGTTCGGGTTGAATGTAGAGCACGCGAAACCAGGTGGTAGGAAATGCAGAAGCAAGGCTATCGAGCAACCAGGCTAGACTACACTTTGGCTCGAGATCGCTCCCCCAGATGCCGGTATCTTGCGCGATGAGCACGATCTCTTGCGTGCCTTGGCGAACGAGCTGCGCTATTTCAGCATGGATGGTTTCGTAAGAAAAGCTGTGATAGCGACCACGAATGAAAGGGATCGCACAGAACGAACAGAAGCGATTGCAGCCATCGGATATCTTCACATATTCGCTTGGGCCTGCATTCAACCGCGGTGGATTAGCTGAAGCGCTGCATGCGTCTTCGGGCATGGGATCGCTAAACAACTGATCGAGCTTCATGGCGATCGAGTTTTCTTCGGCGCAAGGGACGAAAAGATCAGGTTCGGTCAATTCCTCGATGAGCTCTTCGCCAAAACGCGCAGGAAGGCAGCCGGAAACGACCAGTTTCGTACGACCGCTCTCCACAGAAGGAAGGCTCGCAACATCGAAGATGACATCCAAGTTCTCTTCGATCGCCTCACGCAAGAACGAACAGGTATTGACGATGATCGCATCGAGCGCTTCAGTAGTGCAACCATTGCCGTCTTCAGCTTCTTCGAGCAGCTCCTGATCGACTACCTTGTAACCCGCCTGCGCGAGACGTGCAGCCATATGAGCCGAATCGACTTCGTTCTTCGCACACCCTAACGTGATGAACGAAACTCTTTTTTGAGAAGCTCCCTGCATTAGCGATAGTTGGTGAACTGAAGCGGCTGGCCGTAATCTTGTTCCTTGAGAAAAGCGATCACTTCCTGGAGCGTATCGAGCTTAGGCCCAGAAACACGGAGCTTATCACCTTCGATGGTGACCTTTACCTTGAGCTTGGTCGCCTTGATATCCTTATTGATCTTACCAGCGGTTTCTTTGTCGATCCCATCTACGATAGAAGCGGTTTGCTTGACCGTTCCACCAGAAGCAGCTTCAACTTTGCCCCAATTCACCGCTCCTAGATCGATCCCACGCTTGATGAGCTTCGAAGAGATGATATCGATCACTTGCTTAGCAACGAAATCGCTCGGTGCGCTTACCGTGAGCGTCTTATTGGCTTTATCGAGAGAGATCGATGCACCAGAATCTTTGAGGTCGTAGCGCTGAGCGATCTCCTTCTTTGCCTGCCCGAACGCATTGTCGACTTCCTGGATATCAACCTGTGATACTACATCGAAACTTGAGTCTTTTGCCATGATGTTCCTTTCATAGTAAAGAGTTGTGAACGCGCTATTCACTCGTACGTGAAGATCCCGAAGAGGATCCCGATGAAGATGACGAAGAAGAGCTGCCTGAGCTTGAGCTGGAAGAACCTGAAGAGCTTGAAGAATCTCCCCTAGTGCTCGCCGTAGGCGTCGTGCCCGAAGTGGAGCTTTGAGGACGTTGCACCTCAGGGTGATCAGCGTACCACTTGTTCAAGATCTCGTTGAAGTTGAACGTGACGCTCGCAACACCGCGGCTATTCTCTTCAAGCGTTTGCTCCACTCCATCTACCTTGAGAACGAGGTTGTTCGGATTGGAGGTAACGAACTTGATGTTGCCAGAGCTCGTATAGGTCTGCGTTGCCTGCCCGCGCACATCGCCCGCCTCCTTTGTGGAGCCATCGACGATCACTTCGATATAGGCTTCCTTGCCTGCAGGTACTTCATAGGAAAGGGTGAAGTCGGTCGGTGCGACTGCTTGAGGCTCTTGGCTAGCCTGATCATCGCCGTTCTCTTGGCTCTCGATTCCCGTAACAGGGATGTTCTGAACATCGTTTTGATTGTTCGAGCAGGACACGATGGAGACGATGACGACGATGAGGATGATGATAACGACCGCTGCACCGATGATGATAGGCATACGATTGCGCGGCGCATGCCCCATGCCGCGTGAAGGGTTCGCATAGAGGTTCACGTATTTTCCATCAGGGATCGCTTCACGTCGTGCAGGATGCAGCTGTGGATCATCGCTACGGCTTTGACGCGCTTGAGCACGAGCGCGTACTTCTGCCATATGATCGTTGTCATCGGGCATATCGGAATAGATGCGCCTTCCACTGCGCGTGGTGTCACCATCGTTGACGCGCTGGCGATTCGAAGAGACCGCTTTGAATTGGTTGGTTGGCTGGCGCTTTCCCGGGCGCGAGGTAGCTCGCGAGGTGTTCTGATGCATGTAGCGGTTCTCGATCGCATTCTGGTGAGCACGACCTATCTGGTTAGCGTAGCTCTCGTCAAGATACATGCGGGTAACATCATTCGCATTCAGACCAAGGAAACGCGCATAGGCATTGATCATGTTGCGCGAATAGCCACGTGGAGGCATGCGATCGAAATCGCTGTTCTCAATTGCCTCTAAGATATCGGGACGGATACGCAGGCGACGAGACACCGCATTGAGCTCGTACCCTTTCGAGATGCGCGCCTCCTTGAGCACGCTACCAAAGCTTATATGGTTCACGGTAACCCTCCCAGTAGTTATCCATCGTTTTCCTCAAACGCGCGAATGGTTTCAAGTTCGACTGAATCGACAAGCACTTCGCGAGGTTTAGAGCCATTGGGCGGACCAACGATCCCTTTCGCTTCGAGTAAATCCATTATACGACCTGCGCGGGAATAACCAACGCTCAATCGGCGCTGAAGATTCGAAGTAGAACCCATGCCGGTCGAGCAGACGATCTCGGCGGCTTCCCACACCAGCGGGTCATCCGATACTCCACCCGAAGAACCGCTGCCATCAGGTGAGGAATCACCCAGTGTGATGAGGTTCGTGGAGAGGATATCGTTATGGTACTCGGGCTCACCCTGTTCTTTGAGGTGCTCCACCACTGCGGCGATCTCGTCCTCCGAAACGAAACACCCTTGGATACGCTGTGGTTTTGCCAGTTCGGGCTTGGAAAGGAGAAGGTCTCCTAGGCCGATGAGGTTTTCGGCACCAGGCGTATCGAGCACGACGCGCGAGTCGATGCCCGAGGCAACGTTGAAGGCGATACGGTTGGTGATATTCGCCTTGATAAGACCGGTAACCACGTTGGTCGAGGGGCGCTGAGTCGCGACGATAAGATGTATGCCCGCCGCACGAGCAAGCTGTGCCAAGCGCGAAATAGAGAATTCGACCTCTTTGCCCACGTTCATCATGAGATCGGCAAGCTCGTCGATGATGATGACGATATAGGGCAGCTCTTCGAGCACCTCAGCGTTCTCAGGATCCTTCTCAGCTGCCTTCTTGCTCTCCTGAGCCTTCGCATTGTATTGACCAATGTTGCGCGCACCAAGGCCAGAGAACACTTTGAGCCTGCGCTCCATTTCAGCGACCGCCCACGCGAGCGCACTCGCTGCTTCACGCGCTTCGGTCACAACGGGAACGTAAAGATGCGGGATGCCGTTATAGGGAGTGAACTCGACGCGCTTCGGGTCGATCATGATGAAGCGCACCTCAGCAGGTGTTGCGCGCATGAGAATCGACATGATCATAGCGTTGATGGAGACTGATTTACCTGAACCGGTGGTACCGCCGATGAGCAAGTGAGGCATCTTGGCAAGATCGGAAACGATGCACTCCCCTTCCACGTCCTTACCGATCGCGATCTGGAGCGGTCCGCCCTTAGTGCCCTTGAGCACATCGCCAAGATAGACCGTCTGACGTACCTGGTTAGGAACTTCGATACCCACATAGTTCGTACCAGGGATCGGTGCGAAGATACGCACACCTGGCGACGCTAGTGCGAGTGCGATGTCGTCAGTGAGATTCGAAACGCGATTGACGCGCACACCAGAGGGAAGATCGACCTTGAAGAGCGTGACCGTAGGGCCGGCTACCCACCCCACCACATCGGCATCGACGCCGAAATCATGGAGCGTATCTTCAAGGTTCTGCGCCACGATCTTGAGCGAGGCATCGGTCTCTGCATGCTGGTTCTCTGCAGAAGATACGTTCAAGAGGTTGAAATCAGGAAGCGTGAAACCATCGAGCGGCTGCGGTATGGCGCTCGGGACGGCCACGCGCTTCTTCTTCGGCTTCTTCCCTGCCTGTTCGGCCTTGTCGCTCTTGGCTGCCACTTCTTCTGCATCGAGCAGGATCGTCTTCTGTTCGTGCGCGCCTGCTGTGGGCGTTTCGGGAGCATCGGAGAGCTTATGCTTGCGTGGGCCAAGCTTTCGAGTGAGAGACTGGGCTTCTTTCGCCTGTTCATGGTCGAGCACGCGGGTCTTGAGCGCCTCTTCCGGAAGCGGAGCGTGAGCAGGAGCGGGGCGTGCCGATTCGCGCCCTTCGATCTTGCGAGGATCGATGCGCTGAGAGAGACGGCGGCGCGCAAGCGGATGCTGTTTTTGCGTATGAGCAAGATTCATACGTGCGAACAGCGCCGCTTCGCTCTCCTCTTCTTCTTCTCGTGCACGACGCTCATCGCGTATGCGTTCGAACGCCGCGGAGATCGAGAATCCGATGATGAGGATGCCGACGACGAAAAGCCCCACGATGATGATGAGCGAAACGGTGAAGCCGAACAGGCGCAGGAGCACCCAAGCGAACGCTCCTCCGCAGTAGCCGCCATAGTTCACGAGCGTAAGGGGATTGAAGACGATGTTGGGATCGACCTCAGCATTGGGCATGAGCATCGAAAGCAACGTGAGCAGTGTAAGGAAGATGATGAGCGATCCAAGCGCCGTACGCGCGGGAACAAGGCCCGCATCGAAACGGAGCAAATAGGTGATCGCAACTACCAAGAGGAAGAATGGCAGCACATAGGCCCCGATGCCGAAGGCATTATGAAGCCCCGCCCCCAGCAAAGAGGTGACCATGCCATCAGGAGGAAGCAAAGCGGTGATGAACAGCGCCACGGCAAGCACCGCGAGCACCACGCCAGCAATATCGTGTTTTGTGCGTGAATCGAGCAAAGCACCTTGTTGCACAGGTGCTTGCTTTTGATAATTACCGGGTTTTCCTTTGACCGCGCCTTGAGCAGAAGACCGCTTCGTTGAAGCGCTCTTCCCTTTTTGCGAGGCTCCGCGCGAGCGATTGTCGGGCTGCCTGGCCATGTAAACCTTTCTGTAGTGCGTTTAATAGTGTGATAAAGGTTTCTGTATGAATTATAGACTAAAGCTCAAGGATATTCACGATGACAAGCGGCCGCTGGTTCGTACGTTCCCAAAGCACCGAAAGCAGCGCACTTCGAGCGATCTTGCGTGTTTCACGCGGCGGCTCTTCCTTCGAGAGCGAACGCTGTATCGCATTCGAGACCGCCTTGCTCACCGCTTTCACCAGTTCAGGATCATCACCGCCGGGAATACCGTGCATCTCGACAAGAACAGGCGTTACCAGTGAACGACTCTTTCTATTCACGGCGCATGCGATGCTCGCCACCCCTTGTGCACCGAGGCTCGAACGCTCATGGAGCACCATTTCGGACGTATCGCCCACAGAAAGACCATCAACAAGTACGATGCCGCTCGGCACCGATTCGCCGATCTTGATCCCCTTGGAGCTCAGTTCGATCGATTCACCGTTCTCAAGGATGAAGACATCTTCAGGCGAAACGCCCGTTACTTCAGCCAGATTGGCATGTGCGCGCAAGTGGGTCGCTTCACCGTGAACCGGCAAGAACGCTTGAGGGCGCACGATGGACAAAACGAGCTTGAGCTCTTCAGCACCCGCATGACCAGACACATGCACGCAGGCGCGCGATTTGTCGTAGACATCCGCACCGATCTTCGCGAGCGAGTTCACCACGCGCGTGACCGCTTTCTCGTTGCCTGGAACCGGCGTAGCCGAGATGATGACGGTGTCGCCTTCATCGATCGAGATGGTCTTATGGTTGCCCCCGGCGATACGTGCCAGCGCTGAAAGCGGCTCGCCTTGAGAGCCAGTGCACATGACCACATAGCTATCGGGCGGCATCCCCTTCAGATCGTATGCATCGATGATGTCCTTATCGGAGATGTTGAGGTAGCCCAGACGGCGCGCGATATCGGTATTCTGGACCATCGAGCGTCCCGTGACGGCGACCTTGCGCCCGTTCTTCACAGCTGCATCGCAGATCTGCTGCATACGATGAATATGCGAAGCGAACGAGGCGACGATCACTCGTCCCTTCGCGCCTGAGATGATACGATCGAGCGCTTTGCCCACTTCAGCTTCTGAAGGCGTGAAGTTGGGGTTCGTTGCGTTCGTCGAGTCGGAGAGCATAAGATCGACGCCCTCTTTGGCGAAGCGTGCCAGAGCTGCAAAATCGGTCTGAACGCCATCGATCGGCGATTGATCGAGCTTAAAATCGCCCATATGGAGCACGTTGCCTGCAGGAGAACGATAGAATACGCCTACAGCATCAGGGATAGAATGGTTCACCGCGAAGAATTCTGCCTTGATGCATCCAAGATCGATCGTCTGCCCCGGCTTGATCTCGCAAAGCTTCGCGTTCTTGATCTTATGCTCTTTAAGCTTGCCTTCGATAAGGCCGAGCGTGAGCTTGGTCGCATAGATCGGTACTTGCTTGCCCAGATCCTTCAGAAGATACGGCAAAGCACCCGTGTGATCTTCGTGGCCATGCGTGATGATGATGCCACGCAACTTATCAGCGTTCTCGAGCACATAGGTGTAATCCGGCAGGATGAGATCGATGCCCGGATGATCATCATCGGGGAACATGAGACCTGCATCGTCGAGCACCATGTCGTTCTTGCATTCGAAGACCGTCATGTTCTTGCCGATCGCATCGAGTCCGCCCAAGGGGATGATGCGCAGCGTTGCTTTGGGATCGCGCTTTGTCTGATTCTGCTTCGGCCTGCGATTGTTGTTCTTCTTATTTTGATTGTTCGATTTGTTATTGCCCTGCTTTGAGCCATTTACCTTAGAAAGCTTGGGGCGCTTTCGTTCAAGCTGAACGTGCTTGACAGTTTCATTGTTGCGTTTGTTCTGGTTTTTCGATTCTGTCTTTTGTTGCGCCATTTCCTCTCATTTCTAAACAGCACGCCCTTGTGCGCTTAGACGTGCTGTTTCTTGTATAGATGGTTACTTCAAAACGCCAACTTGGCGCATTACTTCTGCGAGTTCGGCTGATTGTTCAGCCGTTGCGTTGACGAGCGGCAAACGCACGCCGCCAACAGGGAATCCGAGCAGGTTCAAAGCCTCTTTCACCATGATGGGATTAGAGGTGATGAAGAGCTCGTTCATGAGCGGAAGAAGGGCTTCGTTAGCCTTTGCGGCTGCTTCGAAATCTCCCGCTGCGCAGAGATCGACGATCTCCTTCATGCGATCGGGTGCTACGTTTCCGATGGTGGAAATGACACCAGCACCACCGAGCTTCATGATGTCGTAGGTAAGGGCATCATCTCCTGAATACACCTCGAAGCCTTCTGGCGCACCTGCCAGAATAGCTGCGACCTGTTCGAGATTGCCCGATGCTTCTTTGATCGCAACGATATTATCCACTTCGTTCGCCAGGCGAAGGGTCGTTTCCGCGGTCATGTTGATGACGCAACGACCAGGGATGTTGTAGAGGATGCACGGAAGATCGATGCTTCCTGCGATGGTCTTGAAGTGCTGATAGAGACCTTCTTGCGGAGGCTTGTTGTAGTAAGGGACCACGAGCATGAAGCCATCCACGCCCAGCTTCTGCACGTCACGCGCAAAATCGACCGTGTCAGCCGTGCAGTTGTCACCCACGTTAGCGATAACGGGCACTTCCCCATCGATCTCAGAGACGACCGCTTCGAAGAGCTTCATCTTCTGGGGATAGAACACCGTAGGGCTTTCGCCGGTGGTGCCATTGATGATGAGCGCATCGGCACCGTTCTCAACAAGACGACGAGCCAACGCACGCGCTTGTTTGAGGTCGAGATCAAGGTTCTCGTCGAACGGAGTGACCATTGCGGGAATCATACGACCAAAACGAGGCGCTGTTGCTGCTGACATTGTTATCTCCTAACTACGAGCCAAGACACGCGCAAATAGATATGAGCGGAAGGTTGCCACTCGATTGCTGCTCATATTATGGCATGAGCAGCGCGCAACTCTTACATGAAGTTCTCTAAACCGACAATAAGACCATGCTGTGCACCAACATTGCGAATGCCGAGC
>ERZ1673742.3414-NODE-3414-length-10427-cov-7.345160_pt1 | contig 10427 bp, 10 predicted proteins | sample MGYA00580208_ERZ1673742 | MGnify/ENA primary metagenome ERZ1673742 (study PRJEB41218, sample SAMN15661774) | gut metagenome | host: Homo sapiens | place: Canada: London | collected 2015-08-20/2019-03-30 | study: EMG produced TPA metagenomics assembly of...
CAGAGTCCTCGCTGCTGATGTCAAGCGCCCGCATCGCTGATTTCTTGAAATGAACACGGAACAGACCCTGCAGGGGAAGTGTGGCTTGCTTTGGCTTGTGGCAGAAGTCACTTTAAAACCTGTATAACTGTAGACGTATTTTATTATAGTTATATTTAACTTACATTTTATTAACCCTTTTGAGGGGCTTTCATTGATCGCCTTTCAACGTACGATAACGATACATAGCCTGTAATTTTTGGCTCTTGCCCATGCCGTAGTTCTTATTGGAACCGTTTTACTATTCACTGCTCTACGCAAGGAGTAATCATGGGCACTCATCGGGCATTTTCGAAGCTGGCACGGTCGGCCACAGCACTGGTAGCCGCAGCTGGTGTCGTTCTGGCGGCCGCTCCCATCGCGGCTGGCTCACCGACTTCGACAACTGGTAATAATCAGGTCCTGGCTTGGACGGAAATGGGCGAGTGGGGGCCAAAAGCAAATGATTTCCCCACCGTCATGGTCAATCAGGGGATGACGGAAAACATCAGTCCCGAGGGCGCAAATGTGCAGTGTGTTCCTGCTCCTGGTGAGAATCCGGTGGTCATGATCCACGGGATGAACTCGAACTCGTACCAAACCTATGCGCGCATGGCGCCGGAGCTAAAGGCCATGGGGAAGTGCCTGTACGCATTTAACGTCGGCAAGCTGGGCCCTGACGAGTTTTCGGTGCTTGGCTCTATTCCAACCATGCGCAACATGACCCCGCTGGACACCGCTTTGGCCGAGCTGACTGCAAAGATTGACACCCTCAAGGCTGAAACTGGTGCTACCGCCGTCGATATTGTTGGCCACTCTGCCGGTGGCGCTCTGGCTGCTGCCTACGCCAAGCAGGAGCAGGGGCGGGGAATTGGCACCGTCGTATCCCTGGCGGGCGTGCTACACGGCACAACCCTGCTCGGTGCTTCCTACGGCTTGGAGCAGCTCAACCAGTTCGACAATGCCGGTGACAAAGCTGCGGGGTACATTGTCAGCCCCAGCCTGGTGGATTTGCTTCAGCACAGCGACTTCATGGCCAAGATGAATGCGGGTGGCTTGGAGCAGCCGGGTGTCAACTATGTTGCAATATCTACCCAGGTTGATGAAGCCGTCACTCCAATGGCTGCAAGCCAGTGGCAGGCACCAACGTCCAACAACATTCTGCTGCAGGATGGATGCTCTGCGGACCTGTCGGGCCACATCGGACTGACCTTCTCGCCACGGGCAATTGCGCTGGTAGCTAACGCACTGGGGCGCAATGTTGAGGTTCCATGTGTACCGGTAACCGCTGTTTTTGAAGGCGGCATCAACGACAATGCCAATGTTCGCCCAGAACATGTCAATGCGATTTCTGACGGCATCACGGAAATAGACGGACGAATTGCCCAGGCTGCAGAATCACGGTAGCGATAGTCGCGAGCAGTAGCTCTTGATGAAAGGCGCGAGCCAACAGTGAAATCAGCTAGTCGGATTGCGCCTTTTTCGCCATCAAATCCAGGACAATAGCGGCGCCAATAATGGCTGCGCGTAGCTGCGGCGGCAAATCATCCTTGAGCTGCAAAACATAGCGCTCATTGCCGGACAGGAGATTCGCAAAACCCGACCACTTGCGTGACATCTGTGCAACTTTGATGTCGTTGATCATAAAAGTGGCGTCGTAGTGCCAGGGATCCCCGTCGACACTGCAATTAGCAAAACCGGGGATGGAAATCTCCAGCTTCCGCTTAAAGAACGCAAACTTCTGCTGAATAGTGGCCAAAAGGCGCGGTGCTCCCGCTCCGCCCTGCTGTTTGCCTTCGGCATCAGTCACCTGCGGGTCGGGGTAGTAGACCTCATGGCGGTCAAGGGCGAAATCGGTCGGATCGGTAATGACGAATACCGGAGTGCCGTCTGGCTCGGACACTGTCAGGCGACGAGAGCCCATAAACATGCGGCTCAGTGTGCCGCCAGTAGTTTCAATCTTGCCGATGCAATTGCCTTCGGTATCCAGGATGTCGAAATCATCCGCCATGAAGTTTCGAATCTGCTGGATAACGATGCTGTTGTGCGACAGCAATCCCTGGTAGTGCTCTTGTCGTGGCGGAATCTGCTCAGGCGCGGAGGGCTGCTGCTCGGAAGCATCTTCCGCGTCATTCTGTGGAATCTGATCCCACAGTGACTTTGGATTATCCCAATATGAAGTCATGGCAACAGCCCTCCTTTTGATGAGCCTTGGGGCGGGCGAGTGGCTTAGAAGTTCTCTACGAGAGCCTTGTTGAAAGCCTCAAGGTCAGCCGGTGTGCGGGAGGAGATCAGGTTGCCGTCAACGACAACTTCCTCGTCGACCCAGTTGGCGCCAGCGTTAACCAGGTCGGTCTTGACGCTGATGTAGGAGGTAATCGTGCGACCCTTCAGTGCATCCGCGTCGGTGAGAATCCAACCGCCGTGGCAGATTACGCCGATTGGCTTGTTAGCTGCGGCGAATCCCTTCACCAAAGCCACGGCATCCTTATCGATGCGAATCTGGTCAGCATTCACGGTGCCACCCGGCAGAATCAGGGCATCGTAATCATCAGCAGAAACGCTGCTGGTCAGCTTATCGACGTCCACCTTCGTGCCATTCTTGCCCTCAATGGAGCCTTCTTCCGTGGAGATAACGTGCACGGTCGCACCGGCATCCTTCACGGCCTCAGCCGGGCTAGTCAGCTCGGAGTCCTCGAATCCGTTGGTGGCCAATACTGCAATGGTCTTATTCGCTAAATCAGTCATAGCCCCGAGGGTAACGACGTGATCGCGTTCATGCATCCAAGCGACCATGATCTTTGAGAGTCTTACCTAGTTGTGTAAGTAGTCTCCGCCATTATGAAATATCGCTTGCGCTTGTACCCGCGCACGCGATATTCTGAAGTCCCGTGGTTACGAAATACATCATCGTTACGGGAGGCGTAGCCTCCTCCCTCGGCAAAGGCTTAACCGCGGCATCGCTCGGCCGCCTGCTTACCTCGCGTGGTCTGAAAGTGACTATGCAGAAGCTCGATCCCTACCTCAACGTGGATCCGGGCACCATGAACCCCTTCCAGCACGGCGAGGTCTTCGTCACCGAAGACGGCGCGGAAACCGACCTGGACCTGGGGCATTACGAGCGCTTCCTTGACCGCAACCTCTCCGCTGGCGGCAATGTCACCACCGGCAAGGTCTATTCCTCGGTCATCGCCAAAGAGCGCCGCGGCGAATTCCTCGGCCAGACCGTCCAGGTCATCCCGCACATCACCGACGAGATCAAATCCCGCATCGTCGCCATGGGCAACGCGGACGCGAACGGCGAAAAGCCCGACGTGGTCATCACCGAAATCGGCGGCACCGTCGGCGATATCGAATCGCAGCCCTTCCTGGAAGCCGCGCGGCAAGTGCGTCACGACGTCGGCCGCGAAAACGTCTTCTACCTACACGTGTCACTGGTTCCGTACCTCGGCCCCTCCAAGGAATTGAAGACCAAGCCCACGCAGCACTCGGTGGCCGAACTTCGCTCGATTGGTCTGGTTCCCGATGCCGTCGTTTTGCGATGCGACCGCGACGTCCCCGACTCCCTCAAAAACAAGATTGCGCTGATGTGCGACATCGACCGCGAGGGCGTGGTGTCCTGCCCGGATGCGCCGAGCATCTACGACATCCCGAAGGTCCTCTACGACGAGCACCTGGACACATTCATCATCCGTCGCCTCAACCTGCCGTTCCGCGACATGGATTGGGCCGTGTGGGGAGACCTGCTCGAACGCGTCCACAACCCGAAGGGCGAGGTCGCGGTAGCTTTGGTCGGCAAATATATCGACCTGCCGGACGCCTACTTGTCCGTCGCGGAAGCCGTGCGTGCAGCCGGTTTTGCCCACCGCGTGAAGACGAACATCCGTTGGGTCGCCTCCGACGACTGCGAAACCCCCGAGGGGCTGAAAGAAAACATGGCCGGCGTTGACGCGATCGTCATCCCCGGCGGCTTCGGCGGGCGCGGAATCGAAGGCAAGATCGCTACCATCCGATATGCCAAGGAAACCGGCACGCCACTTTTGGGAATCTGCCTGGGTATGCAGTGTGTTGTCATCGAGGCGGCGCGCACTGCGGGCGTTGAGGGTGCGTCGTCTACCGAGTTCGACGAAAACGCGGCCGAGCCGGTGATTGCCACGATGGAGGAACAGCTCCAGGCCGTCTCGGGCGAGGCTGACCTGGGCGGATCCATGCGCCTGGGATCCTATCCGGCGAAGCTTGTCGAAGATTCCGTTGTGGCCGGTCTCTACGGCAGCACCGAGGTCACCGAGCGCCACCGCCACCGTTACGAGGTCAACAACGCCTACCGCGCGCAGCTCGAAGAAGCAGGCCTGGTCATCTCGGGCACCTCGCCGGACGGCAAACTCGTCGAATTCGTCGAGTACCCCACGGACGTGCACCCATACCTCGTGGCCACGCAGGCGCACCCGGAGCTGAAGTCACGCCCCACCAACGCCCATCCGCTTTTCGACGGTCTCATCGCCGCAGCTCTCAAGCACGCTTAGCTTAGGTCCACAAGGTCGAATCCGCCCTACCTATTAGAGTGAAGCTCATGGCGCACCAATTTGACGTTGTTGATTCCGAGATTGTTCTCGAGGCACCTATTCTCGCGGTCCGCCGCGACCAGGTGCGGATGCCGGGTGGAAACATTTCCGCCCGCGAGATTGTGGAGCATTTCGGCGCTGTCGCGGTCGTTGCCGCAGATGAGGATAACCGCCTCTACCTGCTGAGTCAGTGGCGGCAGGCGGCAGGGAAGCGCCTGGTGGAATTGCCCGCCGGGCTTCTCGATGTCGCAGACGAAGACCCGCTGGAGGCCGCCAAACGCGAGCTGGTCGAGGAAGCCGGACTGGAGGCCGAGTCCTGGTCCCTGCTTACCGATATGTTCAGCTCGCCCGGCTTCGCAGAGGAAGCGGTTCGGATTTATCTGGCCCGGGGTCTCCGTGCCGTCGATAAGCCGGAAGCTCACGATGAGGAAGCGGACATGACTGCGTCATGGGTTCCGGTCGAGGATGCGGTGGCGATGGCGCTGCGCGGAGAGATCCTCAACGGCATCGCGCTGTCCGGCATTCTGCTGGCGGCGGAGGTGCTGCTGCGGGGTGCCACGCCGCGCTCGGTCGCGGAGCCGTTCGACATCAGACCGACGGCCCTGGCGAAGCGCCGGACGGAGCAGCTCGGTGCCGGTGCGGATTTGAAACGTATCCGATGAGTTCGATTGACGCGCTTGTCGACGCCTTCGTCACCTACCTCGCGGTGGAAAAGGGCCTGTCGGCGAATACGCTCGCCAGTTATAAGCGCGACTTGGAGAAATACCGCACCTACCTGCGGGAGATCGGGCGCACGGAATTGGCGCAGGTCACCGAGCAGGATGTGACAGAGTTCCTGGCGTATCTGGCGCGGGGAGATACGTCGGCGGGCCGGCCGGCACTGGCCCCGACCTCGGTGACGCGGTCGCTGTCGGCGGTGCGGAGCTTCCACAAGTTTGCGGTGGGTGAGGGTGCGTTGGAGGTGGATGTCGCCAAGCGGGTAGCGCCACCGAAGCAGCCCTCGCGGTATCCGAAGGCACTCAGCATTGATGAGGTCACCCGGCTAATCGAGTCCATCCCCGACGACGACACCGCAGACGTGACGGATTTGCGCAACCGTGCACTGGTGGAGTTTCTGTACTCGACCGGTGCGCGAGTATCCGAGGTCACCGGCCTGGATATCGATGACGTGGATCGCGAAACCAACCTCGTGCTGCTGCGCGGCAAGGGCGGCAAGGAGCGCATCGTGCCTGTGGGATCGCCGGCCATGGCGGCACTGGATGCGTGGCTCACACGCGGGCGGCCGAGCTGGGTGCGGACGAACTCCGGGCCGGCGCTGTTTATCAACTCGCTGGGACGCAGGTTGTCGCGGCAGTCGGCCGGAAATACGCTGGCGGAGCTGGGTGAGCGCGCCGGGCTGAGTGTGAAAATTTCCCCGCACACCCTGCGCCACAGTTTCGGCACGCACCTCATTGAGGGCGGTGCCGATGTGCGCGTGGTCCAAGAGCTGCTCGGACATGCCTCCGTGACGACGACACAGATTTACACCATGATTACCGCGGAGAATATGCGCCGAGTCTGGGCGGGGGCTCACCCACGGGCTGAGTACTCGCGGTAATATGCGGCGGTAGTATGTAGCGCTACTACGTGGCGGTAATATATGGCGGTATTACGCAGTATTACGTGGCGCAGTAGAATTGATGAGAAATCTTCAAGGAAGAGGGATTGACTGTGGCTGAAGAAGGGTTGTTTGAGGCCGATCGAGTTGAACTCGGTCTCACCGGTCGCCCGGCACGTGAGCTGCCGGAACCCGCACCCCTGACCAGTCACGGCCCCGCGGTCATCCTGGCAATGTGTAACCAGAAGGGCGGCGTGGGTAAGACCACCTCGACCATCAATCTGGGCGCAGCACTGGCGGAGTTTGGCCGTAAAGTCCTGCTCGTTGACTTAGATCCACAAGGTGCACTATCTGCTGGTCTCGGTGTCCCGCATGAGGAATTGGACCTGACCGTCTACAACCTCATCGTCGACGACACCACCGACGTCCGCGACGCCATCCACCACACCAAGGTCTCCGGCCTGGATCTCGTCCCGGCCAATATTGACCTGTCGGCAGCAGAGATCCAGCTTGTCAACGAAGTCGGCCGCGAGCAGGCCCTTGGACGCGCACTGCGCCCAGTGATGAATGACTACGACTTCATCATCATTGACTGCCAGCCATCGCTGGGTCTGCTGACCGTCAATGCGCTGACCATCGCCGAAGGCGTCATCATCCCGATGGTGGCGGAGTACTTCTCGCTGCGCGGCCTGGCACTGCTCACCGACACGGTGGCCAAGGTCCGCGACCGCCTGAACTTCAACCTGGAAGTCTCCGGCATTCTGGTCACCATGTTCGACCGCCGCACGCGCCACGCCAAGGAAGTCATGGAACGCCTCATCGAGGTCTTCGGTGACAAGGTCTTCGACACGGTCATCACCCGTACCGTCCGCTTCCCGGAAACCTCTGTCGCTGGCGAGCCCATCACCACCTGGGCACCGAACACCCCAGCTGCGGCACAGTACCGCAACTTGGCCCGCGAGGTCATCGAGCGCAAAGGCCGCAAATAATAGGTGACCTCTCCGGATAGTTACACTCCCGAACCGTCGTCAAGCGAGGGCGTACAGGAAGAGATCACCGGCTTCCGCGTCGCGCTCGCGAACTTCAACGGGCCATTCGACCTGCTACTTCAGCTGATCAGCAGCAAAAAGATGGACGTCACCGAAGTCGCGCTGGCGGCGGTCACAGACGAGTTCATCGCATACACGCGCAGCCTCGACGCAGTCAGTGACCTCGACGAAATCACCGAATTCCTCGTCGTGGCAGCGACGCTGCTCGACCTCAAAACCGCACGGCTTCTGCCGCGTGGCGACGTCGACAGCGAAGAAGACCTCGAACTGCTAGAAGCACGCGACCTGCTATTCGCCCGACTGCTGCAGTACCAGGCCTACGGCAAGGTCGCCGACCAATTCGAGGAGTGGCAGAAGACCGCGCCGCGGCGCTATCCGCGGGCTGTGGGGCCGGACAAGCAGTTCGAAGAGCTGCTGCCGCCCGTGCGCCTGGGCATGACGCTCGGGGAGTTTGCCGAGTTTGCGGCCGTCGTGATGCGGCCGAAGCCGCCGGAGGAAGTCGGTGTCGGGCACATCCACGGCGTGCCGGTGTCCGTGCCGGAACAGGCGGGCAAGATTCTGGACTCGCTGCGGCTGGCAGGCGAGGGGACCTGGCTGACGTTTACGCAGCTGACATCGGAGTGTCGCGTGTCCATGGAGGTCGTCGGGCGGTTCCTGGCGCTGCTGGAGCTCTACCGTGCCAAGGCGATCGGTGTGGAGCAGGAGGAGGCGCTGGAGGAAATCCACGTGGCCTGGACCGGCCTCGACGTGGACCCGGCCGTCGTGGCGGCGGCGAACTGGGAGTAGGTGGCTGTTGGGGCTGGCTTCGGGCTGGCCTGGCTGGGTTGGCCCAGCTGTTGGGCCCTTGCTCGGTGCGGGCTTGGTCGGGCTTGGTTGGGCTGGGGCTGAGTTGGGGCCCAGCTAATTAGCGCCCGGCGCGGGAGGTTGCGTAATCTGACGCGCATGAGCGAAACCAGTTCCGCACCATCCGAGCAGGCCACGGAGTCTGCGTCTGCTTCTTCAGCGCAGTTGCCGCCCATTGACCCGTTGAGAGCAGGCGTGGAGTCGATTCTGCTTGTGGTCGATACACCGGTGGCGGCGGAGGATATGGCGCGGGCGCTGGATGTTTCCGCAAGCGATATCCGTGACGTGCTTCGCGAAATCGAGTACGAATACCGTGCGCGTCGCAGCGGCATCGAGCTACGCGAAACGGATGAGGGCTGGCGCTTCTACACGGCTACCGCGCACGCCAGCGCGGTGGAGCGATTCTTGCTGGATGGCTCGCAGTCGAAGCTCTCACGGGCAGCTATGGAGACGCTGGCAGTGGTGGCGTACCGACAGCCTGCCACGCGTGCGCAGGTCTCCGGTGTGCGCGGTGTCAACGTTGATGGTGTGATGCGCACGCTGGTCGCGCGCGGTCTGATTGCGGAGTCTGGAGAGGACCCGGCAACCGGTGCGCATTTGTACGTTACGACGACGCTTTTCCTGGAGCTTTTGGGGATTGATTCGCTGGACCAGCTGCCGGATTTGGCTCCGCTGTTGCCAGAGGTCGACTTGATCGACGAGCCGCTGGACTAGGCGGGGCTTGGGGCGTGGGGTGTGGGGCTTGGGGTGGTGGCTAGGCGAGCCACTCCGTTTATAGATTCACTTCACGACACGCGTGTCACCTCATGCCACCTCCGCCGCTGCCACGAGGTGACAAGGGTGTCGTGAAGTCGCATTCCGGGTTGGATTTGCTGCTCACGACAGCTCACTGCGCACTGCGGGTCTTTGTCCCCCTGCTGCACCCACCGAACCCACCACGCGCACCCCACCACGCCCACCACGCCCTGTGGATAACTCCCGAAAACTGCAAACTATCCACAGTCGACGCCAAATCGACGCCTCCTGAATCTCCGTGTGAGCCCAAAAATGAGAACGTAGCACTCGCAAACACACAAACACTCACGGAACCGCGGCGCCACAACGCCACTCACACCACCCACCAACCAGCAGTTGCCTGGACCTCAGGAGCGCAATCCGATGCCGCAGTGGATCTACGACGCCGACGACATCATCCGTACCGGCCAGCAGCGCGAATGCGCCCGCCCCAGCACCTTCACAATTTCCCGAATCGGCCAGCACTCCGACCATGATCTCCACCGGCGAGCCAAAAGCGGCAGCCTTCTGTGGCTCGCGCATGGCGCGTACGTGCCCGTCGACAGGTGGCTCGCCCTAAACAGCACCGAACGCTACGTTCTGGAGGTCAAAGCGCTCATCCATCGCGGCACCGCCACCGTAATCACCCGCGATGCTGCCGCTGCCCTCCATGGTTTACCTCTACTGACGCATGGCACTCCCATCGCGATAGCCAACTCCGGCCGCACGCGCGGGCAATCGCGAAGCACACCGAATGGCCCGTACCAGCCGCACAAACGCCTCATCCGCGTCTCCGGCCGGATTCTTCCCGAGGACGTCGTAGAAGTCGATGGCCGCCTCGTCACCGATGTCCCAAAGTCCGTCATCGATGTCTGCCGTTCTCGCACCCCGCACAATGCACTAGTGCTTGCCGACGCCGCCCTCCAGCGCCACACCGACACCGAGGAACTGTTGGCCACGTTGGCTGCGTATCCCCGTGCTCCGGGAAATGCACAGGCCAGAAGGTTGTTGCGGCAAGCGACAGCGTCGTCGGAAAGCATTGGGGAATCGCTCACTAAAGAAGCGATTGTCCAGGCGGGGCTAGCTTCTGTCGACGATTCTCGGGCTCCGTTGCTTCAGCAGGTTTCCTTTCGGGATGATCGTGGCTTCATCGCACGCGTGGACTTCTATCTGCCCGAACTTGGACTGGTCGTCGAGTTCGATGGCCGTATGAAATACACCGACGGCGGGGTTGCAGACACGCAGGTGGCGATTGCAAAAGAGCTAGAGCGCGAAAAACGCCTGAAGAATATCGGACTGAATGTCATCCGGATTGTCTGGTCACAGCTTTTCGACGGCACCGCCGTAGCCACCTTGCGGCAAGCGGCCGCGGAAATCCGGCGTCACCTAGCAAATGGCGGCAGTTGCTATCGCGGTAACTACGCCTTCGCGCGGCCGCCCCTCACGATCACGGGGAAGGCGGCCGAGTTGGCCATGCGTCGCCGACGTGTGTGGAGCCAGGCGGGGCGGCTGTACTAACTGGCTGGCTTATCGAGCTTAGGTCCCTGCCCGCTGTCGCTGCCCCCTGCCGCTGCCCCTGCCGCT
>ERZ1673742.3419-NODE-3419-length-10412-cov-4.230279_pt1 | contig 10412 bp, 7 predicted proteins | sample MGYA00580208_ERZ1673742 | MGnify/ENA primary metagenome ERZ1673742 (study PRJEB41218, sample SAMN15661774) | gut metagenome | host: Homo sapiens | place: Canada: London | collected 2015-08-20/2019-03-30 | study: EMG produced TPA metagenomics assembly of...
TTTCTCACTACACCTATGAGAAAGGAAGTAGACCGCTGTGTAATGGCTTTTGATGAGGCTATGAAAGACCAGACAGTTTCCATGATCTGCAGTGGTGATGCGGGAGTTTACGGAATGGCTGGTCTTATGTATGAAATCGGCGCAAACTATCCGGATGTGGAGCTGGAAGTAGTTGCAGGTGTTACAGCAGCAACCGGAGGAGCAGCAGTGCTTGGTGCTCCATTGATCCACGATTTCTGTCTGATCAGTCTCAGTGATCTGCTCACACCATGGGAAAAGATCGAGAAGCGTCTTCTTCTGGCTTCGGAAGCTGATTTTGTGATTGTTCTTTACAATCCGTCCAGTCACAAGAGACACGATTATCTGAAAAAAGCCTGTGAACTTATGCTTCAACACAAATCTCCGGAAACAGTATGCGGTACCGTACAGAATATTAACCGCGAGGGTGAAACTGCCAGGGTTATGACTCTGGCTGAATTGAAAGAAACACAGGTAGATATGTTTACCACTGTATTTATCGGAAATTCACAGACCAGAAATATTGATGGAAAAATGGTAACACCAAGAGGATATAAAAATGTTTGATATTGTCGTATTTGCAGGCACCACAGAAGGCTGTGAAATCTGCAGCTTTCTGGCAAAAAATAAAGTAAGTGTGCTTGCATGTGTCGCTACCGATTACGGCAGCAAATCATTAAAAGAGGGCGAATATCTGAAAATCCACGCTGGCCGCCTGAATGGGGAGGAGATGGAAAATCTTCTGAAAGAACTCAGTCCCGGACTGGTGCTGGATGCTACCCATCCGTATGCTGCCGAGGTAACGGAGAATATTCGGGCTGCCTGCCAAAATACAGGTTTTTCCTACCAGCGAGTATTAAGAGAGGCCGGTGCTTATCAGGATAAGGCTGTTTATGTGGAGAATACAGAGGCAGCAGTGGAATTTCTGGAAGGTACAAAAGGAAATATCCTGCTTACCACAGGCAGCAAAGAGCTTGGGAAATTTACAGCTTTATCGGATGCAGGAGAACGCATTTATGCCCGTGTTCTGTCTTTGCCATCTGTGATGGAAACCTGCAAAGGGTATGGCTTTGAGGGCAAACATCTGATCGGTATGCAGGGACCCTTTTCCATGGAATTAAACGCAGCCATGCTTCGTCAGTATGACTGCAGATACCTTGTGACAAAGGATACAGGAAAAGCAGGTGGTTTCCAGGAGAAAATTGATGCTGCACTTATGTGCGATGTGATTCCTGTTATAATTGGAAGACCGCTGCAGGAAGAGGGTCTTTCTGTGGCAGAATGTAAACATATGCTCACGGAATATTTTGGACTTACTCTAAAACCTCACGTTACACTTCTGGGAATTGGGATGGGAAGTGAGAAAACCCTCACAATTCAGGGAAAAAGGGCAGTTCAAAGAGCTGATCTGATCATTGGAGCCAGGCGCATGGCAGACTCCATCCGGGAGCCGGGACAGCCGGTGGTGTATGAATACCGCAGTGATGTGATTGGAGCTTATATTAAGAGCCATCCGGAATATGAGAATATTGTGATAGCTTTGTCCGGGGATGTGGGATTCTACAGCGGAGCGAAGAAGCTGCTGGATGTGTTGAATGGAAGGAAACCAGAGGGTGTTTTAGCAGATGATTTTAAAGAGCAGGAGGACAGTGAAAAAGGAAATGGCTGTGTCTCCATTGAGATTATCTGCGGAATTTCTTCTGTGGTCTATTTTATGTCCCAGATTGGTTTATCCTGGGATGACGCAAAGATCACCAGCGTTCACGGCAAAAATTGCAATTTGGTTTCCATGATCAAGCAGAATCAGAAGGTTTTTTCTATTCTGGGAACAGGAAGTGCAGTTGCGGAACTTGCACAGAAGCTGGTGGAATATGAGATGGGAGATGTGGTTCTCTATGTTGGAGAAAACCTTTCCTATCCAGATGAAAAAATATTCCAGGCGAACGCCAGTGAACTGACTTCCTATGAGGGTCAGGCATTGAGCGTTGTCTGTGCTTATAATGAAAAAGCCAGACCGGCATTTTCCACTCATGGAATTCCAGATGAGAAATTTATCCGTGGAAAAGCACCTATGACAAAAGAAGAGGTGAGATGTGTTTCTCTTTCCAAGCTTCGCCTTCAGGAGGATTCCATCTGCTATGATGTAGGTGCCGGAACAGGTTCTGTTTCTGTGGAAATGGCACTTCGCGCAGATCAGGGACAGGTTTTCGCTGTTGAAAAAAAGGATGACGCGGTGGCTCTTCTTTACGAAAACAAACAGCGGTTTGCAGCGGATAATCTGGAAATTATAAAGGGCGAGGCACCGGAAGCACTAAAAGAACTGCCGGTTCCTACTCATGCGTTTATCGGTGGTTCATCAGGAAATCTGAAAGAAATCGTTGCCCTGCTTTTAGAAAAGAATCGGGATGTGCGGATCGTGATCAACTGCATTACGCTGGAGACTATCAGTGAGGCACTGGAGGTATTGAAAGAATACGATTTCGCAGATCAGGAAGCAGTGCAGCTTACAGCCTCCAGATCAAAAGAGATTGGAAGATACCATCTAATGATGGGAGAAAATCCTATTTATATTATCACCTGCCAGAGCCCCCGGGCGCAGATATGACAGGTGTGGCTTTTTTAAGAGTGCAGAAAAAGGCTGTTGGCGAGGAAAGAAGAGGAGGACTATCATGAAAAAAAGAATACCCAGGATCTTGCTTGCAGCAGGAGCCAGCGGAAGCGGAAAAACACTTCTCACCTGTGGTCTGCTGCAGGTACTGGTAAACAGAGGAATAAAGACAGTCTCCTTTAAATGCGGACCGGATTATATTGATCCCATGTTCCATACCCAGGTAATTGGTACAAAATCCCGAAATCTGGACACTTTTTTTACAGGAGAGGAGATTACCAGATACCTTCTTGCAAAAAACAGTGCTGATTGTGAAATAGCAGTGATGGAAGGCGTTATGGGTTTTTACGATGGAGTGGCAGGAACCACTACTTTGGCAAGTGCTTATGATCTGGCGCGAGTTACGGATACGCCGGTTATTCTGATCGTGAACAGCAAGGGAATGAGTGTCTCTCTTGCTGCCTACATAAAAGGCTTTCTGGAATACAAAAAAGACAGCCGCATAAAAGGCGTGATTTTTAACCAGATGTCCCCTATGCTCTATCCCAGAATGAAGAAACTGGTGGAAGAGGAGCTTGGCATCAAAGTACTGGGCTATGTGCCAAGGGTGGAAGATTGTGTGATCGAGAGCCGACACCTGGGACTGATTTTGCCAGAAGAAATCCCGGAACTGAAGGGACGGCTTTTGAAGCTGGCAGAAGTGCTGGAGAACAGTCTGGAAATAGAAGAGATATTAAAACTGGCCAATGGGGCACCAGTGTTGGAATATCCATTGTTGGAAAAGACAGATGAGAGATCCCTATGTCAGCCAGCTGGAACCAGTGCAATAGCTGAAAAGGTGAAAAGAGAAGTGGATGCATTGACTGAAATGAGTCAGGTGTATACCTGGAAAAGCCCAAAGAAGCTTCGGATCGGTCTTGCGAAAGATGAGGCATTCTGCTTCTTTTATGAGGACAATCTGGATCTTCTTCGTTCCATGGGTGCCGAGCTGGTGGCCTTTTCGCCTGTACATGACGGTCATTTACCAGAAAATCTGGACGGACTTCTTCTCTATGGTGGATATCCGGAATTAAATGGAAAAGCATTGGAGGAGAATCTTTCCATGCGGCAGGAAATTGCGGCAGCCATAAAGGATGGAATGCCCTGTCTTGCAGAATGCGGTGGGTTCATGTATCTCCACGAAAAGATGGAGGGAATGGATGGGAAATGCTATGAAATGGCAGGCGTTATTCCGGGTAAGGTATGGCGCACACCCAGACTGACCCGATTTGGCTATATTACTTTGAAGCAGAATCTGGGGATTTCCCATGGAAAACAGGAAACAGCGATTCTTGGGGAGTCAGATCTTGGAGTAAGTCCAGCCCATGAATTTCATTATTTTGATTCGGATAATTGTGGAACTGCATTTCATGCTTCCAAACCGGAAAGCAAACGCGGGTGGGACTGCATGCACGGCTCTGATCATTTGTTAGCTGGCTTTCCTCATTTATACTATTACGCAAATCCGAAAATCCCGCAGGCATTTTTAAAAAAGTGTCTGGAGTATAAGGAGTTACAAAAATGATACGATTATTAACTCTTCCGGCAGGTTTTATTCTTGACCTGCTTATGGGAGATCCAAGATGGCTATATCATCCGGTATGTCTTATAGGAAATCTGATCAGCATACTGGAAAAAGGAATACGAAGGGTGTTTCCGAAAACAGATAAGGGTGAGCGGGTAGGAGGCATTCTGGAAGTTGTCCTTGTCTGTTTTATTACCTTTTTTATTCCTTACGTTGTAATCCATCTGCTTTATAAATGGAATTTCTGGCTGGGCTTTGTACTGGAGACTTTCTGGTGCGGACAGCTGCTTGCAACAAAATCATTGAAAGTGGAAAGTATGAAAGTATATGACCGCCTGAAAAACGGAACCATTGAGGAAGCACGGTATGCTGTTTCCATGATCGTGGGACGTGATACACAGGCACTTTCAGAAATCGGAGTGACGAAGGCAGCTGTGGAAACGGTTGCGGAAAATTCCTCTGACGGAATTATTGCCCCTATGCTTTATATGGCAATCGGTGGAATTTCTCTGATGTTTTTGTACAAGGGCATCAACACTATGGATTCTATGCTTGGATATAAAAACGATAAATATCTGTATTTTGGAAGATGTGCAGCCAGACTTGACGATGTGGCGAATTATATTCCAGCCAGAATTTCCGGCTGGCTGATGGCATTGTCCACAGTATTTGTTGGAATGGATACCAAAAATGCAGTGAAAATATACAGAAGAGACCGCCGCAATCATGCAAGCCCCAATTCTGCCCAGACAGAAGCGGCTATGGCAGGAGCACTGGATGTTCAGCTGGCAGGAAATGCTTATTATTTTGGTAAGCTATATGAAAAACCGACGATCGGGGATCCGATCCGCCCGGTTGAAATCGAGGATATTCCAAGAGCGAATAAACTGCTTTATGCAACCTGTATTGTGGGAGCAATTTTATTCTTCGGGCTGAGTGTTCTTCTGAAGACTGTGTTATAGCAGATTTTGCTGAAAAAACAGCAACAAATAAAAGATTAAAGTATGTTTTAAAATTGTGATGCACATCTAGAGCGTGCAATTACTTGAATGGAGACAACAATGGAAAAACACATACATGGCGGTGATGTGTATCATCATCAGGGGTGCATTGACTTTTCAGCAAACTGCAATCCTCTTGGTACCCCGGAGGGAATCAAAAAAGCGATCATTGAAAGTCTGGAGCATATAAATGACTACCCCCAGGTAGGTTGCACTCCCTTAAAAAAAGCCATTGCAGAATATGAGAATACGAAGCCGGATCAGGTGATCTGCGGAAACGGCGCTGCAGAGGTGATCTTTTCCCTTTGCCGGGCGGTGAATCCAAGACGGGCTCTGGTGCCGGCTCCGACTTTTGCAGAATACCAACAGGCATTATATAGTGTGGATTGCCAGGTGGAGTTTTTTCCCCTGAATGGGAAAAAGGGGTTTGTGCTGGAGGAAGACTTCTTACAGGCATTGACAAAAGAGATTGACATTATTTTCCTGTGTAATCCCAATAATCCAACCGGGCTTCTGGTGGAAAAACCGTTGCTGGAAAAAATTCTGAAGCGTTGTCAGGAACTTGATATTCTTATGGCTGTGGACGAATGCTTCCTGGATTTCGTTCCATCACCAGAAAAATATACGCTAAAAGAATATCTGGAAACCTATGACAATCTGTTTCTTCTGAAAGCTTTTACAAAGCGCTATGCTATGGCAGGCGTGAGACTTGGCTATGGCCTTTGCGGAAATAAAGGACTTCTGAGAAAAATGGAAGGTGTATGTCAGCCCTGGAATGTCTCTTCCCTGGCACAGGCGGCTGGTCTGGCGGCTTTGCAGGAAAGAGAATATGTAGAAAAGGGAAGACAGGTGACCTTTCAGGAACTGGCATATCTGAAAGAAGAACTGGCGGCGCTTGGCTATCCGGTTTATCCTTCTCAGGCGAATTACGTGTTTTTTACAGGTCCGGCGGATTTGTATGAGAAGCTGGAGCAGAAGAAGATCCTGATCCGCGATTGCAGTAATTATACCGGGCTTTCCAAAGGATATTACAGGGTGGCGGTGAAGAAACATGAAGAAAATCAGCAGCTTGTCAGGGCATTGAAAGAAATAGATAGAACCAAAGTTGAAAATGTGATTTTATAAAAGGAGGAACACATTTTGGCAAAAGCAATCATGGTGCAGGGGACAATGTCCAATGCCGGAAAAAGCCTTCTGGCAGCAGGCCTTTGCAGAATTTTTAAACAGGACGGGTACCGTGTGGCACCTTTCAAGTCCCAGAATATGGCGTTGAATTCTTTTATCACAAAAGAAGGTCTGGAAATGGGACGTGCCCAGGTGATGCAGGCAGAAGCAGCTGGAATTGCTCCTTCTGTTCTGATGAATCCTGTTCTTTTAAAGCCTACAAACGATGTAGGCTCCCAGGTGATCGTAAACGGTGAGGTTCTGGGAAACATGAGCGCCAGGGATTATTTCAAATATAAGAAAAAACTGGTGCCGGATATTATGAAGGCTTACAATGCTCTTGCAGCAGAAAATGATATTATTGTTATAGAAGGAGCCGGAAGTCCGGCGGAAATCAATCTGAAAAGTGATGATATCGTAAATATGGGTATGGCGAAAATGGCGAAGGCTCCGGTGCTTCTGGTAGGAGATATTGACCGTGGCGGTGTTTTTGCCCAGCTGATCGGAACTGTCATGCTTCTGGAAGAAGATGAGAAGGAGATGGTAAAAGGTCTGATCATCAATAAATTCCGTGGAGACAAAACCATTCTGGATCCTGGGGTGGAAATGCTGGAGGAGAGAAGCGGCATTCCGGTTGTGGGCGTAGCTCCTTATCTGAATATTCAGGTTGAAGATGAGGACAGTCTGACAGAACGTTTTGAGACAAAGCGGACAGTAGACCTGATTGACATTGCGGTGATCCGAGTGCCCAGAATATCTAATTTCACAGATTTTAATCCGTTGGAGAGTATCCAGGGGGTTTCCCTTCGCTATGTGAAAAATCCATCAGAGCTTGGTAATCCGGATATGATCATTCTGCCGGGAACCAAAAATACAATGGAAGATCTTCTGTGGATGAGGGAAAATGGTCTGGAAGCGTTGATCTTGAAGGAGGCTGCGAAAGGAAAGCTGATTTTTGGAATCTGCGGCGGCTATCAGATGATGGGCGAAACTTTAAGCGATCCTCATGGAGTGGAAGCTGGCGGAACGATCAAAGGTATGGGCCTTCTTCCAATGGATACCGTTTTTGCCAGGAAAAAGACCAGAACCAGAGTGGAAGGCTCCTTTAGCCAGCTGACTGGTGCGTTTGCAAAGCTTAGTGATACTGCTCTGGAAGGATATGAGATCCATATGGGTGAGACTGCCCTGAAGGGAGATGCAAAGCCATCTACAAATATTCAGGATAGCGTAACCGGAGAGAGAAAGGCGGATGGTGCTTATCTTGACAATGTGTGCGGAACTTATGTCCATGGTGTTTTCGATAAAGAGGCAGTAGCTGAGGCAATTGTACAGATCATTGGAGAAAAGAAAGGGCTGGACGTATCCGGAATGACTGGAATGGATTTTCAGGCATTTAAGGAAACCCAATATGATATTCTGGCAGCAGAGCTCCGGAAACATCTGGATATGAAGAAAATATATGAAATCCTGGAAGAGGGGGTATAAATATGAAGGTAGAACTGGAAAATGTAAAACCAATGGACATAGAGAAAAGAAGCTTTGAAATCATTACAGAGGAGCTTGGTGATACCCCTCTGATCCCGGGAACAGAGCTGGTGGTAAAGAGATGTATTCATACAAGCGCTGATTTTGATTACGCGAAAAATCTTTGCTTTTCCGAAAACGCAGTGGAAAAAGCGATTCAGGCAATTAAAGATGGTGCCTGTATTGTAACCGACACCCAGATGGCAAAAGCAGGAATCAATAAACGCGCCCTTGCAAGGTATGGCGGTGAGGTTTACTGTTTTATGTCAGATGAGGATGTGGCGAAGATTGCGAAAGAAAATGGTTCCACCCGTGCCACAGCCAGCATGGACAAGGCGGCCGGGTTGGATAAAAAGCTGATCTTTGCCATTGGAAATGCACCTACAGCACTGGTTCGCCTTTATGAGCTGATCGAGGAGAAAAAGCTGGATCCGGAGTTAATCATCGGTGTGCCTGTGGGGTTTGTGAATGTGGTGCAGTCCAAGGAACTGATCATGCATACAGATGTACCGTACATTGTAGCCCGCGGGCGTAAGGGTGGATCAAATATCGCAGCGTGCATCTGTAATGCCTTGCTGTATATGATTGACAACAACCGGGGATAAAAAACGGCGTATACTCTGTCTATGGTAAATGGCAAAGTATACGCTGTCTGTTTAGTCAAAAACTACAGACTTCAGCAGTTCACAGGCCGGGATGAAATCCTGTACTGGCATGGAAGAGCAGGACATAAGTACCGTCACATCTTTTTCACTTTCTTTTAAAATTTGTAAATGCAGGCTTTTTTCAGAAGCCTGTTTTTTTAATTCATCCCCGCTTTTTTCATAAGGTAAAGTAAGAGCCAGACTGGTACCGGCTGCGCCCACCTGAATCTGACAGCCAGTGCCAAATACCTGACGGACTGAGCTGCGAAGCTGTTTTAATTTCGAAGAATAAAGTCGTTTCAGCCTTCTGGTCTGTGCAGCAAGATGACCGTCCCGGATAAATTGACACAGAGCAATCTGTTCTGCTTTAGAAGCAGTCTGGTTGTAAAATCCGGCTTTCTTTTTATAAGCATTGAGAAGCTCAGGAGGCAGGATCATAAAGCTGATACGGATAGAAGGCAGCAGCAATCTGGAAAATGAACCAATGTAAACTACGCCCTGTCCTCCGGAGAGTCCGAAAAGGGAGGGTGTAGGCTTCTGGAAATAGACAAATTCGTTTTCGAAATCATCTTCGATTACCAGATGATGGCGTTCATTTGCATATTTCAAAAGCTCCAGACGGCGCTTTACCGGCATGATTTCGCCCCACTTTGTCATGTGTGCAGGAGAAACATAGACCACATCACAGTCTTTGTTACGGTAACAGATCTCATATCCATAGTCCCCGAAAACTGTGCTTCCGTGAACGAAAGAAGGGGTTGGAAAGGATACCCGGTGAAATTCCGGATATACTTCATGGATAAGAGGACAGAGAATCTGCAGCAGGCTTTGGAAACTGGCGCCTACTACAATATCATCCGGTGAACAAAGGATGTTCCGCCTCTCACGGATGTAATCTGACAAAGTTTCCCGGAAATCCGATTCCCCCTGGGGTTCGCCGTAGGTCAGCATGCGTTCATTCTGCCGGAGGGCGCTTTTCATGTAACGGCTCCACAGGTCAAAACGAAAGCTTTCTTTATCCACACCTGAAGATGCCAGGTCATAGCGGTAATGAGTTTCTTTATGAGTACCCGGCTGGTTGTTTTTATGCTGGTGGGAGGCAATCTCTGTGACATAATAGCCGCTTTGGGCTTTTGCCATAATGTAGCCGTCTGCGGCAAGCTGAAGATAGGCAGTTTCAATAGTAGTGCGGGAAAGCTTCAGCTCCTGGGAACACTTGCGGAGAGAAGGCATTTTGCTTCCGGGTGTCATTTTCCCATCCAGGATCAGTTTCCGGTAGTATTCGTAAACTTCCATATAAAGATGCGTAGTGCGGTTTTGATTCTTTTCAATGTCTAACATAAAACTGTCCCTTCTAAAAAAGTTGAATTTGGATATTTCTGTACATACACTTAGATGATATTTTATAATATAAACGAAAAATTTACAATAAAAATCAGGAGTGATATATTTGAAAAAAATAGCGGTAATTCAGGATTTGTCAGGGCTTGGAAAATGTTCCCTGACAGCGGCAATTCCGGTGATCTCGGTGATGGGCGTGCAGGCTGTACCGCTGCCAACAGCAGTACTCAGCAACCAGACCGGTTATCCTTCCTATTACTGTGACAATTATACAGAGCACATGGAACAGATCATGGATGAATGGGAGAAACGGGGATTTTCCCCGGATGGAATCTATACAGGATTTCTGGCTGACGAGGAGCAGGCAGATAAGATCCTGGATTTTTTCAGAAGATTCCGGAAAGAGAAGACCATGGTACTGGTGGATCCGGTTATGGGAGATAATGGCAATGCTTATGGAATTTATACAGAAGGTCTGCGGGAAAAGATGCTTCAGCTGGTGGGAAACGCCCATGTGATTACGCCCAATCTTACGGAAGCGCTGCTTC
>ERZ1673742.3424-NODE-3424-length-10391-cov-5.836300_pt1 | contig 10391 bp, 12 predicted proteins | sample MGYA00580208_ERZ1673742 | MGnify/ENA primary metagenome ERZ1673742 (study PRJEB41218, sample SAMN15661774) | gut metagenome | host: Homo sapiens | place: Canada: London | collected 2015-08-20/2019-03-30 | study: EMG produced TPA metagenomics assembly of...
TGAAGTTCACCGCCCGCATGGAGGAAAAGCTCGATACCGTCGAAGAGGGCAAGACCGCGTGGAAGGACGTCATCCGCGACTTTTACGGCGGCTTTGAGCGCGACCTTGAAAACGCCGAGAAGGCGCTTGAGGGCGTGAGACTCAAGGTCCCCGATGAGGTCAGCGAGGAGAAGTGCGACGTCTGCGGCCGCAACATGGTCATCAAGAGCGGGCGCTTTGGCCGCTTTCTGGCCTGCCCGGGCTACCCTGAGTGTACGTTCACCAAGCCCCTTGTCATCGAAATGCCGGGCCGCTGCCCCAAGTGCGGCGGGCGCATGATGAAGCGCACCGGCGTGAGCAAGAAGACGAACAAGCAGTACACGTACTACGCCTGCGAATTCTCCACCAGCAGCGATCCCGAGAAGAAGTGCGACTTCATGACTTGGGATGTGCCGACGAAGGACGACTGCCCCGAGTGCGGCCAGACGATGTTCAAAAAGGCGGGCAAGGGCTTTAAGCGCCCGTACTGCATCAACCCCGCGTGTTCGCGCTTTGTGCCGGAAGACCAGCGCGGCTATGTGAAAAAGAAGACCACCGAGACCGCGGAAGAGGGCGCGGAGAGCGCCGAAGCCGCCGATGCGGCGGAGACCGCGGCAAAGAAGACCGCCGCCAGGAAGACGACGGCTAAGAAGAGCACCACCGCAAAGAAAACGAGCACAAAAGCGGCGAGCACCAAGAAGACCGCGACGAAGACCGCCGCAGCGAAGAAAACGACAAAGAAGGCCGCAGCCGAGGATGGTGCAGAAAAGCCCGCAAAAAAGACGGCGGCAAAGAAGACCGCGACCACGAAAAAGGCGGCCGCTAAGAAGACGACCGCCAAGTCCGCGGCCAAAAAGACCGCAGAGAAAGAAGAGAACTGATGCAAGTAACTGTGATCGGCGCCGGCCTTGCCGGCTGCGAGGCTGCCTGGCAGCTCGCGCAGCGCGGCATCGGCGTGACGCTGCATGAAATGAAACCCGAAAAGACCACCCCCGCGCACCACACGGCGGATTTTGCCGAGCTTTGCTGCTCGAATTCGCTGCGCTCGGACCAGATCGAAAACGCGGTCGGCCTTCTCAAAGAGGAGCTGCGCCGCCTCGATTCGCTGATCCTTGCCTGCGCGGACGCGACGCGCGTGGAGGCGGGCGGCGCGCTGGCGGTCGACCGCTACGGCTTTTCAAAGCTCGTGACAGAGAAGATCCGTTCGCATCCCAATATCACGGTTGTCCCCGGCGAGGTGACGGCCATCCCCGAGGGGAACGTCATCATCGCCTCGGGCCCCTTGACGAGCGACGCGCTCGCCGCCGCCATCGCCGAAAAGATCGGCGACGGGCACACGCTGAACTTTTTCGATGCCGCCGCACCGCTCGTGACGTTTGAGAGCGTCGACATGGATTCGGCGTTTTTTGCCTCGCGCTACGACAAGGGGACGGCGGACTACATCAACTGCCCGATGACGGAGGAGGAGTACGATGCCTTCTGGCAGGCGCTCACGACCGCCGAGGAAGCGAGCGTACACGGCTTTGAGGATAAAAACGTCTTCGAGGGCTGCATGCCCGTCGAGGTCATGGCGCGCCGCGGACACGATACGCTCTGCTACGGCCCCCTCAAGCCGCGCGGTCTGCGAGACCCGAAGACGGGGAAAGAACCCTATGCCGTCGTCCAGCTGCGGCGCGACAACGCGCAGGGCAGCGTCTATAACCTTGTCGGCTTCCAGACGCATCTGCGCTTTCCCGAGCAGAAGCGCGTGTTTTCGATGATCCCCGCGCTGCATGATGCGGAGTTTGTGCGCTACGGCGTGATGCACCGCAACACCTATCTCCGCTCGCCGGGGATGCTGGACCGCTACTATCGCCTGATCGCGGATGACCGCATCGCCTTTGCCGGGCAGATGACCGGCGTGGAGGGCTATATCGAGTCCGCGGCTTCGGGCTTTCTGGCGGGCATCGAGATGGCAAGAAGACTCGAAGGCAAACCGCCCGTCGATTTCCCACGCGAGACGGCCATCGGGGCGCTGGGGCTTTACATCAGCGATACGACGGTCTCGGACTTTCAGCCGATGAACGTGAACTTTGGTATCATGCCGCCGCTGGGCTACCGCATCAAGGGCGGCAAGCGCGTGAAAAATGCGCAGCTCGCCGCACGCTCGCTTGAAAAGATCGACGCGATGCGCGAGGACGTGCTGAGTGACAGGAAAGGAGAGTGACCCCGTGAAGATCATCGTCGACGCCATGGGCGGCGATTTCGCCCCGCTCGCGCCCGTCAAGGGCGCGCTGATGGCGCAGGAGAAGTACGGCGTGGACATCGTCCTGACCGGAAAAACGGAAGAAATTTTGAAGGCCCTGCAGCAGTGCGGCTGCAAGGAGCTCCCCAAGGGCATGGAGATCGCCAACGCGACCGAGGTGGTCGAGATCTGCGACGATCCGGCGACGGCCTTTAAGCACAAGAAGGATTCGTCCCTCACCGTGGGGCTCAATATGCTGCACGCGGGCGACGCGGACGGCTTTGTCAGCGCGGGCAGCACGGGCGCGCTCCTCGCGGGCGCGACGCTTCTCGTCAAGCGCGTCCGGGGTCTTCGCCGCGCGGCGCTCGCGCCGACCATCCCGACGGCCAAGGGCAAGGCGGTACTCATCGACTGCGGCGCGAACGCCGAGTGCACGGTCGAATACCTGCTGCAATTTGCGTATCTTGGCAGCTACTACGCGCAGAAAGTGCTCGGCGTCGAAAATCCGCGCATCGGTCTTTTGAACATCGGCGCGGAGGAGAGCAAGGGCGACACGCTGCGCCGCGAAACGTATCAGAAGCTCAAGGAAGCGGGCGAGGCGGGGCATCTCAACTTCACCGGCAACATTGAGGCCAAGGAAGCGATGCTCGGTGAGTGCGACGTCATCGTCGCCGACGGCTACAGCGGCAACATCATGCTCAAGAGCATCGAGGGCACGGGCAAGCTTCTTTCCATCAAATTGAAGGAAATGCTGATGCACAGCACCGGCACGAAGCTGGCGGCGCTGCTGCTCAAGGGACAGCTCGGCGATTTCAAGAAAATGCTCGACGCGAACGAGGTCGGCGGTACGGCGCTGCTCGGCATCTCGAAGCCGGTCGTCAAGGCGCACGGCAGCGCGAGTGAGGTCGGTATCTGCAATGCGGTCCGTCAGGCGATGGAGGTCGCGCGCAGCGGTATCATCGACGACATCGCGCAAAATATCGACAAGATGCGTATTGAACAGAAGGCAGAATAACGCGAATGCCAAAAAGCGGCAAAATGGGTATTGACAGTACAGTGCCTTTGCCGTATCATTTGGAAGAACCAAAACCGTGAGAGGAAGTATAAGACTTATGAGCCCCGAAGAAATTTTCAAAACGATGCAGAAGCTGATCGTCGAGCAGTTCGCGCTCGACCCCGATGAGGTCACGATGGACAGCTCTTTTGAGGAAGATCTTGGCGCCGACTCCGTGGATCTTGTCGAACTGGTGATGGCCATGGAGGAAGAGTTTGAGCTCGATGAGATCCCCGAGGAGGAGCTCACCTCGCTCAAGACGGTGGGCGACTGCGTGCGCTACCTGAGCACGAAGCTCGGTTAAGAAGAAAAAAGCCGCCCCGCTTTGCGCGGGGCGTCCTTTTATCAGGAGGAAAAACCATGCAGGCCTTGGAAGAAAAGCTGCAATATCATTTCAAAAATCCGGCGCTGCTCGAAGAGGCGCTGCGCCACAGCTCGTATGCCAACGAGCACCGCGGCGCAAACTTTTTCAGCAACGAGCGCCTGGAATTCCTGGGTGACAGCGTGCTCGGCTTTGTGACGGCGGAGTATCTGTTTGCCAAGCATCCTACCGCGCCGGAGGGGGAGCTGACGCGCATCCGCGCACTGCTCGTGTGCGAGGACAGCCTGCACGAGGTCGCGCAGCGCCTGGAACTTGGAAAATACTTAAAGCTCGGCAACGGCGAGGAGAGCTGCGGCGGCCGCACGCGTCCGTCTATCCTGGCCGACGCGACCGAGGCGGTGTTTGCCGCGGTGTATCTTGACGGCGGCATCAGCGCGGCCAGCGCGCTCATCCACCGAGTGTTGCTCGATACCGAGCGCGAGGAGGTCGCCGAGGAAAAGCGCCGCGACTATAAGACCATTTTACAGGAATTCGTGCAGCGCACGCCGAACCAGACGCTTTCCTACCGCCTGTTTGGTGAGAGCGGCCCCGACCATGACAAGACGTTCTATTTTGAAGTGCTGCTCAACGGCGGCGCTGTGGGCAAGGGCGCGGGCCGCAGCAAGAAGGAAGCCGAGCAGATGGCCGCAAAAGACGCGCTCGAAAAACTGACGGACCAGCGCTGAAAAGATGATCACCGACTGCTTTGACGATAAGACTGAACCCGTCATCAGCCTGCGGGACTTTTACGGCGAGCAGAAGCACCTTATCGAAACGTGCCTGATCCTGTTTTCGCAGAAGATCTATCAGCATCTGCTGGACACCTTTCCCAGTGAAAAGATCGGCCTGATCGGTGCGTGCAACGGGAATATCCCCATTTACCGCATGAATTACAAGGGAAAGGACATCGCGTTTTACCTCTCGGGCATCGGCTCGGCGATTGCCGCATCGGAGTGCTATGAGGCGAGCTGGATCGTCGGTGCGTCGAAGTTCGTGATGTTCGGTTCCTGCGGGAGCTTGAATCGGGAGGCGACGAGGGGCAAATTCATCGTCCCGACGGAGAGTTACCGCGGCGAGGGCTGCTCGTACTATTTCGCTGCGCCGTCCGACTACATCACGGTCGAGAACGCGCGGAAGCTCTCGGCCATCTTTACCGAGCTGGGCGTCCCGCACGTGACGGGGCGGGTTTGGACGACGGACGCCATGATCCGCGAGACCGCGGGCCTCGTCGCGCAGCGAAGAAGCGAGGGCTGTCTCACCGTGGAGATGGAGCTCGCCGGTGTGCAGGCGGTGTGCAGTTTTTACGGCTTATCGCTCTATAACTTCCTCGAGGCGGGGGACGTGCTGGAGGAGAGCGGCTACGATGTCGCCAATCTTCGCGGCGCGAACCACGACCTCGGCAAGCTCTATATCGCGCTGGAGACGGCGCTGCGCATCTGAATAGAATCGAAAACGCCATGACGAAAGTCACGGCGTTTCTTTTTTTCTGTTTTTCTTCTTTTCAAAGAGGATCGACAGCCCCGCGTAGAGCAGGAACAGCCCGAACGGCTTGCGGAAGACGCTGCTGTCGACCATTGTCGTCAAAAACGCGGCGGCGAGCGCACAGAGCGTGCCGGTCGGGATGGCCGCGCGCAGGACGGCTTTGTCGAGATATCCGTTTTTGCGATGCGCGAAGAGCGAGATGCCCGCGGTTGGCAGAAAATAGAGCAGGTTGATGGCCTGCGCTGTGCGCTGCTCCACGCCGAAAAAGAGCGTCATGCATAAAAGAAGCAGTGTCCCGCCGCCGACGCCCCAGGACGAGAGGATTCCCGTCAAAAGCCCGCAGAGCGCGGGAAAGAGCCAGTCCGTCACAGAAGGTACCTCACCGCGCCATAGAGCAGAAACAGCGCGAAAATGCGCTTGAGCCATGTGTTCGGCACGTCCTTGAAGAGCCTGCCGCCGATCCATCCGCCTGCAAGCCCGCCGACAAGGTAGGGGAGCGCCTCTCCGAGCGGCAGCGCGCCGCGGAACGCGTACACGAGTACCGACACAAGGCAGAACGGGAAGATGACAGCCACGCAGGTCGCAAGCGCCGTCTTGTCGGAGAGCTTTGCCCACGAGCGCAGCAAAAACGCGAGCGGGATGCCGCCGCCCCCGCCGAATAAGCCGTTCACCGTGCCTGCGAGCGCGCCGCAGACGCGGTATTTGCCCTTTTCCGTCATGCTGTCACCGCCTTTTTGATGCTATGTAGCGGCCGCCTGAGGGGCGGCTGCAAAAATTACTGCTTCTTGAAGCTCTGGCAGTCGGTGCACTGGTCCATGGTGGGGTTGGCCTCGTGCGTACCGACCTGGATGGCGTTCAGACCGCAGTACTGGGCATCCTTACAGTGGTTGGCGCAGTTGGTCACGGCGCAGCGAATAGAGGTGTTGGGCGTGCAGGAGCAGCCGTTATTGGTATGATCGGTCATGGATTTGTCCTCCCAAAAAATTGTTTTGGCGTTTGCCGCGCTTAGTTTGCGCGCATTTTTGCCCGCTATGCAAAAGGAAGAACATTCCAATAAAAAACGTCCGGCTGATATTCAGCCGGACGTTTTTTCACTTGTCATTTTAGAAGCTCGTCGATCGCGCGGTAAAGCTCGGAGAGCGTCTCCTCGTCATTTTGCTGGATGGCGGCGGTGACGCAGGTCTCCATGTGGTTGCGCAAAATCTGGCGGCTGGTCGAGCGGATGGCGGACTCCACCGCGGCAAGCTGGATCAGCACCTCGGAGCAGTCACGGTCGTCCTCCACCATCTTTTTGATGGATTCGAGGTGCCCGATGGCGCGCGCAAGGCGGTTGCTGATCTTTTTCGTCTGCTCAGGGTCATGGACATGCCCGTGCACATGGGGGTGCCCGTGGCTGTGCTCATGGACGTGTTCGTGCTCGATCATGGCATTCTCCTTTAGAACTTCAGCGCGCCGACGCTTGCTTCCACGGTTCGGATATACGCGCGGTCGATGATCTGCTGGGCGACGGCCTCGAGATATGGCGTGAGGGGCATGTCGTTGTCCATCTCGGGCACCTTGCTGCGGAGCAGGTCGTAGATAGCCTGCGTGCCCTTGGCGCAGCGCTTATCGTCATAGCAGTCGAGCGCCTGACCGTCGCAGATGAGCTCGGCGGCGAGGATATACTTGGCGAGGTGCATCGAGTCATAGGCCTTCTTGGCGGCGTTGTAGCCCATCAGCGCGACCGCGCCGCCGTCCTCTTCATCGAAGATGAGCGGGTTGTCGACGGACGAGTTGAGCTCGATAGCGAGCGTCGTCTGCGCGTCATAGATCGCAAGCGACGCGAACGCGGTGACGGACGTGGTGCCGGAGAGCAGGATAAGGCCTTCTTTGGAAGAAAGCACGACGGGCTTGAGTCCCGCGCGCTTGAGCGCCTCTGCGCCGTCAAGCGTTTCGCCCTGATGGGTGGCCCTGCCCTCGCCGATCATCACCATGCCGATGTGGCCCTCGAGCGTCAGATAGCCGACAGAGCCGTGGCTGGGGACGACGGGGCTGATGCCCGCGTTGAGCATGTCGCGGATCAGCGCGAGCGTTTCAAGACGGATGCCCGTGTGGCCGGAGCCGAAGTGGCAGAGCATGACGAACATCATTGCGCGCGTGCACTCCTCGGCGATGGGCTCGCCGACGGCGCAGGTGTGGGCGTAGATGTTGTTGCGCTGGATCGTCTCGCGGTCCTTTTCGGGGATGAACTTCTTCCAGTTGTCACCAAGGCCCGTGGTCAGACCATAGATGGCCTTGCCCTCGTGACTGAAGCGGTCGACATGGGCGCGGCAGTGGTTGACGCGCTCTTCATATTCTTTGGAAAACGCGACCTTCGCGCCAAAGCGCGCGACACTGACGAGGTCGTTGATGGTGGCGGTGCCGCCAAGCGTAACAGTGTTCATATCGGATCGTACCTCTTGAAATGTGGGGGCTCGCTCTCTTACAGGGAGCTGTCGGTCTTGTAGCCGTCGGCCTCGATGGCGATGTAGCGCACCTTTTTGCCCATCTTCATCTCGCCGTAGAACGCGACGTAGTACGGGCGGTAGAAGGGACGGTATAAGGCCGGCTCCCGCCTGATCTATCCCGAATCCAACTGGAAGATCGACTGGCACGAGGACGAGTGCGTCAACTGCGGCAAGTGCACGAAGATTTGCAGCTTCGGTGCGTTCTACAAGGATGAAAACCGCAAGGTGCACTACGATGTGGACAAGTGCTGGGGCTGCACCATCTGCGCGCCCAATTGCCCGAAGCACGCTATCCACCTGCTGCCGAGAGAGCAGAAGGCCTGAGAGAAGCACTAAGGCACTACGCAATAGCATTTTGGCCGGACGGTACCCTAAAAGTGGCCGCCCGGCCTTTTTCTTGCTTTGCGCGAGAAATGGAGAGAGGAAGTCAGCACCATGGCACTTATCAAAGTTCTGATCATCTTTGTGATGATCCTCGCCCTGCTTAACAAACGCCTGCCCCTTTATCTTGCGATGATTTTCGGCTCGCTTCTGATGATCGTGATGTTCCGTCTGCCGCTCGCCACGGCGGGGCAGACGGCGCTGCACACGCTCACGGGCTGGGACGTCTGGTCAGTGAACCTTGCGATGTACGTGATCTCGGTGCTTGTCTACGAGCTTGACCTGCGCCATCGGTTCGAGGATGCACAGCGGGCGATGAATGGACTAATGCGCGACCCGAGGCGCAACACGTCGCTTGCCTGCATGTTCATCGGCCTGATGCAGGGCCCCGCCACCGTGACGATCTGCGGCGGCATGGTGGACACGATGGCGGGCGACCACCTCAAAAACGATGAAAAGGCGGCGGTCGCCACGTACCTCCGCCACATTCCCGAGGCTATGGTGCCGACGTTTACGGGCGTCATCGTGGCGTGCAGCATCAGCGGCATTTCTGGTGCTTGTGATTCTGTACGCGTTCGGCACGCTGGTCGCGGGCTCAAGCGCCGCGGCCGCGGCCTTTATCCCGCTGGCCTACACCATGATCCCGAACGGCGGCGCGTTTTTGCTGGCGCTGCTGATGAGCGTCAGCTTCGCCTCGAGTCAGCTGAGCCCCACGCACATCTGCACGGCGATCATCTCGGACTATTTCGGCGTCACATTTTTCGCCACGGTCAAAAAGCTCCTGCCGCTGTTTCTGCCCACCGTTCTCATCGCCTGCGGCTATTATGTGCTGCTGACGGCGGTATTCTGAAGAAAACAAACAAGGCCTGTGCCAAGCAGCACAGGCCTTGATCGATTTGCCGTAAAGGGAAAATCAGAGGGAAAACAGAGTAAAAAATGCAGACCCTTTCCCCTAAACGGAGATTTCGGGCGATTTCCAGAGAAAACCGGGATTTGAAAAACACAAAAATGCGACTAATTTAATATAAAAAGAAAGGATTCCAAACATTTCTGTTTGAAATCCTAACTTCTGTCAGGCGGCTTCCATTCGGATATTTTTCTAAATCAATCCTTGATAATCGTATCAGTCGTCCAGCTCTGCCTCGTGCTTGAGGATCGTGCCGGAGGCCGCGTCGATCTCGTAGTCATATTCCATGTTGCCGGACTTGAACTCGACCTCGTAGACGAGCGTTCCGTCCTCGTCGTCCAGCTCGATGTCCATGTCATACGCCTTGCTCTCGCTCACGCCCGCATGGTTCAGGGCGATGGACTTCGCCTTGGCGTAGCCGATATCCTGCACCGTTCCGGACGGCGCGGGCTTTTGATCAGCAGGCTTCGTCGTATCATTCAGTGCGGAAACGGCAGCCAATAAATCTTTCTGCCCGCTGAGCACCTTGCCGGTATAGGCGTCCACCAGATATTCAAACTCGCCCCATGCCGTTCGCAGCTCTACTTCGTAGTGTGCAGGGGATTCGTCGAGTTCGGGATCGACCTCCGCCGTAACGGAATCCAGTGCTGTTGTTCCGGCATACTCCTCCGCAGCGGTACGGGCTGCATCCCTGCCGATCGGCATGGCAGGTGCGCCCGCTTCGGCGAGGTCCTTGAGCTCTTCGACCGAGAGCTTTGCCAGCACATCAAACTTGAGCGACGGATTGATGGTGAGAACGCGGTTCACCAGCGCCGCCTTTCCGGTGGAAATGCTGTTTTCCCGCGCCTGCTGCTCCAGGACCGCGTCCTGCGTCAGCGTCTGCGTCAGGACGGACGCCCTCGATTCGCTTGTCTGCAAAACACCGTCCACGGTGCTCGTCAGCTCGCGCTGGAGTTTTTCCGCGCGAGCGGTATCCTTGTCCTCCACCGAGATCATGATGGCGGAGGAAATGCTGTCGAGATAGCCGTTTCGCACAAGGCTGCCCACGATGGCATTCACCGCCACATCGAGCTTCGCGCCCTTGAGATCCGCACCGTTGCCCATATCCGCAAGGATAGCTTTCGCGTCCTCGTTGAGCGGCGTACAGACGAGCACCTTTTCGCTTCGATTCACCTTCAGCTCAATGCTCGGGTTCACGTCCAGCGACACCACGGAGGCCACCGCGTTTGCCCGCTGGTAGAACAGCCCTCCGCCGAGCAGCATCACCGCAAGGCAGGCGGCAATGAGCGATGTCCATTTTCTCTTTGTCGTTTTCTTTGTTGTCATGGGAATTACCGTTCCTTTCCGCTCTTCGCAGCGAGAGAGAACGCCGTTCGCATCGTTTGGCGCGGTCTTTTCAAGCGCCGCAGCCAGTCTCTGCTCCATTTTTTCATTGGTCATCGGGCGTCATCTCCTTCCAGAAAAATTCGCATCTTTTT
>ERZ1673742.3427-NODE-3427-length-10387-cov-4.361401_pt1 | contig 10387 bp, 5 predicted proteins | sample MGYA00580208_ERZ1673742 | MGnify/ENA primary metagenome ERZ1673742 (study PRJEB41218, sample SAMN15661774) | gut metagenome | host: Homo sapiens | place: Canada: London | collected 2015-08-20/2019-03-30 | study: EMG produced TPA metagenomics assembly of...
CCGTCCTGCGTAACATCCTTTTCGTAGTCGGCAAAATCCTTGTCCGCAAAACCGTTATCCGATATGACTTCTTCATCTTGCTTGCTTTCGACGTCTTTATCCGAAAAGTCATTTGCCTCGGGATTGTTTTCAAGGTCGAAACCTTTTTCCTCGGTATATCCGTCCGTTTCGCCGTAACCTTTTTCTTCGGCATATCCGTCCTCGGGCAAAGGTTCGTTATTCATGGACGCGGGAACATAACTGTACTCGTCCTCGGGCAAAGGCTGAAAGTCGTCCTCGTCGAAACTAAGTCCGTCTCTTACGGTAAAGTAGCCGTCTCCGTCCGCGGATTTGACGGGTGCAAGCAACTCGTCGCGCTTTTTCCATTTAAGGGGTTGAAGAATAACCGCAAACAGCGAAAGCGCGAAAGCGGCGTAAACAAGCGATTCCAGCACAATATAATCGAAAACAAGCGACATAAATCCGCCGATAAACGGAATGGGCAACCCCGTTTCGCCGTCCAAGGTAATAATAACGTCGTTGTTAAAAACTACCGCATCAAGCCCGAATGGCGTTATCCTTTTGATAAGAATCATAAGCGAAAGCAGAAAAGAAGCAAGCAGAATTATAAACGCGAATATAAAAAACACTACTCCCGGGAATCCCGCGCGGTGTTTTCTTACCCTTATCAAAGCGATAATGTCCGACACTAAAAGCAAAAACGCAATGCCCGCAAGGACGCAAAACGCGATAAGCTGTGTTGTTGCCGAAAAATCTATCATGCCATTATTATATTAGTAAGATGCGCAATTGTCAATAGTTTATTCAGATTCTCTTTATAAGTCGCACCGCCGTAACGGTCATATCATCGCGAACTTCTCCGTTTGAACGACGTTTTGCCTCGTTAATCACCGCCTCGCACAACGACTGAACGTTTTGCGCCGACGCGTTGTTGATAAAGTTCTGAAGGTCGTCGCCCGTAAAAGCGTCGCTTATTCCGTCGGATACGAATACGACGCATTGCCCGTCGGCGGCAAGGTCGGTATATACGCACGGATTGATTTGATTAAGCGCGCCGAGAGGTAAAGCGTTACCCTCGATTTTGACAACGGTTTCGCCGTCCTTGACGAAGGAGGCGGGCGAACCAAGTTTGATGATGTTGCGCTGTAACGAGTTAAGGTCGCATACGAGAATATCGAACGCGGCAAAGCTGTCGGAAGAGTCGTACGAAAGAAATTTATTTACGTTTTTAAGGATAAAATCGTTATCAAAGCCCGCGCGATAAAAGCTTTCCACAAGTCCTATGGCGGTTTCGCTTATCTTTCCCGCCTCGCTGCCGCTGCCCATGCCGTCGCAAAGCGCCATCATGAATTTGGTATCGCTTATACGTATAAAGGAATGGGTGTCGCCCGTTTTTTCGCGGTATTTGGATGCGCTTGCCACGGCAAATACGGCGTCGTAATCCGTCTTTTCGCGCAACGTGACCACACTGTAACCTGATTTCGGGCAAGGCTTGACGCTTTCCGTTCTGAACGCGCCGCACAGTACTTTTCCCGCGGTATCGGCAATAGTTTCCTTATCAAGACTTTCGTTTCTGACGATAAGCACGATTTTATTCAGATCGGACTTGGATATAAGCGCCTCGGTGGCGTAAATTCCGCGGTACTCAAGCTCCTCGATTAAAAACGCCTCCTTGTCCGCGTCGTAACTTTCCACGGCTTTCACCTTTTCGGCAAAAGCGTCTAAGATATCGCGCACTCCGCTCAGCTGAGAAACAAAATCCTCGCGGTAACGGTTGTCCTTCTGACTTTCGCGGGTGCGCTTAAGGTAAAAATCGGCGTATTCGGCGCAAACCGAAAGCAGGCGGGCGGTTTGGGGACAGTCGTGTTCCAGGAAAAAAGGCGCGTCGGAAACCGAGGGTCTGCCTTTTTCGGTAGCCGCCGTAACAAGAGTAAAAAGCGCGTCTTCTTTTTCATTAGGGCAAAGGTCGCATTTGTCGCACTCCGCGCATACGCCCTGCTTAATACGCGCAAGTATTTCCTCGGGCGAAAACCCAGCCGGCTTTATCGATGCCGTCGCGGCATATTGCATTTCGGCGAAAATACCGCTTACTTTCTTAATTTCCGCCGCGACTTCCGCCCTGCCGCTGTCTATGAGATGTCTGGTAGCAAGTTTGTCCTTGGGCGTGAAAAACATATTCCTGACCCTGTTCATCGCCGAACGCGGCAACAAAGCGAATACCGCCCCGCCCAAGGTCAGCGAAAGCAAATCAAACGCCATCGAAGTGTAATCCACGTTGAAATAAAGGAAGAAAACCACTGCCGCCATAACCGCGCTTAAAACGGCAAGAATTCTTACCGCGCCCGTAAACATCACGAACACCGCCGCGATAAACGTGAACAGCGCAAGGTGAGTTACGTCAAAGGAAAACAAGGCTCCGCCCGTCCCCACGCATACGGCAGCCGCCAAAGCCGCGCCTTTGCCGACAAAAAAAGCCGCCGCAGTCACGGCAAACATTCCGAAAACGTAAAGCGTTTTTATGCGGTAAAACTCGGTTGCGGCGAATCCCGCCGAGAGTACGGCAAGCACTATTCCCATACATGCCAGCTCGGTATCGAGCGGTCTGAAAACCGATTTCCTGACCAAAAACGGCTTGACGGCGCATGTCGAAACATACATGAACAGCAACGCAAACACAAGGTTCAGGACAGTATAAAGCACGAATTGCCCCGCGCGAACGGAGAAAAATATGTAACCGCCCTGGCTTAAAGCGGAAACGGCAAGCACGGCGGCTAAATTCAGCTTTTTGCCGAGTTTGTTTGCCGCTATCGTAGCCGAGGTCACCGTTACGGAAGTTATTGCCGCCGAAATAAGCGCGTCGAAACCGGGGTTTACAATAATTGCGGAAGCAACGTAAAGCGGCAAAAGGAGCGGCGCCGAAAGTCCTGAAAACACAAGCGCCGGATAAAATCCCGTGGCAAACGGACTTATATTACCCGTCCGCGCCCGCCACAGCACCAAAAGCATCACAAACACAACCGAATATTTTACGACGGTTTTCCATAACGGCGTTTCTTTAACCGTGTCTAAGCCGGCAGGAACCGGTTTTACCTTTTTCAATCCTTCGGCCTTTGCGTTCATTAAGAAATCCCCTCCCGCAAAAAATAAAAATCCGACCTTTATTATACAGTCGGATTTAACGTGTTATTTTGACGGTTAAACGCGAATTTCCGCGCACGGAGTCGAATAATCTTAAACTTTCGGCTTTTTTACGTCCGTCAATATTTGTTTTTGTATTCCACGGACAGCTTTACGGGACCGTCTGGCGTCTTACGGTAAAACTCCAGCCTGTCGGAATACTCGTATATCAAAAGCGTGCTGTCCATGCGGGTGCGGAATATCATGGGCTTTTCTTCGGCGTGAATCCTGAAAGAATTATTGCCGTAAAGACTGTCGCCGCGGCTTTCATCGCTAAAACGCCGCTCGTCCTCCTCGTGCCGCAAAGGTACGTTATACGGTAAAAATCCGTTAGTGCTTGCCGCATCGCCGCCGTCTTTTACTTCGGCGGTATAATATCTGCCTTTATCGGTGTTTCGGTTATCCGTGTTCGGATTATAATAATTGTTGCCGACTGCGCCGTTAGCCGTGTTTGGCGTATAGTATCCGCCGTTGGCTACAGGGCGGTTATCCGTGTTCGGATTATAATAATTGTCAACGCCTGCGCCGTTAGCCGTGTTTGGCGTATAGTATCCGCCGTTGGCTACGGAGCGGTTATCGGTGTTCGGATTATAATAATTGTCAACGCCTGCGCCGTTAGCCGTGTTTGACGGATAGAATCCGCCGTTGGCTGCGGAGCGGTTATCGGTGTTCGGATTATAATAATTGTTGCCGACTGCGCCGTTAGCCGTGTTTGACGGATAGTATCCGCCGTTGTTTGCGGGACGGTTGAGGTCGGGGTTAACGTTGTCGGTGGGGAAAAGCGGTTTATCCTCGGGTTTACCGCCCGTAAAGTCGGATTTTTGCGTGGGTTCGGCAGGCTGAATTCTGACGTCGGTGTCGTTTGCACCCTCCACAAAAGCGACTTTTTTGTCTTCGGAAGGCTTTGTGTCCGAAATAAAAGCCGTCGCGCGCTTTTTTTCCGCGGCGCGTTTGTCAATTCTGCGGAAAAACAAAAGGACGTTTACGGCTATTGCAAAGATAACCGTAGCGATAAGGCAGAAAAGATAAATGCTGAGTACGTCTTTAAAACTTGTGCCCGTGACAAGCACTACCAGCACGAAAAGCAACGAAAAAACCGCCGGCACCCAAAGCCCCAGCTTAAACAGGAGCCAGGCAATAAGCTTTGCCGCACCCCTACCCAAAAAGCTTAGAAAAGAAACGAGAGCTTTCATCCGGCGGTTATCCTTTTATCTTTTGTCGAAGTTACGAATGCTTAAGTTACAAATTTACGGTAACTTAAACAGGGATTATTTTATAATATCCGTGCCCATGTAGGGAACAAGCGCTTCGGGCACGCGTACGGAGCCGTCTGCATTCTGGAAGTTTTCGAGTATAGCGGCGGTAGTCCTGCCTACGGCAAGCCCGCTGCCGTTTAGCGTGTGCAGAAATCCCGTTTTGCCGTCGCGGGTTTTGTACTTGATGTTCATGCGGCGCGCCTGATAGTCCACGAAATTGGAGCAGGAAGAAATCTCGACGTACCTGCCGTAAGAGGGCATCCAGACTTCGATATCGTAAGTCTTTGCGGAAGAGAACCCTAAGTCGCCCGTGGAAAGGCAGACCACGCGGTACGGCAGGCCCAGCTTCTGAAGAATAAGCTCCGCCTCGGCGGTAAGCGACTCAAGCTCCTCATAGCTGTTTTCGGGCATGGCGAACTTTACAAGCTCCACCTTATTGAACTGGTGCTGGCGGATAAGTCCGCGGGTATCCCTGCCCGCACTGCCCGCTTCGGCACGGAAGCAAGCGGTATACGCGCAGTAATAAATGGGCAGCTTGTCCGCGTCCACCACGTCGCCCCTCAGCATATTGGTGACGGGAACTTCCGCCGTGGGAATCAGAAAATAGCCGTTGTTTTTGACCGAAAAAGCGTCCTCTTCAAACTTGGGAAGCTGGCCGGTGCCGTACATACTGTCGCGGTTGACCATGTAAGGCGGAAAAATCTCCGTGTAGCCGTTTGCCGTGTGGGTATCCAGCATGAAATTGTAAATTGCGCGCTCCAGCCTTGCGCCCAGACCGCGGTAAACGGTAAACCTTGCGCCCGATATTTTGGCGGCCGTAGCGGGGTCGAGAATCTTAAGGTTTTCGCCGATGTCCCAATGCGCTTTGGGCGTAAAGTCGAACTTTGTAGGCGTAAGAAATTTTCTTATCTCCTTGTTTTCGGTGTCGTCTTTTCCTATGGGTACGGATTTGTCGGGAATGTTGGGAATGGACAAAAGCGCCATTTTAAGGTCCGCCTCGGTGGGGGCAAGCTGAGAGTCAAGCTCCTTGATTTTGTCGCCCACTTCTTTCATGCGCGCGATAATCTCGCTTGCGTCCTTTTTTTCCTTTTTAAGCGCGGCGACCTGCGCGGATTCGCGGTTACGCTCGGCTTTAAGCACTTCCACTTCCTTCAGAATGTCGCGGCGCTTACGATCGAGCGCGAGTACGGCGTCCACATCGTATTCGCCGCTTCTGGTCTTCATGGCGTCTTTGACTGAATCTGCGTTTTCCACAACAAACTTTAGGTCTAACATAAGCAATCCTCTTTTTTTCGTTCTTGATATAAAACAATTATATACCAACAAGCGGAAAAAATCAACATTATTTTCCGATTAAACAAAGTAAAAGTTGAGATTGATTTTTATTTTATAACCTTGTTTTTATTTTGAAAAGAAAGGTATCAGACGCTTTATTTCCCAGATTTCGAACCATCTGAACCCGAAAATAACCGCTAAAAACGCGACAAGCGCGACGGGCACGGAAACAAGCAGCAAAAGAAGCGGCGGCAAAAAAGACAGAAAATGCCGCGTAACCACGCCGAACAAAAGAAACGCGGCGGCGGCAAGCACGGGAACGTAGGCTTTGTTTGCGCGTAAAAAAAGCGGAATTTCGCGGCGGACGGACACAAGGTCCAGTACCGCCGTCACGGCATAACAGGCAATGGAGCCCATTACCGCGCCGAAAATTCCCACGACGTACAGCAGTCCCGCCGTAAGCGCGACCTTTATCAACGCCCCGATAAAAAGGTTTACCGCAGGTTTTTTGGCTTTGTTAAGCCCCTGCAGCACCGCCGTGCACACCTGCACTATGCTGACGTAAAATATGGAAAATCCCGAAAATTTCAAAAGTTTTGCGCTGAGTTTAAGCTGAGCGTCGCTAAGCCCGCGGGTATAGAGAAGTTTTACCAGAGGATCGGCGTAAACAAACATAAAAAGAAACATCAGTAATCCCAGCGCCGAACACAGCTTTAGCGAAAAGCCCGCCTCTTTGGTTACTGTTTCGCAGTCGTAACAGGCTTTGGCGATTTTGGGCAGCAGTGCGGCGGAAAAGGCGAAAATAACGACTACGGGCACGTTTACCAGCGTCATTACGGTACCGTTTACCAGACCGTAAGCCATGGTAGCCGCAGACGCGGAATACCCAAGAGAAGTCAGTATGTTTATTATAAGCACGCTGTCGGCAACCTGAGTTACGGGAAGAACCAGCGACCCGAAAGTCACGGGAAGCGCTACGACAGCTATGCTTTTCAATATTTCCCTTAGGCCGTGCACGTTTTTCTGTCCGGTGCTTTTACAACTGCTTTGAAGTCCTTCGCTGGCGGCTGTCAGTCCCAGTTCCGCCGTCATGTCTCCCGCAAAATCGGAGTCAAGTCCTTTTGTTACCGCCTCGGCAGGCTCGGTTTTTTCCTTAAGCTCGGCCTTAGCCTCGATATTTCGCAAGTGGTTTTCTTTTTTTCGCGCCGCGCGGGAAGAAAAAGCGGTTTCGTCGTTTATGTCGATAAGTTCTTCGTCCGCTTCAAGCGTGCGGGACTTTCTTGCGTTTTCACCCCTGCCGGAAACGGATTTCCTCCTTTTCCGTTTGTTTTTTACCTCGATAACCGTTGTTTCGCTTCCGAAATAAGTCATGTCGCCGGGCATCTCGTGCATCAGTCTTCGGCGGCGGACGTGAACGGAATTTCTTTTTACCTTAAGCCGCGTGAAAAAATACATGGCAATAAGCACCGCCATTGCCAGAAATTCGGATACCGAAACGCCCAAAAGCGCGCCCAGCACTCCGTAAGCCGTTCCTTTTTTAAGAAACAGCGACGCAAAATACAGCCCGAGCCCAAGTTTTACAGCCTGTTCGACAAGCTGCGAAACGGCGGAGGGCAGCATATTTTCCCTGCCCTGATAATAACCGCGGTAACATGAAAGCACCGCCACAAACGTTACCGCGGGGGCAATGCCCACATACGCGAGCGCGGCCTCACGGTTGCCCTGCACGCCGGCTATGAAATCGTTTAACAAAAGCAGAGTAAGCGTACCCAGAAGCCCCACGATAAAAAGCGCGACGACTGCGACGTTAAGCACTTTTGCCGCGCCTTTTTCGTCGCCGTCCGCAAGCTTTACCGCAATCAACCTGGAAATTGCGACGGGAAGACCTCCGCTTGACACAGTAAGAAGAAGGGTATAAAGCGGAAAAACCATCTGATAAAGTCCCATTCCCTCGCCGCCCAGAATATTGGTAAGAGGGATTCGGTACATCGCGCCCAGCAGCTTTGCCAGTACCGAGCATACCGCCAGCATACCCGCCCCCGTAAAGAGATATTTAATGTGCCTTTTCATGCGGATAGTATTTGTTTTTGGTACTGCCGCTTATTCTTATATTATAATTTATACTGTTTTTTACGAACAGTATAAAGGTTTACTTTACGTTTACCTCTATCCCCTTTTCTTTCAGCGTATTTATCAGCGCATCCGTATCGAAATAACGGAAGGCGCCATAAAGAACGTATGAATCGACGTCGCACGCGTCATAGTCGCGCGTTTTCACGATTTTTCGGTAGGAGAATAACTCGTCGCGATTTTTGAAAAGCGTGACTTTTTCGTCTTTTCCGCAAAGCGTCAGCGCGCTTAAAACGGTCATGACTTCTTTCCCCAATGCCGCAATCTCGGTATTCTGCGCGGGAAAATCGTTTCTGATTAGGTTAATAAAATTTACCGCCTCGTATATCCTGACCGCCATGAGAGAGTCGCCCCGACATAGCGCCAGATTGTTGTATTCGAACTTAGTACCGTAGCAGCCGCAGTAATCGTAGCCCGAACCTATATCGTCGGGGGCGGTTTTGCCGCTTAAACTGCCGTCGAAAACAATCGCTCGCTTGTTTTCCTTTAACGCCTTATCCGCTAAATCCGCGAATTTATCCGCATCGCAGGAGCCCGCTTCCGAAAAAATCAGCACGTTTGCACAAGGCGAACCCGAAGCGCGTTCGTAGACCGACGCGTGATTCAAAAGTTTGTCGCAGGACAGCCAGATATATGACCTTCGTCTTATTCCGTCCGAGGTAACCTCGCCCGCGATTTTTTTTACGGGAAGTAAGGGCTTGCGGCAAAAATAAACGCTTTTTCTTAAAAACGCTTCCGCCTTATCTAAGGAATATTTCTCGGGTTCGAACATTGCGGCCGCGTCGCAGGGATACAGCGAACTAAGGTTTGACATCAATCCGCCTAAGCAATATGTTTCTTCTTCCGTCGGCGGCGTGACATGGACTTCATTGCCTTTAAGGCTCTCTGCGCCCAGCGCACCGGAGAAAAAATCCGCTGCCTTTGCCGCAAAACCCGGCGCATAGGAATGGGATACATCCTCGGTGTAAAGCTCGTGCATTTTTCCGCCCGCCGCGGCTATCGTTTTTTCCGCTTCCTCAAACGTGCGGTAAAGCCCCTCTATGACGAAGAAATCCATCTTCGCCCCCAGTATAAGAACGTCTTTATCGAATGCGGCAAGCAGGAAATCGGCGTAATCGAAGCCGCAGCGCAAAAGCCCGGGATAAATCTGCTCTCCGTCCTGCGCCTGAAGGCCTGCGTTAAACTCCTCCCAGCCCGTAAGATAACAGCACGGTGCGTAAGCGGTTACGAAATCGGGTCTTAAAAGCATGGTAATCGCGGTCTGAGTTCCGCCTCCGCTGCAACCCGTCATGCCCAACCTTTTGCCATCCACTTCGGGAAAAGAACGCAAAGCTTTAAACGCGGCAAAGATGTCCGCGATAAAACACTTTGCAACCGTTGCTCCCTGAAGCAAAAACTGCACGTTTGCGTGGGAATGGGCAAACACTCCCCACTCCACGGTTTCCTTCCCCGTCTTTTCGTCGTAAAATCCCAGCCTTTCACCTTGGTCCGACGGGTCGAAAATAAAGGCCGCTATTCCCTTTTTGACCAGCGACACGCATACGTTTATATACGCCTGCGCCCCCTTGCCCTTTCGGTTGTGACCGCACGCAACTACTACGCCGGGTACCGGTTTATCGGATTTGGGTAAATACAGGTTTGCCGTGACGAACATTCCGCTTATGCTTTCGAAAATTACTTTTTTTAATAAATAACCGCCCTTGTCAATAACGGAAACTATTTCGGCGTCCGAATCCGCTATTTCGGGCATACCGCCCACAGAACGCAAAAATTCGGCTTTTATTTTTTTGCACCTTTTTTCCAACGCCTCGCGGCTTTTTATTCGCCTTCGCGCCCTTTTTCCTTTCTCGCACAACCTGACGCAAGAGGAAAAAAGCCCCTCGTAAAGTCGCGCCCCCGAAGAATAGAACCATCTGAAATTTTCATTTTCAAGCTTTTCGTAATCCGTTTTCTCCATTGCTCTTCTTCCCTTCCTCTTGTGTCCGAATTAAACAACACGCATTAAAATTGCTTGGAAACCGTAAATACCGTTTTGTGCGCGTTCTTTAAACAGCCCGATATTTTTATCAATCACCATATTCAAAAAAAACGCTGTCCTGTTTTGTATAAGCCCGATGACTGCATTTTGTTCAAACGCCTTAAAGATTGCACGTTATCTTAACGCATCGGTTTTTCTTAGCATTATTTGGCCTTCGCGTTAATCAATTTACGCTTCAGTTATACATTACTTCGTTTACCACTCTTATCGGCTGTCCCTCTCGTCGGGTATTACTTACGTGTGTTGCCCTTCGCGCGATAATTTTTTCACGGTTATTTTCCTTTTCCTCTTGTCAATTATTCCATTGCGTCTCTTCTTACTTGCATCGGATATACGGCACAGCAGATATTCCCTTAATTAAAAATTATGTTAAAAAGTCGGAGTCACAAAAATGTAAACGTTTACACCGAAGATTAAATAAAAACGACCTGACTCGGCCGAGGATAAACTTGTAATAATGAATTTACGGACATAAAAACGGAAGGCTTTCTCCCCCCCAGAAAAATCGCCG
>ERZ1673742.3449-NODE-3449-length-10318-cov-8.369677_pt1 | contig 10318 bp, 7 predicted proteins | sample MGYA00580208_ERZ1673742 | MGnify/ENA primary metagenome ERZ1673742 (study PRJEB41218, sample SAMN15661774) | gut metagenome | host: Homo sapiens | place: Canada: London | collected 2015-08-20/2019-03-30 | study: EMG produced TPA metagenomics assembly of...
TTTTTCTCTGTCACAAGCTGGATCAGCTCATAACACATTACGAATGTCAGGATAGGGGGATTTGATTGGATAGGATTTGATATCTCCGTACTTGATAAATCAGTTCTTGATGGATCGTTACTTGATCTATCTTTATTTAATTGGGCGGGTTCTTCCTGAACAGGCGTGAGCAATGTTTGATTTACCTGTACGGGATTTTCCCGTACAGGTTTTTCCTGTGCAGGTGTCGGCTCTTTGGGCTGCTCCAGAATGGTGTACTCGATAGAGCCAAGCTGACCGTTTGCGCCTCTCACACGCTCACGGATCAGATAGCCGTGTTCCTCCAACTCTCGGATGCCGCCGCTGATGCTGTCGATGCCGTCCTTGCAGATACGGGCAAGCCCCTTCATGGTGTAGTCCCAGTTCTCTGGCAGGGACAACATCAGCGAGAGAAGCCCCTTTGCTTTCAGGGACAGGGACATATCCCGCAGATGATGGTTTGACATGACCGTGTAATCACGGGTCTTTTCGATACGGAATACAGCCATCTTTGCACCTCCTTCCTCTGAAAATAAAAAGTGTTGATTTTGGGCGGTTTGTCTGCCTGTACGCCTCCACCGTCTCCCTCATGGGAAAACACCCGCGCCCTGTTCGGAAAGCAGGCTACAGCGAAAGAAACAGCAGCTTTTCCACCCTAATCACAACACTTGAATTTGGGTATAGAAAAAGGGCGGCTGTCTGAAAAACAGTCGCCCGAAAAGGGGATATATACAAGTTATTTGCTACTCGTCCGCCTTGAAAACCGTTGCTATTACTGGCTTTTTCAAAAAGTTCTGTATCACCACTCGCACCAAATCAGTTACCGTTGTTGATACCATATCAACAACGGTAATTTTTTATTTTCCACCGTCTGAGGAGTGGTTTTTGCGAAAAGCAGGGCTTTTCCTGAACATTTCCAGCCATCGGCGCGATGTGCGCCCGGATTTGCTGCGGCCATGATGAGAAAACCTTGGGCTTAGCAAAACGGCAATCGTTATAAGAGTAGAAACGATAAATTATTATTTTATATTGATATAGGAAACCGTCCACGGCCGAGAACAACTCCGGTCATGGACGGCTTTCCTTTGTACCCCCGGGACAGAAAGGACAAAAAGGACAGAACCGGGCTGGTATTCTCAGTAATTCTTGATACCCTTATTATCTCACAGGCGCCGTTGCTTTCACAGGACGTCATTTATTATGCGCTTACGTTATCATTTGCGAAGTTTCCACATGAAATCATATTTTGCGGAAACTTAACATCCCCTGCCAATAATTATGGCTTGTTACGGTTTGACTTTGATTTTGATGAAACATTCAAATGCTCTTTGCTGATTTGGCAAAATTTGCTTGAATCAGCAAAGAGACTTTGACTTACTTTGCACATTGAACATCGGTATCACCTGATTCATCAAAGAGCCATCCGAATCAGCAAACAAAATACCAAAGTGCAAACCGCAAAAACTGATTGCGCTATTGCTTGATCGAAAGTGTGCCTCAGAAATCTGACTCCACGAAAATATTATCTGAAAACTGGAACGGAAAAAGTTTTTTAATGCGGATTTCAGCAGAAAAAATCGATATTTTTAGGAAAACATTCATAGTATACTATCAATAATCCTTGACAAAAATTGATTTTGCGGATATTATTTTGAAAAAGGAGCTGATCTCAATGGCGATTACAACAAAAGAAAGCATCCTCAAAGTTCTGAGTGCTTATAATCCGTGGTGGAAAACCGGGACAGTTAGCCCGCAGATGTCAAAAACCTACAAGAGGTTTGCATTCCACGAAGCGATGAAGCGGTTGACGGATAAAGGAATTCGCCGCTCTGTGGTTTTGACCGGGACGAGACGCGTTGGAAAAACAACCATCCAATACCAAATGATCGAAGCGCTGTTAAAGTCAGGTGTGGCACCGCAGAAAATTGTTTTTATTTCTTTGGATCATCCTATGCTGAAGCTCAGCCAATTTCAGGATGTGCTGGAGTGCTATCATGAAAATATCTATGCAGAGCAGGATGTCTATTACTTCTTTGATGAGGTGCAGTACGCACAGGACTGGGATCGATGGTTAAAGATCATTTATGATACACAACCCAACACCCGTGTTGTTGCAACTGGCTCTGCCAGTCCGGCGTTGATGAAGGGCAGCAGAGAAAGTGGTGCCGGCCGTTGGACTGTTATACAAGTCCCAACGATGTCTTTTTATGAGTACTGTGAACTGCTGAATTTGGATCGCCCCAATATTGCCTCCGATTTGAAAGTAACAACATTGCTCCACAAAAGTCAAATTGAGCGAACTCAAATTATGATGCAGCTCTCCAAGGTTCAAAATCATTTTATGCGGTATTTGCAGGTTGGCGGTTTTCCGGAGTTGGCATTGGCTGACAATGATTTGATGGCGCAGCAGATCATGCGAGAAGATGTTGTGGATAAAGTTCTGAAGCGTGATCTTCCCTCACTGTACAATATCCGTAACGCAACGGAGCTGGAGAGAATTTTCTTATACCTCTGCAATGTATCTTCGGAAATTGTATCGATTGAGGCAATTACGAAAGAACTGAACGGTGTATCTCGCACAACTGTAGAAAACTATATTCAGTATCTGGAGAGCGCAAATCTGATTTATCAGAGTTGGCCGGTTGATATGGCAGGGAAAAAGGTATTAAAGGCGCGTCCTAAAATTTATATCGCCGATGCGGCAATTCGGAATGCTGTTTTGATGGATGATTCTGTTTTGACGGACCCTGTTGAGATGGGAAAGATTGTTGAAACGGCTGTTTACAAGCATGTCGCAGCGTTTTATTATCAATATGCTACTTCGGTGGGCTATTTTAGAGGTGGAAAAAAGGGCAAAGAAATTGATATTGTGGTGGACTATCCTAATACGAAAAACATCCTCATTGAAGTTAAATACAGAGAAGGTGCGCCAATTGCGGATGATGATGCGATCGTAGAATTGTGTGAGGAATCGTCGGCAGCAATCATTATAACCAAGAATGCGGACGATTATGGAGTTCATAACACAAAGTGCGGTAAAGATCTACTACGAATTCCTGCATTTGCGTTCCTTTATTTGCTTGGGAATGCAGAAAAACATGGATATCGCGGAATGGAACAATAAAATAGGTTATATTCTGTCCTTTCTGTCCTCGTTGTCCCAGCCCATCAAAACAAAACCCATATAATAATGCACCACGCCTTCAAAACATGGTGCATGGTATCCACGAGCGGTAGGTTTGCCAGATCTGCACCGCCTGTCCGTTCGGCAGGCGGTGCTTTTTGCCGTTTTCCCGTTCCTCTGTGTATCTGTCCCCCACTTCCATTGTCCCGGTGCGTCGGGACGAACTCCGTGAAAATGTACTGCGCCTGCTCCGTGCGCGTACAATTGCCGTTATCGGCAAGATTCAAATATTGTTTCACAAATTGTTCTTTATATTTTGCCGATAATGTGCTATACTATCCCTGTGCAGAAAGGGAGGGATCTCTATGAAATATATTTCTGTCGCGGAAACGGCGAAAAGGTGGGGCGTTTCCGAACGCAGCGTGCGAGGGTATTGCGCCGAAGGAAAAATCGACGGTGCATTTCTGACCGGAAAGACATGGAACATACCCGAAACCGCAGAGAAGCCCGATCGCATGAACAAGAAAACCGATACACCAAAGACACTTCTTGAGGTGCTGAAAGCCGAAAAAGCGGCGAAGCTGCACGGCGGTATTTATCATAAAATCCAAATCGATCTGACCTATAACTCCAACCACATGGAGGGCAGTCGCCTTACTCACGATCAGACGCGCTATATCTTTGAGACGAACACCATCGGCGCATCGGACGGGACGGTCAAGGTTGACGATGTGGTCGAGACCGCCAACCATTTCAAGTGCATTGATATGGTGATCGACAATGCCAATTATGCTCCGAGCGAGGCGTTCATCAAGCAGCTGCACGCCGTTCTGAAAAACGGAACTTCCGATTCCCGCCTCGACTGGTTTGCCGTCGGGGACTACAAGAAATTGCCCAACGAGGTCGGTGGCATGGATACCACTGCGCCGGAGAATGTCGGCTTGGAGATGAAGAAGCTGCTTGCCGAGTACAACGCTATCACGCGCAAAACCTTTGACGATTTGCTCGACTTTCACTACCGCTTTGAGCGCATCCATCCGTTCCAGGACGGCAACGGCAGAGTCGGGCGCCTGCTCCTTTTCAAAGAATGCCTGCGGAGCAACATCGTGCCGTTTATCATTGAGGACGACATCAAGATGTTCTACTACCGCGGCTTGAAGGAGTGGCAGAACGAGCGCGGCTATCTGCGTGATACCTGCCTTTCTGCACAGGACAGGTTTCAGAAGTATTTGGACTATTTCCGAGTCCCGTATGACAAATAAGCAAAACCGCCCCTGTGCGATACAGAGGCGGATTGCTTTTTCGTAATAAACCCGTGCGTCTATGCCGTAAAAAATCCCGCCTGCACAAGCAGGCGGGAAAATTTTTGCTCTCTTTTGTGTTCGGGAGGTTTTCTCCATCCCCCGGCTCACATGGCCGCAGCCTCGGGGCTGCGGAGCTGGAGCTGCAGGCGGTCGGCGATGAGGGCGATGAACTCGCTGTTCGTCGGCTTGCCCTTCGTGTTCGACACCGTGTAGCCGAAGAAGCGCTGCAGCGTCTCCAGGTCGCCGCGGTCCCACGCGACCTCGATGGCGTGGCGGATGGCGCGCTCGACGCGCGAGGGCGTCGTGGCGAACGTCTTGGCCACCTGCGGATAGAGCACCTTGGTGATGGCGTTGATAACATCCATGTCATTGACGGCAATCAGGATCGCCTCCCTGAGATACTGATAGCCCTTGATGTGCGCAGGGACGCCGATCTCGTGAATGATCGAGGTGACCATGGACTCGATGTTGGCGTTGCGCTTTGCTGCGATGGCGGGTTTGCGCGAAACGGCGCTCTCGCAGATCTCGTCGAGACGCTCCACGACGGCACGGCAGCTGCATGGTTTCAGCATGATATATTGCACGCCGAGCGTCATAAACATTGAAGACACATATTCCGTTACGAACTCCACCAAAACCAGAAGCTTTGGCTTTGGATCCAGCCCGGCCGCTGCCTTCAGCACGGACAGGCCGTCCGCCTGCGGCAGCATGAGGTCGACGACCAGCAGATCCGGTTTCAGCTCTTTCAGCAGGCTGATGGCGCGAACGCCGTCACAAGCCGAGCCGACCACGGAATACCGATTCGTCTGCTTCAGGGCAACGCCGAGCTTCCCACAAAACTCTTCGCTGCCGTTTGCCAGCAGGACCCGATACATTTTTTCCATGTAACAACTCTCCTCCTCGTAGATTCTCTCATTTCCGCATGGATGTACAAGCGGTGCTTCTAATTTAACATATTCGGCCCGCTTTTGCAATGACTTTCCCTGAAAATGTCTGCTTTTTCGTCGACGTTCTTCGACAAACATGCGGAAACGGCAGAAAATATGATACTCTAAGAGGAAAAAGGTGAAAAAATATTCTTATTCACGGAATTACCGTGAGACGTCCCGTTATTCCGCGTGATCGGTCGAATTTTCATTGCGCTGGCTGAGCCAGATCAGCAGCACGGCAATGTCCGCGGGCGAAACGCCGGAGATGCGCCCGGCCTGCCCGATGGAGCGCGGGCGGATGTCGGCCAGCTTCTGCCGTGCCTCGAGGCGCAGACCGGCGATGGAGGCATAGTCCGCATCCTCCGGCAGCAGGCGGGCTTCCTCGCGGCGGAAGGCCTCGATCTGCTGCTCCTGCCGCTGGAGATACCCCGCATATTTCACCCGGATCTCAACCTGACGCGTCACGGCCGCCGGAAGCTCCGGCCGCTCCGGGTCGAAGGGAGCAAGCTCTGCATAGTGCAGCTCCGGGCGGCGCAGCAGGTCCGCCAGCCGCGCGGAGCTGACGACCTCCGCCGAGCCGCGCGCCTGCAGAAACCCGTTCAGCGCCGGACCGGCGGGCACGCCGGTGTGCTCCAGCCTGCGCTGCTCGCGCCGGACGGCCTCGTATTTCTCCGCGACGGCCTGTGCCTGTTCGGCGGGGATGAGGCCGATGCGATAGCCGATGGGCGTGAGCCGCTCGTCGGCGTTGTCCTGCCGGTGAAGCAGCCGGTATTCGCTGCGCGAGGTCATGATGCGGTACGGCTCCTCCGTGCCCTTCGTGACGAGGTCGTCGATGAGGGTGCCGATGTAGCCGTCCGAGCGTTTGAGCACCAGCGGCTCGCGGCCGAGCAGCTTCAGCGCGGCGTTTACGCCCGCCACAAAGCCCTGCACGGCCGCCTCCTCATAGCCGGACGTGCCGTTGAACTGGCCCGCGCCGTAGAGGCCGGGCAGCTTTTTGCACTCGAGCGTCGCGGAAAGCTCCGTCGGGTCGATGCAGTCGTACTCGATGGCATAGGCCGGGCGCAGCATTTCGGCGTGCTCCAGCCCTGCGATGGTGTGCAGCATGGCAAGCTGCACCTCCTCCGGCAGGCTCGTGGACAAGCCCTGCAGGTACAGCTCGTCCGTCCCGAGGCCGCACGGCTCAAGGAAGAGCTGGTGACGCGGCTTGTCGGCAAAGCGGACGATCTTCGTCTCGATGCTCGGGCAGTAGCGCGGGCCGACGCCGGTGATGGAGCCGTCGAACAGCGGGCTGCGGTGCAGATTCTCGCGGATAACGGCGTGCGTGCGCTCGTTCGTCCACGTCAGCCAGCACACGGCCTGATTTTTCGGCGGCTCACGGGTGGAAAACGAGAACGGCTCCGGATCGTCGTCGCCGCGCTGGACCTCCATTTTCGAGAAATCGACGCTGCGCGCGTTGATGCGCGGGGGCGTTCCGGTCTTGAAGCGGCGCATGCGCAGGCCAAGTCCCCGCAGGCACTGGCTCAGCTCCGGCGCAGGGCGCAGGCCGTCCGGCCCGGAGTGCAGGACGCATTGCCCGGTGATGACGGTGCTGTCGAGGTACGTCCCGGCAGCGACGACGACGGCGCGCACGCGGTATTCCGCGCCGAGCTGCGTCACGACGCCGCTGACGTGCCCGCCCTCCGTTCGGATCTCCGTGACGGCAGCCTGCTTGAGATAGAGGTTCGGCTCGCGCTCGAGCAGGCGCTTCATGTGCTCCTGATAGCGGCGGCGGTCAGCCTGCGCCCGCAGGGAGTGCACGGCCGGGCCCTTGGCGCGGTTGAGCATGCGGTACTGGATGCAGCAGGCGTCCGCCGCGCGGCCCATTTCGCCGCCGAGGGCGTCGAGCTCGCGGACGAGATGGCCCTTGCCCGTGCCGCCGATGGCCGGGTTGCAGGGCATGTTGCCCACGGCGTCCAGATTGATCGTGAACACGACGGCCTGCAGCCCCAGCCGCGCGGCCGCGAGACCGGCTTCGATTCCGGCATGGCCCGCGCCGATGACGGCAATGTCATAATTTCCTGCAAAATAGCTCATTTACGCTCATCTTTCTTTCAAATCACAGCGGTGACTGCTTGATCTTTGCATAGCGGCGGGGATAGGCCGGGGGCGTCGGGTGCTCCTTGCGGATGACGATGACGCAGCGCGGCGCGCCGTCGATGTCGTAGGTCTCCGTTTTTTCCACGCGGCCGCCCAGCCTTGCGATGCCGCGCTTCGCCTCCTCCAGCTCCTCGGCCGCAGCGGCGGCCTTCATGGCAAGGAAGTATCCGCCCGGCTTCACGAACGGCAGGCACAGCTCCGCCAGAATGTTCAGCCGTGCCACCGCGCGGGACGTCGCGATGTCATATTGCTCGCGCGCCCTGGCGGCATAGTCCTCCGCGCGGGAGCAGACGCACTGCGCCGGGACGCCCATGTCCCGCAGTGTCGCCTCCAGCCACGTCACGCGCTTGCCGAGGCTGTCGAGCAGCGTCAGGTCGAGGCTCGGCTCGCCGAGCTTCAGCGGCACGCCGGGGAAGCCCGCCCCGCAGCCGACGTCGATGACGCGCTTGCCTGAAAACGGCACGATGCGCAGCAGCGCGAGGCAGTCGGCAAAGTGCAGCTTCGCCACGGCCTGCGGCTCCGTGATGGCCGTCAGATTCATGACGCGGTTCTGCTCGAGCAGGCGCGCGCCGAAGTCGCACAGCTGCTCCGCCTGCGCCGCCGTCAGCGGCACACCGAGCGCTGCGCAGGAATCCAACAGGGTTTGCAGCATATTACGATACCTCCCGGTAAACCTGAATAACAATGCCTAGGTCGCAAAACGTTGCCCGGCCGGGGACCTGCAGCACGCGCACGGCGTCATACACCATGCCAAGCGCCGCGACGGTGCAGCCGGCGCTTGCCATCGCCACGGGCCAGAACCACACGAGCGGCACGCGCGCCAGCGCGAACCACAGCGCCGCGCCTACGAGCACGGGCGGGAGCAGCCGCACGGCAAGCACGGCGGCGCGGCTCAGCTCCGCCTTCGAGCCGACGCACGGGCGCAGGGAAAACACGGAGCAGAACGGAGCCGTCCGGCCGAACAGGGCCAGCAGCGGCCACGGCAGCAGATAGAGCACCCACTGCGCCGCGAGCGACACGGCGATGCTCTCCCCAATGGCGAGCAGCCACCTGCGCTGCCCGCCCTCGACGATCGGCTCCATCGCGGCAAGGCCGCGCCATTTCCAGAGCGCGGCAAACAGGCCGATGACCGCGAGCGCGGAGAGCACCCGCAGGATGCGCCGGTGCCCGCGCTCCATGGAGAGGGAAATTTCCTCGATCTTTTCTTTCATATTCGCTCACTTTCCGACACAGAATCGCTCAAAAATGCGATTTGTGATATCCTCGCGGACCGTCCGCCCCGTGACCTCGCCGAGGGCGGCCATGGCCTCCTCCACGTCCGTGAGAACGGCGTCCGGTGTGACGCCGAGGCTGAGGCCGGCTTTCGCCCGTGCGATGGCGCGGGAGGCGCGGTCGAGCGCGCCGAACTGGCGCGGGTTGGTCAGGAGGGAGCCGTCACAGGCGTTTTCGCCGAGGAACCAGCCCTCGAGCAGGGCTGGCAGGGCGTCCAGCCCTGCGCCCGTGCGGGCTGAGACGGTCAGAACGGTGTCAAACGGCAGCGCGTCCGGCGAGACGGCGGCGGGCAGGTCTGATTTGTTGCACAGGGCCAGACTGCGCGGGGCGCATTTGGCCGCTTCGATGGCGCGGCGGTCCTCGTCCGTCAGGGGCTGCGAGGCGTCGCAGACGAACAGGGCCAGCTCCGCTTCGCGCGCGGCCTGCTCCGAGCGGGCCACGCCGAGGGCCTCGATGGCGTCCCCGGCCTCGCGGATGCCGGCCGTGTCTGTCAGGCGCAGCAGCACGCGGCCGACGCGCACCGGCTCCTCGACGGTGTCGCGCGTCGTCCCGGCGATGTCCGTGACGATGACGCGGTCATAGCCCGCCAGCCGGTTCAGCAGCGACGATTTGCCTGCGTTCGGCTTGCCGAGCAGCACGGCGCGCACGCCCTGCCGCAGGTGGCGGCCCTTTTCGTAGGTTGCAAGCAGCTCCCGCAGGGCCGCGCCCGCGCGGTCCAGCGCTCCGCTCAGCTCCGCCGCGCCGAAGTCCTCGATGTCCTCGTCCGGATAGTCGAGCACGGCGTGGAAATGGCTGCACAGGTCCGTCAGCCCGTCATAGACCGGCCCGATGGCGCGCTTGAGCGCCCCGCCGAGCTGCCCTGCGGCGTTCGCGGCGGCGTCGGCCGTCTCGGCGTCGATGAGGTCGACGACGGCCTCGGCCTGCGTCAGGTCGAGCTTGCCGTTCAGGAAGGCCCGGCGCGTGAATTCGCCGGGTCCCGCCTGCCGCGCCCCGGCGGCCAGCAGCGCCTCCAGCCCGGCGGCCAGCATGGCGGGCGAGCCATGGCACTGCAGCTCAACGGTCTCCTCGCCGGTGTAGCTGTGCGGCGCGCGGCACACGACGCCGAGGCACTCGTCAATGACGCGCCCCTGCCGGTCGTGCAGCAGGCCGAGGACGAGACGGCGGTCCGGCGCGTCCGCAAAGGGCTGCTTCGGGGTGAAAACGCGGCCCGTCAGCGCGGCGCAGCCGGGCCCGGACAGGCGGAGAATGCCGATGGCGCAGGGCGCGCGCCCTGTTGCGATGGCAGCAATGATGTCAGACATGATGTGATCCTTTCGGTAAGTGCGGGAAAAGGAGGGTGAAATGTGGAGAGTTGAGAGCGGAATGCGTAAGGCTCCCAAATTTGTCATTGCGAGGGCGCTTCGCGCCCGTGGCAATCTCGGGAAGGCAGTTACGATTTCGCCGGGAGTACCCTGTTATCCGGCTGTGTACCGCGAGATTGCCACGTCGCTTCGCTCCTCGGAATGACAAGTCGGAGGTGCGTGCCATTTTAGCGA
>ERZ1673742.3451-NODE-3451-length-10317-cov-4.856461_pt1 | contig 10317 bp, 14 predicted proteins | sample MGYA00580208_ERZ1673742 | MGnify/ENA primary metagenome ERZ1673742 (study PRJEB41218, sample SAMN15661774) | gut metagenome | host: Homo sapiens | place: Canada: London | collected 2015-08-20/2019-03-30 | study: EMG produced TPA metagenomics assembly of...
AGTATAGCACACCTTTTTTCGCTTGTATAGGTCTTTTTCAAAATCGGCAAAAACGCGGCACACCCATCTTCGCGTACGGCATAGACTGGGGTGAAAGAAAGGCGCGGTCGCGCCCGACTTTCCAGTACTTAAAATAGGAGGTATTCTTGCTTTATGGCTGATAAAGTAGCAGCAGGCCACGTCGGCGGCGCGAACGGCGCGCGCGAGGCGGTCTGTATTCATACGAAAAAGATCTATTCATCCTGCCGCGACAAGGATTGCATTGAGGATTTGCGCTTTTACCCCACGGCCACGGCGCAGAGCGTTTTGAGCACGGCGCAGGGGCTGCGCGGCGGCAGTGCCGAGCTGATCTACACCTTTGTGGACGTCGAGCCCGTCAACTTTAACCGCGGGTACTACACCGTCGACATGCACTTTTTCTACCGCATCACCTTACAGGCGCTCAACGGCAGCACGCGCTACACGGAGATCGAGGGTCTTGCGACCTTTGATAAGCGCGTCGTGCTCTTCGGCAGCGAGAGCGGCGCGAAGATCTACTCTTCCATCCCCGAGGCAAACGCTATCGACGCGCCGCTGAACCTGACGGCAAATCTCCCGACCGCGGTGGTCGAGGTCGTCGACCCGATGCTGCTGTGCGCGCACTTTGCCGACAACTGCAACTGCCGCTGCGGCTGTGACCGCGGTACGCTCGGCGGCGTGCCCGCGGGCATTCTGGCAGCATTCGACGAGCCAATCATCTTCGACGAGTCCGCGATCCGCCGCGTGTGCATCTCACTCGGTCAGTTTTCGACTGTGCGCTTAGAGCGCGACACGCAGCTTCTCATCCCCGTGTACGACTACTGCATTCCGTCCAACGAGTGCACGCTTGCCGGCGGCGACTGCAGCTGCGAGGACCCATGCAAGGTCTTCGATGCGGTGGAGTTCCCGATGGACGATTTCTTCCCGCCCGCGGCGGCGCCCGGCGGCTGCGGCTGCGCATGCCCCTGCGGCGAACAGTAAAAATCAAACGCGAAAAAACGGGGAATTTCCCCGTTTTTCTTTTGCCCGAAACGGGACAAACCGGCATAAGCGTGTCCACCGCCTCATAGATTGGACTAACACCAAAGAAGGGAAGTGGGAACGGTGGAACGTCTGGAACGGATCTATCGCTACGAACAATCGTGCGAGTTTTTACCGCACCGGCTCAAAAGTCTCGCCCTGTCGCTGCCGGACAAGCAGAAAGAGCGCGTCGAGGAGCTGCGCCTTCGCGTGATGCACCCGCTGACGGTGCTGACACTGGAGGGCGAGCTGAACGCCGCGCCGGACGGGCGTGCGTCGCTCGTGACGGCGGAAGACCTCGAACAGATGCTCGGCGCGGTGACGGAGTATTCGCGCTATGCCTGCATCGAAACACTGCGGCAGGGCTTTTTGCCGCTGCGGGGCGGGTTCCGCCTCGGTGTGTGCGGCAGCGCCGTCGTGCGCGACGGCGAGGTGAGCAATCTGAAGGACATTTCGTCGCTCGCGCTGCGCATCGTGTGCGAGCACATCGGGCTCGGGAGCGACATTGCGCCGCAGCTCTTCAGCGCTGACGGGCGGTTTTTGAGCACGCTCATTCTCTCGCCGCCCGGCGGCGGGAAAACGACGCTGCTGCGTGACCTCATCCGCGTGCTGTCGCTCGGGGATGCCGAACACCGCGCGCTGCGCGTGGCGGTCATCGACGAGCGCTGCGAGCTCGCCGTGTGCTGCAAGGGGCGAGCGCAGATGGAGCTCGGCAACCACACGGACGTGCTCTCGCTCTGCCCAAAGGCCGTCGGCATCCCGATGGTGCTGCGCGGCATGAACCCGCAGGTCATCGCGGTCGATGAGATCACGGCGGAGGAGGATATCCGCGCAATGTGCCTGGCCGCGAACTGCGGCGTCGGGCTGCTCGCGAGCATCCACGCCGCGAGCGTTGACGAGCTGCACCAGAAGCCGCTCTGGCGGGAGCTTCTGCGCGCGAGGGTGTTTCGCCGCTGCATCGTCATCCGCTCGAACGGCGGTGCACGTTCTTACGAAGTGGGTGACCTGCCATGCTCCAACTGACGGGCAGCGCGCTGATCCTCGGCGCAGTGCTGTGGCTGCAAAGGAGTTTCCATTTACGTACTTTACTGCGGCAAAGGACGCTTCGCGCGCTTTCCGGTGCGTTTCTCGCACTCGAGAGCGCCGTCCGATTGACGCTGACGCCGCTGCCCGCGCTGCTGCGGCACTTGAGCTGCGAACCGGAAGCCGCAGGCTTCTTTGAAGGTGTGACCGCCAATCTTGCGCGCGGCGAACCGCTCGCCTCTGCATGGGAGCACGCCGCAAAGACTCTGCCCATCGCCGCGCGGGAGCGGGAGACTGTATCGGCGCTGGGACACGCGCTCGGCGGGGATGAGGAAAGCGTCTGCGCCGCACTGACGCTCGCGGCAAGCGAGCTCTCGCGCCTTGAAGAGGAGCTGCGGCAAAGGGAGCGCGAAACGGGCCGCATCACGGCGGCGCTGTGCCTCGGAGGCGGGGCAATGCTCTGTATTCTGCTGCTATAACGTTATTGAAAAGGATAAACGCTTTACATAAGGAAGACGTCTATGGATATTGACCTCGTGTTCAAGATCGCAGCGGTGGGCATCGTCGTCGCCGTGCTCAATCAGCTGCTCGTGCGCTCGGACCGTCCGGATCAGGCAATGCTCGTGAGCTTGGCCGGTCTCATCACGACGATGATGCTGCTCGTGCGGGAGATCAGCTCGCTCTTTGATCTCATCAAGAGTCTGTTTGGGTTTTAAGATGGAGCTGCTCATCAAGCTTGCGGCGCTGAGCCTGTGCGTGAGCGCCGTGACGGCGCTGCTCAAAAAGAGCGACGAAGCGCTCTCGCTTCTTCTGCTGCTCGCGGCGGTGCTCGTCGGCTGCGCGATGCTGCTGCCCGCGCTCTCCGACCTCTTTGACTTCTACGAGCGGGTGCTGTCGCTCACGGATCTGCCGCTCACGCTGTTCGTACCGGTCGTCAAAGTCACGGCCATCGCGCTCGTGGCGCGCTTTTCCTGTGCGCTGTGCGCGGATGCGGGGCAGAGCGCGCTGTCAAGTCTGCTCGCCGCGGCGGGGACGCTGTGCGCGCTCGTCTGCGCGCTGCCGCTCATGGAGGCGCTGCTCGAGATGGTGGAGGGATTTCTATGAAAAAGCTGCTCTGCCTGCTTTTTGCCGCGTTTCTCCTCTGCGTGAGCGCGTCAGCGCTTGAGCTGCCGTCAGGACTGGATGACGTCGTGCCGCGCGAGCTCATCGACAGCGCCGAGGCGGGGGATGATCTGCTCCTGCGCGGCGGACAGTACCTTTTTTCGCACTTTCGCGCGGCATTGCAGGATGCGGTGGCAAATTCCCTGCGCGGCGCGATGGCGCTGATGCTGCTCTCGCTCCTGTGCGGCCTCATCGAGGGCACGGCGGAGAGTGTGGGGGAGACGCCCGCGCGATACGCGGGCTATCTCGGCGTGCTGGGCGCGGCGGCGCTTTCGGCAGGGGACTTAAGCGCGCTCATCGGCCTCGGCGTCGAGACGATGGACGAGCTTTCGGTGATGGCAAAGCTCCTGCTGCCGACGATCGCCGCAGCGATGGCGGGCGGGGGCTGTGTGGGCTCGGCAAGCGTCTGGCAGGTCGGCGCACTGATGCTGAGCAACATCTTTCTTTCGCTGATGCGCGATGTGCTCGTGCCGGTGCTCTACTGCATGATCGGCACGGCGGCCGCGGGCGCGCTTTTGGAACAGAGCCGCTTATCGCTGCTCTCCAAGGGCATCGGCAAGCTGCTCTCGTGGGGCTTGAGCGCGATTCTGATCGTATTTACCGCGTTTTTGTCGGTCTCGAACCTGCTGGCCGGTTCTGCCGACCGGCTCGCGGTCAAGGTGGGCAAAACCGTCATCTCCGGCGCGGTGCCCGTCGTCGGCGGAATATTGTCCGACGCGACGGAGGCCGTCGCCGCCGCGGCGCTCACGCTGCGCGGGACGCTCGGTGTGCTGGGCGTATTTTCGGTGCTGGCGCTGTGCCTTGTGCCGCTGCTGCGCATGGCGGTGCAGTATCTTTTTTATCAGCTCGCGGCGTTTTTCAGCGGCATGGTGGGGTCACAATCACTCAGCAAGTTTTTAGAGCAGCTCTCCTCCGCGTTTTCACTGATGCTGGCGATGACGGCGGGCGGGGCGTTCTTGCTGCTCGTGTCGCTTTTGATTGCAATGATGATGGTGGTGACGGTATGACGTTTCTTCGCTCGTGGCTTTTAAGCGTGACAGCCTGCGCGGTACTGGTAAGCATCGTCCAGCAGCTCACGGACGGCGGCACGATGAAAAAAATCGTGCGTTTTGTCGGCGGGATGGTGCTGATGCTTGCGATGCTGCGCCCGCTGCTCTCACTCACGTTCGATCTGCCGGAGCTCGACGGCGGTCATTACCGCGAGGCGGTCGAAGCGCTGAAGGAAACGCTGAACGCCGAGCAGGACAGTGCGCTCGGTGATAGCATAGCTGCGCAGACGCAGGCATATATTGAGGACAAAGCCAGCTCCTTAGGTCTGAGCGTGCGCGCCGAAGTGCAGACCGCTTTACGCGACGGCGTACCGTTTCCGGACAGCGTCACACTGTACGGAGAAAACAGCGCGGCGCTCGGCGCGTACATCGTACAGGAGCTTGGCATTGCAGAGGAGAATCAGCTATGGATCGAACCGAAGTGAACGCATCGCCCGTGCAGAAGGCGCTGCAAGGCATCAAGAAGTACAAATACGTCCTCCTGACGGCACTGCTCGGCGTGCTGCTGTTGCTGCTGCCGCAGAACGAGAAAGCGGCAGACTCAGGCTCCGCGACACCGTCCGCCGCGGAAAATTTCGACCGCGAGGCGCTGCAAAACGAGATGGAGAATATTCTTTCCTCGCTCGACGGCGTCGGGAAGCTCTCGCTTATGCTGACGGTCGAGGGCGGCGGCGCTTACGAGCTGGCTCAGGATGAGACCGCGTCGCTCAAAGCCCGAGGGGAGGAGGTCGACGAGCAGACGCGAAAGACGGAGACCGTTGTGCTCGGCAGTGGCACGAGCGCCGAGGTCGTCGTGACCCACAGCCGCTATCCGCGCTTTGTCGGCGCGCTCATCGTGTGCGAGGGCGGAGACCGCGCGGATGTCCAGCTCAAGGTGACGCAGGCCGTCAGCGCGCTGACGGGGCTTTCGTCCGAGCGCATCTCCGTTGTTAAAGGAACGCCATGAAACTACAATATTTTTATTATGCAAAACGCAGGGAGGAAACAGCTATGAAGCAATTATGGAAGCGGAACGCAGTGGTCGGCACGATCCTGGTCTTTGTCTGCGCGGCAATCTTTCTGAATGGAAAGTACGCCGAAAAGGTCGACAAGCCCACAAAGGTCTTGGGTCAGTCCGAGCTTGTGAGTACAGACGGCGACGCCGCCGAGGTCTCGGCAAACGCGGAGGGGAAGGACTACTTTGCCTCGGCCCGCCTGACGCGCCAACAGGCGCGCGACAGCGCGCTGTCGCTCTTGACGGAGGCAAGTGAGAACGACGACGTGGATGCCGAGACCGCGAGTGAGGCAGCAAAAAGCATCGAAACGCTTGCTTCCTATACGCTCAGTGAGGCGCAGATCGAAAACATGGTCACGGCCAAGGGCTATGAGGACTGCGTCGTCTTCATGTCCGAAGACGGCGTGAGCGTGGTCGTTTCGACGGGAGAAGAGGGGCTCCAGACCGAGGACATCGCCCGCATCACGGACATCGTCAAGCAGGAGACGGGGCTCAGTGCAGAGAGCATCAAGATCATGGAAGTAAATTAGCTGTTGTAATTTTGGGAAAAAGATGATAAAATACTCTCGATATGAGCATTCACAAACAAGGAGAGGATATCTGAATGGCTGAGAATCGAGAGTATCTGACCCGCGCCGAAGAAAACGGCAGCATCAACATCGCAGAAGACGTGGTCGCCGCGATCGCCGCCGACGCTATCGGCGAGATCGAAGGCGTTGGCTCCATGTGCCAGAATATGACCGAACAGATCACTGAGCAGTTCACGGGCAAAAAGGGCCTGCGCGGCGTGCGCGCCGAGGTCAAGGACGGCGAGATCATCGTCGACGTCTACCTGATGGTGCGCTATGGCTACGTCATCCCCGAGACCGCGCGCAAGGTGCAGGACAGCGTGTCCGCCGCCGTGAGCGGCATGACGGGCTACAATGTCCACGCGGTCAATGTCCACGTCGGCGGGATCAGCTTCAACTAAAGAAAGATAAGATCAACAGATAAAGGAACAGACGAGAATGATTCGCAATACAGCGCGAGAGATCGCAGTGCATCTTGCATATGAACTGAGCTTTACGGATAAGACGGTGAAAGAGCTTCTCGACGAGCGGCTGACGAAGGAATACTTCGACACGCTCAAGGATGAGGACAACATCTACGAAAAGGCCCCCGGCGCCGCGCAGACGGAATACATCCGCTCCATCGTTTCCGGCGTTGCCGAGCACGCGCCGGAGTTGGACGGCTACATCGCCAAGTACGCCAAGGGCTGGAGCTTTGACCGCATCCCACTCGTCGCCTCGGCGATCATGCGCGTTGCGATGTACGAATCGCTCTACCGCAGCGACATTCCGACGCGCGTGGCCGTCAACGAGGCCGTGGAGATCGCTAAGAAGTATGAAACGCCTGAAACAGTGAAGTTCATCAACGGCATCCTCGGCAGCTTCGTGCGCGGCGAGATCAGCGCGGAATAAGGCATTGCCACAAAAAGCAGAGTACCGACAGGCGCTCTGCTTTTCTTCCGTTTTTCATTTTGTTTTGAGAGAGGGGTGACGCGGCGTGGCGCAGGAGCAGATGATCTTCAGCGTATCCGAGGCCAACAATTTCATCAAGGCGCTGCTCGACGCCGTACCGCAGCTCCAGACCATTTTCGTGCGCGGCGAGATCTCGAACTACAAGCTCTATCCCTCCGGGCACCATTACTTCACGCTCAAGGACGAGGGGAGCGCGCTCAAATGCGTGATGTTCCGCGGCATGGCGGGGAAGCTCCGCTTCCGCCCGGAAAACGGCATGAAGGTCATCGCCTTTGGCCGCATCGGCGTGTTCCCGCGCGACGGCGCGTACCAGCTCTACTGTTCAGAGCTCAGCGTCGAGGGCGTGGGTGACCTGCACGTCGCTTTCGAGCAGCTCAAGGAAAAGCTCTTCAAGGAGGGGCTTTTTGCCCCAGAACATAAAAAGCCCTTGCCAAAATATCCCAAGCGCATTGCCATCATCACCTCATCCGCGGGCGCGGCGGTGCATGATATGCTGCGCATTTTGAATGCGCGCTGGCCGATGAGCGAAGTCGTGCTCCTGCCTGTGCGCGTGCAGGGAGCAGAGGCGCCGCCGGAGATCGCAGGCGCGCTGCGCTACGCAAACAAATGGCAGGTCGCCGACCTCATCATCACGGGGCGCGGCGGCGGGTCGATTGAAGATCTGTGGGCGTTCAACGATGAGCGCGTGGCGCGCGCGATTTATGCCTCCGACATTCCGGTCATCTCCGCCGTCGGGCATGAGCCCGACGTGACGATCGCCGATTTTGTTGCCGATGCGCGGGCGTCGACGCCGTCGAACGCGGCGGAGATTGCCGTGCCAGACCAGCGCGAAATTTACCGCCGGCTCGACGCGCTGCAAACGCGCATGGTGCAGAGCGAGCAAAAGCGCGTGAAAGCCCTGCGCGAGCAGTTTGAAAAGACGTCCCGCAGCCGTGCGCTGCAAGACCCCATGGCATTTATCGACGACAAGCGGATGCTGCTCGACTACACGCAGAAAAACCTTGCCGCACTCGCGCAGCATCAGATGGCGCAGCGCACACAGCAGTTTACAGCGCTTGCGGCCAAGCTCGACGCGCTGAGTCCGCTCAAGGTCCTCGGCCGCGGCTACGCCGTGGCGCGAAATGAACAGGGACAAATTCTGCGTGCGGCGCAGGAGGCCGCAGCCGGCGAAAAAATCGAGGTACTGCTCGGGCAGGGAAGTCTCAACTGCACGGTGAACGCGTGCAATATGGGAGGAAATGACGATGGCAAAAACGTTTGAAGACAATATCGCGCGTCTCGAAGAGATCGTGACGGCGCTTGAAAAAGGCGACGCAAAGCTCGCTGATTCCCTCAAGCTCTTTGAAGAGGGGACGAAGCTCGTGCACGACTGCGGCGCGATGCTCGACAAGGCCGAGCAGAAGGTCGCAAAGCTCTCTAAGGGCGCGGACGGCGCGCCGGTCGAGAGCCCATTCATTTCGGAGGAGTAATCCATGGACGAAAAGCTGTTTTCCGCCCGCATGGCGGAGTATAAGTCGGCGGTGGACAAGTATCTTGACGCCTGCCTTGAGGAAACGCAGTGCGCAAGCTATCACAAGCTGACCGATTCGATGCACTACAGTCTGACTGCGGGCGGCAAGCGTCTGCGCGCGATCTTAGTGCTCGAATTCTGCCGCATCTGCGGGGGAGACGTCGAAAAGGCGCTGCCCGTGGCCTGCGGCGTTGAGATGCTGCACACGTATTCGCTCATCCACGACGATCTGCCCGTGATGGACAACGATGATCTGCGCCGCGGTAAGCCGTCGAACCACAAGGTCTTCGGCGAATGCACGGCGACGCTCGCGGGCGACGCGCTGCAGGCGCTGGCATTTGAAACGGTCCTGAAGGCCGACCTCCCCGCGCTGCGCGTGCTCAAATGCGCGCAGGTCCTGGCAAATGCCGCGGGACACGCGGGCATCTGCGGCGGCCAGCAGCTCGACCTTGAGTGGGAGGGCAAGATTCTGAGCGCGCCGGAGCTCGAGGAAATTTATCTGCGCAAGACGAGCGCGCTTATCCGCGCGGCGTGCCTGATGGGCGTGGCCGCGGCGGGCGGCACGAAGGAGCAGGAGGAGGCCGCGGCCAGCTACGCCGACAACTTCGGCTTCGCGTTCCAGCTGCGCGACGACATGCTCGATGTCATCGGCGATGAAAAGACGTTCGGCAAGCCCATCGGCTCGGACAGGGAAGAGGGGAAGACGACGTTCGTCGACATTCTCGGCCTCAGCGGCTGCCAGCGCGTCATCGAGGCGCACAGTGAGAGCGCGGTCGAAGCGCTGGGCGACATGGCGGACACGGATTTTCTCATTCATCTTGTCCGTGTGCTCGAAAAACGGGAGCAATAAATAAAAAATCCCGCAGAAAACGCCAAAAAAGTGGAAAATCATACAAAAGTGCGCATTTGGTGTTGACAAGCGGAATCGTCGGTGCTACGATACGCACATTGAAACGGAACCCACCCCGTGTGGAATGCTCGAAGGAAAGGATCCATTGGCATGAAGACTTCGTACTCTGCCAACTGCATGATGATGCCGATGATGCGCATGTTCAGCATGTGCATGCTTTGTCATGGAGAAAATGGTCATTTCCTTTCAGAAACTGTCTGAGAAAAACAGCGAAGCGGCAGCGGAAGGTCAATGACCTCCCGCTGTTTTTTACTGCTCGAACAGCATACACTCCCCGCGGTCTGTCCGTTCCAAAAAGTAGCTATTATAAAATAAGTAAGGAGAACAAAACGATGAAAAAGCATTCTATTAAGCTGACCGCACTTGTCCTTGCACTGGTCCTCACTGCCGCTCTGGCCCTGACCGGCTGCGGCTCCAAGAGCGATGACTCCGACGGTGCCACCACCATCCAGATCGCCGTCCCCAACGACACGACCAACGAAGCCCGCGCGCTGCTGCTGCTCCAGGACAACGGCATCATCAAGCTCGCTGACGGTGCCGGCATCACCGCCACCAAGAACGACATTGTCGAAAACCCGTACAACGTCGAGATCGTGGAGACCGAGGCCGCGCAGATCCCCAACATCCTGCAGGACGTTGACTACGCCGTCATCAACTCCAACTACGCCATCAACGCGGGCCTGAACCCCGTGGCCGACTCCCTCGTGATCGAAGGCTCCGCCTCCGCTTACGCCAACATTCTGGCCGTGAAGGAAGGCAACGAGTCCTCTCCCAAGGTCCTTGCCCTGATCGCCGCTCTGGAGAGCCAGCAGGTCGTCGACTACATCAACGAGAAGTATGACGGCTCCGTTGTCAGCACCGTGGAGAACCCGACCGACGGCTTTGACGCCACTGTCGACTACGACGCTCTCGCTGGCGAGACCATCTCCATCGCCGCTTCTCCGACCCCGCACGCTGAGATCCTCGAGGTCGTGAAGGAAATTCTTGCTGAAAAGAACATCACTCTCGACATTCAGGTCTACAATGACTATGTCGTGCCCAACCCCGTTGTCGAAGACGGCACTGTCGACGCCAACTACTTCCAGCACAAGCCCTATCTCGACGATTTCAAT
>ERZ1673742.3456-NODE-3456-length-10308-cov-4.263045_pt1 | contig 10308 bp, 10 predicted proteins | sample MGYA00580208_ERZ1673742 | MGnify/ENA primary metagenome ERZ1673742 (study PRJEB41218, sample SAMN15661774) | gut metagenome | host: Homo sapiens | place: Canada: London | collected 2015-08-20/2019-03-30 | study: EMG produced TPA metagenomics assembly of...
CATGCCATGTCAGAAAGCAGTCATATGAATTCTATTGAAAAAATCACCGGGCTGATCGAAGACTGCGTAAATAAACAGTAATCACCGGGTTATTTTCTTATATTCCCTGGCAAGCCAGCGTCTCGTCCTCATGACTCTGTTATTCACATTATTTTCTGTGATATGATAATGTCTGGCAACGAGACGCGTTGGTATGTCATATAACGTTACACTGACATAGATTTCATAATTTGTCCTGTTCTTTTCTCTCAGTTTTTCAAATATCGACTGCAGGTATCCTGCTGCCTCCAGATTCAGAACAATCTCATCTACACGATTACCTTTTCTTACCCGCATATCTGTCATTTCCAGAATCGCATCTGAATTCGCATATTCATATTTCCTGAAGGCCTTTTTGCGATGATCGGATGCCTTATGGTAGCTGATTCTGACAATCAGATTCTCCAGTTTCTTTTCATCTGAAAAATCCACACTCCGGCCCATATGAAACAAAGTCTCAAATACATCCTGACAGACATCTTCTGCTTCGTCTTCATCGCCAAGGATAAATTTTCCAATATTGAACGCCCGAGAGCGGTATTTCCTGTAGATACTTACAAAATCTATATTTTCCATCTTTTGTAATGTGCTGTATCAGAATATCAGGACAGCTGCTCCTTTACTTTTAACAGGATTTCTTCTTTATCTGCATCATTGAGTTCACCCGGGTGCCATGTGATTCCCACCTGATCTCCTTTATATCTCGGAATCAGATGCATATGAAAATGAAATACTGTCTGCCCTGCACACTCGCCATTATTCTGTACAATATTAAATCCGTCACATTTCAGTGCTGCTGTCATTGCTGTCGCCATTTTCTTTGCAAGAATCATTGCCTTTGCAGCCATTTCATCCGATAATTCATAAATATTGGCAGCATGCGATTTCGGAAGGATCAGCGCATGTCCCTTACTCGCCGGGCCCAGGTCAAGAATTACCCTGAAATTCTCATCCTCATAAAGTGTTGCAGCAGGAATCTCTCCATTAGCGATTTTACAAAAAATACAATTTTCCATCTTTAAATCCTTCTTTCTTAAAATTCAAGATTTTGATTTGCAATAATCAGTAATACTTGTCGTTTTATTGCGAATTTTTCAGGACGAAATCAGTTGCGGCTGAAAGTTCACAATGATACACTTTTCCTGAGGTGATAATATGCAGATTGAAATAACAAAACAATCAGAAAAAGATTTTCGTTTTCTTTTATCCAGACTTTCACATGAAATCCGTAATCCGGTCACGCTGATCAACAGTGAACTTCAGTTGATGGCTTCCTCTCACCCGGAACTGTGCAGTTACAGACAATGGGACAGTCTTATGGATAACCTTGAATATGTAAAAGAACTGCTGAAAGAACTCTCTGACTTCAGCCATGCGCAGACAGTTACTCTTGTTCCCGTAAATCCCGCGGAATTTCTGACCACTGTTTTATCCTGTCAGAAAAACACTCTGGACTATCTGGGAATCCGGCTGGAAATACATGTGGAACATACTTCTTCACCTGTTTTTCTTGACCGGATAAAAATGCGTCAGGTCATATTTAACCTGATCAAAAATTCCTGTGAAGCCATCGATCAGCCAGGCGGAAAGATTATTGTAAATCTCACCCCTGCAGATTCCGGCATCTGCATCTGTATTAAAGATAACGGATGTGGTATGACGCATAAGCAGACTGAGAATATCTTTCATCCCTTCATTACATATAAACCGGAAGGAACCGGTCTCGGGCTTGCAGTAACAGCAGAAATCATCTCTGCACACCATGGTCAGATCAGGGTTTCCAGCACTCCCGGTCAGGGTTCTGCCTTTTATATTTATCTGCCGGCATCCCCTGAATAAAGGTCGGTTATCCTGCACGCTGCGAAGGGTGATAAAGCAGAACTGCAAGCAGGAATCCACAGATAAGACCGCCTACATGTGCCGCATTGTCCACTCCTTCGCTTGTAAAACCAAAATAAAGCGAAAAAGCAGCCATAATCACTACCTGTCTGGCAGAAAGATCTTCAATATGACCTCTGCCCCTGATCACAGCATAGATCATTGCACCCATCACAGCAAACACTGCACCGGATGCACCTGCCGAAACTGCAAAATCCGCACTGTCCAGTTCCAGGAACAGACACAGCAGATTTCCACCCATTCCTCCCAGAAGATAGATCAGCAGATATTTCAGTTTTCCAACTGTACGCTCCAGTCTGCCTCCAAGCACAAACAGTACCAGCATGTTATTTCCAAGATGCTGCGGTCCAAAATGAAGGAACATACTTGTAAAGATCCTATAGTATTCTCCCTGCATAATGGCAGGAGTATATGCTGCTCCGCACTGAAGCATATGCATGGTATCCTCTGATCCTCCGGTAAATTCCACTGCAGTAAAAACAAGAATATTCGCCAGAATGAGAAGCACTGTAACCGGTGCCTTTTTCAGTTCTTCCAAGTTTTACCTCTTTTCTGTTTCTTTATCTCAAAAACAATGTACCATTACTAATTGTAGCAGACCTCCTGTATTTTGTAAAAACATTTATTCCAGAAATATATATCTTGCCTGTGCAAAATCCACTTCATCTTCCGGTTCAAGCTGATATTCCTCATCCGGACGAAGTAATCTTCCATTTACAGACGTTCCGTTTCTGGAATTCATATCACTAAGGAAATAGTTTTCTTCTTTTTTTCGTATTTTTGCATGGATACGGCTTACGGTAGGCAGGCTGATCACCGCATCACAGGCAGTTTCCAGCTTTCCGATCACAGTCAGATCTTCATTGAGATAAATGGTCGCCAGTTCTCCCGGTTCTTTACTCACCAGACTGGCAGGTCCGCTTACTGTTCCGGCAGATAGTACTACTGTTTCACCATAGTCCATATGTATCCGGGATGATTTGGAAGTTTTTTGTCCACAGTCTGACATTTTCTGCCCATTCACCGGCTGACTCTGATTTGTTTGCTGATTTCTCTCCACTGTCTGGGACAGGTTTTCATATAATCTGTCCTCCCATTTCTGCTCTGACACTTTTCCTTCTGCTTCTTTCCATCCTGATCTTTTCCCTGATGTTTTCTTTTCTGTTTTATTCCATGATGGCATATTTCTTATTTTTTCTATGTGTCTCACTGTTTCTCCTGATGCATACGTCTGTTCCGGGAGATGCAAAACTTTTTTTGTCTTTATAATACGCAGGCCCAGCATGATACCCGCTATAGCTATAACAATTACACCAAGTATGGTTTCCATTTCCACATGTGGCAGATATCCCTTCAGGATAGCAGCTGCCAGTCCACAGATCAGAACAGCAGCCGGCACAATAACACCGACCGGGTTCAGTCGGCCGGGTTCTTTTGAATCTTCTCCTTCTCTTACAAATTCATTCCGGTTTTCATTATCTTCCGGGAAAGTCTCTTCTTCTGCAAACTCCATCTCCTGCTCTGTCTTTTTTGCATTTATTTTTTCTTTCTTCTCCCCATTTACATCTGAACTCTGAGTTTTATATAATTCTTCTTTAATATGCTCCAGATGAAAACTGTCTTCCATTGCTCTTTTATATACTCCATATCCAAGGATTACCGCATCCTGATCCTGATGGTCTATTTTCGGCAGAATATATTCTGTCAGAAGCTGAAACTGTTCTTTAATATCCTTCTCATATCCGGGCATCATACAGAAATAAATCTGTCTTTTTTCAATATCTGTATAAATATATTCCGGCAACATTATAAACTGTCCGGGATTGATCAGATATTCCGCCGCATCTTCCATAGCCTTTACAAAACCACCGAAAATAAGCCTGAGATCTTCAACTCCCATCTTCTTTTCTTCATACAGCACATTCACCGCCTGTTTCGAAGTAATATCAAAATAGATAAGAAATCTGCCATCCATCCCCTGTATCCTGCACTTCAGAAGAGAGGGAATCACATTTCCCGCAAGCATCCTTACCTGATAGGAATCTGTATTGATCTCATTCTCACCATAGACAATGAGATAATTATGATTCATATCCCTCTTATATTCTGTCCGCATACTATTCTATTCCCCCATTTCTCTCAGTACCGCCTGCGCCGCCCGCAGTCTGCGGATATGTTTCACCGGATTTATCACTGCGGATTTCCCTTCTGTCCTCAAATGCCAGCTCAGATTGCCATACGACGAGATCGTGTCCAGGTCATAGGTTACCTGCACTTCTTTTCCCACATTTGTCTGGGTACCTAAATTCTCCGCCCCGAAAAAGCCAATACTCCCCAGCTCCTCACTGCGCATCCTTGCAGTATCATATATTTCTCCGTTTTTCTTAATCCCTTCCATGCTCCCGCTTACTGCCGATTCATAAGCTGCCGCTGTCAGCCATGCCCTGTTATGTACAAAAAAGCTCAGATAGATAAGTCCCATCAACACCAGCAGGATCAACGGCATGACACAGGCAGTCTCGATTGTAAAACTTCCCTTACGAATTATACTGTATTCATTTGTTATACAAAAATTATCTTTCATATCAAAAATCCTCCCAGATATCCTGCCAGCAGAAATGGCACAAACGGTATTTCCGTACTTCCCTTTCTGCAAAATCCCATCATCATGATGCCGGACCATACTGCACGGTCCATCTGAAAGAAAGATGGACGGGATGGAAAGCCTGTCAATTTCTCTGGTCTGCCAGACAGTTTTTCCACTGAGTATCGCTGCCTTTTCTTCTATTGTCATCTTTTCAACCAATTTTTGCTGTTTCATAACTGTTTTCCATCCCACTTTCATCCTTATTCAGCATTCTTTCTTTTCTTATATCCTCTAATTACCAGTACTTCCATTCCTGCCATGAAAAGGGCTATTACAGTGTCGATACCAATTCCTGCTTTTTTCCAGTTTTCCATACCTGTTTCTTCGTGTTCTCCATCATAAGCCCAACTGCTTACAACTGTATACATGACATTTTTGCAGGCATTTCTCATCTGAAGTACAGATGTTGGATGCTCTGGATTGGCTACATTGTTCTCTTCTCCATTGAATGTAGACAACATTACATCTACTCCATTCGCCAAAGCTGCATCTGCATTCATAAATCCATGACCATTGTTTCGGAAGAAGTCTGTAAGCGCCATTCCCCTGAATCCCCATTCATCTCTGAGAACTGTATTCATAAGGTTACTGCATTCTCCAGTCCATTTATCTCCAAGGAAACTCCAGGAAACCATAACCGCATTTGCTCCACCTTGTTTTACAGAAATCTCGAATGGTTTCAGATAAATTTCCCGGATTGCCTGCTCATTCGACCAGACACTTACCATTTTGGCATTACCTTCATACATAGCAAAATGTTTAATGTAAGAATAAACTCCGTATTTTCTTGCTCCTTCTACTGCTTTTGCTCCCATATTTCCTGAAAGAATTCCATCTTCTGAGAAATATTCATAGTTTCTTGCACCAAATGCGGTTCTATGAGTATTCATTCCTGGTGCATACCAGCCCTCTGCACCCATTTCCTGACTGATCTTGCCCATGCATTCACCCCAGGTTTGTGCAAGTTCCTTATTCCATGTGGAAGCAATCACAACTTCAATCGGAAATCCAATAGAACCAACCCCTGTAAAGTTGTTATTAATTGCTGCCGGTCCATCGAAATCAAGTGTAGCCACTTTTCCCACAGAATCCATGGCTGCTGTCTGATAACCAGCCATTGCAATCATATTTGCCATTTCATCAACAGAAAGCTGATCCAGAAGTTTTTCCCAACGAGGGTCGTCATAATCAGCATCTCGCATATCCTCTAATGTAAGTCCGTTATCTGCTCCCGTTGTCGGCATTACATCCTCATCATTAAGATATGTAGTCTTATCAAAATTACTGTTCAGATGATATTCAGAAGCATATGGCTCACCCAGCTCTGCAGATGCCGGTTCTGCTGTAGCCTCTTTATAATTTGCAAAATGATCTGCACGTGACAGATATGTCACATCGCCTTTTGCATCTTCAAATACATTTGTTGCTGCAGTATCATCTGATACTCTTTTATTTTCTTCCTCATATACTACATCAGTATCTGCAGTATAAGTTTTCTGATCCAGCACAGTGTGTGAATCGCTGTTGATAGAGATCACATAATCGCCTTTTTCAAGAACATACGCTTTTGCATTATTCTCATCATAAGAGGCCATATCTTCTATACTGAATGTAACTGTAACGGTCTGAGATTCTCCCGGCTGAAGCAGATCTGTTTTTGCAAACTCGATCAGATTTGCAGAAGATTTCTCAATTCCTCCATTTGTATATGGCGGTTTATAATACACTTCTACTACATCTTTTCCGGCAACATCTCCGGAGTTGGTTACTTCTACATCTACAGAAATCTGTCCGTCTTTTTCCTCCAGTTCACCCATTTTCTGTTCAAATTCTGTGTAACTCAGACCATATCCAAATGGATACTGTACAGTCTTGTCGTAATCAATCGCACCTTCCTGTACAGCTGTTTCATAGTACTTGTATCCTACATAAATGCCTTCCACATAATTGGTAAATGCCGGAGCATACACCTGCGCAGTTCCTGCGTTCATTCCTTCAACGGCCATATCTGCCAGATTTGTATACTCCGTTTTTTCTGCATTATTCCACCACGGAGCAGTCGTCATATCATAAATAAATGTATCCGGTGTTTTTCCGGAAGGATTGACTTCACCTGAAAATACTTTACCTAGTGCATTAAATCCCACATTTCCCGTTCCTGGGCACCATACAACAGATTTAATCTGAGGATATTCATCTGCGAAACCAAGTTCAAACTGATTTGCTCCATTATAAATCACAATCACATTATCAAAGTTTGAGCAAACCATATCCACCATATCTCTCTCAGTTTGTGAAAGCTGTAAATAATGCTCTCCCTCAGGAAAATCATCATATTCATCAGAATTATTATCATATGCTGCTTTTCTTACATCCATAGGAATATCATTATGACCTTCACCTGCTTTTCTGGAAAGAACCACAACTGCCACATCAGAATACTCTTTCGCACTTTTAATAAGCTCATCACTGTAAGTATCTACAGGTGGCTCCGGTAATGTCCAACTCTGTTTCTGGATAGACATTTCCGGATTATCTGCACCATAATTGTTATAAAAATCAACCAGTTCCTGGTTAATAGAAAATCCGGCATTTTCAAGTCCCTGATTCAGACTGACAATATCATACAGATCATTAATTCCACCGGAACCTGCTCCTCCGTAAGCCGGATTAATAGATTCCCATCCAAAAATATTCAGTTTTTTTGTTTCATTTAAAGGAAGCAGGCTTTCATTTTTCAGAAGAACAATTCCGTCTTCCATTATCTCTTCTGCTACTCCTGCAGCTTCTTCATTTGTTTCATCACTTAAAGTTCCATTTCCCGTTGCCAGTCCGATCAACGTAGCCATTGGTCCAAAACAGATCATATTTACGCAGACAGCAACTACAAGAACCATTGCGATCGCAGCTTCCCCTCTTATCAGAAATCTTTTGTCCCTGGACATTCTGCGGCATGCGATCATAATTACGATTCCAATTACAAGTGCGGCAGCAATACCGATAATATACGGTTTGCATAATTGTAATACCGCCAGAACATCTTCCATTTCAACACTGATCATTCTCTTTTTCCCTCCTTTGACTCTCTCGTCTTTTTAAAGTATCATTTCCTGTTGTCATTACTATAACATGGTTATTATTTCGTACCGTTTTTGGCACGAGATGCAGCAAATACCAAATACCGTAACCTTTATTGATCTTCCCCTTTCCGTTTGATATTTCCAGATATACTCTGTTAATTGTTTTACGTAAATTTCTTCATCTTCCACAATTGCATTCTTTGCAACTGTTCAATCACACAATATTGTTCCAGATTTTTATTATTATTTTATAAATAACTTTTATTTCAGTATATCACTGCTTCTTTCTTGCGTTAAGTGGATGTAATATTACAAATTACAGCTGTGCAATCTGGTTTTCTTTTATCATATATCCGCAGTTATCGCATACACTTTCGCCAACTGTTTTTCCATCTCTCACAAATACTTCTATATCTGCACTACATTTCGGACATTTAACTTCTTTAATTGAAGTCATGCTTCTGGCATCCATACATCCTGAAAAAAATCCCATTTTTTCACCTTTTTCCTGTATATATTCTATTATTTTCTTAACCTAATTTTTCTTTTATTTTTTTTATCTCATCTACTGCTGTCTGGCTGAAATCATAAGGAGAAACTCCCTCTCTGTCTGCATTCATAATTTCCGGATTATAATGAACAAATCCCAGCAAATCACTTTCCGGTATTCTGTCTTTCACAAATGCTTCATCACTTACATCCCTGATTTTATTTGCAACAACTCTTACTTTCTTTACCCCCAGTTCTTCTGCCAGACGCTTTACGTTTCTATAAGTCTGAACACTTCTGGCTCCTGGCTCTATCACAACGATAAACTGATCCATGCCTTCTGTTGTCCCTCTTCCAAGATGTTCCAAACCTGCTTCCATATCCAGCAGCACAACATCCTCTCTGTGCAGAATAAGATTGTTGATGATCCGTTTAAGCATTACATTTTCCGGGCAGACACAGCCGCTTCCGGCTGTTTCTACTGTTCCAAGAATCAATAATCTGACACCATTACGAAATTTCGAATATCTCTCCGGAATATCGTCAACTTTTGGATTGATTTTGTAAAATGTATTGCTTTTATCCGCTCCGGTCCGTTCTTCCACCAGCTTTCTCATTTTGCTGACTGGTATAATCTCTGCCAGTTCTTCCTCTGAAAAACCTAGTGCCAGTCCCAGATTCGCATCCGGATCTGCATCCGCTGCATACACTGTTTTTCCTTCATCTGCATATAATCTTGCAAGAGTTGCAGCGATTGTGGTCTTTCCTACACCACCTTTTCCTGTTACGGCTATTTTCATTTCTCATTACTTCCTCTCATTTATTGCTTCAAAATTTTCCTTGCAAGCATATGAATTTCCGGAATTTCCATCATTAGTTCATCTCCAACCAATCCCTTTCTTGCGATTTCTGTATCTGTTGAAATAACTGCCAACACCTTACTCTGATCGTCAATAGACTCCAACATTGTTGGCAAAACCAATTCATTTACTTTATTTAACACAAAAAATACAGTTTTCCCAATGCTGTCCCCTAGCTGTTGGATTTTTTTCGTCAATTTCAATGATTCAAAAGAAGGATCTACGATCATTAAGATTAAATCCACACTGTTATCTACACCACGTCCAAAATGCTCTACGCCAGCTTCCATATCCAACAATACAACTTCATTTTCTCCTACCGTCAGATGTTTGATAAATTGCTTTAAAATACTATTCATTGTGCAGGCACAGCCTTCATTTGCCTGATGTATTTTTCCACTGGAAATAAGCATCACGCCATTGTTTCGTGAAATATATTCTTCGGGTATCTCATTCAATGTAAATGGTTCCGAATAGAACTTTTTTGCAAATGCAGACAACTTCACAGTATCAAGAATCTCTCCTGCCATCATTGTTTTAAAAGCTTTCTCCTTACCACCAAAATACTCTATAAAATCCCTTGGAAGCTTTACACCAAGTTGGCGATGCAGTCCATAATTTGATTCATCAGAATCAGCTACAAGAACAGTCTTTCCCATTCGTTCAAATTCTTTGGCAAGCAGCGCTGATACTGTACTTTTTCCACAGCCACCTTTGCCACATACTGTAATCTTCATACTTTCAATCCTCCAACTCACAATCCCAACTTCTTTACAATTCCTTCCAATGCACTTCTTACAGGAGAATCTTTCGGAAGCCGTATGATCGGCTTTCCATCACAGTCATACTGATATACCTGGTCATCATGTGGTACAACCCCTAACAGTTCCAGTCCCTGATTTCGGATTTCTTCCAGAGTTCCGGCATCCAGTTTTCCATCTGGAACACGATTCACGATTAATCCGGTTTTCTGTGGTTTAAAGTTTAATTCCTTCATCAGCTTTGCAATACGTCCGGCTGCCTGAACACCTCTTCTGGAACAGTCACTTACAAGAATCGCAACTTCCATCATTGGCAGGATTCCTCTGCTGATATGTTCCATACCTGCTTCGTTATCAACCACAATATATGGATAATGGCTTTGCAGTTTCTGAACCTGGGTCTGCACAAGACCATTTACAAAACAATAGCAGCCTTGTCCCTGGGTTCGCCCCATTACCATCAGATCATAATCATCTTCTTCCGCAATCGCATCAGAAAGACGCATTTCCAGATATGCCTGTTTCGTCATACC